>Ga0081538_10001206_pt1 | contig 27122 bp, 24 predicted proteins | sample TabmetS5T2R1_FD_71022 | JGI IMG/M metagenome (GOLD analysis project Ga0081538, IMG submission 71022) | Tabebuia heterophylla rhizosphere microbial communities from the University of Puerto Rico - S5T2R1 | ecosystem: Host-associated > Plants > Roots > Rhizosphere ...
GTTCACAGGCATCCCGGGAACCTGGACGGGCGATGCGGCCTTGCCGCTTGCAGGGGTGGAGGACTGGTTCCTCTCCGGCCTCTTCCCGCCGCAGGCGACATCCGGCGCGGCCGGATCCACGGTGATCGCGCATGGCCTGAACACAGCCGGCACCGCGCGAATGACGACGTTCGCGATGAACCCGGCGTACCGGGCCGACCCGGAGCGTGAGTGGCCGATGCTCGCTTCGGCCGCTCTCTGGGCCGACCAATAGCGCGAATGAGTGGGGCGGCGCCCGCCGCCCCACTCTCATATTCCGGCGTCGCGCCGCGCCGTTGACAGTTCTGTAGCCATCGAGTAGCGTCGAAACAGGACTACTCGCAACGAGGGGGTGCTGTGAGGGGGAGTCCCACGTTGCTGCGGCGCTCGGCTCGGCGAGGATCCCGCCGGCTGGTCTATCTCAGCGCGCTCATCGTCGTCACGTGCCTCGCTCCGGGGGCAGGGGCGCAGACGCAACAGCTCACCATCACGCCGGTCATCACGGGGACGCTCGGCGCCAACGGCTGGTACACCAGCAACGTCAGGGTTGCCTGGACGTTCGCCCCGCAGCCGCTCGAGACGAGGGGGTGCGACATCCGGACGCTGACCGGGGACACGACCGGAACCCCCCTTTCGTGTGCTGCGACGCTCGACCTGAGCACCTGGTTCGCCGTCACACGGACGTTCAAGGTCGACAAGACCCTGCCGTCGGTGAGCACGGTGCTCGAGCGACAGCCCGATGCAAACGGTTGGTACAACCGCCCGCTCACGGTCGCGTTCACCGGCACCGACGCGACATCCGGGATCTCCAACTGCACGACGGGACGATATTCGGGGCCGGACAACCCCTCCGCGCTGCTGCCCGGTTCCTGCCTGGACCAGGCGGGCAACGTCGGGCCGGCTTCGTTCACCTTCAAGTACGACTCGACTGCCCCGACGCTGTCGTCCATCTCGGTTACGCCCGGGAACCGGAGCGTGCAGATCGCCTGGCGAAAGTCGGGTGACACGCAGGTGGTCGAGGTCTTGCGAGCGCCGGGGCGGAGCGGCGTCAGCGAATCGACGGTCTACCGAGGGTCCGCGAACGGTTTCCGCGACACGGGCCTCGTCGTCGGCCGCAGATACCAGTACCGAATCGTCGGGAGCGACGAAGCGGCGAACCGCACCGTGCACAGCGTCAGCCTTATCGCCACCGGCGCGCTTCTCAGCCCGGCGCCCGGAGCGACGGTCACAGAGGCCCCGACGCTCGTCTGGACCCCCGTGAAGCGAGCGACGTACTACAACGTGCAGATCATCCGCGGGCGCAAGGTGCTGAGCGCCTGGCCGGATCGTTCGAACTTCCGACTGCGGCGAACATGGCTGTACAACGGGCGCCGCCACCGATTGCGGCCCGGCCTGTATCGCTGGTACGTCTGGCCGGGGTTCGGCGAGCGGTCCGCCGGGCGATACGCGCGCCGTCCGCTCGGAAGCAGCTCGTTCGTCGTTCGAGACTAGGGGCCGCGCGTGCGACCGCACGCCGCGCTCCTCGTCCTCGGAGTCGGCGCGCTGCTGCTTTCGTCGGGAGCATCGGGGCTTCCGAACGTCCCCGGCGATCCGACGCCCCCCGTGGTCGTGCCCGAGATCACGGGCACCGCCGGCACTGCGGGCTGGTACGTCACGAACGTGACGGTCCGGTGGCTCGTGTCGGATCCCGAGTCGGTGATCCTCGAGACACAAGGTTGCGACACGAGAACGCTCACGGCCGACACGCTCGGCACCACACTGACGTGCAGAGCGACCACTGACGTCGCCTCGACAACGGTGAGCAGCACGTTCAAGCTCGACAAGACAGCTCCCACGCTCGTTCCCGATCCTGTGCCGGACCCGAATGCGGGCGGCTGGCACCGCCAGCCCTTCACGATCAGGTTCCCCGGCACAGACACCACCTCCGGGATCGCCACCTGTACGGCCGACCAAACCTACGGCGCCCCCAATACGACCGCCACGCCGGTCGCGGGCTTCTGCACCGACCAGGCGGGCAACCGGACCGACGCCACCTACACCGTCAAGTACGACACGACCGCCCCCACGCTCACGCCCGATCCCGTCCCCGACCCCAACGCAGCCGGCTGGCACCGCCAGCCCTTCACGATCAGATTCCCCGGCACCGACGCCACCTCCGGGATCGCCACGTGCACCGCCGACCGGGCCTACAGCACGCCCGAGACGACCGGCACGCCGATTGCCGGCTCCTGCACCGACCACGCCGGCAACGGCACCGACGCCAGCTACACCGTCAAGTACGACACCACCGCTCCGCAAGCGACCAGCGAGAGCTTCTCGCGACCGCCGAATGCACTCGGCTGGCATCGCGAAGAGCTCACGCTCACGTTCGGGGGCACCGATCTCACCTCCGGCGTCGCGAGCTGCGACCGTCTGACCTACGGCGGGCCTGACGGACAGTCGGTCTCCGTCTCCGGCCGCTGCCGCGACAACGCGGGCAATGAGAGCGCCGCTCGAACCGTCTCGTTCAACTACGACGAGTCTCCGCCGAGCCTCACACCCGACCCGGAACCGAACGCGAACGCCGCCGGATGGCATCGGCAACCGCTGACGATCGGCTTTCCCGGCACCGACGCTGTCTCCGGCGTCGCGACCTGCACCGGCGACCGCACCTACGGCGGCCCGGACACCGGCGGCACTCCGGTCACGGGCTTCTGCACAGACCGCGCCGGCAACCGCACCGACGCCGCCTACACCGTCAAGTACGACACAGCGGCGCCCACACTCACGCCTGACCCAGTCCCCGACCCGAACGGCGCGGGCTGGCACCGGCAGCCCGTGACGATCCGCTTCCCGGGGGCGGATGCACTGTCGGGCATCGCGACGTGCACGGGCGATCGCATCTACAGCACGCCCGACACGTCCGGGACGCCGATCGCGGGCTCCTGCACCGACCGGGCCGGCAATCGCACCGACGGGAGCTACACGGTTCGATATGACGCCACGGGTCCGGAGCTCTCACCGGTGGCCGATCGCGGCCCGGACGTGAACGGCTGGTACAACGGCGAGCTCACGATCCGGTTCCCCGGCGCCGACACCATGTCGGGCATAGCGACGTGCTCACCGGACCGCCGCTACAGCAGCCCGGACAACGCGACCGCCTCGGTGACCGGCTCGTGCACGGACCGCGCCGGGAACGAGACGACGAGAAGCTTCGGCTTCCAGTACGACGCCACGCCGCCCACGCTGACGCCTGCAGCGTCGCGTGTTCCAGACGTCAACGGTTGGTACAACAGCGAGGTCACGATCCGGTTCCCGGGTGCCGATCCCGTCTCGGGCGTCGCCGTCTGCACGCCGAACCGGGCCTACAGCACACCGGATAGCGGCGCCGCAACGGTTTCAGGGTCCTGTACGGACCGGGCCGGCAACACGACGACAAGGGCGTTCGCCTTCAAGTACGACGGAACACCGCCAGCGCTTACGCCGATCGCGTCGCGTGAACCGGATCGAAACGGCTGGTACAACCACGAGCTCGCGGTCCTCTTCCCCGGCACGGACGCGACGTCCGGCATCGCTTCTTGCACGCCGAACCGCCCGTACAGCGCCCCGGACAGCAGCGGCGCCTCGGTCCCTGGCCTCTGCACGGACCAGGCCGGCAATACGACAACGAAGGTCTTCGAGTTCAGGTACGACGCGACCGCACCGCTCGTCACCGACGTTCGTCCCGACCGCCCTCCGCAGATGGGCGGCTGGTACGTGCGCCCCGTCAAGCTCGCGGTTACGGGGAGCGACGGCCTGTCGGGCCTGGACGTCTGCCCGGAGGTCGAGTACGACGGGCCGGACGGCGAGAGCGTTTTCGTCGACGGCCTGTGCGTCGACAAGGCAGGAAACGTGGGCAAGCGGTCGTTCGCGCTGAAGTACGACGACACCGGCCCGGCCGTCAGCGCAACGGCGACTCGCGAGCCCGATGCCAACGGCTGGTACAACCACGCGCTCACGGTTCGCTTCGCCGGCGCCGATGGCGCGTCCGGGCTCGAGTCGTGCGCTCCGCCACAGGAGTACGCCGGTCCCGACGCGGTCTTCGCCGTGGTGACGGGGACGTGCGTGGACAAGGCGGGGAACGTCGGCCTCGGATCTCTTGCGGTCAAGTACGACTCGACAGCGCCGCAGGTCTCCGGAGCCAGTGCTGATCGCGCGCCCGACGCGAACGGGTGGTACAACCGGCGCCTCGCCGTTCAGTTTCACGGGCGCGACGCGACTTCGGACGTCCAGGACTGCACGACGGCCGCCTACGCCGGCCCTGACAATCCGAGTGCCACCCTGACCGGCTCGTGCGCCGACCGCGCGGGGAATCCCAGCGGGACCGTCCCGTTCACGTTCAAGTATGACGGCACGCCTCCGAGACTCGTCCGCGTCGCCGGAAGAGCCGAAAACCGAACGGCGAGACTCGAATGGGAGACATCACCGGACACAGAACTGGTCGAGGTCGATCGAAGCGCGGGGCGCCGGTCACGGGCTGTGGTCGTCTACCGCGGAAGGGCAAAGAGCTTCTTCGACACGGGGCTCGCCAACGGTGTCCGATATCGCTACCGGGTGACCGCCTACGACGAAGCCCGCAATCCCACGTCGAGGAGCCTCACGCTTACACCGACGGCTCCGCTGATCTCTCCGACGGCCGGAGAAGTGGTCTCGAGCCCGCCGCGACTCGTCTGGAGGCGCGTTCCCGGTGCGAGCTACTACAACGTGCAGGTCTGGCGAAATGGTCAGATCTTCAGCGCCTGGCCGAGCGGGGCGACCATCCAGCTGAGGCGTGCCTGGAGGTACGAGGGCCGGCGCTACCGGCTGACGAAGGGTCGCTACCGCTGGTACGTGTGGCCGGGCCTCGGCGCTCGCTCGAAGAAGAAGTACGGACCGCTGCTCGGCTCGAGCTCGTTCGTCGTCCGTTAGCTACGTCTCTCGAAGCGCTCGCCGCCACATCGTCAGGAAGACGGTGTCGGCCAGGACGAGCAGGAAGAGGGCGAGCCCGCCCACCATGAGCAGCGTGTCGGGCGAACTGGCCGCCTCGGCGCCGATCGCCCGGATCGGCGGCCGTGCCGCCTGCTTGCTCGTCCGTGAGGGGTTCGTCTTGGCCTTCTTGGCAGTCGCACGCTTGACCGTCCGAGGGCGCTGACTCTGCCGGCGTGCCGCGGGTGGAGGCGGAGTGGCCGCAGGAGGCGGCGTCGCGGCCGGAGGCGTCGGCGTGATCGACTGCGTAACGACGGGCGCCGGAGGCGGCGGCGTGACCTGCCTGGCGGCCGGTGGCGGCGGTGGCGGCGGCTGAGGCGTCCGCGCCCCGGGCACCGGCTCGGGCTTGGGCGACTGGGTCTGCTGGGGCGGAGGATCCGGCGCCGGCGCCGAAATCGCGGGCCCTGCCGTGGCGAGCGCAGCGCAAGCGACGAGGAGAAGCATCCCCCCTAGCCGCAGCAACGATCGGCCTGAGCGCGTCAAACAGCCCTCCTCGGTGCAACCACCGTGTTAGTCGATTCCCGGCTTCGTGTCAATTTCACCGGCGCCGCGGCCGCACGCGGGTGGCCCAGACCCAGCCGACGAGAAACAGGGCGTAGACCGCACCTAGTCCGAGCGCGAGTTGCACCCTCGGATCTTCGTGATACTGCCGGTCCGTTCCACCCGTCCGATCCGAATCGCCTTCTAACGCCGGTTGTTGGCGCAAATACAGCGAGGAATAGAACGGGAAATACACTGCCGATACTGGCCCGAGTACCGCGGGCGATACTGCCCTCGCCCCGCTGTGATACTGCTCGCTCAGGGCGGCTGGTAGAGCCGAATCTGCCCTCCGCGTCGCTTCCGCGCGCTCCACGGAGGTTCCGGCGCTGAAACAAAAACCAATCGCCGTCGCGCAGGCCATCAGACACGTTCGTCGGAAGAAAGCCTCCACGAAAGAAAGCTACCCTGTTAAATTTATTGTGAACCCGACATTTCCTCTTGAATTTCGTTTACGCTCCCGTTACGTTCGAGAGAGGGAATCGGTAGGGGGAGAGGCTGAATGTCCGTCACCGCCGCTGTGGGGACAACGTGCAGACCGTCTGGTGCGCCGCACACCGGGCGCGCTGTTGCCCCACGACGCCGTGGGACCACCTCTGCTTCACGGCGTGCGGCGGTGCGCGGACTGCTGCGCGACTACCACCGCAAGGGCGACCTGGCAGCCCGCGCGCGGCTGATCCAGCAATATCTGCCGCTCGTTCGCCGTCTGGCGCGAAAGTACGCCGGCCGCGGCGAGCAGTTCGAGGATCTGGTCCAAGTCGGCTCGATCGGCCTGATAAAGGCGGTCGACCGCTTCCAGCTCGAGCGGGACGTGGATCTCGCCTCGTACGCGATCCCGACGATCGACGGGGAGATCAAGCGCCATCTGCGCGACCGGGCCTGGCCGATCCGGATACCACGACGTCTCCAGGAGCTGGATCCGACGCTCAGAGCACGAGTGACCGAGCTCGTCGACGGCCACGAGACGGCGCTCGAGCAGGAAACGAGCGTGGAGCAGGGCTACGAGCTCGGCGAGGACCGCATCGCCCTCGCCGGCTGCTTCCACGTGCTCGACGAGCGAGAGCGGCTGCTCCTCCGGCTCGCCTACTTCGAGGGGCTCAGCCAGGCGCAGATCGCGCCGCGGGTGGGCATCTCGCAGATCCACGTCTCGCGCCTGACACGCCGTGCGCTGGCGAAGCTCCGCGACGAGATCGGCCGGCCCGAGCCGTGAATCTGATTTGTGCTTGGCTTTTTAAGCCGTACAATCGATGACAAGTGAACTCGTGCCTCAACCCTCTGCGGGGGAGAAGCGCTTGAGCAGCGTGCAGGAGCACCATGCAGCCACTGCGGAGGACTACCTCTCGCTCCCGTACCACCTCCTCGTCGTCCGCGACGGCGAGGAGAAGGGCAAGCCGTGGACGGCGTCCGTCGAGGAGCTGCCCGGCTGCACGAGCCGCGGCAAGACCGCGGACGCTGCGCTGAACGGCGTCGAGGCCGCAATGGCGAAGTGGATCGCAGCCGCACTCGAGGAGGGCCGCGAGATCCCCGAGCCGAAGTCGGAGACGAGCCATAGCGGCCGACTGCTGCTGCGTATGCCTCGCACGCTCCACGCCGACCTCACACGCGCATCGGAGCGCGAGGGTGTGAGCCTGAACCAGTTCATCACCGACGCGCTCGCCGCCGCCGTCGCCTGGCGGGGCCGCTCCACTGCGCCGCCGGCCGGAACGACCATCAACCAGGCGCCGGGTGCGGCCGGGCTCACCGCCGACCCGCTCGCTCGGCGCTCGAAGCGACGTCAGTCAGGGGTCAGCGACGCCGCCCTCCTGGCGAACTTCGTGATCGTGGCGATCGCCGGCATCGTCGCGATCGTCGTGCTCATCGCCGCCTGGCTCTAGGCGGAAGCGAGCGAGCGAGCCGGCGACGCGTTGATCGCGGCACTCGGCATTCCGACGCGCGGAGGCGACGCCCCGCCGGTCGAGCTCGTCTCCGGGCTCGAGGCGTATCGCGACACGTGGATCGAGCTCGCGGAGGCGGCCCGCAACGTGTTCGCCACGTGGGAGTGGAACGACCTCTGGTGGCGGCACTACGGCGATGGTCGACCACTGCGCATCGCCGTCGTCCGCGGCGAGGACGACGAGGTGGAGGCGATCGTCCCGCTCTTCCTCTGGTCCCGGAGGCCGCTCCGGACGCTACGGCTGATCGGACACGGCCACGGCGACCGACTCGGGCCGATCTCCCGCGACGGCGAGGCTGCGGCGGCGGTGAACGCGCTCAGGCTGGCCCTCGCGACCGAGCGGCACGACGTGTTCGTCGGCGACTGGCTCGGTGGAGATCGCGACTGGGCCGGCGCGCTCGGCGGCCGGACGGTGCGGACGACCGGTTATCCGATCCTCCCGCTTCGAGAGGGCTCGTGGCTCGACTTTCTCGACGCCCGAAGCCGCCGCTTCCGTAAGAGCGTGCGGCACACCCGGAACCGGCTCGACCGGGACCACGAGGTGGCTTTCCGCGCCGCGGACGAGACGACGCTCGAAGCTGACCTCGACGACGCCTTCCGGTTGCACCGGGCGAGATTCCGCACCCACAGCGGGTGTCTCTTCTGCGGCGCGCACGAGCGGTTCCAGCGCGAGTTCGCGAGGGTCGCCTTCGAGCGCGGCTGGCTGCGCCTGCTGCTGCTCGTTATCGACGGCGCGCCCGTTGCCTGCGAGTACGGCTTCCAGTTTCAGGACGCGTACTTCGCGTACCAGGGCGGCCGCAACCCGGCCTGGGACCGCCACTCGGTCGGCTTCCTGCTCGAAGTCGAGAGCATCCGCCGGGCGCTCGAGGAAGGCGCCACCGAGTACCGGTTCCTCGGCGGCGAGGAGGGCTACAAGTACCGGTACCCGACACACGATCCGCGGCTGGAGACCGTCGTGGCGCCGGCGACGCGTCGCGGGCGCGCCGCGGCAACAGGCCTCGCCACGGTCCTGCGCCTCCCGGGCGGAAAGGACCTGCTCCGCAAGATCGGCTCCGCTTAGCGAAGCGGCGCCACGAGCGCGCGGAACACCACGAGGTCGTCTCGCCTCGGCCGGAAAAGGAGCCGCCAGGCGAACGGGCTTCGGCGGCGGAAGGTGAGCAGCGCGGCGAAGCCGCCCGCGAGGAACGCCACGCTGGCAGCGGCGGCCGCGCCCGAGGCGCCGTAGCGCGGAATGAGAACCACGTCGAGGGCGATGCCGATTACGAGCGAGACGATCGGCCCGACGGACGACCAGCCGGGGGCGGAAGCCGCGACGAGCGCGTTCGAGAAGACCGCGGTGGCCGCGAACCCGAGCGCCCCGGGCAGGAGCCACAGGAACGGCGTCACCGACGCCTCGAACGGCTCGCCGAAGACGGCGGGCAGGAGCACCGGCCCGAGCACGGCGGCCACGAGTGCCGCCGCAGCGGTCACGACGGCGGCCGAACGGAAGGCGCGGAGCGCCTGCTCGGCGCGAAGCCCGGCCTCGGTTCCGGCCGCCACCGGCAGCAGCGCGGTCGCCATCGCAGCCGGCAGGTAGAGCAGCACCTCCGACGCGTTCACCGCCACGGCGTACACGCCGAGCGCGGCCTCAGTTGCCAGGAGTCCCATGAGGATCTGATCTGTCCGGAAGTTCAGGAACCGCGCCAGGCTCCCGACCCAGGCGCGGCTGCCGAACCGCAGCGCCTCGACGAGCAGCGGCCTCTCGGGGCGCCGCAGCTCCACGCCGCGCGCCGACCGGCTCAGGTAGGCGAGCGCGCGGACGCTCTCGGCCACCGTCCACGCGACGGCGGCGCGCAGCACGGTGAGCCCGACGGTGCTCCATACGAAGAGCAGCAGGGCCGGGTAGATCCACGAGACGCTCGCGGTGATCAGCGCGACCTGCTTGATCCGCCGGCAGCCGAGCAGGAAGAAGTAGCCCGCCTCGCCGACGGCGAGGACGAGCGTCGCGCAGGCGAGCACCGTCAGCTCAGCCGGGCCTACGCCGGCCGGGCGGTCGTCACCGAGCGCGATCAGCCCGACGCAGGCGACCGCCGCGGCGAGCGCCGCCCCGCCGAGCATGAAGGTGACCGCGTTCGCGAGCAGTGCCCCGCGAGCCTCGGGCCGGCGCGCGACAAAGACGGTGGTCGCCTCCCCGAGGCCGAGACCCGCGAACCGGGCAGCCACGAGCGCCGTGACCGTGATGAAGGCGATCGTTCCGCGTCCCGTCGGGCCGAGCGCGCGCGCGAGCATGAGCACGGCGACGAAGAAGCCGGCGTTGCCGAGCACCTTGGCCCAGAAGAGCTGCGCGGAGCCCGCGGCGACCGGATCTCTCCCCTTCAGCATGCGTCCTGGGTCGTCTGGTTGCGGTCGAGTCGGTTGAACTTCGAGGTCGCGCGGCTGCCGTCGTCGTACCGCGCCTGGGAGAACTCGATGAGCGACTGGCCTGGGCTGCCGCAGCCGCGGTTGTCGCGCACGACGTTGTGCGACGAGCCCTGCAACACGATCGAGGGCCTCAGCCCGCCCACGAACGTGTTTCCCACGATCCGGTTGTGGTCACCGCCGACGTCCACGACGATCCCGGCCTTCGAGCGCACGATCCGGTTGAAGGCGAACGTGTTGCGGCGCGAGCCGGCTCCCTCGTGCCACCACTCGACGTTGATCCCGACGATCGCGTCGACGATCACGTTCCGGGCGATCAGCGAGCGGTGCGTCGAGTGCTCGATGTAGATGCCGGTGCGCGTCTCGTGGATGCGGTTGCCGACGATCGTCGTCCTGGTGGACGAGCCGACGGTCTCGATGCCGTCCCAGCGCGCCCGGCGGACGGTGTTGCCGATCACCGCCGCCTCGACACCGCCCGTCCAGATGCCGCCCTCGTTCGTCCCGCAGCCCGGCGTCCGGTACTTCGCGGCCGTCCAGCAGCCGTCGCGCGAGGGGTCGCGGATGTCGGTGACCGTGTTGTCGAGCACGACCCCGTGGAGATCGGCCTTCGGACGTCCGTGCTCCTGCTGCTGGAGCAGGATCCCGAACGACGTGAAGCCGTGGACGCGCGTCCGGATCACGCTCGTGTCGCGGCTCCGGTCCGAGCCGAGCGCGACGAAGCCCGCCTCCCCCTTGCCGTCGCTCTCGACCACCGAGTCCTGGAGCGAGACGCTCGAGTAGCGCCCCCAGGCGTTGACACCGTCGGTGCGGACGCGCCTCAGCCGCAGACGCTGGAGCCGGACGTCCCGCGAGCCGTCGAAGACGGCGATACCGAGCCCCCCGTCCGGGTCCGCTCCTCCGCCGCCGCCGTCGAGCGTGAGGTCGGAGACCCTGATGTTCTCGCCCTTCGCCACGAGGAGTGCCCAGTAGCGCCTGTCGCGCGGCGCCAGCACCGTGTCCGGCCCGGAGCCCACGAGCCGGGCACCCGAGCGCAGCGTCAGCTCGTTCACGACGTAGCGCCCCGGCGCGAGGCGAACGGTGACATCGCCGCGCGCGAGCTGCGCGCGGGCCCGGTCGAACGACGAGCCGGGCGAGGCCTCGACGATCTGCGACCCCGCCGGCTCGACGACGACCTCGCCCGCGGGGGACCTCGCCCGCCGGCCGAGGTTGTCCACGGCCTCGACCGCGACGCGATGGGTGCCACGCGGGAGCAGCGCCGGGTCGACGTCCAGCGTGTACGGCCGAGTCGTGTCCGATCCGATCGGCTTCCCGGCGAGGAGGAACGTCACGGCGACGATCCGGCTCCCGCGCCGCGCGACGGCCTTCGCCTGGAGGTCGGTGGGCCCCGTCAGTCGCTCGGAGCCGAGGTACTGGACGCTCGGGCGCTCCGCCGCTGACCGGTCGACGACCGGCGTCGTCGACTGGCTGCAACCGGTCAGCAGAAGGACCGCAGTCGCCAGGATCACGAGGGTTCGATTTCGCTCCCTGACGCGATCTACTGAGCGATGGCGCAGTACGCGAACGGGCTGGCGACGCACGCCCTGCCCCCGGACCAGCCGGTCGAGACCGGCCGGTATCTCGACGCCCTGCGCCGGAGCAAGGCGCTGATCGCCCTGATCGTCCTCGCCCTCACCTCGACGGTCGTCATCGTCTCGCTGATGCTCCCGGCGAAGTACCGGGCCACCGCCAAGATCGTCGTCGAGAGCACCGCCGACCCGCTCCAGACGCGCGACGTGGAGTCCGCGGAGCGTCGCCTCGCCACCATCGACGCGCTTCTCACGACGCGCGAGACCCTTCGCCGGGCGGCCAGGCAGGTCCGCGGCGGCGAGACCGCCGCCACGCTGACCGGCAAGGTCGAGTCCTCCGTCGACCCGCGCGCCGACATCGTGAACATCTCCGCGACCGACGACACCGCCGCAGGGGCGTCGCGAATCGCGAACGCGGTCGCCACGACGTTCCTCAACCGGCAGCGCCGAGCCGAGCAGCGCCGGCTCCAGCGGGCCCGCGCGACGCTCGTCGCAGCGCTCGACCGCCTCGCCGGCAGACGGGGGCTCCAGGCCCAGACCGAGCGCGCCGCGATCCGCGAGCGGCTGACCGACCTCGAGCTCGGCGCCGCCGGCGCGGGCACCGAGCTCGTACTCGCCGAGGCGGCGCAGCCGCCGAGCGCCCCCTACTCCCCGCGCCCGCTCAGGAACGCGGTGTTCGCCCTCTTCGCGAGCCTCTTCGTCGCCGCGCTCGTCGTGCTCGCCCGGGCGCAGCTGAAGCCGCGCCTGACCGGCTCCCGCGAGCTCAGCCGCCTGCTCGAGCTTCCGGTGCTCGCCGAGGTCCCACATGTGCGGCGCCCGCTGGGCCACCGGCCGCAGACGCTCAGCGCCTCGGAGTACGAGGCCTACCAGACGCTCCAGGCGTCCATTCGCCGGCTGCTTCCGCCGACCGGCCAGCGGACGATCCTCGTCACGAGCGCGCTCCACCGCGAGGGGAAGACGGAGGTCACGGCTGCGCTCGGGCTCGTCCTCTCCCAGGCGATGCACCGAACCTGGCTCGTCTCGGCGGACATGCGTTGGCCGCGCCTCCACGAGCTCTTCGACGTCGACCAGACGCCGGGCTTCTCCGAGGTGCTCGTCGGCGCACGGAACGGTGGGAGCCGAGGGCTCTACGAGCTGACCGCCTCGCGGACGGGCTCCGGCACGCTCCACGTCCTCGCGAGCGGCCGCACGCCGCCGGATCCCGCCCAGCTCCTGGCGAGCGACGCACTTGACGGGTTCTTCGAGGAGATCCACGAGTCGGAGTACGACTACGTTCTCCTCGACGGCCCGCCGCTCCTCGGTCTCGTCGACAGCCAGGTGCTCGCCCAGCGCGTCGACGGCGTCCTGATCGTCTGCCGGCCGGACCGCCACACGACGGAGACCGCGATCGCGCTCCGCGAGCAGCTCGAGCGGCTGGATGTCCGGCCGCTCGGCGTCGTGATCGTCGGGGCGCGGGCGACGGCGCACTCCTACCTCCCCGGATAGCCGGCGCGGAGCGCGGTCCCGGCCCAGATCAGGGCAGCGACGAACCAGAGATGCCGCCAGTGCAGGGTGTCGACGAAGAAGCTGTTGGCCAGGAGGCCGCACCAGGCGGCCAGGAGCGTCGCCGAGCCGATCCCGTACGTGTCGGCGCCGAGGATCACGTTGCGGCCGGCGAAGCCGAGCGTGAGGATCATCAGGCCGAGGACGACGAGCAGGCCGGGCAGGCCCTGCTCGGCGAGGGCGCGGACGTACATGCTGTGAGCCGAGAGGTCGGAGACGCGCTCGAACTGTCCCGGCCCGATACCGAACGGGTGGTCAGTGGCGAGCTCGACGCCGGAGGCCTGCGCGCTGAAGCGCTCGGTGTCGTACTGCTGAATCCCGGCCCGCTGGCCGAGGAAGTCGATGGACGAGGTGGCGGTGACCGCTCCAAAGAGCGCAGCACCGGCGACGAGCGAGGCGGCGAGGAGGCTCATGATCCTCCGGCCGCCGCCGCGCCGGACCGCCAGCACGCCGAGCAGCACGACGGTGCCGATCGCGAGGTTCAGCCAGGCGGCGCGGGAGAACGAGAAGACGACGCCGGTCGTCAGCACGGACAGCAGCGCGAGCTTCGAGAGCAACCGCCAGCGCAGCAGGCGCGGCGCGACGGTCTCCTCCATGAGGATCAGCGCGGCCGGTACGAGGAAGGGGCCGAAGACGTTCGGGTCCTTGAAGAGGCCCTGGGCCCGAGGCCCGTTCACGAACGCCTCGGCGCCGGGAAACGGGGCGAGGAGCGCGAGGCAGGCAAGGGCGGCGGAGAGCCCGGCGCCGACGAGGTACGCCACCACCACGACGCGGGCGCGGCGGATCGAGCACACGTACGCCGCCAGCCAGAGCCCGAAGATCCCGAGGTAGAAGGTGATCGCGAAGTACGCCGCGGCCCGCGCGCCGTCGACCGCCTCGAGCGAAGCGACGAGGTTCAGCGCGAAGAAGGTGGCGACGAGCAGGTTGACACTGAGCGGCACGCGCTCCAGGTGGAGCTGGGCGGTCGCGAAGGCGACGGCGATCAGGACGGCGAAGACCAGGTCGGACGGCGCCGGCTCGATCCGCACGGCGGCGAGGAGGAAGACCCCGAGCGCAACGGCCGCGTCGTAGCGGCCGACCGCGAGGGCCAGCGTTCCCAGCAGCCCCAGCCCGAACGCGAGCACGATCGGCATCGGCAGCGGGCTCCGGCCGAGCGCCACGCCGACAGCCGCGAAGAGCAGGACGAGGGCAACGGTTCCCGCCAGCCAGAGGGCCGCTTGGGCCGGATCGATCCGCAGCTGCCTGCGCGCGCCGGCGAGGTGCGCAGCCTCCACCCGTCAGCCTCCGAGGCGCGCCGGCCGCGCCTGCTGCTGCTCGTGACTCTCGCCGAGACCGGCGGCGCCCAGTCCTACGTCGCCTCGCTGCTCCCAGCGCTCGGCGGATTCGAGGTCACGGTCGCCGCGTACGGTCCCGGCCCTCTCCGGGACGCCGCCGCCGAGTCGGGCGTTCGGTTCGTGCCGCTCCGGAACCTCCAGCGTCCGGTCAGCCCCTGGCGCGACGCCGCCGCCCTCGTCGAGCTGACGCAACTCCTGCGCCGCGAGCGGCCGGACATCCTCCATGCGAGCAGCTCGAAGGCCGGGATCCTTGGACGGCTTGCGGCCTTCGCTGCGCGCGTCCCGGTACGGATCTTCACTGCACACGGCTGGGCCTTCGCCGCGCACACCGGCCTTGCGTCGCGCCTCTACCGCTGGGCAGACCGGCTCGTCCGGCCGCTGACGACCGTGACGGTCTGCGTGGCCGAGCAGCAGCGGGCGATCGGCCTCGCGGCAGGAACGTGCGATCCCGCGCGAACCGTCGTGATTCCCAACGCCGTGGACACGGCCGCCGCGCCACGGGCAGCTGCGAACGGCCGACGGCCGCTCGTCGTCGCCGTCGGACGGCTCAAGGCGCCGAAGGACTTCTTCACGTTCGTCCGTGCACTCGCCCGGCTCCCGCACGGATCCTGCGAGGCGCTGATCGTCGGGGACGGGCCCGACCGCGAGGAACTGGAGGCGGAGATCGAGGCTCTCGGCCTTACCGAGGAGGTGCGGCTCGCCGGGGAGCGGCGCGACGTCCCCGAGCTGCTCGCCGCCGCGGACGTCTTCGTGCTGTCGAGCGCGTCCGAGGGGATGCCGGTCTCGGTGCTCGAGGCGATGGCCGCCGGTCTCCCCGTCGTCGCGTCGGGCGTCGGCGGCGTCCCCGAGCTCGTCGCCGACGACGAAACGGGAATCCTCGTCGAGCCCGGCGAACCGGACGCCCTCGCCGGCGCCCTTCTCCGCCTCGTGCGGGACCCGGATCTCCGGCGCCGGCTCGGTGGGGCCGGGCGAGCCCGCGTCGAGGAACAGTTCGATGTGGACGCGTTCAGGCGCGCACACGTCGAGCTCTACTCCCGCGAGCTCGCCAGGCGGAGGCTGCCCGCCCCCATGCCGTAGCGACGGCGGCGGTACAGACCGCGGAGCGGCGGCGGGGAATCGTGGCCGCCGCCCAGCTTCGCGCGGAAGTCGAGGAGACCGTCGCGCCGGTCCACCTGGACACGGCGGAGGGATAGACGGTCCGTCCCACGCGAATTAGATCCGGGCTCGCACGAGACCGCCACGCCGTACCCGGCTGCGGCAACGAGCCGGCGCTCGCGAGTCCCGAAGAGCCCGGAAGGGTAGGAAAACGCCCGCACGCCACGGGCGAGGCGCGCCTCGAGCGCTGCCTTCGAGCCCGCGATCTCCTGGCGCGCGGCCGCTTCACCAAGCTTCAAGAGGTTCGGATGCGTCATGGAGTGCGCCTCGAAGCGCAGCGTCCCCTCGCGGTCCAGCCCGACGATCTCGTCCCAGTCGAGGAGCGGCGGCTGGCGGTCGTACCAGCGGAACGTCGCCCAGCCGTCCACCACGGCCGGCGCGACGAAGACGGTCGCGCGGAAGCCGCGCTCCGCCAGCAGCGGCAGCGCCTGCTCCGCGACGTCCAGGTAGCCGTCGTCGAAGCTCAGGCCGATCGTCTTCGCCGGCGGCTCACCGGTGTCGAGGAGCGTCGCTGCCTCGACGACGTCGACCACCCGGTAACCGTTTGTCGCCAGGTAGTCCATCTGCCGGCGGAAGCTCCGCGGGCTGACCGCGAGCTCGTCCCGATCCTCGGCGACCCGGTGGTAGAAGAGGATCCGGAGGCCGGTGCCGTCGGGCCGGCCCTGCAGCGCCCACCGTGCCGAGCGAGCGCGCGTGCCGACCGCCTTGAGCGAGTAGAAGACGCTCACGCCACCTTCCTCAGCAGCCGCCGCGCCGGCGCCAGGCCCTCGAAGTAGAAGCGGCGGAGCGCAGGCGACTGCTTCAGGCGCTTGCGGACGCGGATCTCGCCGAGCTTCCGCGCGACCGCCGCCCGTCCCCTCAGGGTCGCGGCGAGCCCGAGCCCCTGGTACAGCGGCTCGAGGTGGTCGGCGAGCTCGACCTTGTACCGCTCGGCGCCGCCCAGGAACTCCACGCGCATGATGCCCTCCGAGGCCGCGGTCTCGATCGCGTCGAGCGTGTTGACGACGCCCGGCGAGAAGCGCCCGAACCCCGGATCGAAGGCGATCCGGTGCACGTACATCCGGTGCTCGAGCGCGAGGTAGTAGTGGAAGGCGACCGCCCGTCCGTCGATCCGGAGCGTCACGATGCGCGGCACGTCCAGGCCGGCGAGCGCCCGGGTGACCGCGCGGTTGAATTCCTTGCCGTCCGGCGTCGCGAAGCCGGAGCCGTCAGGCCGCCCGTCCCAGCGAAGCGAGTGGACGGTGAACGCGTCCTCGAGCGCCTCCTCGAGCTCGTCGGGCGATCGCGCCACGTCGAGCTCCACACGCCCGAGCTTCGCGAGCTGCCGCCGCCGGCGCCGGTGATGGCCGCGCTGCTTCGCCGAAACCCTCGATTCGTAGACGGCGTCCCAGCCGGGGCTCAGGTCGAGCACGGGCGCCTCCGACCGCTCGATCACCTTCACGGCCGACGGCCCAAGCGCGGCCACGAGGCGACTGCCGGCGGGGAGCCCCGAAAAGTCGGCGAAGTCGTGCGGAACCTCCACGGCCCGGGCTGCGAGCGCCGCCGCTGTTGCCGGCTCCTCTCCGTCGGCGAGGAGCAGATCGGCCAGCGCGGGGTCGCCGCCGAGGAACGACAGCACTCGCAGCCCGCGCTGTTCGCGCACGCACAGCGGGAGGACGCCCACCAGGCGTCCGTCTCGCCGCGCCACCTGCACGGCGAGCTCCCCGTCCTCGCCGTAGTGCCGCCACCACTCCGCCAGCCAAACGTGCAGCAGGAACGGGCTCGGGCGCGCCGTCGAACGGACGAGGCGGTCCCACGGATCGGCGAGCCCCGAGAACGCGGCCTCGCTCGTCACCGTTTCGAGCGTCAGCTCGGCTGGAGCGGTCGTCGCGCTCACACCAACAAGGTTCCCCCGGTCGGAACGGGCGAGTCCACGCCGCGCAGCAGCGCCTCCGCGTCTTCGCGACGCCGCAGGACGACCGCCGTGCGACCGTTCCGCTGGCGCGAGAGCTCGGCCAGGAGCTCCGGCCGGACGTGCCTCCGGTACCGCCACTGGTTGCGGACGAACTTCCCGAGCGAGCGATGGAACGACGACGGCCTCGTTCCGGCCGGCACGCCGGCGCTCCCGTCGCGGTTCAGCCGCCGGCGCGTGACGCGGGACAGGCACCGGAGCGGGGACGCATCGACGAAGACGACCGTGTCCGCGGCGCGGACCCAGTCGGGGAGCATGTCGTCGTACTGCGAGTCGACGATCCACGCCTCTCCGGCGAGCGCACGGCGCTGGCGCGCCTCCCACTCCTCGGTCGGTGTCGGCGTCCAGCCCGGGCCCCAGTAGAGCGCGTCGAGATGCGTGACGGGGATCCCCAGGCGTAGGCCGAGCTCGCGCGCAAGCTCGGACTTGCCGGCGCCGGCCGGCCCCGTGACGACGATCCGCTTCACCCTCTCCTGAAGGTGCCGCGTTCGGGACTTGCCGAGTCCCGCCCTGGGGAACTTCTTGACGTGGAGACCCGGACGCAATCGTGGCCGGCGGTCCCGACCGCTCAGCGCATCGCCGACGCGCGGCGGGTTGCCGCCGTCGGCCGGATCGTGCTCGTGTGGCTTCCCTGCTACACGCTCATGGGCTACCGCTTCGGCCCGTCCGCGCTCGCGGCCGCGGCCTCGGCGCTGCTGGCCGGCGTCTGGCTCGTCTCGCTGCGGAGCGCGTTCACCGCGGTCCACTTCACGCTCGGCGTCCCAGTCCGGTGCGCAGTCGGGACGCTGACCGGCGTCGTCGGAGTCTCCGCGGTCGCGCTCTGGGTCCCCGGTCTCGGGATGTCGCTCTCGACGATCCTCGCGCTCGCCGTCTCCGTCTTCACGCTCGCCACCGTCTGGGAATTGGTCACCCGGCGCGTCGTCGGAAAGAAGCGCGTGCTCGTCATCGGCAGCTCGGCCTACGCCGGCGAGGTGGCCGATGCGATCGCGTTCGAGGGGCACGCACCCTTTGCGGTCGTGGGCGCCGTGGACGACGAGCCCGGCGACCCGGCCCGGCTCGGCACGGTCGCGGAGCTCTCGCGCGTCATCGACGAGCAGCATCCTGACCTGATCGTCCTGACCGACGGGGAGAGCTCGGCGAAGGCACTCGACCGGCTGCTCGACGACGGGTCCTCAGGGCTCAGCGTCGTCGGCCGCGCGCACTTCTTCGACCACGCCTTCGGGCGCATCCCGCTCGAGGACTTGAAGCCGACGTGGTTCATGAGCATCTTCCACCTCTGGCAGCGGCCGTACACGCGGTTCGCCAAGCGGACGTTCGACATCGCGTCCGCGACGCTTGTCCTCGTCCTGACGGCGCCGCTGATGCTCGTGATCGCCCTCCTCGTGCGGCTGACTCCCGGCCCCGTGATCTATCGCCAGACCCGCGTCGGCGAGGGCGGGAGACACTTCACGATGTTCAAGTTCCGGACCATGCGCGCCGACGCCGAGGCGCCCGGCTGCCCCGCGTACGCAGCGAAGGACGATCCCCGTGCGACCCGAGTCGGGCGGTTCCTCCGCCGGACGCACCTCGACGAGCTGCCGCAGCTCTGGAACGTGCTCAAGGGAGACATGTCGATCGTCGGCCCTAGACCCGAGCGGCCGGAGTTCATCCCGACGCTGGAAGAGGCCGTGCCCTTCTTCACGCGGCGCCTGCTCGTCACGCCCGGAATCACCGGCTGGGCGCAGCTCCGGCGCGACTACGCCTCTGACAACGAGGGCGCCGCCGAGAAGCTCTCGTACGACCTCTGGTACCTCCGGCACCGGAACCTGCTCGTCGACCTCGCGATCTGCGCGAAGACGTTCTCCTCGATCATCATGAGGCCCGGCCGGTGAAGCGGGAGGCCGCACAGACACGCACGCAGCCGGAGCGCCGCTTCTGGTTCCGGATCGAGCAGGTCGAGATCTCGTGGCTGCCCGTCAGCGAAGCCGCGTTCCTGCTCTGGGTGCTCGTCCTGCTCGTCGCGGTCTGGTGCGGGATCGTCGTCGCGCTGGGGCTCGCCTAGTGCGCCTCGAGACGGTCACGTCACTGGAGGACCTCGAGCGGCTCGCCGGCTGGGACGACCTCGTCTCGGCGATGCGCCGGCCGAGCCCGTACCTCCTCCACGGCTGGCTCGTCGAGTGGTGGCGGCACTACGGCGCCGACGCCGAGCTCGCCGTGCACGTGGTGCGCAGAGACGACCGGCTGGTCGCGGCGCTTCCACTCTGCATCCGGCGGCGGCTCGGGTGCCGCGTGACGGAGTTCGTCGGCGGGACGTGGGCGCTCCTCGCCGACGTGCTCGCCGCCCCGGGCGAGGACGCCGCCGCGAAGGCGCTGGTCCAGTACGCGGCGTCATGGCGCCACGACTTCGCAGACCTCTTCGGACTGCCGTCGTCAAGTCGGCTGGTGTCGGCGCTCCCGCCCGATGCGGTGCGTGTGATCGAACGGCTCGAGAGCCCCGTCCTCGATCTCACGCCGGGCTGGGACGTCGTCTACGAGGCCAAGCTGTCCTCGAAGGCGCGCAGCGAGCGGCGCCGCCGACTGCGCCAGCTCGGCGCGCTCGGGCAGGTCGAGCTGTCCGTGGCGCGCACGCCGGAGGAGATCGGCCCGGCGCTCGAGGAGGTCTTCCGCGTCCACCGGCTCCGCTGGGAGGGACGACACGATCCGACCGGCTTCGTGACGCCGACCGGGCTCGCGTTCCACGGGGCCGCGTTCCGCCGGCTCGCCGAGCAGGGCATCCCCCGGATCGTGCTCCTGCGCCTCGACGGGAAGGCGATCGCGTTCGCGCTGACGATGCAGGTTGCTGGCCGCGCGTACGGCGTGACGATGGGATTCGACCCCGCCTACGCGCGCTACGGGCCCGGGTTCGAGGCGAAGCTGTACTCGCTCGAAGCCGCCGCGGCCGACGGGATCACCGAGGTCGAGCTCCTGGGCGCTGCGGCGGACCACAAGCGGCGCTTCACCGACCGGCTCGACCCGATCCACCAGGCGATCGGGCTCGCACGGACCGTCCGCGGTCGGGTCACCGCAGAGGCGCTCACGGGAGGCGTCAGGCTGCGCTGGCGGATGAAGCGCTCACAGACCGCGCGGAAGCTCTATGCGCGCATCCCGCTCCACGCGAGAAGCCATCCTTAGGCTCTAGCGACCGTAGAGCGCCTTGATCCTCGGCGCTGCGACGCGCCGAAGGGTCCGAAGCGCGCTGACGTCGTGCGTCGCCCGGTGGAGCCGGTAGTAGAGCGCCGGCGGGATGCGCGGCAGGAGCGGCGAGCGGCGCTCGTGCAGCAGCGCGAACATCCGCTCGGGGTCGAGCTCGGCGTAGCGAGAGACGTTTTCGAACCAGCGTGCGCTGAACCTGGCGTCGGTCTGCCGCGGGCGCAGCTCGGCCTTCCTCCGCGCCTCGTACGCCTCGAGCGAGGGCAGCTTCTCCGCCAGCGCGATCGCGTCCTCGAGCGCCAGCTTCGTCCCCGAGCCGATCGTGAAGTGCGTCGTGTGCGCGGCGTCCCCCAGCAGCACGACGTTCTCCCGGTACCAGGTCTCGTTCGTGAGCGTCCGGAAGCTCAGCCACCGTAGGGGCCCCTTCGACCGCAGACCATGGCCGTCGAGGTGCGCCGCGAACAGCCCTTCGAGGACCCGAAGCGTCTCGTCCTCGTCGAGCCGACCGAGCCCGAGGCCCGACCAGGTCTCCGGCGAGCACTCGACGATGAACGTGCTCGTCTCCCGGTCGAACGCGTATGCGTGGCACCAGATCCAGCCGGTGGGCGTCGGAACGAAGGCGAACGTGAACGCGTCGAAGAGCTTGCTCGTGCCGAGCCAGACGTACTTGTTCGCACCGACCTCCACCGTGGTGCCGAACCGGTCGCCGCGGAGCCGGCTTCCGGCCCCGTCCGAGGCGACGACGAGGTCGGCGTCGGGCGGCTCGTCGACCTCCGTGTCGAAACGAAGCTCGACGCCGAGACCGACCGCCCGCTCGCGGAGGAGCTCGAGCAGGCGCCGGCGCCCGAGCCCGTAGCCGCCTCCTTCTATGTAGACCGGGTCGCGGTCGCCGACGACCAGCCGCTCGCCGCTCCACCGAAAGGCGCTCTCGCCGATCGCCTCCGCCGTCGGAGGATCGCTCGCGCGCAGCTCGTCGAGTAGGTCGTCCCAGAAGACGATCCCCCACCCGTAGGTCTCGCCCGCCGGGTTCTGCTCCAGCACCGTCACCTGGCGCGCCGGGTCGCGCGCCTTCATCAGGATCGCGAAGTAGAGCCCGCCGGGCCCGCCGCCGACACAGACGATCTTCATGGCACGCAGGAAGGTTCCAACTTCGGCTCCAGACAAGTCGCCGCACGTGAAGAGCGGGCCCGGAGGCCCGCTCTTCGGTGTGACCTGTGTGTTCGCCTAGGCCGGCGTCAGCCGGGTCTTGCGCCGATGTCGGATCGCGAGACCCATGCCGCCTGCCACCAGCAGGGCCGCGAGACCGAATCCACTGATCGTGGAGGTGTTGACCTCGATGCCGCCGTCGCTCCTGACCACCGGAGCCAGCTGCTGCTCATCGCCCCTCGAGAACGAGCGATCGTCCGGGGCCTTGCTCGCCGGGAATCCCAGCTCGGCCGACGTCACGCCCTGGCCGTGGCTCAGATACGGGATCTGCACCGGCGGCTGCTCGTTCGCCCGCGAGAACGCCCTGTCGTCCACGCTGCGGGTGACCGGGAAGCCGAGCTCTTCCGAGGTGACGCCCTGCCCGTGGCTCAGATACGGGATCTGCACCTCGGGCGCGCCGGTCACGTACGGGGTCCCAGCCGGGTTGATCTCGTCGACCGGCTGACCCTTCGCGTACGCCGTGACCGGGAAGATCGCTGCGACCGTGAGGGCGAGCCCGATCCGGATGATGTTGAGTCGCTTGTTGCGCCTCATTGCTGTTCCCTCCTTGCCTCCGTTGCCTCCGTTGACTGCCATGACGCCACGGTACGAGGCCCGGGCTCCCGCGTCGTTCGCGCATTCGACGCCCGAAGTGTCAAACTCGTCACAGAAGGAACGTGGAGTGGGAGCTCTTCTCCGGCGTCCCCGAGGAGAACGTGCGGCGCCTCCTCTCCATCGCTCGCCGTCGAACGTTCGACCGAGGCGAGGTCGTCTTCCACCGCGGCGACCCGGCTGACTGCCTCCACCTGATCGTCAGCGGGCGGTTCGCGATCGGGATCACGACGCCGCTCGGCTCGACGGCGCTGCTCGGAGTCCGCGGGGCCGGCGACGCGTTCGGCGAGCTCGCGCTCGTCGGGACGGACGCCCACCGCTCGGCGACGGTCTCGGCGCTCGAGGCGTCCGAGACCCGCTCCGTCCGCGTCACCGACTTCGAGCGGCTCCGTGCGGAGCATCCGAGCATCGACGAGCTCCTCGTCAGGATCCTCGGTGAGCGCGTCCGCCGCCTGTCCGAGCAGATCACGGAGGCGTACTACTTCCCTGCCGAGGCGCGCGTGCTGCGCCGGCTGACGGAGCTGGCCGATCTCTACGGCGAGTGCGTCCCGCTCGCGCAGGAGCAGCTCGCGGAGCTCGCCGGCACCTCGAGGGCGACCGCGAACCGGGTCCTGCGCGACCTCGAGCGAGGCAGCGTCGTCGAGCTCGGCCGGTCAAATGTCGTCATCCAGGACGAGGAGCGACTCCGAGAGCGAAGCCGGCGCCGCGAGGTCTGATCGCCTCGGATTGAGCCGTAGACTCGCGACCATCGAGCCCGACATCTCCGAAGGCAACGAGCTCCAGGCGCTGATCGATTCCTCGCCGCTCGCCATCGTGGAGTTCGGCCTGGATCGGCGGATACGGCTGTGGAACCCGGCGGCGGAGCGCATCTTCGGCTGGGCGCGCGACGAGATGCTCGGCCGTGGGGACTTACCGACTGCGCCGCCCGAGAAACGGAAGGAGAGCGAGGAGCTCTTCGCGAGAGTGCGGGCAGGCGAGTGGGTGAACGACTTCGAGACCGTGCGCCGGCGCAAGGACGGAACGCTCGTCGACGTCTCGATCGCAGCAGCGCCCGTGAAGGACCGCGCCGGACGCGTCGTCGGCAACATGGTCGCCTACACGGACATCACCGAGCGGAGGGCGCAGACCGCCGAGGTGCACCGCCTGAACGCCGAGCTCCACGACCGGCTCGAGGAGCTCGCCGCGTCGCGGGCCCGGATCGTGAGCGCCGGCGACGTCGAACGGCGCCGCCTCGAGCGGAACCTGCACGACGGCGCCCAGCAACGGCTGGTCTCGCTGTCGTTGTCCCTGCGGCTCGCCCTCGCGAAGCTCGACACGGATCCTGTGGCCGCGCGGGCGATGCTCGCAGAGGCGGGCGACGAGCTCGGTCTCGCGCTCGAGGAGCTGCGTGAGCTGGCACGTGGCCTCCATCCGGCGGTGCTCAGCGAGCGTGGCCTTCGCGCCGCCGTCGTGACGCTTGCGGACCGGGCGCCGCTTGCCGTGGAGGTTGCGGACATTCCCGACGAGCGGCTTCCCGAATCGGTCGAGGCAGCCGCCTACTACCTGGTCGCCGAAGCGCTGACGAACGCAGTCAAGTACGCCGACGCGTCCGAGGTGCGCATTCGGGTTGCAAGGGGTGACGGAAGCGTCGTCGTCGAGATCGCCGACGACGGCGTCGGCGGCGCCGACCCGGCGGCCGGAACCGGCCTCCGTGGGCTGACGGATCGCGTGGAGGCGCTCGGAGGCTCACTCGCAGTCGTGAGCCCCGCCGGCGGCGGGACGACGCTGCGGGCCGAGATCCCGATCTAGGAAGTGGAGGCGCTCCACGTCGACCGCAAGCCGGACGCGCTCGCCGGCCTCGATCGCCGCCTGCACGTCCGACCGGGCGGTCAGGTGCGAGCCCCGCGAAAACCGCGCGGGCGACGACCTCGTGGAAGTCACGCGGGCCGAGGTCAACCGCAACTTCACGAAGCTCACCGTCTCCGCGACGAGTGACGAGCCCGGTGCCGTGCTGACGGCGTTCGCGGGCGGCGTCGAGCTCGGCCAGCTCGAGCTGAAAGGCGACCGGTACGTCGGCCGCTTCGAGCTGAACGGCACGCCGGTCAACAACGTCGAGGTGCACAGCAGCCTCGGCGGGTGCGCCCAGCGCGCGGTGCCGTTCGGAAACAACTCCGTGCACTGCTGAGAGAAGGATCGGTGGGGACGCGCGACCGCCCGTCCCCACCGATTCGGATGTCTCGTCGACCTACGCGAGCGCAGCGCAGAGGTCGACTGCTGTGCCGCTGTGCGTGAACTCGACGAACGCGAAGGTCGTCGGGTCGACCAGGATTTCGGCGTGACCTTTGAGGAGATACGTCCGTCCCGTCGAGGTGTCGCCGGGACCGGCGTCTCCGGGGAAGAAGAAGATGTTGGTGGGGCCGGTCGCCTTGAGCTCGAGCAGCCCGTCACTCCGCTCGGTGATGGTGATGGGCCCCGGCGCCTTGACCGTGATCTCGTTGCCGTTCCCGGTCAGGCGTCCGGCGAAGAACCCCCGGAAGGCGGTCTTGCCGCTGGAGAACGTCGTCAGCGTCTGCCGATTGGTCACGACCTCGGCTTCGACTGCGAACGGGCACACCACGCCCGCTGGGAAGCTAAAACCGGTGAGCGGTGCCGGTTCGCGTACCGGCTTCGCACCGTACGCTCCGACGACTCCGAACAGCGCGACGGCCGCCGCGAACGCGACGACCGCTACATGCCGCTTCAGCATCGAGACTCCTCTCCTAGTGCCGCAGAAGCCCTAGCCTTTCACCGGCACTGAGATTGTGTCAACGCATCGCAGACGCGCCGCGTTCGAAGGAGCCGACGCCCGGACTCGAACCGGGGACCCCATCATTACGAGTGATGTGCTCTACCAGCTGAGCTACGTCGGCGGAGCTTCCAGTCTAGCCACGTCGCCGATCGGTCACTCGACCGCCGGAAGCTCCCGCACGCGCGCCGCCTCCTGTGCTTCACGATCGAACGCGTCCTGCGTCCGGTCGAAGAAGCTTCGCGCCTCCTGACGGTCGTCGCCGACCGCGGTCACGCCGATCAAACCGTGCCGGCCGAGGGCGCTCAACATGTGGAAGACCGCCCCCGTCTGGGTCGCGTGATCGTAGTGGAGCCCGTGGCGAAGCGCGATGTCGAAGACGTCGTCCGGCCGCAAGGCCTTGTAGGCCTCCGACTCCATCCGATCGGTGGAGATGAAGAACTTCGGCTGGCCGGTCGGCGTGAGGAAGAGACCACGCTCGGCGTCGTACGCGCCGTTCGTCAGGAACTGCAGCGTCAAGTACGGGTGCGTCGTGCCGCCCTTGCGGAGGTTCAGCTCGATCGCGTACGGGCTCCAACCCTCGTCCGTCCGCGCGGTCAGGAAATCGATGGCGAACCGCCCGATGACGCCTCGGGTGGCAAGCGCCTCTCCGACCTTGAGCGCCTCGAACGCGATGTCGCGGGCGTACTCGTCGCTTGCGGGAAACGCGGATCCCACGAAGGAGAGCCCGCTGGCGCCGCCGAGCAGCTGATCGTGCGTCGAGAGCAGCTCGACCTTCCCGAGCGGCGTCACCCGCATCTGCACGCTCGGGCTGCGGATCTCTCGCGCCACGATCAGTTCCTCCACGATGCCGCCCTCATCGACGAGCCGCTCGAGAAAGCGCTCGGAGCTGAGGCGCCCGTCTTCGGGCCGTAGGAGCTCGCTCAGCTGACGCTGCACGACAGCGCGACCCGCGCCGCTGAGCCCGCGCACGTCGAGCACGGCATTTCCGTAACCGGCGACGCCCTCGTCGTGCTTGAGGACGAGCGCCTCGACTCCCGGCCTGGCGGCGAGCTCGACGACCGCATCGACGACGTCGTCGAGTGAGCGCAGCCCCTCTCGGCCGTCCGGATGAGGAACGCCTGCCTCCGCGAAGAGCGCGCGCCCGCCGCTCTTGGATCCGAGCGCGCTCAACTTCGGATCGGCTCCGTACATCGGGATCCCGAGCCGAAGCGCGAGGTCTCGCTCGAGCGAGGTCGTGGCGAAGGGGACGAGGTGGGCGCGATCCGGGTCGCCGGCGAGCGACCGAATCTCGTCGAGGAGCCGCGGACGCTCCAGCAGCTTCGCCGACAGCGGCGCCGGGCCGCCGTCGTGGGGGCTCACGAGATGGAGCCGCCTCCGAGCGTGACCGGCGACGACGCCTGGGAGCAGCCCGAGGTAGTAGTCCACGAAGCTCGGCTGAATCGGCTCGGAGGTGACGTAGATCACCTTTGCGCGCGGTTGCCGGAGCAGGAAGAGAAGGAAGAGGTAGCGCTCCTCGTACGCCCGCCGCTTCGTCGAGTCGAGCGGGAGGTCGACGCCGCTGAGCGAGGGGACGACGACCATCGCGTAGGGCTCGTCCGTGAAGGCCCCGATCAGCTCCCACTGCCGCGCGAGCTTCGCCTGCAGGGCTTCGAACCGGGCCTGCAGCTCCTCCTCGGGCAGCCCGATCGCGAGCCGGTCGAGATCGGCGGTTCCCACCGGGGCAGCACCGGCATGCACGCCCCACATTCTCCCACCGATGGGCGTGCGTTTCCCGTCCACAGCCACGAGAATCGCTCGCGAGCGTAGGCGAGCGGTCGCCGCGCGGGCGGTGGTGAGAGGTTGGGGTCGTCAAGCCAACAGCAGGGATGGGTACGGAGGCGGCTCGGGGCGTCGGCTGACGCCTTCTCATCGACCACAGGGAATCCCAGCCTGCTGCGCGCGCAGCTCGCATTCGCGGCCGCATGGGCCGCCGAAG
>Ga0081538_10001207_pt1 | contig 27113 bp, 26 predicted proteins | sample TabmetS5T2R1_FD_71022 | JGI IMG/M metagenome (GOLD analysis project Ga0081538, IMG submission 71022) | Tabebuia heterophylla rhizosphere microbial communities from the University of Puerto Rico - S5T2R1 | ecosystem: Host-associated > Plants > Roots > Rhizosphere ...
ATCAGGACGTCGGAGAGCATGTCGCCGGCGAGCAGGACGCCACGGTCCGCGAGGAGGATCGCGGCGTGGCCGACGGCGTGCGCCTGATGCTCGATGATCTCGCCCGGCACAGGTCCGCCGTTCGCGGGCAGCGGGGTGACGAGCCCGATCAGCTCGAGAGGGATGCCGGACGCGCTCTCCGCCGCCATCGCCTGCGCCCGCTCTCGGGCTTCACCGGCAACGTGGGCGGCGGCGGGGGTAGCGTAGCGCGGCACGTCGCCGAACCGGGGATGCCAGAGCAGGTGGTCCCAGTGGGGATGGGTGGAGAACCCGGCGAGCACGGGAATGCCGAGCCGGTCCAGGTCATCGGCAAGTTGGTTCAATTCGGAGCCGTCAATGCCGGGATCGACCACGATCAATCCATCCTCCCCCCGCACCGCGATGGAATTGGTCCAGACCCACTCGCTCTGCCGGACCCAGACGCCGTCGGCCACCTGAGTCAGCATCGGTTCACCCTGGTGCAGAGCTTGGCCATCTCCACTCCTATCGGTTGGTTACGGTGCTGAGACTGCGGTCCGACACCAAAATCATCGGTTGTCTCGACCTACGTGCCGTGAGCGGCCGAAATCCGCTGGCAGAGCCGGATTCCGGCCGTCGGAAGCTACTCCTGGGCGATCCACCTCTACAGCACCCGCGGCCGAACTGAGGCGCCTTCAGAAGAGCTCCCCGCGACGACGAGGCGGAGGCCGACATCCCGGCCGGGACGGTGGGGAGTGTCTCGTATCTCGCGTGAGCTCGGTGCGAGATAAGCGAGGGACGGACCTGAGGACGACGAACGGGCTCAGCGAACGACCGCCGCGCCGGGAAGCCGTGGCGCACCTACTCCGACAGCCCGGCGGCTTCGAGGGCTTCGCGGTGACTGAGATAGTCATGAACGGTGGCGATCTTCCCGTCGCGGAAGGTGACGAGCTCGCCTAGCTCCGTGTCGAGTTCAATCTGGGTGGTCCGGCCGGACACGGTAAAGCGTCCGAGTACCAAGGCCGACTCCCCAAGGTCACGGATCTCCTGGATCTGAGCCGCGAGTCGTCCGAACGCCTCACCGCGATACTCCACCCAGCCCCGCCGCGCCCCCTCGTGGCCCCTGTAGGTCGTGGCCTTGCCCTCGAGGGCTGGCTCGATCGACGGGTGCCACTCGACATCGGGGTGAAGCTCGGCAAGGAACGCGTCCAGGTCGTCGGCCTCCCACGCTTCGTAGGCACGCCTGACCGTCTCCACGTTCTCCCGCGACATCGACCCCCGAGTATCTCGCGCGAGCAGAGGGCGTGGCCAGTTCTCTGATCAGCACCCAAGGGCGCGGTGTCAGATAGGCCGCGCGAGGAACGCAGCCGAGCTAGATCTAGGCCGGGTTCAGTACCAGCGTCCGCGTGCGAAGCCGCCGAAGGCGATCAGTCCGATCAGGGCGACGACCAGCCCGCCCCAGAAGCTCCACACGAACATCAGGACGATCCCGACGATCACGATGATGCCCCCGAGGGAGATCCCGAAGATCCCGCGATCGCGGTCCGGGGTTGCCATGCGTTCCATGCTTCCTCCTCCGCGTAGGTGCGGCCTTCCGTGCCGCAGGCTGCTCAGTACCCCGCGGGGCAATGCCGCAATCCTCGCCGCGGGGGCCCGCAATCCTCGACCCAGCCGTCGAGCGGAACGTTGACCACAACTATTGGGGTTAACGTGACACTCGTCCTAGGCTCTCGAGGCAGGTTCCGGGCTCGCGCCGGCGTAAGTACCCGTCATGCAGAGCAGCAACGGGACGCGGGCGAGCAGTCCCGCCCGTTTCGAGATCGACCCGAACCCGCGCCGGCTCCGCGAGTCGTTGCGCTCGCTCAGCGACATGTGGCGCTGGCTCGAGCCCGAGACCGCGCGCCGGGTGAGGCTGCTGCTGATCGAGATCGTCGGGCGGTCGGCTGACCCGCGGCGTCACCCGCAGGGGTCGATCCGGCTGAGCCTCACGCTGCGCCCTGACGTAGTCCGAATCGAGGCGTCCGGAGCGGGTCTGCTCACGCCGAGCCAGTTCGAGCGGCCGAACCGCGAAAGCGAGCGCCTGTTTCCACAGTGGGTGATCGAGGATCTCGCCGACCGCTGGGCGATCGACAGCCCGGCTACCGATCCGGCCGTCTGGTTCGAGATCGATCGTCGCGCGAGTCCGTGGCGCGAAATGGCCTAACGACGACCCGCGGCCCTTACCCGGCGCTGCAGGCTGAGGCGCAATTGCCCACGGGTGTCCGGGTACCGTGCAACCCGATGAGTTCGAAGTCCGCTCCGAGTCCTGAGGTTGTGCGGATAGCCCAGGAGGCGTCGGCTGTGATCGGCGACACGCCGCTCGTCTCCATGCGCAGGATGGGGGAAGGGCTCGGAGCGGAGATCGTGGCGAAGCTCGAGTACCTGAATCCCGGCGGTTCGGTCAAGGACCGGATCGGCGTGGCGATGATCGACGCCGCCGAGCGCGACGGGCGGATCGAGCCCGGTTCCTCGGTGATCGTCGAGCCGACCAGCGGGAACACCGGCATCGCGCTGGCGCTGGTCTGTGCGGCGCGCGGCTACGAGCTGGTGCTGACGCTGCCCGAAGGGATGAGCCGCGAGCGCACGAAGCTCCTGCGCGCCTATGGCGCGGAGGTCTACGAGACCCCGTCACTGGGTGGGATGAACGAGGCGGTCGACCTGGCGGAGCGGATCCTCAAAGAGCGCGACGCGTTCATGCCCCAGCAGTTCTCCAACCCAGCCAACCCCGAGGTCCATCGGATGACGACGGCAGAGGAGATCTGGCGTGACCTCGACGGCGAGATCGACGCGCTGGTGTGCGGCGTGGGCACGGGCGGCACGATCACGGGTGTTGGCCAGGTGCTCAAGGAACGTCGCCCGGGCGTGCAGGTGATCGGCGTCGAACCCGCCAGCTCGGCTGTGCTGTCGGGAAAGCCCCCGGGCCCGCACAAGATCCAGGGGATCGGCCCCGGCTTCGTCCCCGAGGTCCTGGACCGCTCGGTGATCGACGAGATGATCCCCGTGGACGACGAGACGGCGCTCGAGCGCGCGCGGGAGGCCGCTCAGCGGGAGGGCCTGATGGTGGGCATCTCCGCAGGGGCCGCAATCGAGGCGGCGCTGAAGGTCGCCGGGCGGCCGGAGATGACCGACAAGCGGGTGGTCGCCGTGATCCCGGACGGGGGCGAGCGGTACATGTCGCTGCCCTTCTTCGCTCCGTAACCTGGGACGCATGTTCGGCTTGAGCACTCTCCGGCGCATCGTGCGCGAGGTGACGTCAGACGTCGCCGCCGCACGCGACCGCGATCCCGCCGCCCGCGGCGTCGGCACCCTGGAGATCCTCGCCGGCTGGGCCGGGGTCCAAGCGCTGCTGGCACACCGCGTCTCGCACGCGCTGCACGGCGCGAGCGTGCCCATGGTGCCGACGGCGATCGCGTACGCCGGTCGCGCGGTGACGGGTGTCGAGATCCATCCGGCGGCACGGATCGGGGCCGACTTCTTCATCGACCACGGCTCGGGGGTCGTCATCGGTGAGACGGCCGAGATCGGGGACCGTGTGACTCTGTATCAGGGGGTGACGCTCGGCGGCACCGGGTTTGCCCGTGGCAAGCGCCACCCGACCGTGCAGGACGACGTCACCATTGGATCCGGCGCCAAGCTCCTTGGCCCGATCACGGTGGGTCATGGGGCCAAGGTCGGCGCCAACACGGTGGTGATCGAAGACGTTCCGCCGCGATCGACGGTCGTCGGCAACCCGGGCCATCCGGTCAAGGTCGAGGGCCGCAAGGTCGAGGGCCCGGATACGGACTGGATCCACCTTCCGGACCCGATCGCCGATGCGATCAAGCGCCTCTCCGACCGGCTCGCCGCGATGGAGAAGCGCCTGGGCGAGCTCGACGGCCGTGTCTCCGAGGGGGAGGTCAAGGAGCTGCGCCCCAAGCAGGGCCCGTCGCCAACCGGCGGCTAGCGCCAGGGCGCTCGCGCCGCCGGGCTATCTATGCTCGGATCCGTGCCCACCGAGACGGTCTACGGGGCGCCGACCGACCCGGGTGCCGACCAGGTCGAGCGCCTGCTCGCCGAGCTGAACCCCGCACAACGGGAGGCCGTGACCTACGGCGAAGGGCCACTGCTGGTGCTGGCCGGGGCCGGTTCGGGGAAGACTCGAGTGCTCACACACCGGGTTGCGTGGCTGCTGGCAACCGGTCGCGCCCGACCGAGCGAGATCCTGGCGATCACGTTCACCAACAAGGCCGCCAACGAGATGCGCGAGCGGGTCGCCTCGCTGGTGGGAGGCGTCTCACGGTTGATGTGGGTGATGACCTTCCACTCGGCCTGCGCTCGCATCCTGCGCAGCGACGCGCCGCGCCTCGGCTACAAGCGCGCCTTCACGATCTACGACGAGGCCGACTCGCTGCGGATGGTCAAGCGATGCATGGAAGAGCTTGAGCTCGACCCGAAGCGCGTGGCCCCGCGGGCGGTCAAGGCCGCGATCTCGGGCGCCAAGAACCAACTCTTCGACGCGACCGACTACGCCGAGAGCGCCAGCTCGTTCTTCGAGGAGTCGGTGGCCGACACCTACGCCCTCTATGAGCGGCGGATGGTCGAGGCCAGCGCGATGGACTTCGACGACCTGCTGGTTCGCACCGTCAACCTCCTCGAGCTCTTCCCCGACGCGCGGGAGAAGTACCAGCGCACGTTCCGCTGGGTGCTGGTCGACGAGTACCAGGACACCAACCGGGCCCAGTACCGGCTGCTGCAGCTGCTGTGCGAAGACCACCGGAATCTGACGGTGGTCGGCGACGACTTTCAGGCGGTCTATTCGTTCCGCGGCGCCGACATTCGCAACATCCTCGACTTCGAACGCGACTTCACCGACGCCACCGTCGTCAAGCTCGAGCAGAACTACCGCTCAACGCAGACGGTCCTCGACGCGGCCAACGCGCTGATCGCCCACAACCCCAGCCAGAAGCCCAAGCACCTGTGGACGGACGCCGGACGCGGCGATCTGATCACCGTCGCGGAGCTCGAGGACGAGCACGCCGAAGCCCGTTACGTCGCGTCGGAGCTCGAGCATCTCGCCGAGCAGGGCGTCCCGCGCGACGAGATCGCGGTCTTCTACCGCGTCAACGCGCAAAGCCGCGTGCTCGAGGACACGCTGGTGCGGTTCGAGATCCCGTATCAGGTGATCGGCGGCACGAAGTTCTACGAGCGTGCCGAGATCAAGGACGCGGTCGCCTACCTGCAGCTGCTGGCAAACCCGGCCGACGCCGTGTCCTTCCAGAGGATCGTCAACTCGCCGAGACGCGGCATCGGCCAGCAGACCCAGGCCCGGATCCTCTCGCACGCGAACACGACGGGCGAGGACATCTGGGACGCCTTCACGCACCCGCAGCGAATTCCCGGCCTGGGAACCGCGGCCCTGAAGTCCGTGACCCGGTTCGGCGACACCATGGCGGCGCTGCGGACGCGGGCGGCCGAGGCCCACTCGGTCGCAACCCTGCTGGAGGCGACCCTGCGCGAGACCGGATACATCGAGGCGCTGGAGGCCGAGCGCACGGTGGAGGCGGAGGGGCGCATCGAGAACCTCCAGGAGCTGGTCGGCGTGGCGGGGGAGTTCGACGCCAACCGTGAGTTCGAGGGCGAGTCGACGAGCTCGCCCCTGGAGGAGTTCCTGGCTCAGATCTCGCTCTACTCCGAGCAGGACGCGCTGCAGGAGGAGGAGAGCCTGGTCACGCTGATGACCCTGCACAACGCCAAGGGCCTCGAGTACGACGCGGTGTTCCTGATCGGCTGCGAGGAGGGGGTATTCCCGCACTCGCGCTCGGTCGAGGAAGGCAACCTCGAGGAGGAGCGGCGGCTCTGCTACGTCGGAGTGACGCGGGCGAAGGAACGGCTGCTGATGACCTTCGCGCGGAGGAGGGCGCTCCACGGCGGCGCGAGCTGGAACCTTCCCTCGCGCTTCCTCTCCGAGCTGCCCGACGAGCTGCTCGACCGTCAGCTGGCCACTCGGGGCACGGGATGGGCGCTCGGCGAGGCGCTGCCGGGCCGGCCCGGGGCGCCGGGCGTAGCCGGCAAGCAGCCAGCGGCGCCGCCGGTGCCGTACACGGTCGGCGACGACGTCGTCCACGCCAGCTTCGGCGAGGGAGTCGTGACCGCGGTCGAACCGGGGTCGGTCGTCGTGGTTCGGTTCGCGGGCGACGGGACCGAGCGCAAGCTGATGGCCGACTACGCCCCGCTGAAGAAGGTGGCGTGAGCGGCCAGGTGATCGACGGCAAGGCGGTCGCGGCGCAGGTGCGCGACCGCGTGGCCGCAGGCGTGCAGGAGCTCGCGACCGCCAACGACGGGCGCACGCCGGGCCTCGCGACGGTTCTCGTCGGCGAGGACCCGGCCTCCCAGGTCTACGTCGGCAACAAGCGCAAGCAGGCAGCAGAGGCCGGCATGCGTTCGATCGACGAGCAGCTGCTGGAGGCCACGCCCGAAGACGAGCTGCTCGAGCTGATCGACGAGCTGAACGGCGACGACTCGGTCGACGGGATCCTGGTTCAGTTGCCGCTTCCCGAGCAGATCGACCAGGACGCGGTGATCGAGCGCATCGACCCGGCCAAGGACGTCGATGGGCTGACGGCGGTCAACGCCGGGCTCCTCGCCCAGGGAAGGCCCGGCCTCGTCCCGTGCACTCCGCAGGGTGTGATCGAGCTCCTGCGCGAGGCCGGAGCGGAGCTCGAGGGCTCGGAAGCCGTGATCGTGGGCCGCTCGATCCTCGTCGGACGTCCGCTGGCCAGTCTCCTGCTAGGCGAGAACGCCACGGTCACGGTGTGTCATTCCCGGACTCGGGACCTCGCGGGCGTTTGCAGCCGCGCCGACGTGCTCGTGGCAGCCGTTGGGTCGCCCCGGCTGATCGGACGCGAGATGGTCAAGCCTGGAGCGTTCGTGATCGACGTCGGCACCAACCGCACCGACGACGGCCTCGTGGGAGACGTCGACTTCGACGCCGTGCGTGAGGTCGCCGCGGCGATCACGCCCGTCCCGGGCGGCGTGGGGCCCATGACGATCGCAATGCTGCTGTCAAACACGCTCGAGGCGGCAGTGCGCCGCGCGCGTGTATAGGCTGCCGCCTGGCGTTCGGCACCTGCCGAGCCCACAAACTCGGGAGGGGAGAGCTACATGGACTTCGAGAGGTTGAGGACGGGCGAGCAGATCGCCGGCATCAGCGGCGTCGCGTTGATCCTCATCATGTTCATCTTCAGCTGGTTTGGCATCGAGGGCTTCGACGAAGGGGCTAACGCCTGGGAGTCGTTCAGCGTCATCGACCTGATCTTGTTCCTCGCTGCCGCCGTGGCGATCGCGCTGGCTGTTGCCACCGCCGCCGGCGAGCAGGTCAACCTGCCGGTTGCACTCAGCGCCATCGTCGCCGGGCTCGGGATCATCGCCGTGATCCTCGTCGTGATCCGGATCATCAGCCCTCCGGACTTCGGCGTTGAGAGCTTTGCCATCGAGCTTCCCGGTGGCGGGGCCGTCGAGACTCCTGAGATCGACACCACGCGCGAGATCGGAGTCTGGCTTGGCCTGATCGCCAGCCTCGGCATCGCATACGGTGGCTGGAGGTCGATGCAGGACGAGGGCACGACCTTCGGCGCCCAAGCGGATCGACTCCAGGACCGCGTTGGCGGCGGCGACGAGCCTCCGGCACCGCCACCGCCTCCGCCGCCGCCCAGCAGCGCGCCACCGAGCGCTCCGTAGCCCTCGGCGAGAGGAGAGGTTGAAACGGCGGCCGCCTGTGGCGGCCGCCGTTCAGTATGTGGGCGTCTAGACGCGCGGAGAGGACACTGGCGATCTCCACGAATCCCGAACACCGCGAGGGCAGGCGCGAGCGCCGGCACGGCGTCGACGACGTCGTTCGGCGTGGCTGGGTGGCCGGGCTTGCCGCCATCGGCCTGCTGCTATCGATGTGGCTGCCGTGGTTCGGCGATCAGGGACGCGCCGAAGGCTCGGGTTCGGGCGATCTCGCGGAACAGCTGGAGGCAGCCGGCGTCTCGCTCACCGCGAACGCCTGGGAGGCGTTCAGCCTCATCGACGTGGTGCTGTTCATCACGGCGCTGGCGGGGCTTGGCTTGGCGGCGGTGGCGGTCCTGGGCATCCGCGACGAGCGCGCCGTCGTGGCGCGGCGTCTGACCCTGGGACTCGGCCTGCTGTCGGTTGTCCTGATCCTGTACAGGGTGGGAAGCCCCGCGGCGGGGCAGGCCATGGAGGAGGTCGGCCTGTTCCTGGGGTTGGCGGCGGCGGCCGGGGTCGCCTACAGCGGGCTCGACCTCTATCTCTAGGCCAAGCGCTCCGCCAGTTCGCGCGAGACCCGCGAGGCCATCGCGATGATTGTCATCATCGGATTGACGCCGATCGACGTCGGGAGCAGGCTTCCGTCGGCGACGTAGAGGGCCTCGGCGCCGTGCACCGCACCGTCGGTTCCGACCGCACCGCGAGCCGGATCGGCGTCCATGCGTGCCGTGCCCATGGGGTGAAACGCCTCCAGTCGCAGCGATGAGGCCGGTGGGGGAGAGGCCTCCAGGCCGGCCACCTGGTCTGCGGCGATGCTCGGAGTGCCGGCGATCTGCGGATACACCTCCCGCGCCCCGGCGGCGTAGAAGAGCTCGACGGCGCGGGCGATGCCGAAGCTCAGGCGCTTCGCGTCGTCGGACGTCAGCCCATAGGCGATTCGCAGCGAACCGTAGCGCGCGAGGCAGACCCTGCCCGACGAGCGATCCGAGAGGTGGACGCCCGTTGAGGCGACGTGTCCGTAGTTCAGCAGCCGCTCCTGATGCTCGGCCCCGGTGCCCGGCAGCCACTGCCCACCGAATGCAAGCGGGGTGAAGGTGGCTTCGAGCAGCAGGCCCATTTCCTGCCACTCGTCGACCGCGTAGCTCTGCATGACGCCGTCCCAGCCGCGCACCTCCTCGTCGAAACGGGCACCGACCCAGCACGCGGGGTGAATGCGAAGGTTGCGCCCCAGCTGCGAGCCCGAGGCGCGAAACCCCGATCGCAGCAGCAGCTCGGGCGTGCCGAAGGCGCCCCCCGCAACGACCACCGCGCGTCTGGCGTGGGCTCTGAAGGGCCGCGGTCGCGAACCGTTGCGGCCCCCGGCGACGCCGGCGAACCCCTCGATGCCGACGGCGCGCCTGCCGTCGAAGAGCAGGCGCCGCGCCTCGACGCCAGCTCGTACCCGAGCGCCGCCCGCCACAGCGCGCGGCAGGTAGGAGACGTGCATCGCGCGCTTGGCATCGAGCCGGCAGCCGATTGGACACGAGCTGCACTGCACGCAATCGCCGGCGTTGCGGCTCAGCGGCCCGTGGCTCACGCCCAGCGCCTCGGCTCCCCGCAGCAGGAGCTGACCGTTGCGGCCCATCCGCGCAGGGTCGACCGGCCTCACGTCCAGCATCTCCTCGGCCTGCGCATAGTCGCGCTCCAGCTCGGTCGCCCACCGGATCCCGTGCTCTCCTGCCCACGCGGCAAGCACGCCGTCCGGCGCGCGAAAGCAAGTTCCCGAGTTGATCACCGTCGTGCCGCCCACGGCGCGGCCGACCGGGGTTGGGATCGCAGGCCTGCCCTGCGCGACGGTCAACCCGCCGTCTCGGTACAGCGCGCTCAGGGCGGCGAGCGGCTCTTCGGGGTACGTGCTGCGGTCCATGTACGGGCCGGCCTCGAGCACGAGCACGTCGTGTCCGGCCTCGGCCAGCACGGTGGCGGCCACCGCGCCCCCCGCGCCCGAGCCGACCACCAGCACGTCACACTCCTCGGCGCTGCCGTCGGGCGCCAGATCGCCCAGCGGGGCCGCCGTAGGCTCGGCGGCTGGGGGAATCAGCTGGCCGTCGACTCGGCAGGTCGCCTCATATCCCACCGCCGCCCGCACCGCAGGGTCGTTTCCGTAGGCCAGGCCCGTCAGCACCTTCAGGAACAGCAACGCGTCCTGCTTCAGGCGAGACTCCGAGGCGTCGAGCTCGCGCAGAAAGTTCTGCCGGGCCGCGAGGTCCGCGCTCGAGAAGCGCCACGGAAACGACAGCCAGTCGAACGCCCTCAGCGCGAAGCGCAGGGCGGTGAAGCTCCTCGTGGGCAGCGTCGCCAGGTACGGCTCGAGCGCAGGGACGACGTCGATCGCGTCAGCGCGCGCGGACGGGCCGGCGGCGGGCGGCAGGCGCCCCGCGCCGGGCGCCATCGCCTCGGCGAACGCGCGAAGGACGCGCTGCTCGGCGGCCCCCAGCCCCGGCGCACGCCTTCAGGACGGCGCGGCGGGCTCGCCAACCCGGCCTGCCAGCGCCCAGAGCCAGAGGGCGACACCCACGAGGAACCCGTCGACGAGAAAGTTCAGGAGGTAGGCGAAGACGTCGTCGTCGAAGAGGTAGAAGCCGAGCGCCGCCAACGATGACGCGGCCTTCCCCGCGACGACGACCAGCAGCAGGGGGCGATAGCGGACCACGTCCGTGGACACCACGAGACAGATCCCGGTGATCACGGTCATGTAGGCGAAGCCGAGCGCCAGCCACAGCTGCTCCGCCGTCTCGGGCGCCGGTTCAAAGCCGCCCAGCGGCAGCCAGTCCCCGAAGTCGTCCAGGGCGCCGAGGGTGCCATCGGGCGCGACGATGAACAGCAGCCCGACCAGCGCAAAGGTCGCGGCGAGCAGCCTCAGGTTGAAGACCACGAACCGCTCGGCTCGTTCCCCCGTCATGGCCGCGGCATCCTATCCGCCAACCCTAGAATCGGACGTGTGATCGATCGCGACCAGGTTCTGCACGTCGCCCGGCTGGCGCGGCTCGAGCTCACCGAGCCCGAGGTCGAGCGGATGGCCGCCGAACTGTCGGGAATCCTCGAGCACGTCGACCGGATCGCGGCCCTCGATCTCGACAACGTCGAGCCGACCTCGCACGTCGTGGCGCTCTCAAACGTGCTGCGCCCCGACGAGCCGCGGCCGAGCCTTCCGCGCGAGCGCGCGCTGGAGCAGGCCCCCGATCCCGCCGACGGCGCGTTCCGAGTCCCGTCGCCGCAGGCGTGACGGCCGAGCTGCGCGAGCTCACGGTCGCCGAGGCGATTCGCCGGATCGACGCCTCCGAGCTCTCCGCGGACGAGTACTTCGACGCCTACGCCGAGGCAGCCGCAGGCGACGACCTCAACGCCTTCCTGTGGCGCGCGGAGCCCGGGGCGCGGGCAGGTGGCGGGGAGGAGCTCCGCGGCGTCCCGGTGGCAGTGAAGGACCTGTTCTGCACCGAGGGCATCGTCACCACGGCAGGGTCGCGAATTCTCGAGGGGTACCGCCCCCCGTACACCGCGACGGCGGTGCGCAAGCTGAGCGAGGCGGGGGCGAGGGTGCTCGGCAAGACCAACATGGACGAGTTCGCGATGGGCTCCTCCAACGAGAACTCCGCCTTCGGGCCGGCGCTCAACCCCTGGGATCGCACCCGCGTGCCGGGGGGCTCCTCGGGAGGCTCGACTGCCTCCGTCGCCGGCCGGTTGGCCCCGTGTGCGATCGGCACCGACACCGGCGGCTCGATCCGCCAGCCCGCCTCGCTGTGCGGGATCGTGGGCGTGAAGCCGACCTACGGAGCGATCTCGCGGTACGGGATGGTCGCCTTCGCGTCGTCGCTCGACCAATGCGGGCCGCTGACCCGCACGGTTGCGGATGCCGCCCTGCTGCTCAGGGTGATGCAGGGCAGAGACCCGTGCGACTCCACCTCGGTCGGGATCGCCGGCGAGCTCGCGGCGCCCTCGGCCGAGTCGCTGAACGGCCTCCGATTTGGGGTGGCGCGCGACTTCTCCCATCACGCCGAGGGCGTCGAGCCCGGCGTGGCCGAGGCCTTCGAGGCCTCGCTGCGGACGATCGAGGAGCTCGGGGGCGAGATCGCGGAGGTTGCCTTGCCCCACGCCGAGCACGGGATCTCGGCCTACTACGTGATCGCCCCGGCCGAGGCGTCGGCGAACCTCGCCCGCTACGACGGCGTGCGCTACGGGCTGCGCGTCGACGGCGGTGCCGACCTCACGGCGCTGTACGAGCGCACGCGGGCGCGGGGTTTCGGCGACGAGGTCAAGCGCCGAGTGATGCTCGGTACCTACGCGCTCAGCTCGGGCTACTACGAGGCCTACTACGGACGCGCCCAGCGGGTCCGGACGAAGATCGCCGACGACTTCGCGACCGCGTTCGAAACCGTGGACTTCATCGTCACGCCGACCTCGCCGACGGTCGCGTTCGAGCTCGGCGCCAAGGCAGCCGATCCGCTTCAGATGTACCTGTCGGATTACTTCACGGTGCCGATGTCGCTGGCGGGCATCCCGGCGATCTCCATCCCGTGCGGACTGGCCGAGCCGCCCGGCGGCGGACCCGGGCTGCCCGTCGGCCTCCAGCTCACCTCTCCGGCCTTCACCGAGGCGAAGCTGCTCGACGCAGCGCACGCGCTGGAGACAGCGATCGGCTTCGCGGCGAGGCCATGAGCGTCTACGCCCTGAGCGAAGAGGAATGCGTGGCCGCCGCCCAGGAGGCGCTGGACGCTCTGCCGGGCTGGGTGCGAAGCAGGCTGGGCGAGGTCGCCGTGATCGTTGAGGACTCTCATCCCGACGGCCTGATGGGCATCTACGACCCCGTGGGGGGCATGCAGCGGATCGTGATCTTCCGCGAGGCGAACCCGAACATCGACGAGGTGCGGCGGACGGTCTGGCACGAGGTCGGCCACTACTTCGGAATGAGCGAGGAGCAGCTGCGAAAGGCGGGCTACGGATGACCGGCGCATACGAGCCGGTGATCGGCTTGGAGATCCACTGCCAGCTGCGCACGCGGACGAAGATGTTCTGCGGCTGCGAGGTCTCCTTCGGCGACGAGCCGAATCTTCACACGTGCTCCGTCTGCCTCGGCCATCCGGGGACGCTTCCGGTCACCAACGAGCGCGCCGTTCAGTACGCCCTTCAGATCGCGCTGGCGCTCGGATGCGAGGTCGCGCCGAGGTCGATCTTCCACCGCAAGAACTACTTCTATCCGGACCTGCCCAAGGGCTACCAGATCAGCCAGTACGACATTCCGCTTGCGTCGAACGGGCGTCTGAGCGACGTCCGCGTCCACCGCGTCCACCTCGAAGAAGACGCCGCCAAGCTGCTGCACGTCTCGGAGTCGGGGCGGATCCACGGCTCGGGCGTTTCGCTGGTGGACTTCAATCGCGGCGGCACCCCACTGGTGGAGATCGTCACCGAGCCGGACCTGCGCAGCTCCGCCCAGGCGCGCGAGTGGGCGCAGCTGCTCAGAACGACGATCAAGCAACTCGGCGTGTCCGACGTGAACATGGAGGAGGGGAGCCTGCGCGTCGACGCCAACGTCTCCCTACGCCCACAGGGCACCGAGCAGCTGGGAACGAAGACCGAGCTCAAGAACATGAACAGCTTCCGCTTCCTCGAGCGCGGGATCGAGGCAGAGCTCGAGCGTCAGGCCGCGATCCTCGATTCGGGCGGAGAGGTCACGCAGGACACCCTGCACTTCGACCCTCGCAGCGGCTCGTTGACGTCGCTTCGCTCGAAGGAGTACGCGCACGATTACCGCTACTTCCCTGAGCCTGACTTGGTGGCCCTGGAGCCAACCAAGGAGATGCTCGCCGCGGCCAGAAGTGCGCTGACTGAGCTGCCGGCGGAGCGCCGCGAGCGCTACGCGACCGAGCTCGAGCTACCGGAGAAGGTCGCGACCCAGCTTGCGTTCGACCCGGAGCTCGGCTCCTACTTCGAGAGCGCCCTCGCCGCGGGGCGCGGCGTCGAGGCCCGGGTGATCGCCAACTGGGTGACGGGGGAGCTCGTCGCCCGGTTGCGAGAAGCCGGCGACGGTGACGGTGATCCGGCCAGCTCCAAGGTCGGCCCGGAGGCGCTCGCGAGCCTGGTGGGGATGGTCGAGCGCAAGGAGGTTTCCACCGGCGCCGCGCGGCAGGTGCTCGCGCTGCTGGTCGCAGAGGGAGGCGATCCGGTGGCGATCGTCGAGCGCGAGGGCCTGGGGCAGATGCAGGACTCGGGCGAGCTCGAGGCGATCGTCGAGCGCGCGATCGACGCCGATCCGGCAGCCGCCGAGCGGGTCCGGGCCGGAAACCCAAAGGCGATCGGCCCGCTCGTCGGCTATGTGATGAGAGAGACGAAGGGCCGGGCGGACGGGGGAGAGGTCACGCGCCTGATCAACGAGAAGCTCGGCACCGACTAGTGCGTTTGGCCACTTTGTAACAAAATGTTACAAGGCTTGCCATAATCAGAATCACCTACCTGCACATGCTTCTTTCGCGGCTAAAGCCACTCACGCGGAATAACCAACGGCACCAGCCTCTTTCGCGCCTAAAGGCGCTCAGCTGAATATCTATGGCCTGGAATGTCGTCATCGCCGGTGGTGGATTTGGCGGCACCTACGCCGCGCGCGAGCTCGAACGGCTGCTGCCCCGGCAATCGGCTCGTCTGGTCCTCGTCAACGACGTCAACTTCCTCCTCTACACGCCGTTCCTGCCCGAGGCTGCGGCCGGGACATTGGAGCCGCGTCACGTGGTCACCCCGCTGCGGGAGGTCCTGAAGCGGACGTACCTGCGGTTGGGCGCCGTGACCGGCCACGATCCCGCCGCTCGGGCCCTCGAGCTACGAACCCACGACGGCACCGAGGACGAGTTGCGCTACGACCAGCTGGTGCTGGCGCTCGGATCCGTGTCGCGCCTGCTCCCGGTCCCGGGCCTTGACGAGCACGCAATCGGGTTCAAAAGTCTCGCCGACGCGATCTGGCTGCGAAACCACGTGGTCGAGACGTTGGAAGACGCCAACGCGAGCGAGGATCCGGCCCACCGCGAACAGCTCCTCACCTACGTCTTCGTCGGGGGCGGCTACGCCGGCCTTGAGGCCCTGGCCGAGCTACAGGACTTCGCCGTCGACGCGATCGAGTCCTATCCACGCGCGCGTCTGCACGGTATGCGCTGGATCCTCGTCGAGGCGGCCAATCGAGTGCTTCCGGAGATCGCCCCGGAGCTCGCGGACTACGCGCTCCGCGAGTTGCGCGGCCGTGGGATCGACATCCGCCTGGAGACGCGGATCGAGGAGGTCGACGCGGAGACGGTGCGCCTATCGACCGGTGAGACGATCCCGACTCGAACCGTGGTGTGGACGACGGGCGTCGTGCCGCATCCCAGCCTGCGTGGCCTGAACGTTCCGCTCAACGAGTCGGGGCGCGTCGAGGTGGACGAGTACATGCGGGTCGCGGGCCTCGAGCACGTGTGGGCGATCGGCGACAGCGCTGCGGTTCCCGACCTCGCCGCGGGCGGCCGGCGGCCATCCCCGCCCACGGCTCAGCACGCGGTTCGCCAGGGCAAGGCGGTCGCTCGCAACGTTGCCGCTGAGCTTGGACTCGGCGCACCCAAGCGTTTCCGCTACACGAACAAGGGACAGTTCGTGAACCTGGGCCGCTACAAGGCGGTCGGAATGCTCGGGCGCCACACGTTCTCCGGCTTCCCGGCGTGGTGGATGGCGCGCACCTACCACCTGAGCCAGATCCCGGGCGTGGCCCGGAAGGTGCGTGCCGTCGTCGACTGGACGGTCGGGCTGCCGTTTCGGCGCGACGTGGCCGAGGTGGGATCGATCGGGCACCCGCGGCCGCTGCGCGAGGAGGTCTACGCGCGGGGCGGAACGCATCGCCCCGTGGGCTGATGGAGTTCCTCTTCATCGGCCTCTGCCTCGGCCTCGCGACCGCAATCATGGGCAAGGCCAAGGGCAGCTCGTTCTTCCTCTGGTTTGCGATCGGATTCCTGCTGCCTGTCGCCGGCCTCGTGGCGGCGATCCTGTATCGCTCCGAGAAGGTCGAGCCCGAGCGTCAGTGCCCGCGTTGCGGGCGGGTGCTCAAGCTGTACGTGCAGGTTTGTCCGACGTGCGGCGAGGACCTGTATCTGCCCGACCCGTCGCAGGTCCGCCACCCGGGGGCGCGAGCGCTGCAGCGCTAGCGCCACCGCTCGGCGGGGGAAGGCGCGGGAGGTAGCCGGCCCACGACGAGTGGCGGATAACCGCCCTATACGGTTGGTTTCTCGACGGTCATCGCTGGCCGGGAGCTACCGCAGCCAGGTTCGAACGATCGCGTTCGCGAAGCCCATGCCGTAACGGACGACCGCCGGCTTCTTGGAGTGGCCGTGCAGGCGCCGCTCGACGGTCACCGGGACCTCCTTCGCCGGGATCCCGCGCTTGTGCGCCTCGATCAGGAACTCCGAGGTGTGGAACTGCTCTTGGCGCAGGACGAGCTGCGGCAGCACGGTTGACCTGACGGCCCGGTAGCCGTTGGAGCAGTCGCTGACCTTGGTTCGGGTGATCAGCGAAACGAGGCGGTTGAAGAACACGATCCCGAGCTCGCGCGCGAAATGGTTGGGCTCCGCCTCGCCAAGCACGCGCGACCCATGCGCGACGTCCACCTCGCCGTCGAGCACCGGCTGCACGAGCCGCTGCATCTCCTCCGGCCGGTGCTGGCCGTCGGCATCGAGGGTCACCACGATGTCGACTCCAGAGTCGGCGAGCAAGCGGTACCCGGTCCGCATCGCCGCGCCGCCGCCGCGATTGATGACGTGCCGGGCGACGATCGCGCCGTGGCGGCGGGCGATCTCGCCGGTCCCATCCCGAGAGCCATCGTCGACCACCAAGAGCGCCGTCGGACGCCCTGCAACCTCGTCGGGGATGCGGTCGAGGACTTGGCCGATGCTCGCCGCCTCGTTGTACGCCGGCACCAGCACGGCGACCTTCCCGCGGAAGCGCTCAGGATGCCCGGCGGCCCGAAACTCCTCCCACGCAAGTCCCTCGAGAACGCCGGACAGCTCGCGGGTGATGCGCGAGCTCTGCGCCAGCGCCCTGATCACCAGCAGGAACAGGACGAGGATCGCGAACACCGCGACTCCCACGATCCTGGTGCCGTTCTCGCGCTCGAACTCAAACGCGGACAGGACCGCATCGGGGATCTCGGTCCCGGCCACCAGCGCCAGGCCGAAGGCGACCAGCAGCAGGATCAGAACGTCGGCGTTGCGCAGGGTCCGGCGTCGCCAGATCGCGAATCCCGCCACGAGCGCGGCCAGGACGAGTCCGGCGGCTCGGATCGCGGTCAACTCGGGCGGCAGGAGATCGCCCAGCAGAATGGGAGATGCGGCGTCCACGGCGGTCGGAGGATAGATCGGGCACCCAGCGTTTCGCGGGGGCTTTGTCTCATCCGATCGCCTTACCTTCCGCTACCCTCGCGCGGTCATGCGCGTACTGATCCTGGGTGGCGACGGTTACCTGGGATGGCCGACCGCGATGCGCTTCTCCGCCGGGGGGCACGAGGTGTCGGTCGTCGACAACTTCTCCCGTCGCCGCTGGCACATCGAGCACTCAACCGACTCGCTGACCCCAATCGGATCGCTCGGCGATCGCATCGACGCCTGGCGGGATCTGTCCGGCAACGAGATCAGGGCGTATGTCGGCTCGATCGAGGACGGGGAGTTCATCGACACGGTGATCTCCGAGACCTCGCCCGAGGCGATCGTCCACTACGGAGAGCAGCCCTCGGCGCCGTTCTCGATGAAGTCGCGGGCGGCGGCAGTCGAGACGCAGTACACGAACGTGATCGGGACGCTCAACGTCCTGTTCTCGATCCGCGACCGCGTCCCCGACTGCCACCTCGTGAAGCTCGGGACGATGGGGGAGTACGGGACGCCGAACATCGACATCGAGGAGGGATTCATCGAGATCGAGCACAAGGGACGCTCCGACGTGCTGCCGTTCCCGAAGATGCCGGGCTCGCTGTATCACCTCTCGAAGGTCCACGATTCCCACAACATCCACTTCGCCTGCCGGATCTGGGGCCTGCGTTCAACCGACCTCAACCAGGGCGTGGTCTACGGGATCGAGACCGAGGAATCGGCGGACGACGAGCGTCTGATCACCCGCTTCGACTACGACGAGTACTTCGGTACCGTGCTCAACCGGTTCTGCGTGCAGGCCGTCATCGGCCATCCGCTCACCGTCTACGGCGAGGGTGGCCAGACGCGAGGCTTCCTCAACATTCGCGACACGCTGCAGTGCGTCGAGCTTGCGGTCTCGAACCCGCCGGAGCTGGGTGAGTACCGCGTCTTCAACCAGTTCACGGAGCAGTTCTCGGTCGCCGAGCTGGCCGATCTCGTGCGTCGCAGCTCGGCCGAGCTCGGTTTCGAGGTCGAGGTCCGCAGCTTCCCGAACCCCAGGATCGAGGCCGAGCGCCACTACTACAACGCCGCGCACTCAAAGCTGCTCGAACTCGGTCTCGAGCCCCATCACCTGGGAGAGGAGCTAGTGCACTCGATGCTGAAGATCATCTCTCGCCACTCCGACCGCGTGATCGAACGGGCGATCCTGCCGACCACGCGCTGGAAGCCGGGCGAGCTCGAGGGTCAGATCCCATCTCCGGCGAGTTGAGTCCCGTGGCACAGACGATCCAGGGACCGAGGCGAGCCGAGCAACGGGCCGAGCGGCGCGGCGCGATCCTTGACGCCACCGTTCGCATCCTCGGATGCAGGGGGCTCGGCGCCGTCACTCACCGTGCGGTCGCGCGCGAGGCCGGCGTCCCGCTGGCCGCGACGACCTACTACTTCTCCTCCAAGGATGAGCTCATCACGGAGGCCGTCGACCTGCTGGTCGCCGAGGAGGTCTCCCAGCTCGCCGAGCGCGCCGCCGCTTTGGGCGACGACGTCGGCTCACCCGAGCGCGCGGCCGCGGCGTTGGTTTCGGTTCTGGTGCCGGATCGGGCCGCCGTCGGGGCGCAGCTGGCGAAGTTCGAGCTCTACCTCGAGGCGGTCCGGCGTCCGGCGCTGCGGCCGATCGTGGCCAAGTGGCAGGACGCCTTCATCGGCCTCGCCGAGATGGCCCTTGCCTCTGCCGGGATTCCCGATCCCGGTCGTCGCGCCAGCCTCCTGGTGCCGGCGGTCGACGGCGTGCTCATCTACGAGCTCTCGCGCGCGGGCGACGAGCCTTCGCCAACTGACACGGCGGCGGGCCGCGAGCACGTGCGCGAACGGCTGCAGGCCGTCTTCGAGTTGGTCATCGGCGACGCCCGCAAATAGCCCGTCAGACCGGCGAAAACGCTGCGCTACACTCGCTCGCCCATGCGGGCGGCTGACGCACTTTGCGAGGCCCTGAAGGCCGAGGGAGTCGAGCACGTCTTCGGCATCCCCGGCGGCGCCAACCTGCCCACGTACGACGCGCTCTATGACGCGGACATCACCCACATCCAGGCGAGGCACGAGCAGGGCGCCGGGCACGCCGCCGAGGGCTACGCCAAGGCCTCGGGCAAGGTCGGCGTTGCGCTGGCCACCTCCGGCCCCGGCGCGACGAACTTGGTCACGGCCATCGCAGACGCGATCATGGACTCGGTTCCGACCGTGTTCGTCACCGGGCAGGTGCGCACGGACCTGATCGGCACCGACGGCTTTCAGGAGGCGGACGTCACCGGGATCACTCTCCCAGTCGTTAAACACTCCTTCCTGGTCACGGATCCGCGCCAGATCCCCGACTACATCCACAAGGCGTTTCACATCGCCTCCACCGGCCGGCCAGGTCCGGTGCTCGTCGATGTCCCCCAGGACCTCTCGCGCGCCGAGATCGAGTACTCCCCGGCGGAGGGAGCGCCCGACCTGCCCGGCTACAAGCCTCCGACCGAGGGCAACATCAAGCAGATCCGCATCGCGGCGAAGGCGCTCGCCAACGCCCGGCGCCCGGTGATCTACGGAGGCGGCGGCATCATCAACGCCAACGCCACCGACGAGTTCCGTGAGTTCTGCCTCTCCGACAAGCTCCCGGTCACGCTCACCGTGATGGGCCTCGGGGCGTTCCCCGCACCGCACGACCAGTGGCTGGGGATGCTCGGCATGCACGGCACGCGCACCGCCAACTACGCGATGGACGAGGCCGATCTGATCGTCGCCGTCGGAGCGCGTTTCGACGACCGCATCACCGGCAAGCTCTCGGAATTCGCGCCGCGAGCGAAGTTCGTCCACATCGACGTCGACCCGGCGGAGATCTCAAAGAACGTTCCGGCCCACATCCCGATCGTGGGCGACGCGGCCGACGTGCTGCCCAAGCTCACGCGCGAGTACCGCGCCCTCAAGCCCGACGCCGAGCGCCTGGCGGAGTGGTGGAACCGGATCCGCGAGTGGCAGTCCAACCACCCGCTTCGCTACGAGGACTCGTCCGACTCGGAGATCAAGCCGCAGTTCATGGTCGAAGCGATGTACGAGGCCACCGGCGGTGAGGCGATCATCACCTCCGACGTCGGCCAGCACCAGATGTGGGCTGCGCAGTACTTCAACTTCTCGCGCCCGCGACAGTGGATCAACTCCGGCGGGCTGGGCACGATGGGCTTTGGGCTGCCGGCGGCGATCGGCGCCAAAGTCGCGCGGCCCGACGACCAGGTCGTCTGCCTGGCGGGCGACGGCAGCCTGGTGATGGTGTGCCAGGAGTTCGCGACCGCGGCCGCGCACGACATCCCGGTGAAGGTGTTCCTGATGAACAACGGCCACTTCGGCATGGTCCGCCAGTGGCAGGAGCTGTTCTGGGAGGAGCGCTACAAGTCGGTCGAGATGGGCCCCAGCCCGGACTGGCCCAAGCTGGCGGAGGCGTTCGGCTGGACGGGGATGCAATGCACCGACAAGGGCCAGCTGCTCGAGGTGATGCGCACCGCGCTGGAGACCGACGGTCCGGTGCTTGTCGACGTCCGCGTGACCAAGGACGAGAACTGCTTCCCGATGATCCCCGCGGGCGCTGCGGCCCGCGACATGGTGGGCTAGGCCGATGGGCGAGCCCGGAACTCAGGACGCCGTTCGCCTCGAGGACCTCGAGACCGGCACGCAGCTCACCGGCCGCAAGCACATCCTCTCGCTGACGGTCGAGAACAAGCCGGGCGTGCTGGCCCGAATCGCGGGCCTGTTCTCCCGCCGCGGCTTCAACATCGACACGCTCGCGGTGGGTCCCACCGAGGACCCGGACGTGTCGCGCATCACGCTCACCCTCGACGGCGCGGTGCACCCGATCGATCAGGTCACCAAGCAGCTCCACAAGCTGGTCAACGTGATCAAGATCCGCGACATGGAGCCCGATCAGACCGTGGCCCGAGAGATGGCGCTGTTCCGCGTCTCGGCAGCGGTCGAGAACCGGGCGGAGATCATGCAGTTCGCCGAGATCTTTCAGGCCAAGATCGTCAACGTCTCTCGCCGCACGCTGACGATCGAGGTGACCGGCTCGCAGGAGAAGATCGACTCCTTCGAGAGCATGATCCGCCCGCACGGGCTCGTGGAGATGGCGCGGACGGGCGAGGTCGCCATCACCAAGTCGCGCCCAGATCAGTAGCGAGCCGAGCTGCGACTTGTTCTCGGTATGCGAGAACAAATCGACACCAGCCCACTGCTAGAGGCCCTCGAGCGGCTGCTCGCAGAGGGCGCCCACCGCGACCGTCGCACGCTTGTCAGCGTCACGGCCGAGGTCGACCTCGACGATCCGAGCGCGGCCGTCTTCGCGTCGCGCCTTGCCGGCGACCGGTGGTTCTGCTGGGAGCAGCCGGATCGCGACGACTTTGCGATCGCGGGGCTCGGTTCGGCGCAGGAGCTCGTCTCGCGCGGGGCCAAGCGATTCACCGACGTACTCTCCGAGTCGGCGGCGATCGCCCGCGACCGGCTCGCCGAGGAGCCGCCGGACTTGCCGGCTGGGGCCGGACCCCTGTGGGCCGGAGGCTTCGCGTTCGCATCCGACGGCGGGTCTGCAGCACACTGGTCGTCGTTTCCGCCTGCGCTCCTGACTCTCCCCGAGCTCACGCTGGCGCGGGTCGGCGGTCGGACCTATGTGACCCTGACCGGCGTCGGCGGTGCTGGGGCCGATCGGGATGAGCTCGCGCGGCGCCTCTCAGTGCGGCTGTCGTCGCTGCGCGTCGACCCGCTCCCGCTGCTCGATCCGCACCCGACCGCGGAAACCGCGATTGCCAGCGCCGCGCCGCCGGAGCGATTCGAGCGCGCTGTCGCGGATGCGACCGTGCGCATCAGCGCAGGCGAGCTCGAGAAGGTCGTCCTGGCCAGAGAGGTCATCGTCCAGGCGCCGACCGCGCACGATCCGGCAGCGGTGTTCGGAGCGTTGCGCGAAGCGTTCCCCTCATGCTTTTGCTTCTGCTGGGGTACCCCGGAGGGTGCGTTCGTCGGGGCGAGCCCCGAGCTGCTCATCCGGCGCAGCGGAGCCGGCGCCGCGACGGTGGCGCTGGCAGGCTCAACGCGCCGCAGTGCGGACCCGGCGGTCGACGATCACCTCGGCGAGCAGCTTCGCAGGAGCCCCAAGGACCGTTCCGAGCAACAGATCGTCGTGCGTTGGATCAAGCGGGCCCTGAGTCCCTATTCCGTCTGGGTGGAGGGCGAGTCGGAGCCGGGTCTCGTCAAGGTCGCGAACATCCAGCACCTCGCCACCCCGATTCACGCCCAGCTCACCGAGCCTCGCTCAGCTGTGGAGCTGGCGGGACTCCTGCATCCGACGCCTGCGGTCGGGGGTGAGCCGCGGGAGCCGGCGCTGGACTTGATGACGCAGCTCGAGGGCCTCGACCGAGGGTGGTACGCGGGGCCCGTGGGCTGGATGGACACGGCCGAGGACGGAGAGTTCTGCGTTGCGATCCGCTCAGCGCTGCTTCGCGACCGCACGGCCCACGTGTTCGCCGGCAATGGCATCGTGGCCGACTCAGAGCCCGGTGCCGAGCTCGCTGAGACCGAGGTCAAGCTCGGGGCGCTGCTTCCGCTGCTGGCCGGCTAACGAGACCGCGCTTGTACTAGGCGACGGCGGAGAGGACCGCCTGTTCCGCCGCGTCCGTGAGTTGGCGGTGCAGCTCTACGTTGCGGCGCCGATCCGCGACCGGAACCTCGATCAGGCACGTGCCGTCCGCTGCGGCGTCGATGTCGTCCAGGGTCTGGACTCGGCGGTGGGGCAGCTCGTACAGGTCGGCGATGCGGTCCAGGCGCAAGCCCACCGGTGTGCCGAAGATCGCCTCGAACTCTTCGCGGGTGACCTCCTCCGCCTGGGGGAGGAACTCGAAGATCCCGCCGCCGCCGTTGTCGAGCACGACGATCCGGACCGGCGAGGACACCTGCCGGAGAAGCGCCAACGCGTTCATGTCGTGGAACAGGCCGAGGTCCCCGGTGACGATCCAGGTCGGGCGACCAATCGCTGCGGCGGCGCCGATGCCGGAGGAGAGCAACCCGTCGATCCCGTTGGCGCCGCGGTTGCTCAGGAAGCGGACCTCGGCCGGGCCCGGGCGCAAGAAGGCCTCCTGGTCTCGAATCGGCATGCTCGAGGCCGTGTAGACGAGGTCGCCGTCGCGGTACGCGCCGCCGAGCGCAGCGTGGACGGCCGGCTCGGTCAGCTGGTCCTGCCGCGCGAGCGCCGAGTCGATCGCATCTGCCGACGCGTTTGAGGCGTCCAGCCAGCTCGCCGCCCACCCGGGATCACCAGGCGCGCTCAATCGGTCCGCGGCGTCAGCCGCCAGCGTCGCGGGATCGGCGCGCAGCATCGTCTCGGCGTGACGGCTGGGCTCGTTCCAGCCGCCGTGTGGATCCACGACGATCTGGCGCGCAGCGTCGAGCTCCGCCAGCCACCGACGCAGCGGCTTGCACGTGGGCATCTCACCGAACCGCAGCACGAGCTCTGGCGTCAACACGGTTGGGCGAGCGCGTGCGATCGGCTCGTAGGTCGCGACCACGAGGTCGCGATCGTGCGGGCCGAGGCGCAGCTGCGACGTCGGCTCGGCGAGGATCGGATATCCGGCCGCGCGTGCGAGCGCGGCGATCGAGTCCACCGCCGTTCGGTCCGGTTGGCGCCCGGCGACGATCAGGCCGCGTGGCGTCGTCGCCAGCCGCTCGCACAGCTCTTCCAGCAAATGCTCGTCCGCCGTAGGAACCGGGGAGATAACGGCGTGCAGCGGACGCTCGCCGCGCCCCTCGAGTGCCAGCAGCGAGGTTGCTGTCAGGTCGCCGTCGCGTCGCTCGGGTCCGAGCGGATCGCGCCAGGCGAGGTTGAGATGAACGGGACCAGGACGGCGATCGCCGCGCGCCGCCGCGAACGCGCGGCACGCGACCGAGCGAAGGTGCAGGAGCCCGGGGTCGTCGGCCCCGTGCGTGCCCACCTCGCAGAACCACCGCACGGCTTCGCCGTAGAGCTTGAGCTGGTCGATCGTCTGCCCGGCGCCGACGTCGCGCAGCTCGGGCGGCCGGTCGGAGGTGCACACCAGCATCGGAACGCCTGCCTGGTCGGCTTCGCAGACGGCGGGGTGGAGGTTGGCCGCGGCGGTGCCGGAAGTGCAGGCAACTACCGACGGCATGCCCGTGGCCAGCGCCGCGCCCAGGGCGAAGAAGCCGGCGGAGCGCTCGTCGACCACGGTGGTCGTCTCGATGGCGGGCGCGCGAAGCAACGCCAGCGCCAGCGGGCTCGAACGCGACCCGGGCGCGATCGCCGCGTGCCGGACGCCGCAGCGGGCCAGTTCCTCGACCATGGCCGACGCGAGCGCCGTGTTGCGGTTGGTCGGGTCCACGAGGGAAACGGTACTCGCGCCTAGAACCTATGGCGCTCGAGTGCGGCCTCGTCGATCTCGACGCCCAGGCCGGGGCCCTCGGGGAGGTGCAGTGCCCCGTCGCGAACCTCGGATTCGCGCGTCGCGATCGTGTCCGAGAACAGCAGCTGGGTCGCAAGTCCGTGCGCCACGCCGGGATCGACGCTGTCGCGGTAGAGCGCCTGGGCGGCGTGCCCGGCCGCCGCGATCCCCAGCGGGCCGTCGAGGGCGCTGGACAGGTACACGGGCAGCTCGGCCGCGATCCCGGCGCCGCGGCCGATGCCGCCGACCTTGGCCAGTTTCACCGTCGCGAGTTCGCATGCCCGTGTGCCGACGGCCTTGCGCGCCTCCTTGGCGGTGGAGACGCTCTCGTCGGCCGCGATCGGAATCGAGCTCGCGGCGGCGACCCGAGCCATCTCTTGCAACGACTCGACGGGCTGCTCCGCCAGCTCCACGTCGAGCGGCGCCAGCCGCTCCAGGATCGCGATCGCGTCGTCGGTCGACCAGGTGCCGTTGGCGTCCACCCGGATCCGTGCGTCAGGGCCGACGGCCTCGCGGACCGCGGCGACCTGCTCGAGGTCGGCGCCGGTGCCGAGCTTCAGCTTGAAGCTGCCGAAGCCCCGCTGGCCCCAGCGGTTCGCCTCCGCCGCCACGTCAGCGGGTTCGCCGGCGATAAGCGTGGCGTTGCAGGTGACGGGCTGCGGCGTCTCGACGCCGAACAGCCGCCACAGCGGCTCTCCCGAGACTCGCCCCGCGAGGTCGAAGAGCGCCATCTCGAACGCTGCCGCCGCCGGCGGTGGCAGCCGCCGGCCCGCGGCGGCGTGGATGAACGTGTCAATCGCAGCGACGAGGGGCTCGTCTCCGGCGAAGTCGGAGATGTCGGCCTTTCGCAGCCGGCGCTCGGTGCGGGGCAGCGCGCCCTCGATCGCGCCCAAAGTGGCGCCCCGCCGCAGCGACAGCGGCACCGCGTCGCCGAGTCCGACCGCTCCCTCGTCCGTGTGGACGCGGATCAGCATCATCTCGCGGCGCTCCAGCGTCCCGCGGGCCGTCACATAAGGCTCCCGGAACGGGAGGGCGTACGGGATCGCCTCGAGGCGCTCGATCCTCACGGTCAGAGAAGGTCGAGCAGCAGGCCTGCCGTGACGAGCACGCTGAACGCAGCCAGCAGCGCCCCGGTGCCGGCCAGTGCTCCGTTCAGCGTCGGCCCGTCGGTGGCTGTCTGCACGGCGCGCCACGGCGCCAGCGCGAGCGGAGCTGCCAGCAGTCCTAGCAACGCCAGGGCGGGACCGTCGGCGGCGAGCAGCGCCACCGGGAGCGCGACGAAGGCGCCCGTGACGAGCCCGGTGTAGAGGGCCCGTGCCCGCTCACGACCGATCCGCACAGCGAGGGTCCGCTTGCCGGCGCGTCGATCCGTGTCGATGTCGCGGACGTTGTTGACCACCAGGATCGCGGTGGCCAGGAAGCCCACCGGGACAGAGAGCCCGAACGGCAGCCAGTCGAGCTCCTCCAGCTGCACGTAGTAGGAGCCGTTGACGGCCACCAGCCCAAAGAACAGGAACACGAACAGCTCGCCGAGCCCCTCGTAGCCGTAGGGCCGCGGGCCGCCCGTGTAGAGGACCCCGGCGAGGATCGACACCGCGCCGACGGCGATGATGACGGCGCCGGCCACGGTCGCCAGGTAGATCCCGGCGGCCACGGCAACCCCGAACGCAAGCCAGGTCGCCCACAGCACCCGCCGCGGTGCCACGAGGCCCGAGGAGGTAACGCGAACGGGGCCGAGGCGGTCCGCGGTGTCGGCCCCGCGCTTGGCGTCGGAGTAGTCGTTGGCGAGGTTCGTGCCGACCTGGATGAAGATCGAGCCGACCAGCGCGGCCAGGAAGGCTCCTACGTGCAGGTCTTGGGTCGCCTCGACCGCCGCGGCCGTGCCGACGAGCACCGGCGCGATCGCCGCGGGCAGCGTGCGCGGCCTTGCGGCCATCAGCCAGATGCGCAAGCCGCTCAAGGACGTCGCGGGTACTTGGAGAAGTCGGGACGGCGTCCCTGCCGGTAGGCGTTGCGTCCCTCCTGGCCCTCCTCGGTCATGTAGAAGAGCAGCGTCGCGTCGTGGGAGAGCTGCTGGAGCCCGGTGAGCCCGTCCTCGGCGGCGTTGAAGCTCGCCTTCAGCAGGCGCAGCGATAGCGGCGAGAGCGCCGCCATCTCCCGGCACCAGGCGACTGTTTCGCGCTCGAGCTCCGCCAGCGGCACGACCCTGTTCACCAGCCCCATCTCCAGCGCCTCGTTCGCGTCGTAGAGGCGGCAGAGAAACCAGATCTCCTTGGCCTTCCTGACTCCGACGGCGCGCGCCAGCAGGCCGGCGCCGAAGCCGCCGTCGAAGCTGCCGACGCGGGGGCCGGTCTGCCCGAAAATCGCGTTGTCCGCAGCGATCGACAGATCGCAGACCAGGTGGAGGATCTGCCCGCCGCCGACGGCATAGCCGGCCACCATCGCCACGACGGGCTTGGGCAGGCGCCGGATCTGAACGTGG
>Ga0081538_10001208_pt1 | contig 27108 bp, 25 predicted proteins | sample TabmetS5T2R1_FD_71022 | JGI IMG/M metagenome (GOLD analysis project Ga0081538, IMG submission 71022) | Tabebuia heterophylla rhizosphere microbial communities from the University of Puerto Rico - S5T2R1 | ecosystem: Host-associated > Plants > Roots > Rhizosphere ...
GGGGGGGGGGCCGGGGCGGGGGGTGGAGCCGAGCCCTCCGAGTGAGACGACGGCCTCGGACTGGCGACCCGAGCCCGACGACGAAGCCGCCGCCGAGCCGGAGCTCGACCCAGATCCCGAGCCGCCCGACCCCCCGGCGCCGCCCTTCGGGTCCGTCGAGCCGGAACTCGACCCAGATCCGATGCCGCCGGACCCCCCGCCGCCGCTCTTCGGATCGGCCGAGTCCGCGCCGGTCCCTCCGGCGGCGTCCTTCGGGCCGCCCGAGCCCGCGCCGCCCCTGGCCCCGGACCCGCCGTCGTTCGGATCCGATCCCGACGATTCGGCCGAACCGGGACCGCGAGCCCCCGTACTCCCCGACATCGACTCGCACGGACTCGGCCGGCTGGCACTGCTCGATGCCATTCACGAGGTCTGGCCCGGCGGGACCACGGACCTGTCGGGCTGGCTGGCGTCCAACCTCGACCTGCTCGAGGATCCCCTCGGGTTCACCCTGACGCAGCGCGAGTCGGCCCCGTGGGAGCCGCCGACCCCGGCCGGCCGCGGGTACGACGCCGATCGATCGTCGCTCGACATCCCCGGCAACCTCGTCACCGCGGATCTCGCCGGCGCGGTCGTCCTGGTACGAGCGCAGGCCGACGACGCCGACACCGACGGTTTGGGGGCGCTGCTGTCGGCCGCCGCGGCCGCCCAGGCGCAGACCGCGGTCTGGGTGTGCCCCCGCATCGACGAGGGCCTGCGGCAGGCGCTGCGCTGGATCGGTGGCGATCCGTCGGCCAACGTCCGGCTGTACGGCCTCGAGATGTACCTCGTTCGGATCGGCGGCTCGCCGACCGCGCCGCTGTTCGACGCGGTCGTATCGCCCGGCGCCCCATGAGTCGCCCGGCTCGTCGCCGCTGTGACGACGCCGACATGAACCCGGCCCGAGAGCGGGGTACATTAGATTGTGAAAGAATGCACAAGCGCTCCTCGAGATGATGGTGTGCGATGAACAGCACCGACCCGACAGTGAGCGGAACGGCCCGGCCCAAGGTCGTCGTGATCGGCGGCGGCTTCGGTGGGCTCGAGGCGGTCCGCGCCCTTCGCAAGGCCCCGGTCGACATCACGCTGGTCGACCGACACGCCTACAACACGTTCCAGCCGCTGCTGTACCAAGTGGCGACCGCCGGCCTCAATCCGGGCGACATCACGTACTTCCTGCGCTCGATCTCGGCGCGCCAGTCCAACGTCCGGTTCCGCAAGGGCGAGGTCGTCGAGGTCGACCCGAACCGACAGACCGTCGCGATCGAGACCGGCGAGACGCTGACGTACGACTATCTCGTCGTCGCCTCCGGTGTCACGACGAACTGGTTCGGCATCCCCGGCGCCGAGAAGTACGGCCACCCGCTCTACACCCGACGCGAGGCCCTCGCCGTACGGGACCGGTTCTTCGCGTTCCTGGAGCATGCCGCCGCCAACGGGACGGAGCGAGACCTCCGCGTCGTGGTCGTCGGTGGCGGCGCGACCGGAGTCGAGATGGCCGGGGCGCTCGCCGAGATGCGCAACCAGGGTCTGGGCAAGGTCTATCCCGAGCTCGACGCCGAGCACATCCACATCACGCTGATCGAGATGGCCGACCGGCTGCTGCTGCCGTTCGACCCCAAGCTCGCGGCGTACGCGGCCAAGCAGCTCACCAAGCGCGGCGTCGACCTGCGGCTGTCGACCGCGGTGTCGGAGGTACGCGCCGACTCGGTGATCGTCAAGGACGACGAGGAGCTGCCGGCCGACCTGGTGATCTGGGCGACCGGCATCAAGGCGCCGGACGTCGTGGAGTCGTGGGGGCTGCCGCAGGGCAAGGGCGGCCGGATCCTGGTCGGCGAGGACCTTCGGGTCCGGGGCTTCGACAACGTCTTCGCGGTCGGCGACATCGCGGCGACCCCGGAGCCCCTGGCGCAGGTGGCCCAGCCGGCGATCCAGGGCGGACGGCACGCCGGTCGCCAGATCAAGGCCGCCGTCACCGGCAAGACCAAGCGAGCCAGTCGGCCCTTCCACTACCGCGACAAGGGGATTCTCGCGACGATCGGGCGCAGCGCCGCCGTCGCCGAGGTCACGCACGCGCCGAAGATGACGGGGTTCCTGGCGTGGGTGATCTGGCTGTTCGTCCACATCGTCGGGCTGCTGACCAACCGCAACCGGATGACGACCCTGATCAACCTGTCGGTGCGCTACCTGGCGTGGCCGCGGACGTTCAACGTCATCGTCGGTGAGGTGCCGACTCCGGACCGAACCGGACCACGGGAGCGCTGACCCCGGCCGCGATAGCGTGCCGCCATGGCGGTGATCGACGTCAGCGACCTGCGGAAGAGCTACGGCTCGACCCGGGCGGTCGACGGGGTCTCGTTCTCGGTCGAGTCGGGTGAGTTCTTCGGCATCCTGGGACCGAACGGGGCCGGCAAGACCACGACTCTCGAGATCATCGAGGGGCTCCGCGAGCCGGACGGCGGCGAGGCGCGGCTGTTCGGGATCTCGTCGTGGCCGCGGCAGGCCCGGCTGTTGCCGCGGATCGGCGTGCAGCTCCAGGCGTCGTCGTTCTTCGAGCGACTGACCGCGGGCGAGCAGCTCAGCACGTTCGCCGCCCTCTACGGCGTGCCCGACTCCCGAGTCGGCGAGATGCTCGAGCTGGTGGGACTACGCGACCGGGCCGACATCCAGACCGAGAAGCTGTCCGGCGGCCAGATGCAGCGGCTGTCGATCGCCTGCTCGCTGGTGCACGACCCGGAGCTGGTCTTCCTGGACGAGCCGTCGGCCGGCCTGGACCCGCAGGCCCGCCGCAACCTGTGGGACCTGCTCCGGTCGATCAACGCCGACGGTCGGACCGTGGTGCTCACCACGCACTATCTCGACGAGGCCGAGATCCTCTGCGACCGGGTCGCGATCATGGACCACGGCCGCATCCTGGCCGCCGAGACTCCGACCGCCTTCATCCGCGGGCTCGACGCGCCGACCCATATCAGCGTCGAGCCAGGGGTCGTCACTGCCGACAACGCGACCGACGTACCTGGCGTCGACGAGGTGACCGACGACGGCGACCGGCTGACCCTGGCGACCCGTGAGCCTGCCCAGGTGTTGACTGCGCTCGCCGAACGCAACGCCCTCGACGGTCTGGCGGTACGCGGTGCCACGCTCGAAGACGTGTTCCTCGACCTGACCGGGCGGGAGTACCGCGCATGAAGGCGACCTGGACACTGGCCGTCGCGATGTGGCGGGGCTTCATCCGGGAGAAGATGGGTGTCTTCTGGATCATCGTCTTCCCCCTGATGTTCCTGGTGTTGTTCGGCGGCATCTTCAACGACTCGTCGCAGTCGAAGAGCGAACTGCTGGAAATCGACGACGTCGCGCTGATCGACGACCTGCCGGATGCCGCCCGGGCGCACTTCGACGACGCGTTCGACGTCGAGCAGACCGACGACGCCGAGGACGCCATCCGGCAGGTACGCGACGGAGACGTGGACGCGGCGGTCGAGCAGGACGGCGACCGGCTCGTGCTGCACTACTCCGCGGCCGACATGACGACGGCGGCGACCGTCCAAGGGCTCTTCGGCTCCTTCGTCGACGGTGCCAACGTGGCCGCGACGGACCAGCCGCCCGCGTACCAGCTGGAGACCCAGCAGGTCGAGGACGAGTCGCTGGACGTCATCCAGTACCTCACGCCGGGCCTGCTGGGATGGGCGGTCGCGATGAATGCCACCTTCGGTGCGGCGTTGACGCTCGTCCAATGGCGTACGACCAAGCTGCTCCGTCGGCTGCGGCTCGCGCCGGTGTCGACACAGTCCATCGTCTCCGCGCGCATCGTCGTCACCGTCGCCATCGCCCTGGTGCAGCTGGCGATCTTCGTGGCGATTGGCACAGCGGCGTTCGGCCTGGAGCTCGTCGGGTCGTGGTGGATGACCCCGCCGCTGCTGCTGTGCGGCACGCTCGCGTTCATGGCGATCGGGCTCCTCGCCGGTGCGATCAGCAAGACGGCGGAGGCCGCGTCGGGGTTCGCCAACTTCATCGTCCTCCCCATGGCGTTCCTCTCCGGAACCTTCTTCCCGCTCGACCAGACACCGGAGTGGATCCAGCACCTCTCCCTCGCGTTCCCGCTGCGCTATCTCAACGAGGGGATGCTCGACGTCATGGTGCGGGGCCAGGGCCCGAGCGCCGCCCTCGCGCCGATGGCGGTGATGCTCGGCTTCGCCGCCGTCATCGGCCTGATCGCCACCCGGTTCTTCCGGTGGGAGGCCGACTAGGCCGGGCGCACGAATCTTGAGGGATTGTGGCTGCTCTGGCTACCCGAACCCCTCAAGATTCGTCGAGCTGCGACGGCGACTGCCGGTCGGCGAAGGCCTTGCTGAGCTCGCGGAGTGCGCTGGTGACCTCGCTCGGCACCACCCAGAACGTGTTGCCGGGACCCTGGGCGAGCTCGGGCAACACCTGGAGGTACTGGTAGGCGAAGAACTTGGGGTCGGGATGGTTGCGCTGGATGGCCTCGACGACCGTGTCGATCGCCGTGGCCTGCCCCTTGGCGCGCAGGATCGCCGCCCGCCGGTCGCCTTGCGCGGTGAGGATGCGGGCCTGCCGGGTGCCTTCGGCGGTGAGGATCGCGGCCCGCTTCTCGCGCTCGGCTCGCATCTGCTTCTCCATCGACTCCTTGACCGACGGCGGCGGGTCGATCGATTTCAGCTCGACGCGGTTGACCCGGATGCCCCACTTACCGGACGCCTCGTCGAGGACGCCGCGCAGCGTGGAGTTGATGTGCTCGCGCGAGGTCAGGGTCTTCTCGAGGTCGATGCTGCCGATGACGTTGCGCAAGGTCGTCACCGTGAGCTGCTCGATGGCCTGGATGTAGTCGGCGATCTCGTACGCCGCGTCGCGTGGGTTGGTGACCTGGAAGTAGAGCACCGTGTCGATGTGCACGACCAGGTTGTCCTCGGTGATCACGGCCCGCGGCTCGAACGACACCACCTGCTCCCGCAGGTCGATCTGCCGGCGTACCCGGTCGACGAAGGGGATCACGACGTTGAGGCCCGGCTCCAGCGTCCGCAGGTAGCGTCCGAGCCGCTCGACGTTGGCCGCCCGGGCCTGCGGGATGATCCGCACCGTCCGGATGACGAGGACGGCGACGATCACGGCCAGGACGATGCCAACGATCAGAGCGGCCATGGTTCCTCCTGGGGATGGACGAGCGCGGTGGCGCCCTCGATGGCAAGGACGTCGACGGTGGCGCCGGCGGCGATCGTCAGGTGCGGGTCGTACGGTCGAGCACTCCACTCCTCACCGCCGACGCGGATCCGGCCCGACTGCTTGGTCACCTCGGTCAGCGTGGTGCCTTCGCGACCCACGACGGCGGCCGCGCCGGACCGCAGCAACGGCGGCCGGCTCATCTGGCTGCGGGCGATCGGTCGTACGACGCCGATCATGAGCGCGGCGGTGACCGCGAACACGACGAACTGGAGACCGATCCCCAGCCCGATCGCGTCGGCGCCGGCCGCGGCGAGCGCGGCTCCCGCGATCAGGGCGAGGTCCAGCGTGGCCGTGAGCAGCTCGGCGGCACCGAGGCCCAAGGCGACGATCAACCACACAACCCAAGGCTGCATCGGGCCTCACCCCAACGTCAGTGTACGTGCGGGTCCGCCCAGGTCCCCGCCCGCCGAGTGGCGCACGGTTGTCGCTCTGGCCGGCTTCGGGTGACGATGGTGCGCCACTCGGCATCAGCTCCGCCGAAGCTACCTGCGTCGCACCGTGAGCCGAGCGCCGCCGGCCGGGATCGAGGTGATGTTGCGCGTTCGCGGCTTCTCGACCCGTTGCGACTCGACGTGCCAGCGACTCAGCACCTCGCCGAGGACGGTCACGCCCTCCATGAGGGAGAAGCCCGCACCGAGGCAGCGCCGGATGCCGCCGCCGAACGGGATCCACGTATTGGCCGGTACGTGACCTTCCAGGAAGCGCTCGGGCCGGAACCGCCGCGGCTCGGGAAACGACTCGGCACTCGCGTGGGCCAGCAGGATCGACGGCGCGACGACCGCGCCGGCGGGCAGGTCCCAGCCGGCGATCTGCTGCGGCGTCATGAGCGCCCGGTTGACGATCGGGATCACCGGGTGCAGCCGCAGCGCCTCCTTGACGACCGCCTCGAGGTAGTCGTCGTCCCCGTCGTCGGCCGCCGTCTGGGCCCGCCGCAACCGGGCCGGGTCATGGCCGAGCTCGTACAGCGACCAGGACAGCGCGCTCGCTGTCGTCTCGTGCCCGGCCAGCAGGAGCGTCACGAGCTGGTCGCGCAGCTCCGCGTCGGTGAGCGGCGCCGTCTCGTCGTCGTGGCCGCCTCCGACCTGCAGCAGCCGGGACAGCACGTCGTCGCGATCGGCGAGGTCGCTCGCGACCCGGCGCTCGGCGATCTCGGCATAGAGCAGCCGGTCGAGCTCCACCATGTTGTCGGTGAACGCCCGCCAGGGTCGGATCCGCTGGATCTGTGGGTAGATCCAGCCGAGCAGCATCCAGGGCCGGATGTCGACGGTGCGGTTGACGCGCGGCCGCAACCGCGCCAGTCGCGTCTCGTCGGTGACGCCGAAGACGACGCGCAGGATGATCTCGAGCGTGACCGTGTTCATGCGGCGCAGCCCCGGCACGGTCGCGCCGTCCCGCCACGACTCGGCCTCGGTGCCGGCGATCTCGCGTACGAGACCCTGGTAGCGCCGCAGCGCCGCGCCGTTGAAGGCCGGCATCAGCAGCTTGCGGGCCCGCAGGTGCTGGTCCTCGTCGGTGAGCAGCAGCGAGTGCTCGCCCATGACCGGGCCGAGGATCGCGTTGCCCTGGCCGGCGTGGAACTCGTGTGGGTCGCCGGCGAAGACCGCCTTGATGTCCTCGGGCCGGCGCAGCATGACCATGGCCCGGCTGGCGGGCGCCAGTCGGACGGTGAACGTGTCGCCGTACCGGCGGTGCAGCCACGGGATGAAGCGGTGCCGGTAGCGGAAGAACAGCAGAGTCTGGAGCGGGAACGGCAGCCGCGAGCCGGGCGGCACCTGGTCGCGCCCGATCATCGGGATCGCGTCGCGCGGCAGCGGCCGCATCTTGGTCAGCCGCTCCTCGACCCCGCGTCGCGGGTCCGCCAACGGGGGATGGCTCTGCGTCATGACGCCACCGGCTCCGCCGCGCGCGGTTGCTCGTCCACGTCGGCGGTTCGACCCCACACGTACGCGTCGGTGTCGACGCGCAGGGTCTCCCACCAGTACGAGAACGTGAAGCCGGGCCAGATGGTTCGGTTGACCCCGTGGGAGTCGAGGTACCAGCTCGTGCAGCCACCAGTGGTCCAGATGCCGTTCGCGAGCTTGTCCTGGATCCGCCGCTGGAAGGCGTCCTGGGCCGGCTTCGAGACGTCGACGACGCGTACGTGGCGGCGGTCCATCTCGTCGAGCAGCCGGATGACGTACTTCGCCTGCTGCTCGATCATGAACACGACGGAGTTGTGGCCGAGGCCGGTGTTGGGGCCGAGCAGGAAGAAGAGGTTCGGATAGCCCGCGACGTTGATGCCGAGGTACGTCTGGATGCCGTGCTCGTCGAACTCCTTCGCCAGGTCGCGGCCGTCGACGCCGGTGACGTCGAGGTATTGGAAGCTGTCGGTCACGTGGAACCCGGTGCCGAAGATCACGACGTCGACCTCGTGCTCGACCCCGTCGGCGTCGACGACACCGGTCGGCGTGAGCCGCTGGACGCCGCCGGTGACCAGGTGCACGTTGTCCCGCTCGTACGTCGGGAAGTAGTCGCTGGCCAGCAGGACCCGCTTGCAGCCCATCCGGTAGTCGGGCGTCAGCTTCTCGCGCAGCTCCGGGTCCTTGACCTTGCGTGCCATGTACTTGTGGACGAACTTCTCGCCGAGCTTCTGCACCTTCGGATGCCCGTTGAACCCGATCGCCCGCGACTCGAGGAACCAGTACCACGCGTACCGATACGCCCGCTGCACTCCGGGCACCCGCTCGAAGACGTCTCGCAGCTTGGGCGAGATCGGGTGGTCCGGCCGCGGCATCACCCACGGCGGGGTGCGCTGGAACACCTTGAGCTCGTCGACCTCGGGGGCGATCTGCGGGATGACCTGGATGGCGCTGGCCCCGGTGCCGACGACGGCGACCCGCTTGCCGGTCAGGTCGACGTCGTGGTCCCACTGGGCGGTGTGGAAGGCCGGCCCCTGGAACTCGTCGCGGCCCGGCAGGTCGGGGATGTTCGGGATGTGGAGCGCCCCGATGCCGGACACGAGGACCCGCGCCGTGTAGGTGTCGCCGCCCGCCGCCGTCGCCTGCCAGACGCCCTCGTCGGCGTCCCACCGGGCCGACGTGAGCTCGACGCCGAACCGGATCTTGTCCCGCAGGCCGTACTTGTCGGTGACGTCCTCGAGGTAGTCCCAGATCTCCTGGCCGGAGGAGTACGCCCGCGTCCAGCCCGGGTTCTGCTCGTACGAGAAGGAGTACATGAGCGACGGGATGTCGCAGGCGATGCCCGGGTACGTGTTGTCCCGCCAGGTGCCGCCGATCGCGTCGGCCTTCTCGACGATGACGTAGTCGTCGCGGCCGCTCCGCTGCAGCTGGATCGCCATGCCGAGCCCGGAGAACCCGGTGCCGATGATGAGCACGTCGGTGGTCGTGTGCGCCGTCATGAGTCGTCTCCTCGGTGCGGTCGCGGCCTCCCGTCGAATTCAGATACTAACGGTATCTAGAATGATCCGGGAAGATGTACCGCAGCGAGAGGTGGCCCACACGGCGCCACGGCCTCGTCGAGGAGAAGGGGAGCGATGGTCAGCGAGACGTTGACGCGGGCCGAGCGCCAGGCGCGTACGCGGGAGGCGCTGGTCGCCACCGCGAAGGACCTGTTCCTCGAGGTCGGGTACGCCGCGACGTCGCTCGACCGGGTCGCGGAGGCCGCGGGCTTCTCCAAGGGCGCGGTCTACTCCAACTTCCGGCACAAGGACGAGCTGTGCCTGGCGGTACTCGACGACATCCACGCCCGGCAGCTCGCGCAGGTCGTCGCCGCGTTCGAGGTCGACGGCAGCTTCGACGAGCGACTGGCCGCCTTCGAGACGTGGGCCGAGGACAACATGGGCGAGCCGCGCTGGACCGCGCTGGAAGTGGAGTTCGCGACGCGGGCCAGGCACTCGGAGTTCGTCGCGACCGCCCTGCGCGAGCGCAACCAGGCGATCCGGGACGCCATCGCCGGGCTGGTCGCCGACTCGGCCGAGCGGTTCGGGCTCGAGCTCTCCATGAGCGCCGACGACGTGGCGACCGGCCTGCTGAGCCTCGGCATCGGACTCGGCGTGGCCCGGTCCAACGACCCGGCCCTGTCGGTCCGCGTCATGTCGCAGACCATCCGGCTGATGCTGGGCACCGGCGGCCCTCGGTAGGGTCCTGCCATGCACCCTCGGGCCGGTGAACCGGCTGCACCCGACGACCTCGTCGACGTGCAGCGGCTACTGGATGCGTACGTCGACGTGAAGCCGGATCCCGACGACCCCGCGCAGCAGGTCGCCTTCGGGACGTCGGGGCATCGCGGCAGCAGCCTGACCGGATCGTTCAACGACGCCCACATCGCGGCGATCAGCCAGGCGATCTGCGAGTACCGCGCCGAGCAGGAGATCACCGGGCCGCTGCTGATCGGGCGCGACACGCATGCCCTCTCCGAACCGGCGTGGCAGACCGTGGTCGAGGTACTGGTCGCCAACGACGTCGCGGCGTTCGTCGACGAGCGCGGCGGCTACACACCGACGCCGGCGGTGTCACACGGCATCCTCCGGCTCAACCGACAGGGCGTGAAGGGCGGCAGCGACGGCATCGTCGTGACGCCGTCGCACAACCCGCCGTCCGACGGGGGCATCAAGTACAACCCGCCACACGGCGGCCCGGCCGACACCGACGCCACCGGCTGGATCGCCCAACGGGCCAACGCGTTGCTGGCCGACGGGCTGCGCGACGTCCGGCGGCGTCCGTTCGAGCAGGCGCACGCGCAGGTCGGGCAGTACGACTTCCTCGGCAACTACGTCAGCGAGCTGCCGACCGTCGTCGACATCGAGGCCATCCGGTCGGCCGGTCTGCGGATCGGCGCCGACCCGATGGGTGGCGCGAGCATCGAGTACTGGGCGACCATCGCCCGGACGTACGACCTCGACCTCGACATCGTGAATCCGGAGGTCGACCCCCAGTGGGCGTTCATGACCCTGGACCACGACGGCAAGATCCGGATGGACTGCTCGTCGCCGTACGCGATGGCGTCACTGGTCGACCAGCGTGAGTCGTACGACGTCGCGACCGGCAACGACGCCGACGCCGACCGGCACGGCATCGTGACCCCCGACGCGGGCCTGATGAACCCGAACCACTTCCTCGCGGTCGCGATCGACTACCTGATCCGGCGGCGGAACTGGCCGGTCTCGGTCGCGATCGGCAAGACACTGGTGACGTCGAGCATGATCGACCGGGTGGCGTCGAGCGTCGGCCGCCGGCTGCTGGAGGTGCCGGTCGGATTCAAGTGGTTCGTCCAGGGCTTCCTCGGCGGCGGCATCGGCATCGGCGGCGAGGAGAGCGCCGGCGCGTCGTTCCTCCGTCGCGACGGCCGCTGCTGGACCACCGACAAGGACGGCATCATCCTCGCCCTCCTCGCCTCGGAGATCCGCGCGACGACCGGACGCAGCCCGTCCGACCTGTACGGCGACCTGGTGGCCGAGCACGGCGCGCCCGCGTACGCCCGGGTCGACGAGCCGGCCGATCGGGAGCAGAAGGCCCGACTCGGTCAGCTGCGGCCGGACGCGGTGAAGGCGACCGAGCTCGCCGGCGACCCCATCACCGGCCGGCTCACCACGGCCCCCGGCAACGGGGCGCCGATCGGCGGTCTGAAGGTCGTCACCGAGAACGCCTGGTTCGCGGCCCGGCCGTCCGGCACCGAGGACATCTACAAGATCTACGCCGAGTCGTTCAAGGGCCCGGACCACCTCGCCCAGGTGCAGGCCGAGGCCCGCGACGTCGTCGCCGCCGCCCTCGCCTGACCAACCGACACCCACTCCTGCACCGCGCGTACGTCGGGCCGCTCGGGGTGCCTGACGGACCTCGCCAAGTTCACCTAGCTCAGTGCCGTCGGGCCTAGCAGCTAAATCACATCGATGTAGTTCGCAAGCCGACACGCCGTGTGACTGAAGTTTTTTCTGTGAAAAGTGTTCCTTCTGGGGCAGATGAGCACTACGGTCGGCCTGCAGGCGGTCTCCGCGCCCGCGCTCGGGCCGGGCCGATGGTGCGTACGAGCCTTCGAGGAAGGGGTTCGTGCGCCGGACGGATGGGATGGCTGTGCGCGAACAGCGATCGACGGGGCGACGCCGTCGCTGGCGCTTGGGCCTGGCGTCGGGATGCGCCACCGCGCTGTGCCTGGCGGTCCTGCCGGGCGCGACCGCGGACGATGACGACGATCCCTTTCCGAGTCGGGAGCGGGTCCGCCAGGCCGAGGAGCGGGTCGCGACCACGGCCGAGCGGGTCGACGCGATCGAGGCCGCGCTGGTCGCGGCCGACCAGCGACTCCAGACCCTCTCGATGGAGGCGGCCAAGGCGGCGGAGGCGTACAACGGCGCTCGCTACCAGCTGCAGCAGGCGCGGCAGGCCGCTCGCCTGGCGGAGCGGACGGCCGACGGCGCGGCGTCGGACCTGCTCGAGCTCGAGGACCAGCTCGGCGCGGCCGTGGTGGCGAACTTCGAGAACGGCGGCCCGCTCACCAACCTGGGCATCCTGATCCAGGAGCCCGATCCGAGCGCGCTGCTCCAGCAGCTCGACGCCTATCACAGCGTCACGGACGCGATGCACGCCGAGCACAGCGACTACGAGTCGGCGAAGGTGGTCGCGGACGTGCTGCGCGACCGGGCCGAGTCGGCGCTCGACGAGCAGCAGGAGGCGACCGAGGCGGCCCGCGAGGCGAAGGAGGCGGTCGAGGCGGCCGTCGCCGAGGCGCAGGCCGCGGTGTCGTCGATCGCCGCCGAGAAGGCCGCCCTGGTCCGCCGGCTCGCGCGGGTGCAGGACATCTCGATCGAGCTGGCGCGGGAGCGACAGCAGGCGTTGGCGGAGCAGGCCGCCGAGGAGGCGGCCGAGCAGGCCGCCCTGGAGGCGCAGCAGCAGGAGCAGGAGGAGCAACAGGAGCAGGCGGCGCAGGAGGACCAGGAGCCGCAGCAGGACGGGCCGTCGAACGAGCCGGCCGACCAGGACCCGCCCGCCGACAACGACGATCCGGAGCCGACCGACAACGACGACCCGGAGCCGCCGCAGGACGACGATCCACCCCCGCCGGTCGACAACGACCCGCCGTCGTCTCACGGCGCCCGAGCCGCCATCGCGTTCGCGAAGGACCAGCTCGGTGAGCCCTACGTGTACGGCGCGTCCGGCCCCGACTCCTGGGACTGCTCCGGACTCACCATGCAGGCCTGGGCGGCGGCCGGCCGGTCCCTCTCGCACTGGAGCGTCGCGCAGTACTACGAGACGACGCCGATCGCCTTCTCCGACATCCGGCGCGGCGACCTGCTCTTCTGGGGCGACAGCAGCGATCCGGACTCGATCTACCACGTCGCGATGTACCTCGGCAACGACCTGATGATCCACGCGCCGCGGCCGGGTCGCAGCGTCGAGATCGTGTCGCTGTACTACTGGATCCTGCCGAACTTCTACACCCGCGTGTGACGCGTACGCGCGGTCAGTGCGGCTCCTGGTGGCGACGGCGGCTGGCCTCGATCTCGGCCTCGGCCTCGGTGCGACCCACCCAGGTGGCGCCTTCGACGGACTTGCCGGGCTCGAGGTCCTTGTAGACCTCGAAGAAGTGCTGGATCTCCAGCCGGTCGAACTCCGGCAGGTGATGGATGTCGCGCAAGTGCTCCTGTCGGGGGTCGGTCGCCGGCACGCACAGCACCTTGTCGTCGCCGCCGGCCTCGTCGGTCATCCGGAACATCCCGATCGCGCGGCAGGTGATCAGGCAGCCCGGGAAGGTCGGCACCTCGAGCAGGACGAGCGCGTCGAGTGGGTCGCCGTCCTGTCCCAGCGTGTGCTCGATGAAGCCGTAGTCGGCGGGGTACTGCGTGGCGGTGAACAGCGTACGGTCGAGCCGGATCCGACCCGTTGCGTGGTCGAGCTCGTACTTGTTGCGATTGCCCTTGGGTATCTCAACCGTCACCTCGAACTGCACGCCGGTCGCCTCCGCTCGTGGGCTCGTCGGTCCTCCGGCTAGTGTCTCGCATCGGGAATCCGACGAAAGGCAGCGCGAGAACCGTGGGACGTCGACAGCTCATCGGCACCGTGGCGCTCGCGGTTGCCGTCCTCGTGGCGGGCGTCGGGCTCGCCTGGTGGGGCGGGGCGTTCGACGGTCTGCTCGGCGAGGACGAGGAGCCCTCGACGGCGCTCGACGTCCCACCGCCGGCCGGTCTCGAGCTGCCCGACGCGCGGGCGCCGCGGCCCGTCCTCCCGGTCGCCGACGGGCCGCCGGTCCTGCGGTCGGCCCTGCGGGAGCGGGTGGCGCCGCTGCTGCGCGACGCCGACCTCGGCCCGCACGTCGGGTTCGCGGCGTACGACCTGACCCACGACCGGCCGCTGTGGACGTCCGGAGGCGCCGACCCGTACATCCCCGCCTCGACGCTCAAGCTCTTCACGACCACCGCGGCGCTGGAGGCGATGGGCGGCGACCACGTCTTCACCACCGAGGCGGTGCTGCGCTCGTCCCGCCGGGCCAGCCCACCCGCCGTGGTCCTGGTCGGCGGCGGCGATCCGCTGCTGTCGAGCCTGCCACCGCGCCAGGCGGCCGAGCTGCGACCGGTGCCGGCGACGCTGGACGAGCTGGCCGCCGAGACCGCGCAGTCGCTGGCCGACCAGGGCATCGAGCGGGTGTCGATCGGCTACGACGACAGCCGGTACGTCGGGCCCGCCGACGGCCCGACCTGGGAGCCCGGCTACGTGCCGGACGAGGTCGCGCCGATCAGCCCGCTGTGGGTCGACGGGGGCGCCGACCCGGCGAACCCGTACGCCGGCACGTTCGATCCGGCCGGAGTCGCGGCGGACGCGTTCGCGGCCGAGCTCGCCGACCGTGGCGTCACCGTCGTGGGTGCGTCGGAGCGGGTCGACGGCGCCACCGGCCGTACGCTCGGCGCGGTCGACAGCCCGCCGCTGCGCGACATCGTCGGCCACGTGCTCGACCTCAGCGACAACGCCGCGGCCGAGGTGCTGCTCCGCGAGGTCGCGATCGCCACGGGTCGGCCGGCGTCGTTCGAGGGCGGCGCCACGGCCGTCCGCGAGGTGCTGGCCGGACTCGGCGTGCCGATGCGCGGCGTCGCGACGTACGACGGCAGCGGCCTGTCGCGCTCCAACCGGGTCACGCTGGCGGCGCTGCTCGCGGTGCTCCGGGTGACGAACGACGCGGCCCGGCCGCAGCTGCGGGACGCGGCGAGCGGGCTGTCCGTGGCCGGGTTCACCGGAACGCTGGCGTACCGCTTCACCACCGACGACGCGGCGCCGGGGCTCGGTGTGGTGCGGGCCAAGACCGGCACGCTCTCGCACGTGCACGGCCTCGCCGGGTCGGTGGTCGACCGTGACGGCGTCGCGATCGCCTTCGTCGCGCTGGTCGATCGGGTGCCGCTGCAGGACACCCTCGACGCTCGCTCGGTCCTGGACGAGATCGCGGCCGCGGTGGCGGCGTGCGGCTGCAGCCGCTGACCGCGGGACCGGGCCGGCTGCGTACGGTGGTCGGCATGAGCGAGCCGGCGATGATCGACTGGGACTTCGCCGTGCAGACGGCTCGCCGGCTGATCCGGCCGGGGCCGATCATGTCCGCCGACGAGATGCACGCGGTCGTCCAGACGCTGCGCTCGAGTGCCGCCGCCGCCGAGGCACATGTCCAGGCGCACACCCTGCTGGACGGTTCGTCGGCGGCGTCGCCGGTCCTCGTCGTCGACCGGATCGGCTGGGTCGAGGCCAACGCCGACGGCTTCGCCCGGGTGGTCCAGCCGCTCGTGGAGAAGGTCGAGGCCGAGCGCCGCTCGCTCGCCGGCGTCATGGGGTCGGTCGGGTCGCGGGTGACCGGAGCGGAGGCCGGGGCGCTGCTGGCGTTCCTCTCGCACAAGGTGCTCGGTCAGTTCGACCCGTTCGGCGGGGACGCGTCGCGGCGCGGCGACAGCCCGGGTCGACTGCTGCTGGTCGCGCCCAACATCGTCGCCGCGGAGCAGGAGATGGGCGTCGAGCCGGCCGACTTCCGGCTGTGGGTGTGCCTCCACGAGGAGACGCATCGAGTGCAGTTCACCGCTGTCCCCTGGCTGCGCGACCACCTGCTCGGTGAGATCGGCGCGTTCGTCGAGGCGACCGACGTCGATCCGGAGCGGCTGCGCGGGATGCTGGCCGACGGGCTGCGGCGGCTCACCGAGCTGGTCCGTGGCGGCTCGGGCCGCTCGCTGTTGGACCTGTTCACCAGCGACGAGCAGCGCACGATCATCGACCGGGTCACGGCCGTGATGTCATTGCTCGAGGGGCACGCCGACGTGGTGATGGACGGCGTCGGCACCGAGGTCGTGCCGTCGGTCGCGAAGATCCGGTCCCGCTTCGACAAGCGCCGCCGGGGCCGATCGCCGTCGGATCGACTCCTGCGGCGGCTGCTCGGTCTGGACGCGAAGATGCGTCAGTACGCCGACGGCGCCGCGTTCGTCAACGCCGTCGTCGACCGCGTGGGGATGACCGGGTTCAACGCGGTGTGGGCGGGGCCGGAGCAGTTGCCCAGTGCGGCCGAGATCGCCGACCCGGCGGCGTGGGTGCGCCGCGTACACGGGTAGGACCGTGACGGCGCGGGGCGCTCGGCGGCCACGGCTCAGTCCGGTGGTGGCCGACGCCCGCCGAGCCGTCCGGGACGCGATCGACGATCTCGAGACCGGTGCGCTGGTGCTCGTCGCGCTGTCCGGCGGAGCCGACTCCCTGGCCCTGCTGTCGGCGGCCCGCTTCGAGGTGCCGCGGGCCGGGCTGCGGTGCGGCGCGGTGCTGATCGACCACGGCCTCCAGGGGGAATCCGCGTCGGTGGCGGCCACCGCGGCCGCCCGGGCCCGGAGCCTCGGCGCCGACCCGGTCGAGGTGCGTCGGGTCGAGGTCGGGTCGGAGGGCGGGCCGGAGGCGGCGGCTCGCGACGCCCGGCGGACCGCGCTGCGGATGGTCGCCGAGCAACACGGCGCCGCGGCGGTCCTGCTCGGTCACACCCGCGACGACCAGGCCGAGACGGTGCTGCTCGGCCTCGTACGCGGCTCCGGCACCCGGTCCCTGTCGGGCATGGCGCCCCGCGACGGGCTGTGGCGGCGGCCGCTGCTCGGGCTGCGCCGCACCGACACCGAGGCGGTGTGCCGCGCGGCCGGACTCGAGTGGTGGGACGACCCCCACAACGCGGACCCGGCGCTGACCCGCGTACGCGTGCGGACCCGAGTGCTGCCGGGGCTGGAGGCCGAGCTGGGGCCGGGCATCGTGACGGCGCTGGCGCGTACCGCCGAGCTCGCCCGGGCCGACGCCGATCTCCTCGACACCCTGGCGGCCGATCTGGCGGCGGCCGTGACCGACTCCGCCGGCGCCCTCGACGCGAATGCGCTCGTGGGCGCGCCGACCGCGCTCCGGACGCGGGTGCTCCGACGGGCGGCGCTGGCCGCCGGCTGTCCGGGCACGGACCTGACGGCCGGGCACGTCGACGCCGTCGCGCGACTGGTCACCGACTGGCACGGCCAGCGCGGCGTCGACCTACCCGGCGGGGTCGTCGCCCGCCGCGAGGGTGGTCGGCTCCGGCTGGACCGTTCGGGGTGAGCCGTCGACTCGTGTGGCAGGCTGGCCCGCGTGGATGCTTCGTACCTCGCCGGGGACCTGCAGAAGGTGCTGATCACCGAGGATCAGGTGCGTCAGCGGATCGGGGAGATCTCCGACGAGATCGAGCGCGACTACGACGGCACCGACCTGCTGCTCGTCGGCGTCCTGCGGGGTGCCGTAATGGTGATGGCCGACCTGGCGCGCACCCTCGACCGCCATGTCGAGATGGACTGGATGGCGATCTCGTCCTACGGCTCCGGCACGACGTCGTCCGGCGTCGTCCGCATCCTCAAGGACCTCGACACCGACATCCTCGACCGGCACGTCCTGATCGTCGAGGACATCGTCGACACCGGCCTGACGCTGTCGTGGTTGGTCGCCAACCTGCAGTCGCGCGGCCCGGCGTCGGTCGAGATCTGCACGCTGCTCCGCAAGCCGGACGCACTGCAGCGCAGCGTCGAGGTGAGGTACGTCGGCTTCGACATTCCCAACGAGTTCGTCGTCGGCTACGGACTCGACTACGCTGAGCGCTACCGCAACCTCCGCGATATCGCGACCCTGGCGCCGCACGTCTACGCTTGAGTGATGAGCATCGGATGTGCCGACCGGGCACCGTGGGGTGCGCGGGCTCACCGAGGTGCGCGACCTGGGGGAACACAGCCGGCCGTGTCATTCGTTGAGTACGTGTAGCGTCTGACGACGCAGGTCGAGGGCCGACGAGGGCGCGGCCGACCCCAGAGCTGGCAGGAGGATCGGGGAGCAACCCCCGAGCATGGACGTGAGACGAATCTTTAGAGGGCCCTGGCTGTGGATCGTGCTGGGCGTCTTTGCCGTGCTCGGAATCCTGCAGTACGTCTCGTCGAGCTCCGGTTACGAGGAGATCGACACCGCGGAGATGGTTCAGCACATCGACGACGGGTCCATCGACGAGGTGACCTTCGTCGAGGGCGACCAGGAGATCCGCGCCACCCTCGACAACGGCGACCAGGTCCGGGCCAAGTGGCTCGGCGATCAGGGCGTCAACCTGGTCGACAAGGTCGAGGTTCGCGAGCAGGCCGGCGACATCAGCTCGTACAACGTCGAGGTCCCGAAGCAGAGCATCCTCGGCAGCCTGCTGATCAACCTGCTGCCGTTCGTGCTGATCTTCCTGCTCATCCTGTTCCTGATCAACCACGTCCAGGGCGGCGGCGGCCGGGTGATGCAGTTCGCCAAGTCGAAGGCGAAGCTGATCTCGAAGGACATGCCGAAGACGACGTTCAACGACGTCGCCGGTGTCGACGAGGCCGTCGAGGAGCTGCAGGAGATCAAGGAGTTCCTCTCCGAGCCGGCGAAGTTCCACGCCGTCGGCGCGAAGATCCCGAAGGGTGTGCTGCTCTACGGTCAGCCCGGCACCGGCAAGACCCTGCTGGCGCGGGCGGTCGCCGGTGAGGCCGGCGTGCCGTTCTACTCGATCTCCGGCTCGGACTTCGTCGAGATGTTCGTCGGCGTCGGCGCCAGCCGAGTTCGCGACCTGTTCGAGCAGGCGAAGGAGAATGCCCCGGCGATCGTGTTCATCGACGAGATCGACGCCGTCGGCCGGCACCGTGGCGCCGGCATGGGCGGCGGCCACGACGAGCGCGAGCAGACCCTCAACCAGCTGCTGGTCGAGATGGACGGCTTCGACGTACGCGGTGGCGTGATCCTGATCGCGGCCACCAACCGACCCGACGTGCTCGACCCGGCCCTGCTGCGGCCCGGTCGCTTCGACCGGCAGATCACGGTCGACACCCCCGATCTGGTGGGCCGCACGAAGATCCTCCAGGTGCACGGACGTGGCAAGCCGTTGGCCGCCGACATCGACCTCGGCGCGGTCGCCCGGCGGACCCCCGGGTTCACCGGCGCCGACCTCGCCAACGTCCTCAACGAGGCCGCCCTGCTCACGGCTCGGGCGTCCAGCAAGTTGATCGACAACAGGTCGCTCGACGAGGCGATCGACCGCGTCATCGCCGGCCCGCAGAAGCGGACGCGGGTGATGAGCGAGCAGGAGAAGAAGATCACCGCCTACCACGAGGGCGGCCACGCCCTGGTTGCCGCTGCCCAGCCCGGCAGCGACCCGGTACACAAGATCACGATCCTGCCGCGCGGCCGAGCCCTGGGCTACACGATGGTGCTGCCCGACGAGGACAAGTACTCCACGACCCGCAGCGAGATGCTCGACAAGCTGGCGTACATGATGGGCGGCCGGGCGGCCGAGGAGCTGGTCTTCCACGACCCGACGACGGGGGCCGCCAACGACATCGAGAAGGCCACCAAGCTGGCCCGGTCGATGGTGACGCAGTACGGCATGACCGAGCGGCTCGGCGCGATCAAGTTCGGCGAGGACAACTCCGAGCCGTTCCTCGGGCGCGACTTCGGTCACACCCGCAACTACTCCGAGGACATCGCGGCGGCCGTCGACGAAGAGGTCAAGAACCTGATCAGCACGGCCCATCAGGAGGCCTTCGACATCCTCGAGGAGAACCGCGACGTCCTCGACGCGCTGGTGCTCGGACTGCTCGAGAAGGAGACGCTCGACAAGGCTGAGGTCGCCGAGATCTTCGAGCCGTTGAAGCGGCGCCCGTCGCGACCGGCGTGGACCGGGTCACCGACGCGAGTCCCGAGCGACGTCCCGCCGGTGCGCTCGCCGAAGGAGCGGGCCGGGCAGAACGGCGAGCCGGAGGAGGACGACGCGCCGATCGTGCTGGCTCCCGGCTCGCAGGGCGACGTGCACGGCGGGTCCGTGCCCCCGGCGCCGGGTCAACCGCCGGGACCCCCCTCGCCAGGGCTCTGACATGTCCGGGGCCGAGGCCGAGCACGACGAATGGGCGATGCTCGATCCCGATCGGGAGTATCCCGCGTTCGATCTGGAGCGGGCCGAGGCTGCCGTCCGCGAGCTGCTGCTCGCCGTCGGTGAGGACCCCGAGCGGGAGGGTCTGCAGGACACCCCGCGCCGGGTCGCGAGGGCCTATCGCGAGCTGCTGTCGGGCATGCGGACCAAGCCCGGCGACGTGCTCACCCGGATCTTCAACCTGGAGCACGACGAGCTCGTCCTGGTGAAGGACATCGAGCTGTGGTCGATGTGCGAGCACCACCTCGTCCCGTTCACCGGCGTCGTGCACGTCGGCTACATCCCCAACACCGACGGTCAGATCACGGGCCTTTCCAAGATCGCTCGCCTGGTCGACGTGTTCGCCCGACGGCTGCAGGTGCAGGAGCGGCTGACGACCGAGATCGCCGAGGCGCTCGTCGAGCAGCTGCATCCGCGCGGCGTGATCGTGGTGGTCGAGGCCGAGCACCTGTGCATGACGATGCGTGGCGTCCGCAAGCCCGGCTCCAAGACCGTCACGAGCGCCGTCCGCGGCACGCTCCACAAGCCGGCCACCCGCGCCGAGGCGATGGGCCTCATCCTCCACTGACGGGGGCGCACTCGTCGTCGTAGGGTTCGCGGCATGACGCACGCGTATGTGGCTGGGCTGCCGGCGCCGGGCCGCTGCCTGGTGATGGGCGTCCTCAACGTGACACCCGACTCGTTCTCCGACGGCGGCGAGTGGCTGGAGCCAGAGGCGGCCGCCGGACACGGACGCCGGATGGTGGCCGACGGAGCCGACCTGGTCGACATCGGTGGCGAGTCGACTCGTCCCGGCGCGCTCCGGTCGCCCGTCGACGAGGAGCTGCGCCGGGTGCTGCCGGTCGTCCGCGAGCTCGCCGCCGACGGGATCGTCGTCTCGATCGACACGATGCGGGCCGAGGTCGCCGAGAAGGCTCTGGAGGCCGGTGCCCGGGTGATCAACGACGTGTCGGGTGGCCGGGCCGACTCGCGGATGTTCGCCGTGGCGGCCGACGCGAACGTGCCGTACATCCTGATGCACTGGCGCCGGCACTCGTCGGTGATGGACGACGCCGCCGACTACGACGACGTCGTCGCGGACGTGGTCGCCGAGCTGCGTCCGCAGGTCGACGCGGCCTTGGACGCGGGGGTCGCTCCGGAGCACCTGGCGATCGATCCCGGGCTGGGGTTCGCCAAGCGGGCCGAGCACAACTGGGCGCTCCTACACCGGCTTCCCGAACTGTTCACCCTCGGTCACCCGGTGTTGGTCGGCGCCAGCCGCAAGCGATTCCTCGGGCACCTGCTGGCCGCGGCGCCGGACCAGCCTCGGCCACCCGCCGGGCGCGACGACGCCACCGTCGCCGTGACCGCGCTCGCCGCCGCGGCCGGCGCCTGGTGCGTCCGTGTCCACGATGTACGACCGAACGTCGACGCGGTCCGAGTCGTGCGACGCTGGTCCGATGGCTAGCTCCGACCCGCCCGCCGACGGGCCCGACGGCCCACCGGACGACACCACGCCCGACCGCCTCGACCGCATCACGATCACCGGCATCGAGGCGTACGGCTACCACGGCGTGCTCCCCCACGAACGCGCCGACGGCCAGCGGTTCGTCGTCGACCTGGAGCTGGGTCTGGACACACGACCCGCAGCCTGGTCGGATGACTTATCGCGTACTGTCGACTATGGGAGCCTGACCCAACGGGTGCACGATGCCGTGACGTCGGATCCCGTGGAACTGATCGAGACCCTGGCAGAGCGGGTCGCCGATCTGTTACTCGATGCGGAGCCGGTGCGGTGGGTCCGCGTCACGGTCCACAAGCCGCAAGCGCCGATCCCGGTGGCGTTCGCTGACGTCGCCGTCACGATAGAGCGGAGTCGTACGTGACTGAGACGCCGAACCCGAACATCCCCGACACCGACACCATGACCGGCGAGATGCATCCGATCCGCCAGGCGGTGCTGTCGTTGGGATCCAACCTGGGAGAGCGCTTCACGACCATCGAGGGTGCGGTGAACGCCCTCGCCGATACGCCCGACGTGACCGTGGTGTCGGTGTCGCCGGTGTACGAGACGCTCCCGGACGACGCTCCGGACGGCTCGCCGAAGTTCCTCAACGCGATGTTGCTCGTCGACACGACGCTGTCGGTGCATACGTTGCTCGACCGGTGCCTCGCGGTCGAGTCGGCTTTCGGTCGCGAGCGGACCGGGATCCGGCACGAGCCGCGGACGCTCGACGTCGACCTGATCGTGGTCGGCGATCGCGTGGTCGACGACGACGAGCTGAAGCTGCCGCATCCGGCCGCGCACCGGCGGGCCTACATCCTGCGGCCGTGGCTGGACATCGACCCGGAGGCCTACATCCCGGGTCACGGTCTGGTCGTCGAGCTGCTCGACAAGCTCGACGAGGCGGGCATCGAGCGGCGCGACGACATGCCCATCTATCTGTAGGCGTCGCTGTCGAGACTGGCGTCATGAGCACGGAGCAGGACGGGCGGTTACGTACGACCTCGGCGACCACCCTGGTGGTGCTCGCCCTGATCGGCCTCGCGATCGGCGGGGTGATCCGGCCGCTGGTCGAGCGCGGCGACGGCGTCGCTCCGACGGTGCCCTGGGCGGCGCCGTTGACCCTCGGCTTCCTGGCGGCGGTTCTCCTCGGTCTGGCGTGGACGACGTACCGCACGATCCACCAGCACCACCGGCGCATCGAGCCGCAGCGCGCGGTGAACCTGCTCGTGTTCGGCAAGGCCAGCGCGTTGGTCGGCGCCGCCGTCGCGGGCGGCTATCTCGGCTACGGACTGAGCTTCGCGCAGTCGGCCGACGACGCCGCGTTGCCCCGTGAACGATTGGTGCACTCGCTGGTCGCCGCGGCGGCCTCGGCGGCAGTGATGATCGGCGGGTTGTTGCTGGAGCGAGCCTGTCGAGTGCCGGGCGACGGCGACGACGGGGAGTCGGCCGAGCGGGGCGGCGACGGCGGCGGCGTGGCACCGGAGAATCATCACGGCTGACCCCTACGCTTAGGCCCCATGCCTTCGAACCGACGTCGCCAACGCAGCGTCCGCATCACAGTCGCTGTGCTCCTGCTTGTCGTCGCCGGTCTCGTCGTTCTCGCCGCCCTCCTGATCACGGAGCTGGTCGTGCTCGCAGTCGCGGCCATGGTGGCTCTCCTTGCCGGCGTTGGCGCGGTACGCCTGGTGCTCGATGAAGTGGTCCGAAGCCGCCGGGACGCGGCCGAGGACCGGGCCAGCCAGGCCCGCGCCTACCAGAAGATGGATGCTCGCAGGGCCGACGAGCACGCGACCTTCGCCACGATGATGACGACCAAGCTCGACGACGCCACCGCCTCGGTCGGCGAGCTGCGCGGCACCCTCCGACTCGCCGAGCGGCGAGCCGAGCTGGCCGAGCAGCGCGCCCGTCACGAGTCGCGGCGGCGTGGCGAGCTCCAGGACCGGCTCGACGCGATCGCCGTCGATCCCGGGCGGCCCACCGACGACGAGTCCGGTGCGGCCGAGGGCGGTGGCGACGCCGCGCCGTACTGGGATCCCGACCTGCCGACGGTCGTCGACCTGCTCGGCTGGGAGGATCGGGCACTCGACGCGCCCACCGCCTCCGACGCGTCCAAGGCCGACCTCGCATAGCCGACCCGGAAGCCTGAGCCGCTGCGGGAGCCCTGAGCCGCTGCGGGAGTCGAGCGTCGCGTACGCCGACTCCGCCTAGCTGCCCGATGCGAGCGGGGTGAGTGAGGGTCAGACCCGGACCGGTCCAGGCTGATCGAGCTCGATGTCGGCCGACTCCACACCCTCGTCGTCGGCGCGGATCGACCGGCGCAGCGCGGCGTGCAGCGAGTCGGGGGTCAGGACGCCGCGCAGTCGCTCGCCGTCGAGCACGGCGACCCAGCCGGCGTCGTGCCGCAGCATCGTGGCGAGGGCGTCCTTCAGCGCGTCGTCGTGCTCGACGAACGCCTCCATGCGCCGGGCTCGCTCGTCGACGTTGCCGGCACCCTCGGCGAGGTCGACCGAGATCCAGCCGCGCAGCCGGTCCTCGGCGTCGAGCACGACCGCCCAGCGGGCTCCGTCGGACTCCAGCGCCTGCCGCGCCTCGGCCAGTGGCTGGTCGACGCGAACGGCCGGGGCCCGGACCAGGTCGCTGTCCTCGATCGGCGTCACGGCCAGCCGGCGTAGGCCACGATCGGCGCCGACGAACTCCGCGACGAAGTCGTCGGCCGGTGCGCCCAGGATCGCCGCGGGAGTGTCGTACTGCGCGAGGCGGCCGCCCTGCGCGAAGACCGCGACCTTGTCGCCGAGCCGGACGGCCTCCTCGATGTCGTGGGTGACGAACATGACGGTCTTGCCGAGCTCCTCCTGCAGGTCGCGGAACTCGTCCTGCAGCCGGCCGCGAACGACCGGGTCGACCGCGCCGAACGGCTCGTCCATGAGGAGGACCGGCGGATCGGCCGCGAGGGCTCGGGCGACGCCGACCCGCTGCCGCTGGCCGCCGGACAGCTGCACCGGATAGCGGTCGCCGAACACGTCCGGGTCGAGGCCGACGAGGTTCATCAGCTCGTCGGACCGCTCCCGACTGCGCTTGCGGTCCCAGCCGAGCAGGTCCGGCACGGTGCCGACGTTGGTCCGGATCGTCTGGTGCGGGAACAGCCCGACCTGTTGGATGACGTACCCGATCCGGCGGCGCAACTGCACCGGGTCGACCTGCGTGACGTCGTCGCCGTCGAGGATGATGCGGCCCGCCGTGGGCTCGATGAGCCGGTTGACCATCTTGAGCGTCGTCGACTTGCCGCACCCGGACGGACCGACCAAGACGACCAGCGACCCCGCGGGTACGTCGAGGTCGAGCTGCTGCACGGCGACCGTGCCATCGGGGTACGTCTTTCCGACGCCGTCGAGCCGGATCATCGGATCTTCGGTACGGTCCATGTCGTGACTGTACTGGCCGAGGCGGTATCCACGGCAGACACATCGGACTCGTGCTACACGTTCGTCAACAACCAGTGGGTGTGCTGGCAGTACTGGACGGATCGACAGTCGGAGCTCACCGACGCCACGGTCGAGCACCTCTGGCTCACCATCGCGTCGGTGGCGTTGGGCCTCGCGCTGGCGTTTCCCCTGGCGTTGCTGGCGCGCCGGTTCGCCTGGCTGGAGTCGTCCATCGTCGGTGGGACCACGATCATCTACACGATCCCGTCGCTGGCGATGTTCTCGATCCTGCTGCCGTTCACCCACGTCACGGCGACCACGGTGATCATCGGTTTGGCGCTGTACGCCTTGACGATCCTGGTCCGCAACATCCTGGCCGGGCTCCGAGCCGTGCCGGACGACGCACGCGAGTCGGCGGTCGGGCTGGGCTACGGTCCGACTCGGTTGCTGTTCAGGATCGAGCTGCCGTTGGCGCTCCCGGTGATCATGGCCGGCCTCCGGGTCGCGACCGTGTCGACCGTGGCGCTCGTGACGGTGGGATCGATCCTCACGTACGGCGGGCTCGGCGACCTGCTGCTGCTCGGCGTCGACCAGGACTTCAAGGCCCAGATCTTCGCCGCCAGCGTCTTGTGCATCGCGCTCGCGATCGTGCTCGACGTCGTACTCGTCGTCGTCCAACGGCTGCTGACGCCGTGGACCCGCGCCGCCGGGAGGGCCTGACATGGGCGAGATCGCCGACGCGATCAGCTACATCTTCGACGGCGCCAACTGGTCCGGAGACAACGGCATCGGGGCGTACGCCATCCAGCAGGTGCTGCACACGGTGACGAGCCTCGCGATCGCCATGCTGATCGGGCTGCCGATCGCCTTGCTGCTCGGACATCGCGGCAAGGGCGGCTTCCTCGCCGTCAACCTCTCCAACATGGGCCGAGCCGTCCCGGTGTTCGCCGTGCTGATCATCCTGTCGGTCGGACCGATCGGGTCGGACGAGCTCGGACCGTACGGCCGCGCCGGGCTCGCCACCCTGATCGCGTTGATCCTGTTCGCCCTGCCGCCGATCGTGACCAACGCGTACGTCGGGATTCGAGAGGTCGACCGCGATGTCGTCGAAGCCTCGCGCGGCATGGGGATGCGGGGTTGGCAGGTGTTTCGACGCGTCGAGCTGCCGTTGGCGATGCCGGTGATCATGACCGGGATCCGGCTGGCCCTCGTGCAGGTCTGGGCGACGGCGACGATCGCGGCTCTGGTCGCCGGGCCCGGATTGGGACGGATCATCACCCGGGGATTCGCCAACGAGCGGACGTACGAGGTCGTCGCGGGCGCGATCCTGGTCGCCGTCGGGGCGCTCGTCCTCGAAGGCCTGACCGTCCTGGCCGAGCGCCGGGTGGACCCGATGCGACTGGCGCGACGGCAGGCCGCCTAGTGGCGCCTGTTTGCGATTGTCGGACCGTGGTGCTTCGGTAGACACCAAGAGACCGGGTGCCCCTCCGTCAGCTCAAGGCCCAGGGTGCCCATCGGACACGCGCGGGCCGGACCCGCGGGACACAGAAGGTGGTGCACCAGATGCGGTTCACTCGCATGCTCGGTGTCGGCGCGGCTGCGATCGCCCTCCTGGCGGCGGCAGCCTGCGGCGGGGACTCGCTCGAGGACTCGGGCGACGACAGTGGGAGCAACGGGGACACCAGTGACAAGGGGTCGCTGAACCTGTACGGCCAGAACTTCACCGAGATGCAGATCATGTCGGAGATGTACGCCCAGGTCCTCGAAAACGCCGGATATGACGTCTCGGTCAAGCTGGTCGCGACCCGGGACATCTACATTCGCGAGATGAAGGCCGGCCGGGTCGACGTGGTGCCGGAGTACGTCGCCGGCATCGCCGACCTGCTCAACGTCCAGGCCAACGGTGAGAATGCCGAGCCGATCACGAGCAACGACCCGGAGGAGTCGCTGGCCGCCCTGGAGCCGCTCGCCGAGGACGCCGGCATCACGATGCTGGAGCCGTCGGAGGCGACCGACCAGAACGCGTTCGCGGTCACCCAGGAGTTCGCCGACGAGAACGACCTCACGACGCTGTCCGACTACGCCGCGATGGGCGAGCCGATCAAGCTCGCGGCCGCGCCGGACTGTGAGGGTCGGCCCGACTGCGAGGCCGGCCTGACCGAGGTCTACGGCTTCGACATCGAGGAGATCGTGCCGCTCGGATTCGGCACGCCGCAGACCAAGGACGCCGTGCTCGAGGGCGAGGTCGACCTGGGCCTGGTCGGGACCACCGACGGCAGCCTGGACGACCTCGGTCTGGTGATCCTCGAGGACGACAAGGGGATCCAGCCGGCGCAGAACCTCATCCCGGCGGTGCGCACCGAGTTCCTCGACGAGAACCCAGACGTCGCCGAGGTGCTCAACGAGCTGTCCGCGACGCTGACGACCGAGCAGCTGGGCGAGATGAACGCGGCCGTCGACATTAACCGGGAGAAGCCGGAGGACGTCGCCGCGAGCTACCTCGAGGAGCAG
>Ga0081538_10001209_pt1 | contig 27097 bp, 31 predicted proteins | sample TabmetS5T2R1_FD_71022 | JGI IMG/M metagenome (GOLD analysis project Ga0081538, IMG submission 71022) | Tabebuia heterophylla rhizosphere microbial communities from the University of Puerto Rico - S5T2R1 | ecosystem: Host-associated > Plants > Roots > Rhizosphere ...
GCGCGGCGGCGTGGAACGCGCGCACCGTGGCGTCCTCGCGCGCCGGGAACGCGAGGTGGACGTGCTCCGTGCGCGGCCGCTCGTCCCGGACGAGCGAGAAGCTGTAGTCCGGGCCGGACAGCCGCACGCGCTCGGGCTCGTCGTGCGTCAGGCGGAGCCCGGCGTGCGGGGCGATCGTCGTGTAGAAGCGCCGGGAGGCCTGCAAGTCGCGGACGCGGATCCACAGGTGGTCGACGCGGCCGGCGGGCACGGCGTCCTCCCGGTCGCCGTAGACCGCCTCGACGCTGTTGCCGTCCGGGTCGAGCAGGAACCCGCCGTAGTACGTCGGGCCGTAGTGCGTGCGCGGCCCCGGCGCGCCGTCGTCGCGGTACCCCGCGTCGATCCCGGCCTGCCAGAACGCGTCGACCTGCGCGCGGTCGCGAGCGCGGAAGCCGACGTGGAGCCCGCGGGTCACAGGGTGCTCGCGGTCCGTCGGCCCGATGTCCCAGTCATCCCACTCGACCAGCTCGGCGTCCGCATGGCTGGGCTTGACGCCCAGGACGCCCAGGACCGTGCGGTAGAAGCGCTCGGAGGCCGCCAGGTCCGAGACGGCGATGCCGACGTGGTCGAACACCCGGCCGAGGCTACCGTCGCGGGCATGCCTTAGGCGTGACCCACGGGATTCTGTCGTCGATCTCGGGTCGGGTCAAAGCAGCCGGGTTCGCGCCTCGTTAGTACCGGAGGAGGCGGGAAGCTCGTGTGTGGGCCAGCGTTCGGGAATGACGCCTGAGGGGGCTCTCCGGGTCGCGAATTCAACCCGCTAGCCGATCTGCTCGGCCAGCCCGATGAGGATCCCCTCAGGACCTCGGACGTAACAGAGCCGATACTTATCCTCGTGCTGCGCCAGCTCACCAACCAACTCGGCTCCGTGCGGGCGGAGCCGGGCGAGCGTATCGTCGATGTCCTCCACGGCGAACATGACGCGCAGGTAGCCGAGAGCGTTCACCGGGGCGTTCCGGTGATCGGCGACCACAGGCGGCGTGAGAAATCGCGAGATCTCGAGCCGGCTGTGGCCGTCCGGCGTGCGCATCATGGCGATCTCGACGCGCATGTGGCGCAGTCCAGTGACGCGCTCCGCCCAGTCTCCTTCGATCGTGGCTCGCCCTTCGAGCTCGAGGCCGAGCTCGGCGAAAAAAGAGACAGCGGCATCGAGGGATTCCACCACGATGCCGACGTTGTCCATCCGTTGAAGCGTCACGCGGCCCACTCTAGTCCTGTTGTCGCTTCGACACGCCCACCGGACGAGCGCACCGGCTGGCGGTTGCGCCGTCGTCACGATGGCTTCGTTGTTCGTTCCTCTCCCGCTGACGGCTCGGGGATCCTCTCGCTCGAAACCCAATCGTTAGCGGACCAATCCCCGTGCTCTCTGTCCTCAACGCCGTCGAGCGGTATGAAGCATTCATGGAGCCGATCGGTGGCAACCGGTGGCACGCCGGGCCCCTGCATGCGGTTCCTTCTTATTTGATTTGGTCGTCGTTCGGTTGATGCCGAACCTCACGGCGGCCATCGCCGGCCTCAACGACGCGCGACCGGGTCCTCCGCCAGGATTGCGTCGATCTGGCCGACGGCCTGCGTCAGGCCCTCCTCCATGCCCATTGCGGCGAGCTGCTCCATCGCCTCGACGGTCGGAAACTCGCTCTCGATCGACATCCGGGTCTTCCCGCCGGCGATCTCCTCGATGGTCACCCGCGCGGTCGTCATAGGGAGCTCGCTGTTCGGCGTGCCGTCCTCGTTGGCGAAGCCATCGCGGAAGACAAGCCGATGCGGAGGCTGGACCTCGTCCACTTCCCAGAACCCGCGCGGCTGATCGCCGTCCGGGCCCGTCATGTGGTACTCGACGTGGCCGCCGGGGCGCAGGTCGTGAGCATCGACCGTCGCCGGGTACGTCGGCGGTCCCCACCAGCGCTCGAGCTGGCGGGGATCGGCCCAGAGCTGCCAGACCCGCTCCGGCGAGGCCTCGAACTCGGCCTCCAGCGTCATCGTGCGCAACTGAGGGTCTTTGCGGATGGCGGTGACGGTCATCGGTCTGCCTCCTTTGGCGAGTCGCTCAGGAGCCGGCTCATGCGCTCGACGCGCTCGCACCACAGCTCCTCGTATCGGTCGAGCAGGCGCCGCGCCACGCGAAGCCCCTCGAGGTTGGTGCGGACGACCTTCCGCCGCCCGCTGCGGTGCTTGCTGACGAGCCCGGCCCGCTCGAGGATCGCGACATGCTTCTGCACCGCCGCGAAGCTCATCGGGTAGTGCGCAGCCAGCTCGGCTACGCCCTCCTTCCCGTCGATCGCGCGGCGCACGATGTCGCGGCGCGTGGCGTCGCCCAGCGCACCGAAGATGCGGTCGTGGCCGAGGGCGATCCGCATTGATACAACCATACGGTTGTACGTTCCACCTGTCAAATTGCTCAGTGCAAGAAGTCTCAGCTCTGCGCCGGGAAGATTCCCTGAAGCGCAATGATGTAGCTCAGGCCGAGATAGGGCTGCCGGTTCTCGTGCCGCTCGCCGCCGCCCGTTCGGCCGATCATCGCCGCTTTCATGCGTACGTCTCGGTCCGCTGCGTACGCGCCTCCGCGCGCTGGGAACGCCGTGGCCGGGTTCCTCGTCGTGGCGGCTGCGCTGCTCGCGTGTACGGCGTGGGCGTGTTTTGGAAGCTGGCGCGTCGTCAGCTTGACCGTCTCCTGCCCGCCCGTCGCTCCGAGCGGGTAATTCGATCCGGCGGGGGGCTGGCCGGCGCCGATCGGAATGCGTCCGCGCAGGTCAGGAAGGGCGAACGTCGTCTGTCCGTTCCCGCCGTACGTCGTCCCGAGCAGAGCGAAGAGCGCCTGGTTCTGGTTGATCTGCAACAGTTGCCCTTCGCAGATGGCCCAGCCTCGGGGAGCGAAGTTGAAGGGAACGAGTCGGATCTCGCCGATGAACGGTTCCATGTCAGGCCTCCCGAATCGCTGTTGGCGGGCGTCTGGTCGCAGCGGACGACCGAAGTGTCTCGGAGCGCGCCCCGCTCTTCCCCCGGAGCCAGCCGTTGCAGCGCCGAGCCGGAACAATTTTGCGCGAGGCAGCCCGCGCACGCCGCCACGCTGTTGGCCGGTAGGGGTCAGTTGAGAAGCCGCGCAGTCGCTTCGCGTTCCGAAGGCGCGTAGCGTATCTATCGGCTGATGAGGTCGACCCGGGAGCTGACGGATCCGCGCGAAGAGTCGGCATTCGCCGCGCTTCTCGAACGCCATCGGAGAGAGCTTCAGGTTCACTGTTATCGGATGCTCGGCTCGGTCGAGGACTCCGAGGATCTCGTCCAGGAAACCTTCCTGCGCGCGTGGCGCGGACGCGCCTTCTTCTTCTCCGATGGCCGCCTTTCGCTCCGGGCTTGGCTCTACCGGATCGCGACGAACGCGTGCCTCGACGTGCTTCGCGGCAGGCCGCGCCGGGTGCTGCCGCCGCAGGTAGTGGCGGCGGCGCGAGATCCGGCCGCGCGCCCTCACCGCCGGCCGATCTTCCGTGGCTGCAGCCGTACCCGGATCGGCTGCTGGAATCGATCGCTCCCGCGGAGGAGGAGCCCGGTGCGGTAGTCGTCGCAAGGGAGACGCTCGAGCTTGCGTTCCTCGCGGCGATCCACCACCTGCCGCCGAGACAGCGAGCGGTGTTGATCCTCCGCGACGCGATCGGATGGTCGTCGAAGGACACGGCTGAGCTGCTGGAGACGACCCTCGGCGCGGTGAACAGCGCGCTGCAGAGGGCCCGAGTGACGCTTCGGGACCGGTTGGGTGAGCGCCGGACAGAGTGGGCGTCATCCTCAAAGTCAACCGAGGAGGAGCTCGCGCTCCTGCGGCGCTACGTCGAGGCCCACGAGCAGGCCGACGTCGTCGCGCTGGCCGAGCTCCTGCGGGAGGACGCACGCATCACGATGCCTCCTCACCCCACCTGGTACGAGGGCCGGGAGGCGATTCTGATCGCGGCACGGCAGGGCTTCGAACCCGAGTTCGGCCGCCTGCGAAGCCTTGTCACCGGCGCCAATCTGCAGCCGGCAGCTGCCCTCTACCTACGAAGGCCGACCGAATCGGAATACCGACCGCTCGCGCTCGACGTCCTTCGGATCGAAGCCGGACGCGTGGCCGAGATCACGTCGTTCGCGTTCCCGCGACTCTTTCCGGCCTTTGGCCTCCCGCCCACACTCTGACCGAACAGGGTGCCCGCCGACGCGGGCACGGGCCCGAGCGATGAGTTTTTCGCGGAGCGCCGTTTTTAAACAACTGCCCCCTCCGAAGGGAGTCCGATGAGGAAGCTTGCTGTCAACACGTTCGTGTCGCTCGACGGCGTGATGCAGTCCCCGGGAGGGCCAGACGAAGACCCAACCGGCGGGTTCACATTCGGGGGCTGGGGGGTCAACTACTTCGACGAGGAGATGTTGGGGCAGGTGGCCGAGGCCGACCCCTACGAGCTGCTGCTCGGCCGCGGAACCTACGAGATCTTCGCGGCGCACTGGCCCTTCGACGAGGGCCCGATCGCCGACCGCCTCAACAGCACCCGCAAGCACGTTGCCTCGACGACGCTGGAGCACGTGGATTGGCACAACTCCACCTTGATCGAAGGCGACGTGGCTGAATACGTCGCAACGCTCAAGAGTCAGGACGGCCCCGAGATCCAGGTCCACGGGAGCCCGGGTCTCATCCAGACGTTGCTCGAGCATGACCTGATCGACGAGTTCCGCATGTGGATCTTCCCGGTCGTGATCGGCGCCGGCAAGCGCTTCTTCGGCGACGGCACGATCCCGGTCGCACTGAAGCTGCTCGACAGCAAGGTCTCGAAGACCGGCGTAACGATCAACACCTACGCGCGAGCAGGCGACATCGACCCTGGGTCATTTGAATTCGACGAGCCGACCGAGGCGGAGCTGGAGCGGCGCCGACGCTTGATGACCGCCTAGTCACGTGTTACCCGACGTCGATCTCGAAAGTGCAGTTCGCTCCGAAGCTCAACGAGTGGCTTCGATGGAGGAGCGCGCCCAGCGGATCGCCGATCTTGTGCGCGCAGAGACCGGCCGACGCTGGGTGGGGGTCTATCGCATTAGGTCGGGCGAGGTCGTGAATCTCGCGTGGAGCGGGCCGGCGCCGCCTGCGTTTCCACGATTTCCGGCAACGCGTGGGCTCACCGGCGCCGCGATCGCGTCGCGAAGGCCCGTCGTCTCGAATGACGTAGCACGTGATCCCAGATATCTGAAGGCTTTGGAGTCGACAGGCTCCGAGCTGATCGTTCCTGTGCTTGTCGACGGGCAAGCGGTAGGAACGTTGGACGTCGAGGACGAGCGAACTGGTGCATTCGACGACGATGACGAGAAGCGGTTCCGAGGGCTGGGCCGCGCGTTGAGCGCCCTCTACAGGTAGCTTCACTCCGCCCGAGCCGAGCTGTCCTATGTTCGACGAGCGTCGTCCGAACCGAACGACTTTTCGCGGCCCCAATAGGATTCCCTCGTCGATGACCGCACCGCTCCCGGAGCAGGAGATCGTCAGCGCGGAGGAGTTCAGAGCGCTCTTTCGAGCGGTGAGCTCCTGGGGACGGTGGGGTGAGCAGGACGAGCGCGGCGCTTTGAACGAGCTGACGCCGGAGCGTGTCGCCGCGGCTGCCGGCCTGGTCCGCGAAGGGGTCAGCGTCTCTCTCAGCCTGCCGCTGAACACAGAGGCGGCGGCCGACAATCCCAGTCCTGCCGTTCATCTGATGACGATGCACGGCGAGACCGTTACCGGCTCGGGATCGCTGCAGGTGGCCAAGGACTTCGTGGGCGCCGACTACCACAACGAAGGCCACTCGCATATCGACGCGTTCTGTCACATCGCCTATCAGGGGTCGCTCTACAACGGCAAGCCGGCCGAAGCGGTGACGGCTCGGGGGGCGACGGCCGACTCGATCGAGGTGCTCAAGGACGGTCTCGTCGGCCGGGGCGTCCTGGTCGACGTCCCCCGCCTCCGCTCGGTTTCCTGGCTCGAGCCTGGAGAAAACGTCTTCCGGGACGACCTGGAGGCGGCCGAGCGCGACCAGGGCATCAGCCTCGGCGCGGGCGACGTCCTCCTCGTGCGCACCGGCCTCGTCCGCCGCCTGGCCGAGCTCGGGCCGTGGGAAACCGCCGTGGCCAAGGCCGGGCTGCACCCGACGGCGATGCCGTTTCTCGCGGAGCGCGGCATCGCGGCCCTCGGTAGCGACGGCAACAGCGACACGGCTCCGAGCACGACCGAGGGTATCGCCTTCCCGATCCATGTCCTGGCCCTGAACGCAATGGGCGTCCATCTCTTCGACTACCTGCAGCTCGAGGACCTCGCCGCCGCGTGCGATCGGGCGGGACGCTGGGAGTTCCTCTTCGTCGCCGCACCGCTCCGCGTTCCGGGCGGAACCGGCTCGCCGGTCAACCCGATCGCGGTTCTTTGACCGTCCGTTACGCCGGAGCTGGGCTCAGCTCACCGCTTTCTTCACGAGCGCGGCGATCCTCTTCTCTTCGGCGGCGGCGAGCTTCTTCAGCGCGAAGGAGGTCGGCCACATGGAGCCTTCGTCGAGGTTCGCCGAGGCGTTAAAGCCGAACGTCGCGTACCTCTCTTTGAACTTCGACGCAGGGGTGAAGTAGCAGACGACCTTGCCCTCCTTGGCATACGCGGGCATCCCGTACCAGGTTTTCGGCGAGAGGTCGGGCGCGCTGGCCGTGATGAGGGCGTGAAGTCGCTCGGCCATGGCGCGGTCCGGTCCCGGCAGCTCGGCGATCTTCGCGAGCACGGCCTTTTCCCCGGCCGCCCTGTCCTTGCTCGCGCGCGCTTCCGCCTTCAGCTCTCGGGCGCGCTCCCTCATCGCGGCGCGCTCCTCGGCCGTGAATCCCTCGGACTTCTTGTTGCTCGCGGTCGTGCTCTTGGCGGACTTCTGCGTTGCCTTCTCTGGGCTCATGGTTCCCTCCTGTGCGGGCTCTCAGGTCCTAAATGTTCGCCGGTGATGCTCACGGCGCTCACTCTAGTTGCGGCTCTGCGGCCGGATAGCAGGGCAGACCGTCATCGGCCGCGACCATGAAATCCGGCGGCTGGTGCTGCACCAAACGTCCGCCGGGCATCAGGTGGCGCACCTCCCAGCCGCGCAGAACGAGCACGTCGGCGAGCACACGGCGATGGCAGCGCCACCATGCCGCTTCCGCGCACATGAGCGCCGCGCGCCTTCGCTTTGCCATGTCCTCCAGACGCGCGACCCCGTCGGTGAACTCAGGCGAGCGCAGATGATCTGCATAGCCGCGGAAACTCGACGCCTGCCACCCCTCGTTGCAGGATCCAGACAGAACCCGTCGCCGGCCGCCAAGCTCGCCGACATGCTCGTAACCGATGGCGTACTCGACCAGCGCATCGCTCAACGCCGCGGCGCCGTACTGCGGATTCCGCCGCGACGCCGGAAACCGGCGCACGTCGACCACCTGCTCCACTCCGGCTCCGCGCAGCAGCTCGAGGAAGACGTCGAGCGGATGAGTCGAGTGACCAACGGTGAGGATCGGCGAAGGATGCGAGATCAAGGAGCCACCGTCTCAGCGTCGTTGACAGTCTGCGCCACGGGGCACCACGCGACCCTCGTCAACCGCTGGGACGCTCCCGGCGGACGCGGTACTCGAGATGCGTCACGCCGTCGGTCTGGCTGAGCCCGGTCTGTTCCAGCTCGATTCGCTGCGGGAGCTGGTCGAACAGCCGACGGCCCCCTCCCAGCAGGACATCCACAAGGTGGATTCTGATCTCGTCCACGAGCCCCGCGGCGAGGAATTGCTGGCCGATGTCGGCGCCCATGAGCCCGATCCGCTTGTCGGCGGCAACCTCCCGGGCCTTGGCGAGGGCACTCTCGATCCCGTCGGTCACAACGGTGAAGATCGGATCCACCGGCGCAAGCGGCCTGTGCGTCACGACGAAGCACGGGACCTCGCCCAGGGGACCCTTGCCACCCCATGCCTCGATCGAGTTGTCGTAGCTCCGGCGGCCCATGATCACGGCGCCCGTTTCCTCGACCAGGTTGCCGTACACCCGCTCGAACACCCAAGGATCGTCGAACGCCCAGTTATGGAGCCTCATCCCGTCCTCGCCCAGCCCCTGCTCCGGATTGTCGTTGGGAGCTGCGATGTAGCCGTCCAACGACATGCTCATGTCGATGACCACGTCGCCCATGTCGCCTCCTTGTTCTGCCGATGAGACTCGCTGACGCTCGCGAAATCATCGGGGATGCAAGCCGGGCAGTGCTTCGCCCCGGCGAAGGCCGCGGATGCGCGGCTCCGCGTCGTCGTGTCGGAGCAGGCCGGCTCCGCGGCGTAGCTCTTGTCCGCGGCGGCGACGCGCGTACATTGTTCGCATGGCCCTAACCGGCATCCCGGCGCGAACCGTGTGGACGCGCCTCGTCGATTGGCGCGCGACCCGTCTCGGCGCCGTCGCGTGGTACCTCGCCACGGCCGGCGTCGTCATCGGCGCGTACTACCTGGCGGCCCGCTTCGGGCTCGAGCTCCTCTATCCGGCCGGCCCGGTCGCCGCGATGTGGCCTCCCGTGGGAGTCGGCATCGCCGCGCTCTACTTCTTCGGACTCCGGCTTTGGCCGGCGATCGTCGTCGGCGATCTCCTGCCCGGGGTCGCCGACTACTCGCAGCCGCTCGGCACGGTGCTCGGCCAGACGCTCGGAAACACGGTCTCCGTCGTCCTCGCGGCGGCCCTCCTAAGACGCCTCACCCATGGCCACGCCGGCCTCGAGCGCGTCGTCGACGTCCTGGCGCTCGTCGCCTGCGGCGTCCTCGCCGCTGGCGTGAGCGCGCTCTTCGGCCCGCCCGCGCTCTACCTCGGCGACGTGATCGACCGTCAGCAGCTCGACGAGTCGATACGACAGTGGTTCCTCTCCGACGTCTCCGGCGCGCTCGTCGTGACGCCCATTCTGCTTGCGTGGGCGGGAAGCCGGGTGGCACGCCCGAGCGCTCGCTTCCTCCTCGAGGGCCTCGCCGTCCTCGCGATCCTCGTCGTGCTCGTCGAGGTCCCGGCCCAGCAGGACGTCCCCTACGTGGTCTTTCCGGTCCTGATCTGGGCAGCGCTGCGCCTCGGGCCGCGCGGCGCGGCAGCCGCGATCTTTCTGGTCGCCTCGCTCACGGTGTTGAACACGGCCCAGAACGAGGGCCCATTCGTTCGCGAGTCGATCACCGAGCAGCTGCTTGCGACACAGCTCTTCCTCGCCGTTGCGGCGCTTACCTCACTCTTTCTCGCCGCCGTGACCGCGGAACGGCGCCGGGCCGGCGAAGAGCTCCGGCGGAACGAGGAGAGCGTGCGCCTCCTCGCGAACGAGCAGGCTGCGCTCCGGCGGGTTGCGACGCTCGTCGCGAGCGAGGGCGACCCGCAAGCGCTCTTCGAGAAGGTGACCGAGGAAGCGGGAACCCTTCTCGGCGCGCACAACGCGGCCGTCCTCCGCTACGGCGACGACGGATGCGCCACGTTCCTCAGCGCCTGGAGCGTGCTCGGCCGCGACCACATCCCGGCAGGGGCGACCGTTCCGCTCGACGGAGACACCGTCGTCGCGCGCGTGTACCGGACGGGCGAGACCCAGCGGGCCAACTACGAGGAGCTAGACGATCCCCTCGCTCGAATGCAGCGGAGCTTTGGCTACCGGTCGGCGGTCGGAGCGCCGGTCAACCTCGGCGGACGCCTCTGGGGCGCGATCGTCGCTGCGACGGCCGAGCCCGAGCCACTTCCCGGCGAGGCGGAGAAGCGGCTGTCTGATTTCGCGGAGCTCGTGTCGCAGGCGCTCGCGAACGCGGACGCGCGCGAGAAGCTCGCCGCGTCGCGCGCCCGGATCGTCGAGGCGGGCGACGCCGAGCGCCGCCGCCTCGAGCGGAACCTGCACGACGGCGCGCAACAGCGCCTCGTCTCCCTCGCACTGCACATACGCCTCGCCCAGAGCGCGCTCGAGGGCGATCCGGAGCGCGCCCGCGCTCTGCTCGCCGAGGCTAACGCGCAGCTCGACGAGGCGCTCGAGGAGCTCCGAGAGCTCGCACGGGGAATCCACCCGGCGATCCTGACCGACCGCGGGCTCGGGCCCGCGGTCGAAGCGCTCGTGACCCGCGCTCCCGTCCCGGTCGAGCTCACCGACCTCCCGGATGAGCGCCTACCGGAGCCGGTGGAGGCGGCAGCCTACTACGTGGTCGCGGAGGCGGTCACGAACGCCGCGAAGTACGCGCAGGCCTCGAACGTCTCCGTGAGCATTCGTCGCTCGAATGGACGCGCGGTCGTGCGGATCGCGGACAACGGCGTCGGCGGCGCCGACTCTGGACACGGGTCCGGCCTGCGCGGCCTTGCCGACCGGCTCGAGGCTCTCGACGGCCACCTGCGCGTCGAGAGCCCTCCGAACGGGGGCACGCGAATCGAAGCCGAGATACCGCTTCGATCGCGCGCGTGAGAACCCGCGAGCAGGGTTTCGGCGGTCGGGAATAGGAGCTTGCGCCCTCAACGTTCAGTCTAGTTGAGGAATCAAGCAACCCATCCCAGGAGGTACTTCCATGACCGTTCTAGCTGCCACCGAGCGCCGGCCTAGCCTCATCGCGCCCGGCACCTGGCAGGTCGATCCCGCCCACTCCTCGGTCGGCTTCCGGGTCAAGCACCTGATGATCGCGACCGTCAAGGGCCGCTTCACCGACTTCGCCGGCACGTTCGAGGCCCGGGAGGACGGCACGCTCGAGGCGTCCGGCATCATCGGGGCCGCCAGCATCGATACGGACGAGCCCAAGCGCGACGAGCACCTACGCTCCGCCGACTTCTTCGAAGCGGCCCGCTACCCGGAGATCAGCTTCGTCTCGACCGAGATCAGGCCGACCGGCGACACGGGCTTCCATGTCGTCGGCAAGCTGACGATCCGCGGGATCACGAAGCCCGTCGAGCTGACCGGCAGCGTCGAGGGCGTGGGTCGCGACCCGTGGGGAAACGACCGGGTGGGTCTGGAACTGCGCGGCGAGCTCGACCGCAGAGAGTTCGGGCTGACCTGGAACCAGGCGCTCGAGACGGGCGGCGTCCTCGTCGGCGACAAGATCAAGCTCGAGATCGAGCTCTCGGCCGTGAAGCCCGCCGCGAGCGCCGCTGCCTAGACCGACCTCCCAGCATCCGTCTCGGCCATCCTTGCCTCGACGAGCTTCGTGACCAGATCCGCCGGCAAGGGCTTGTCGGGCGTGAACCGAACCGTTCCCTTGGCAGTGTCGTAACCCGCGAGCTCGTTCCGGTGCGCCTCCATGACCGCCGGGCTCTGCACGTAGAACGAGCAGTGGTCCTTGCCGGCGCCGAACGAGACGAGCGGCCTGCTCCGGTACTTGAAGGCAGGGACTCCGTAGCTGATCCCCTCCTCGGCGTCAGGCGCGGCGGCGGCGATCACTCGGCGCAGGTCCTCGAGCGCTTCCCGCTTCTCCTCCGGGAGGCCGGCCAGGAAGGTATCGACGTCCGCGCTCGTCACGCGACGCATTCTGCGACAACGGGCGCGACGGCGTCGGCGGAGGCGCCGTGGTCCTGGCGCTCGAGAACAAGGTGTTGTCCGTTCGGTAGCAGCTCCGCGATTCGCGCTGCCGTCTCCTGGAAGAAGCCCGGGCTCGCGCTGCCGGAGAGGGCCCGCCCGCGGCGGTCGAAGTTGATCACGCTGAGGTGCTCCGCCAAGCGCTCGGCAAGTGGCTGCGTCGTCTGCCGATCGCACAGGATGCCGCCAACCACGATCATCGGCGGACCGTCGCCGAGGCGCTCGAAGGCGATCCGGGTCCCATCCGCCGAGGTCGCGTAGCTCGTCACGGGTTACTCGTTCAGACTGGACGCCGGCCGGGGAATCATCGCTCGTATGAAGGGCTGAGCCGGACGACGACCGGCGCGATACTCGTCACGTGCGCTCGCGCCGACGGCTGACAGCAGACGTCGTCCGTGCAAGGGTGTCCATTCCCTCGTCCGCCGTTCGTCTCAGAGGCGTCCCAGCGATACGAACCAGGAGGAGACGATGAAGTACATGCTGCTCATTCAGCAGGGTGAGACACCGACACCGCAGTCGGAGGAGTGGGAGCGCCTCTCCGAGGACGAGCAGAGAGCGATCTACGCCGACTACCAGGCGGTCAACGAGACGCCGGGCGTCACTCCCGGGGTCTGGATGCAGCCTCCGGAGACGGCGACGACCGTGCGGGTGCAGGACGGGAAGACGCTGACCACCGACGGGCCGTTCGTCGCGGTCAAGGAGGCGCTCGGCGGCTACCTGGTGTTCGAGGCGGACGACCTCGACGCAGCGATCGAGCTTGCCTCGCGCATCCCGGCGGCCCGCCTGGGCGGTGCGGTCGAGGTGCGCCCGCTGGTGGAGTAGTGCTCCTCCCAGCAATACACGCCGGCTCCTGGCCCGCGATCAGGCGGCGCCAGAGTCCACCCCCGCCTTTACCAAGGCCACCAGCCTTGGCTGCGAGCGAGTGTGGCCTCTGGCTTGGTGCCCGCGACCCAGAAGCTCGGCAGCATTCCCGGAAGGAGCACGCGTGACGCTAGAGCAGGCCTTCCGCGACGAGTGGGGCCGCGTCCTCTCCGTCCTGATCGGCTTCCTCGGCGACTTCGACCTCGCCGAGGAAGCCGCCCAAGAGGCGTTCACGATCGCCGCCGAGCGCTGGCCTCGCGAGGGGATGCCCGCCGGCCCACGCGCCTGGCTCGTGACCACCGCGCGCAACCGGGCGATCGACCGCATCCGCCGTGATCGCACGCTCGCCGCCAAGACCCGCCTGCTCGAGGCGCCGCAGACGACGGAGGACGAAGTGGACGAGACGACGATCCCGGACGAGCGGCTGGAGCTCGTCTTCACGTGCTGCCACCCGGCGCTCGCCCTCGACGCCCAGGTGGCGCTGACGCTGCGGACGTTGGGCGGCCTGGAGACAGAGGAGATCGCACGCGCCTTCCTCGTCCCTCGGGAGACCATGGCCAAGCGGCTCGTTCGCGCCAAGCGCAAGATCAAGACGGCCGGGATCCCGTTTCGGGTGCCCCCCGCTCATCTCTTGCCCGACCGTCTCGCCGCGGTCCTGGCCGTCGTCTACCTGATCTTCAACGAGGGTTACGGCGGCCGCGGAGACCTCGCCCGCGAGGCGATCCGGCTCGGCCGCGCCCTCGCCGAGCTGATGCCCGACGAGCCCGAGGTGCACGGGCTCCTGGCGCTCATGCTCGTGAACGACGCCCGCCGCGACGCGCGCTTCGCCGACGAGACGGTGGTGCTGCTTTCCGAGCAGGACCGATCGCTCTGGGACCTCGACGAGATCGCCGAGGGAAAGGCTTCGCTGGAGCGCGCGCTGGCGCTCGGCGGCCGCGGCCCGTACGTGCTGCAGGCGGCCATCGCCTCCCTGCACCTGGACGACCCCCAGGACTGGGGGCAGCTCGCAGAGCTCTACGGCGAGCTCGCGCGTCGCACCGGCTCCCCGGTCGTGGAGCTCAATCGGGCGGTCGCCGTCGCGGAAGCGGGTGACGTGGAGTCCGCGCTCGGCCTCGTGGAGGGGCTCGAGCTCGATCGCTACCACTACCTGCACGCGACCCGCGCGGAGCTGCTGCGCCGCCTCGACAGGATCGAGGAGGCCCGCGCGGCCTACGACCGCGCGCTCGCACTCGTGCACTCGGACGCCGAGCGGCGCTTCCTCGAGCGCCGGCTGGCGGAGCTCGCAAGCTAAGGACGATGCAACCTCCCAGGCCCAGATCCCAGCGCAAGACCGACGTTCTCGCGAAGCTGGAGGGCGACGTCGACCTGTGGGTCGCGTCGGCCGACGAGGCCGGCAACGCCTACCTCGTCCCGCTCTCCTACTACTGGGACGGCTCGACACTGACGATCGCGACTCCCGGCGCCAGCCGCACCGCCAGAAACCTCGTCCGGGCCGGCTGGGCACGCGTGGCGCTCGGCCCGACCCGCGACGTCGTCATCGTCGAGGGCCCCGTCGAGGCCGTCCCGCTCGGAACCGACGCCCGGCTCGAGGACGCGCATGCCCGAGCGGCCGGATTCGACCCGAGGACGCTCGCGGACGAGTACGTCTACCTCCGGATCACCCCGCACGAGATCCAGGCCTGGCGCGAGTCGAACGAGCTCGAAGACCGGCAGCTGATGCGGAAGGGAGAATGGCTCACATGAGCAGGACACGTCTCGAGGTGATCCCGATCGGCGTCGTCGAGTCTCCGCTCACCGACCTGGCCTCTGCACCCAAGCAGGGCCACGAGGGAGCCCCCGACGCGTGGCTGGTCTTCGAGCCCGCCGTGCTCCGAGGCCTCGAAGGCATCCGGCCGGGCGATCGCGTCATCGTGCTCACGTGGCTCGATCGCGCTCGGCGCGACGTGCTGCGCGTCCATCCGCGCGACGATGTTACGAACCCGATGCAGGGCGTCTTCAACACCCGGTCGTCCGACCGCCCGAACCCGATCGGCCTCCACGAGGTCGAGGTCGTCTCGATCGACGGGCAGCGAGTTCGAGTCCGGCCGCTCGAAGCGGTGGACGGGACGCCGATCGTCGACGTGAAACCGGTGCTCAGCAGCTCCGATGAACATCGCCGAGCCAAAGGGTCCTAGAGTCGAGAGCGACGAACGGAGGCAGGATGGCCGGCCAGAAGCAGGAGCTCCTTCTCGACCGAATCTCCACGGAGTCCGTCCGCGAAGCGACCGGTCGCGGCTGGGACGACTGGCTGAAGACCCTCGACGACGCCGGAGCCGAGGACTGGGATCACAAGGAGATTGTCGCCTACCTGAAGCGCGAGCACGGTGAGGCCACGTCGAGCTGGTGGCGACAGTCGATCACCGTCGGCTACGAGCAGGCGCGCGGCAAGCGCGTCGTCGGCGAGACGGCCGACACGGGCTTCCAGGTGGGCGTCCAGAGGAGCGTCGACGCGACGGTGGCTGAGGCCTGGGAGCTGATCACCTCGCGGCCCGAGCTGTGGCTGGGTGAGGGCGCGTCCGTCACCTTCGCCGAGGGCACGCGCTACCAGACACCCGGAGCCGGTGGCGAGATCAGGGTGGTCAAGCCGGGCGACCGCCTGCGGTTGAGCTGGCAGCCGCAGGAGTGGTCGGCGCCGGCGACGCTCCAGCTCACGCTCTCGGAGTCGGAGTCCGAGAAGACGGTAATCCAAGCTCACCTCGAGAAGCTCCCCGATGCGGACGCGCGGGAGGCGACGCGCACGCGCTGGCGAGAGGCGCTGGAGCGGATCGCGGCAGCGGCCGAGAGCTGATCGACTAGCTCATCGTCCGTAGGTACTCGGCGAGGCGGTCGAAGCTCACCGTCGCGCCGTCCTTCATCCCCGTCTCGAGCGCTGCGTCCCGCGTCTCCTTCGAGGGATAGAGCATCGTGCTCGTCAAGGTGGTCTTGCCGTCCTCTTCGGTGAGCAGAAGCGTGTTGAGGGTCTCGGGCCAGTCCTCGCCCCAGGACTCGGTGGAGACGAGCCGCTCGGGCGGAACGACTTCCCGGTACTCGCCGCACATGTCCAGCTCGGACCCGTCCGAGCGGCGCCAGATGAAGTGCCATTCCCCGCCCGGGCGGAGGTCGATCTCGCAGACCGGCATCGTCCACCCCTCCGGCCCCAGCATCCACTGCGTCACGTGCTCGGGCTTCGTGTGGGCGTCCCAGACGAGGCTCCGGGGCGCCTCGAAGACCCGTGTCATCGCAATCTCCCGGTCGGACGAGGTCGTGAACGTCGTCGTGCCGAGCTCAGGTGCTGCCGCCATCGTTCTGCTCCTTTCCCTTGAGGTGCTCGAGGTAGTCGTCCAGCCGCGCGTAGCTCGTGTCCCAGAAGCGGCGGTACTCCTCCGCCCACTCCGCAACCTCCGCGAGCGGCGCCGCCTCGAGCCGGCAAGGGCGCCGCTGCGCCTCGCGCCCCCGTGTGATCAGACCGGCTCGCTCGAGCACGCGGAGGTGCTTCGAGACCGCGGGTCCGCTGATCGCGAACGGCGCCGAAAGCTCCTTCACCGTCGCCGCTCCCTCGGAGAGGCGGGCGAGGATCGCGCGCCGAGTCGGGTCGGCGAGAGCGGAGAAGGTCAGGCTGAGCGTATCGGTCGCCATGGCTATCTAACCATTCGGTTATCTAACTTCTTGGTTATATGCGACCCAACGCGATCTTGTCAAGCGCTCTCCCCTACCCTGGCCCGCAATGGCGCTCCAGAACCGCGTTACGCCCCTCGGCGACCTGATCGCGAGCCCCGCGCGCGGGCTCGTCTACGGAAACCGCGGCTGCCTCCACGACGAGTCGGGTCGGATCCGCCGCCGCTACGCCACGAAGCGCTGGATCGCCTGCCGCCTCGAGTTCAAGGGCTGGCAGCGGGGCCCGCTTCTCCAGCCGGGCCTCTTCACGGAGCTCTTCTTCCTCGACGAGGCGACGGCATTCGCGGCCGGGCATCGGCCCTGCGCTCTCTGCCGGCGCGAGGACTACCTCCGCTTCTCGGCGATCTGGCGCCGGCTCCACCCCGGCCAGGTGGGCGCGGACATGATGGACGCCCAGCTGCACCTCGAGCGCGTGGATACCGAGACACGGGATCACCGCCTCCACGAAGCCCGTCTGGGCGACCTGCCCGACGGCGCCTTCGTCTTGGGCGAGACCGGCCCGCAGCTGGTGCTCGGGCGACGGCTCCTCGAATGGACGCCGGCCGGCTACACGGCCCCGCGCCGACGCGACGACGGAGCGCACGTGCAGCTGATCACGCCGCCGTCGCTCGTCGCGGTACTCGAGACAGACTGGCGGGGAGCGGTGCCGCTCCTCCACCCGACGGCGCCCTAGTGTCCCTTCACTAGGCTTCCCGCATGGAGCATGCGACGCCGGAAGAGCTGCGCGCCGGCCTGGAGCACATTCGCTCGGCGCCCGCCGACCGCGGCATGCTCGAGCTGATCGTCCGGCGACCGGCCGAGAACGAGCGGGAGGTTCTGGAGGAGGGCGAGCTCGACGCGGAGGTCGGCCTCGTCGGTGACCGCTGGCACCTCGGTTCCTCGCCGACCAACGACGCGCAGCTGACGCTGATGAACGCCCGGCTCGCCGGCGTGGTGGCGGGTGAGCGAGCGCGCTGGCCGCTCGCAGGCGATCAGCTCTACGTCGACTTCGACCTCAGCGTCGACAACGTTCCGCCCGGCACACAGCTCGCGATCGGCGAGGCGGTCATCGAGCTGACGGACGTCCCGCACACCGGCTGCGCCAAGTTCAGCGCTCGGTTCGGCACCGACGCGCTCAAGTTCGTTAACAACGGCCCTGGCCGCGAGCTGCGCCTCCGCGGAGCGAACGCTCGTGTCGTCATGCCCGGGACCGTTCGCATCGGCGACCGGGTCACCAAGGTCATCTGATCCCGGCCTCCCGTCGTAGAGCGGGAGAGGGAGTAGACCTGCCGTCAAGCTCACCAGGAGGTTTCCAGTGACCAGGGCACGTCTGCACGTCTTGCTCGCCGTACTCGTCCTCGCACCGACGGCCCCCGCGCCGGCATCGGCGTCGTGGCCAGAGACGATCCCGCTTCCAACCGGGTTCCAGCCGGAGGGGATCGACGTGGGAAACGGCCATACCTTCTACGTCGGCTCGATCCCGACCGGGGCGGTCTTCCGCGGCGACCTGCGGACGGGCGAGGGATCCGTGCTCGTCCCGGCACAGCCCGGGAGGCAGGCGATCGGAGTCGACTTCGCCGACAAGCGCCTCTTCGTCGCGGGCGGCCCGACGGGCCGCGCCTGGGTGTACGACGCCCGCACCGGGGCGACGCTCGCCTCCTTCCAGCTGGCGGCCGGCGCCCCGACCTTCGTGAACGACGTCGTCGTCACCCGGAAGGCCGCCTGGTTCACCGAGTCCCAGGGCGCCGTGCTCTACCGCGTGCCGATCGCGCCGGACGGGACGCTCGGCTCCCAAGCGGACGTGCAGACCGTGCCACTCACAGGGGACTTCACCCTCGCGCCCGGGTTCAACGTGAACGGGATCGACGCGACGCCGCGCGGCGACACGCTCGTGATCGTGCAGTCGAACCTCGGCCGGCTCTACACCGTGGACGCCGGGACGGGCCGGGCCGACCTGATCGAGCTCACCGGAGGCGACGTCACGCTCGGCGACGGGATCCTGCTCGACGGGAAGACGCTCTACGTCGTGCAGAACCGGCTGAACCGCATCGCCGTCGTGAGGCTGAGCCGGGACCTGAGCGCCGGGACGATCACCGGTCACCTGACCGACCCCGATCTCGACGTGCCCACGACGATCGCCGAGTTCGGCACGGCCCTCTTCGCCGTCAATGCGCGCTTCGGCGTTCCCAACCCGAACATCCAGCCGTTCAGCGTCGTGCGCCTGGAGCGTTAGATCTCAGCCGGCAGCTCGTCGGCCGCGGGCGCGGTGTCGTCCAACCGTTCCCGGACGAGCGTGTCGTAGTAGACGTACGTGGTGGTGATGCCGACGAAGGGCATCGCCACCGCGTACACGAGCCCGGCGATGACGTTGACGAGCTCGAAGGGGGCATCCACCAGGAGAAGGAGAAGCGTGCCGACGACGGGCCCGGCGATGATCGCCAGGAAGGCCGCCGCGACCACGAGGGTGCCCACCTTGAGCCACTGACGGCGCACGAGCTCGCCGCTGCGGCGGAGCGCCTCGACCGCCGTCCGCTCCTCGAGCTCGGCCACCGGGACAAGGAGTGCCCAGCGGACGACGAGCCAAACGGCGATCGGGACGAGGAAAAACGAGACGCTCAAAACCGCCACGACCGCGACGGCGATGGCCAGCGCGCCCAAGAGGGGTCGGATGCTGTCGAAGGACATCCGGTAGGCCGACACGATGCCGACACCTCGTCCCGCTTCGATCTCCGCCATCGCGCGCGCGCAGGCAGCTTGGACGAGCGCGAGCGTGAGCAGCGTGAGCACGGTCCCGATCGCGACTGCGAGCCCGACCCGGAACCCGCCGCCCTCGGCATCTGGGTCGATGCCGATGATGGAAGTCGCGCGGATGAGCAGGGACTGGAGGGCGGCGACGACGACACCGATCGGTATCGCCAGCAGCCCGATGCCGAGAAAGAGCCACGGCCGCGCCACGTACATGCGCCAGGCCGAGACCAGGGTCTGCCCCCAGGCGCGGCGTCGCGCGACGCGGAGCGGTCGTGCCGGGCTCCAAGAGGTACGAGTCAGCAGGAAGAGGACCAGGGCGGCGAGCGCGGCGAGAACCGCGAGGAAAGGTCCGGGGCTCCTGAGCAGCTTCAGCAAGAGGTTGGAGCCGGTCCCGACCGCGCCGCAGAAGAAGTCCGTCGCCTCGGTGCCGAGCAACCCTCCCGCCGGCACGGCGTAGCTCCGGTCGCGCCAGTCCTCCGACCAGGTGATCGGCTCGGTCCATTGCGTCTTCAGGTTCGGGCCGGTCGGCCCGTTGTAGAACGCCTCCTGGCGCTCTCCCCAGCGCCCCTCGAAGGCGATCCAGGGGAACTCCTCCTCACCCGCCCCGGGGTCGCTCCGGATCGAGCGCGCGACGGGCCGGAGCTCCTCGCTCGGGCCGGTGGTGTCGTCGCAGCCCACGCCCTGCGCGGCCGAGCGGCCGAGAAAGAGGCCTTCGGAGTAGAAGTTCGCGTGCGAGCCGGCCGCGGGATACACCACCGGATGGGTCTCGTCGACGAGCTCGAGCTTCTCGTCCCCCCACTCCGCCCGCTCGCCGCCCTCGTGCTGGCTGTAGCCCACCTCGAGCGGCGGCTCCGCGAGCGCCTCCTCGGCGGTCGAGGCGGCGAAGACGAGCTGGATCATCTCCCAGTCGCCCTCGTGCAGGTTGTTCCAGTCGTTGTACGGGTAGTAGAACCAGTACTGGAGCGCGAGCCGGTCCTGGTACGCGGCCTCGGCCGCCACGTGCGCGTAAACCGTCGGCTCGGTGTCCGCGGTCACGCGCCGCGCCCAGCGCTCGTAACTGCAGCCGGGGTTGAGCGCGTCGCCCGGGAAGTCGAGGTTGTACTCGTACAGGCCCCGCCCGAGATCGTCGGCAGACGGCGCGATCGTGACGAGGTCGTTGCTCTTCCAAGGCCCACGCAACGAGACCGTCTCCTCGTCGAGGATCGCGTCGATGTCGATCGGCTCGTACGGCTCGCCCGGCCCGCACTCCTCCTCCTGCTCGACGAGCCGGACAACCGGCGCGTAGCGCTCGGCGAGCTCCTGCTCCGCCTGCGCGCGCGCGACCGAGGCGGAGGCCAGGGAGAGGAAGACGGCGACCGCGACGACCAACGCGCGCATCCACGGGACTATGCACGTCACGACGGGCGGCAGACCTGTTACGTTGCGGCGCGCCGATTGCGAACACGCGCGCGCTGCCTCGTGATGCTCAGCATCGCGGCGGCGCTCGAGTGGGCGCGGAGCGGCCTACTCGTCCTTCCAGCTCCAGACGTCGTACACCTGCCTGACCTCGCGGACGACCTGCTTCGCGATGATGTCGCCGCCAGCCCGCTCCAGGTGGACGGCGTCGGGCGCCCGCACCTTCACGAGCTCGCCGTCCTTGTCCTCCAGATAGGAGGCGAACTCGCCGTTCCTGGAGAGCAGGCCGTACATGTCGACGTAGGCGACCTTTCCGGCTCGGCGTTGCGCCTCGTCGAGGACCGCCAGGTTGAGGACCTGCCAGCGGCGGGACTGGGGAGCGTCGTCCGTGATCGGGAGGCCAAGCCAAACCACGAATCCACCGGCTTGGTTGACCAGATCCATGAGGCCGCCGACGCGCCGCCTGAACTCCTTCAGCCACTTCGGCCCGCCGAACCCGTCGAGCGCGACGCCCTTGGGCACCCCCGTCATCAGGTCGTGGTCGTCGTTCCCGCCGAAGTGGAAGACGACGGTGTCCGGGCGCTTCTCCTTCACCTGCTCCGCCACGTGGCGAAACCAGTTGAAGACGTCGGGGCGCGTCAGGCCGGTGGCCACGCGGCCGTCGACGTCGCCGAGCTTCTGAACGGCGTCGTTCCCGCCGAAGGCGCGGTAGATCGAATAGCCGGGCGTGATCACGAGCGAGTCGCCGGCGATCCAGAGGCGCATCTTGTTCCTGGGCGTGAACAGGACCCGCTCGGGCTCCGCCGAAACCGACGGCGCTCGTGGCGTTCGTTCTCCCGTCGGCATGCCAGTTGCGGCTCCGGCCGACGGCGTGGTCGACGTCGGCGGCGGCGTGGGCAGGACGATCTCGGTGTCGATGGTCGCGTGCTCGCGCCCGATGGCGTTTTCGACCCAGGCGCGCGGCCGGTCGAGGCGAAGAGCCATGCTGACCTCGCGGAGCGGCCCCGCGAAGGCGAGCGCCACCTCCCGCTGCGTCCCCTCGGGCTGGTTGTAGACCGACTTGTAGATGTTCTGCGCGTTCAGAAGGGCGGCGAGGACGAGCGCCAGCACCATGACGACGAGCGCGCGCCCGGCGCTGGCCAGGCGTCGTCCTTCCTCGGCGGGCGCCCCCAGCGGCCCGCGCGGCCCCACCTCGCGCGCTCGCTCGCTCTCGACTGCCATCAGAACTGAAAGTAGATGAAGGGTGCCACGTCTTCGGGGCCGAGGGCCTGGGTGACCATGAGCGCCACCGCCAGCACCGTCGCCTGCGCGACCACGTTCAGGCGCGAGAAGACCGCGAGGATCGTTCGAGGCACACGCGGCGGCAGATACTGCGACCCGATCCCGACGGCGATCGCGAGCAGCACGGGCCCCGTCACGAGCGGAGACGCCTGGCCCCAGCCGGTGAAGAGCCCCGTGATCATGTCCCAGGCGACGCCGAACGTGTCCGCGCGGAAGAAGATCCACGCGAAGCAGACGACGTGGAAGGTGGCGAGACGCCGCCAGAAGACGTCGAGCCGGCTGAGGCTCTCCACCGGCGTCACCCCGTGCCGGTCGCGCCGGAAACGCTCGGCGCAGAGCCCGACGCCGTGGATCAGCCCCCAGACGACGAACGTCCAGCCGGCCCCGTGCCAGAGCCCGCCGAGCAGCATGGTCAGGAGGAGGTTTCGGTAGGTGATCGCGACGCCGCGGCGGCTCCCGCCGAGCGGGATATAGAGGTAGTCGCGGAGCCAGCGGCTGAGCGTCATGTGCCAGCGCCGCCAGAAGTCCTGGAGCGACGTGGCCGCGTAAGGCGAGTCGAAGTTCTGCGGGAAGTTGAAGCCGAGAAGGAGCGCGATCCCGATCGCGATGTCGGTGTAACCGGAGAAGTCCGCGTAGATCTGCACGGCGTACGCGTAGATCGCGATCAAGATCTCGAGCGATGAGTACTGGTCCGGGTTGGCGAAGACCTCGTCGACGATGTTCGAGGCGAGGTAGCTCGAGATCACCACCTTCTTGAAGAGCCCGGCGGCGATCAGGTAGAAGGCGCGACTCGTGTCGACGCGGCCCGGCGAGCGCGGCGAGTCGAGTTGCGGGATGAGCTCGTTCGGGCGGACGATCGGCCCGGCGACGAGGTGCGGGAAGAACGAGAGGTAGGCGGCGAACTTCTCGAGCGTCGTCGGCTCGGTGTCTCCACGGTAGATGTCGACGACGTAGCTGATCCCCATGAACGTGTAGAACGAGATCCCCACCGGCAGGACGATCGTGCGAGCCTCCAGCGGGATGTCGAGGCCGACCAGCGTGGCCAGGTTCTGCGTCGAGCTGACGAAGAAGTCGTAGTACTTGAAGTACCCGAGGACGGCGAGGTTGCCGCCGACCGCGAGCACGAGGAGCGCCTTCTTGCGGCTCGGCTCGCCCGCCGCGTGATGGATGCGGACGCCCATCAGCTGGTTCCAGAGGATCGAGCCGGCGAGGAGGAAGATGAACCGCCAGTCCCACCAGCTGTAGAAGACGAAGCTCGCGCCGATGATGAACGGCCGCCAGCGGTGGACCATCGGCATGAGCAGCCACGAGAGCGGCAGCACGATCACGAAGAAGATCGCGAAGGTGGCGGTCGGGAAGAGCACGGCGCAGCTGGGAGCCCGGCGTCAGGGCGCGGTCACGAACGTGCGAGGCTGGGGCCGGCGTGGACTGGGCGAATCATCATCGTTGCGGATTATTCTTTCCCGATGCGATTGCGCCTACCGGCCGTCGCCGGCCTGGTTCTCGTCGCCGTAGTCGCCGCCCTGATCGCGCTCGGCCCCGCGTCGGGCTCGGCCGGCGCGGTGAGGCTCACGTTCATCGGCGACTCGAAGGCAGCGGCGATCGAGTTCAGCACGAAGGCGAAGCGCCTGCTTGCGCGCGGGCACCACGTGCGGCGCGACCTCAAGGTCTGCCGGCGGCTCGTGGCGCCGAGCTGCCCGTACAACGGTGTCACGCCGCGAACCGCGCTGGGTGCGGTCAGGCACTACGGCACCTCGCTCGGCCGGGTGCTCGTGATCGACGTCGGCTACAACGACTCGGCCTCCACGTATCGCCTCGGCCGAGTGATGCGAGCGGCGCTGAGCCGAGGCGTGAAGGGAGTCGTCTGGGTGAACCTCAAGGCCGTCCGCTCCGGCTACCGGGCCATCAACCGAAAGATCAGGCGGGGACGCGAGCGGTTCGCGCGCCTCTACCTCGCCAACTGGAACAGGTACTCGCGCGGGCACCCCGGCTGGTTTTCGCAAACACACGACGACGGGATCCATCTGACCGGTGCGGGAGCGGTCGGCCTCGTCAAGCTCGTCCGGAGGTACATCCCGCTTGCCGCCGACGGGCCGCGCAGCACGACTGGATCGCACATCGCGCTCGACTTCACGACCACGAACGAGACCGAGAGCGCCGCCGCCGAGGCGACCGTGAACAGCACTCCGGTCGCCTCGAACCTGGACGCGGGCGGCTCGACCGGGCTGAGCGGCATCCTCCCCTTCGCCGGGGGAGCGGCGCTCATGCTGTTCCTGGTCTTCGTAACGGTCAAGCGCCGCGGCAGCGCCTGACGCTCGGGACTGAGATCAGGCCGCCGGCCGATCGCGCTCCTGGAGAACCTCGGCAGCCGGTGCCTCGGGCGCCGGCGAGACCCCGCCGTGCACGAACATGTGCGCGGCGGCCGCGAGCACGGCTCCCAGCGGCGGCGCGATCAGGTAGATCCAGATCCCGTCCCACTCCCCTCCGATCAGGTCTGGGCCGAACGTCCGCGCCGGGTTCACCGACGAGCCGCTGAACGGAATCGCGGCCAGGTGGACCACCACGAGGGCGAGCGGAATCGCCAGAAGGGCGCTGGCGCCGAACTGGCCGCTGACGCTCGCCTGGAGGATGACCGCCACGAAGATGGCCGTGAAGACGACCTCCACGAGGAAAGCGGTGCCGCTGCCTTCTATCCCCGGAACCGTGGTCGTGTCCGCGACGATCTGCCGGCTGGTCGCGATCCAGAGGACGATCGCGGCGAGGATGCCGCCCGCGAACTGGGCGATCCAGTAGCGGATGAGCTCGCCGCCGGGGAGCCGCCCCGTGAGGAGCATCGCGAGCGAGACGGCCGGGTTGAAGTGTCCGCCCGAGACCTCGCCGAAGGCGTACAGGCCGGCGAGGAGCGCGAGCCCAAAGGCGAAGGCAGCGACGAGGAGGACCGTTGGGGAACCGAGGGAGCCCGCGATAGCCACCGAGCCACCAAAGACGAGGACGAACGTGCCGAGCAGCTCTGCTGCGTACTTCTGCCAGGTATCCATGCGGACCTCCAGGGACGAGGGACGGCGCTGTTGGTCGCCTGAGACCAGCGATATTGATGGCCGGGCCGGACGCCGCGCGTCAAGCGCCGCTAGGCGAGAACGCGGCCGCGGGTAGCCGCGGAGCGCCCCCGGAACGTGGCCACGAGCTCGCCGTCCGCACGGCTCACGTCGACGTCGTAGACGCCGTTCCGTCCCTCGAGGGAGCGCTCGCGGGCCTCTGCCACGAGCGTGTCGCCTTCACGCGCGGGTGCGAGGAACTCGACCGAGCAGCCGGCCGCGACGGTGAGGACGTCCCGCGAGTTGCAGGCGAAGGCGAAGGCGGAGTCGGCGAGCGCGAAGACGAGGCCGCCGTGGCAGATGCCGTGGCCGTTCAGCATGTCCGGGCGCACGGTCATGCTCAGGCGGGCGTAGCCGGGTCGGACCTCGTCGAGCGCCATGCCGAGCGCCTGCGACGCACGATCGCGCGCGTACATGGCCTCGCCGACTGCGGCTGCTGTCTCCTCGGCGCTCGTCACAGGCGCTCGACGAGCTCGTCGAGCGGCTTGCGGTTCGCGCGCGCGCTCCACTCCTCGGGCGTCCGGGCGGAGGGGTCGCGCGGCTTCGCGGGGTACCCGAACGTGAGCACGATCGCCGGGCGCTCGCCTTCTGCGAGCCCCAGGAGCTCGGCGACCCCGTCCGGGTCGGGCATGCCGTTGGGACACGAGCCGACTCCCTGGTCCCACGCGGCCAGCAGCATGTTCTGGGCACAGCGGCCGGCGTCGAAGAAGATCGGCCCCTTGCCGCCGACGACGATGGCGACGACGAGCTGCGCTCCGTGGATGTTCCCCGGGGCGAAGACGAGCTCCGCCAGCTGCTTGCGTGTCTCGGCGCTCTCGACGATCAGGAAGCGCCACGGCTGGACGTTCTGGGCGTTCCCTGCCAGGCGCCCGGCGTCGAGGATGCGCTCTTCGACCTCCGGCGGGATCGGGGTCTCCGCGTAGTTCCGGACCTCGCGCCGCGAGGAGATCGCGAGCCGGGCGTCCATCCCCCGGAGTCTAGTCCCCCGGCGTATCCTCAGCCGGTGGACACGCTCGGGCTGGCAGCGCGCAAGCGCCTGACGCTCGTGGCGACGATCCTCGGCTCGTCGCTTGCCTTCATCGACGCCACCGTCGTGATCGTCGCTCTTCCGAGCATCGAGGAGGATCTCGGCCTCGGGCTGACCGGCCAGCAGTGGGTCTTCCTCTCCTACTCGCTCGCGCTCGCCGCCCTCTACCTCGTCGGCGGCGCGGTCGGCGACCGCTACGGGCGCCGGCAGGTGTTCGTCGCCGGAGCGGCCGGCTTCGCGCTTTCCTCGCTCCTCGCCGGCGCGGCTCCGAACGAGGCGATCCTGATCGTCGCGCGCGCTCTCCAGGGCGTGGCGGGGGCGTTTCTGACGACGAACTCGCTGGCGCTCCTGCGCGGCGCCTACGGCGCCGAGGCCGGTCGCGCGATCGGGCTCTGGACCTCGTTCACGAGCGTGGCGACGATCCTCGGGCCGCCGGCCGGCGGCGCCCTCGTGGAGTGGGTCTCGTGGCGCTGGATCTTCCTCCTCAACCTCCCGCTGGCCGCCGCAGCGGTCGCCCTGGCGCTGCTCGGGCGGGAGGCGGAAGCAGGGCCGGAGCGCACGGGCAGGCTCGACCTCGCCGGCGCGGCGCTGGCGGCGACCGGGTTCGGCTTCCTGACCTACGGCCTCGTCGAGGGTGCCGAGCGGGGCTTCGGGAACCTCTGGTGGACCTTCGTGGTCGCCGCAGCCGCGCTCGCCGCCTTCGTCGTCGTCGAGACGCGCATCGCCGCGCCGATGCTCCCGTTCGAGCTCTTCCGAGAGCGGAACTTCGCAGCCGCGAACGCGGAGACCTTCCTCGTCTACGCAGGCCTCTACGGCTTCTTCGTCTTCTTCACGCTCTATCTCCAGTTCCTCGGCTTCACGCCGTTCGAGGCAGGTCTCCTCGAGATCCCCTCGAGCCTGATCATGATCCTGCTCGCCGCGCGCTTCGGGGCGCTCGCCGACCGCCACGGCCCGCGCCTCTACCTGACGGTCGGCCCGGCGCTGATCGGCCTCGGGACGGTCGTCTTCGCGCTCGTGAGCACGCGCTCGGAGTTCTGGACGTACGGCGTTGTGGGACTCCTTCTCTTCTCCCTCGGCCTCGCCGTGATGGTGGCGCCGATAACGGCGACCGCGCTCAAGTCGGCTCCCGAGCGCTACGCGGGCATCGCCTCCGGCGTCAACTCGACGGTCTCGCGGCTCGGCAGCCTCGTGGCCGTGGCGGTGATCGGCCTCGTGATCACGCTCGTCTTCGAGGCCCGCACGGACGCACCGGACGCCGTGCCGCTGGCCAGGGACCAAACCGTCCAGGAGCTTCGTGACGCCTCCGTGGCGGGCTTCCGCGCCGGAATGGCCGTCGCGGCCGCGCTCGCGTTCGCCGGAGCCGCGGTAGGCGCCTTCGGGATCTCGAATCGTGCGGCTCGGGGGGAAGCCCCCCCCCCCCTCCCCCAACAAGCCCCCGCGCCCGCCCAAACACGAGCTCCCGCGCGCGCCCCCCG
>Ga0081538_10001210_pt1 | contig 27094 bp, 26 predicted proteins | sample TabmetS5T2R1_FD_71022 | JGI IMG/M metagenome (GOLD analysis project Ga0081538, IMG submission 71022) | Tabebuia heterophylla rhizosphere microbial communities from the University of Puerto Rico - S5T2R1 | ecosystem: Host-associated > Plants > Roots > Rhizosphere ...
CTGATCAGGGCTGGCGGTCGCGTTGGCGTTGGGGCACGCTGTGTCGCGGCTACGGCAGGAGCTGAGAGGGGCTGAACAGCGTCTGAGAGCTGCTGTGTGATGGCCATTTGCTACTAGCGAGTGCGGGACAAGAGTGTCTACGCTGGTCGTGGCAAATTGACTTCTGGCCCATCTTTTGCTATATTTGCATCGTTGCGCAATCCTTTAGCGACATAAATCACGTGACGAAAAGGCGGGCTGCGTATGTATGCTGTCATCCGAACCGGAGGGAAACAATACCGTGTCTCGCAGGGGGACTTAATTACGATCGAAAAACTCGAGGGTGGCGCAGGAGACCGGATTGAGATCGACTCGGTGCTGATGATCGGCGAAGGAGATCAGGTTACCATTGGACAGCCACGCCTCGAGCAGGCGCGCGTGATGGGCACGATTGTTCGACAGGAGCGCGCCCCCAAAGTTATCATCTATAAGCACAAACGGCGCAAGGGTTACCAGAAAAAGCAGGGCCATCGTCAGTGGCAGACTCTACTACGCGTGAGCGAGATCATCACTGGTGCTGCGAGCGCTCAGCCTTAACGAGTTGATGGAGGAAGCGCTATGGCGCATAAAAAGGCAGGTGGCAGCTCAGGAAATGGACGCGATAGCATCGGCAAGCGGCTGGGCGTCAAGCGCTTCGGCGGGCAGTATGTGACGGCGGGGAGCATCTTGGTCCGTCAACGCGGCACGATATTCAAACCGGGGCTGAACGTGGGCCTTGGACGCGATTATACTTTGTATGCCAAGATCGACGGCACTGTGCACTTCACCAACGGACGCGGCGGCCGCCGGTTTATTCGTATTGAACCTCTTCTGCAGCCGGCTGCATCGAACCTATAATGTTCATCGATGAAGCGAAAATCTTTGTCAGGGCTGGCGACGGAGGGCATGGGTGCGTCAGCTTCCGACGGGAGAAGTTTGTGCCCAAAGGCGGCCCTGACGGGGGAGATGGCGGTAAAGGGGGAGATATCGTCCTAGAGGCCGATCGCAACCTCAGCACCCTGCTGGATTTTCGCTATAAGCGGCACTACGCGGCAGAACGCGGCACACACGGGCGTGGCAGTGATCAGAAAGGGCGCGATGGCAGCGACTGTATTATCCGTGTGCCGCTTGGAACGGTGGTGCGTTTGGGTGATTCAGGGGCAGCGCTTACGGATCTCATCAGGCATGGGCAACGGTTCATTGCAGCCCGTGGAGGTCGTGGTGGTCGAGGAAACGCGCGCTTCAAATCGTCGACTAGGCAAGCACCGCGCCACGCAGAGCCGGGAGAATCGGGTGAGACGCGGTGGCTAACCCTGGAGCTGAAATTGCTGGCCGACGTCGGCCTGATGGGCTTGCCCAATGCTGGCAAATCAACCCTGCTGGCGCGCATCTCGGCCGCACGCCCGAAAATCGCACCATATCCTTTTACAACCCTTGTTCCACAACTGGGGATCGTGCGTCTGCGGGATGAACGATCCTGTGTGGTGGCCGATATCCCCGGCTTAATCGAAGGGGCTCATGAAGGGAAGGGGCTCGGACATCAATTTTTGCGTCACCTCGAACGGACGCGGTTGCTGCTTCATCTCGTGGACATGACCTCGCCTGGGAAAGATGACCCTTTCATACATTTTGAGATGGTCAACCGCGAACTTCTGGCTTATGCCTCCCATCTGGCGGAAAAGCCACAAGTGGTTGTGGCCACGAAAATGGATGTGCCCGCGGCGAAGCAGGCATGGGAGCGGTTTCAGCCAGTAATTGCCGCGCTCGGCTTCCGGGTCTATGCTATCTCTGCCGCGACCGGTGAAGGCATCGGCACCCTCTTGGATGAAATTGACAGAGCATTAGTCCCTGTAAGGAGTGTGAGCCAATCAAATCAGTCTCGCGAAAGGATCTTGTAGCGGGTGTCAAGCGCATTGTCGTGAAGATTGGCAGTCGCGTGCTCACCTCAAAGGGGGAGGGGCTTGACTTTGAGGTCATTAGCGACCTGGTTGAACAGATCTCCAATCTCGCACATGCGGGGAAGGAGGTTTTTGTTGTTTCATCAGGTGCGGTGGCGGCGGGTATCAAAGCACTCAAACGTAAAGATCTACCGCGCACCATCCCTCAAAAACAAGCTGTCGCGGCGGTTGGGCAGAGTCACCTCATTTGGGCTTACGAGCGCGCCTTTAAACAACATCAGCAGCAGGTGGCGCAGGTGTTGCTTACCCATGAGGATCTGCGCCACCGCGCACGCTACCTGAATGCTCGCAATACTCTTCTCACGCTCATCCGCCTGGCGACGGTCCCCATCATCAACGAGAACGACACCGTTTCGGTTGAAGAAATAGAGCTGGGCGACAACGATTCATTGTCTGCGATGGTAGCGGACTTAGTGCAGGCTGATCTCCTCCTCATCCTCACCGATATTGAGGGCCTCTACACCGCCGATCCACGCGTCGACTCGACGGCGGAGTTCATTGCAGAGATTCCCCGCATTACGCCAGCCATTGAAGCGATGGGGGGCCTGTCGCATCACGCCGCCGCACGTGGCGGCATGTTCACCAAACTCCAGGCGGCTAAGAAGCTGGCTGCGAGTGGCATCCCCACCATTATCGCCAATGGGTTTCGGCCAGGGATTGTCGCAGCGGTGCTGGCCGGTGAACCGGTTGGGACATTCATTCATCCTGAGAGGCGCCTATGGCGGGGTCGCAAGCGCTGGATCGTCACCACGCTCCGTCCCCGCGGAGCTCTTCACGTCGATGATGGAGCGAAAGCCGCCATCGTCTCCAAAGGGAGGAGCCTATTGCCCTCGGGCATTCTCAGCGTCGAGGGTGAATTCGAATTTGGCGATCTAGTGCGCTGTTGCGATCCGGTTGGCAATGAGTTCGCTCGCGGGCTCGTCAATTATCATGGACGCGATGTGCGGTTGATCAAAGGACTCCATACCTCCAAAATCGAGGCTACGCTCGGGCACAAGTATTGTGATGAGGTGATTCATCGAGACAATTTGGTGATCTGGAATGAAAAGGGGTAGAGGGATGGGAGACGCGTCATCATGGAGCCTGTGCCGGCAGATAGGATCACGGAGCTAGTTCTAAGCATCGTCGAGCGAGCGCAGTCAGCAGCGCGTCAGCTGGCCAAGCTGCCCAGCGGCCCCAAGAATGACGCCTTGAGGCGGATGGCGGCGGCGCTGGAAGCGGGAGCGGCTACCCTCACGACACTTAATGCCCGGGATGTCGAACGCGCCAGAGACAATGGACTGTCCTCTGCCATGATCGATCGATTGCGCCTTACCCCTAAGCGCATCAGCGACATGGCGCGCGGATTGCGGGAGATCGCTGCTTTAGCGGACCCGATTGGTGAGGTAACGCACCTGTGGCGGCGGCCGAATGGGCTTGAGATCGGCACGATGCGGGTACCTCTTGGCGTTATTGCCTTTATCTATGAGTCACGCCCGAATGTAACCGCCGATGCAGCCGGTCTTTGCCTGAAGTCAGGCAATGCTGTCATCCTCCGTGGCGGCTCCGAAGCAATCCAATCGAATCTAGCACTCAGCGAACTGTTGTCAAATGCCGCTGTGGAGGCTGGACTGCCAGATGATGCCCTGCAGATGATCCCGATCACTGACCGGCGTGCCATCTTCGAGCTCCTGCAGATGGAGAAATATGTGGACCTAGTGGTTGGCCGCGGGGGCGAAGAGTTTATTCGCACGGTCGTTGAACACTCCCGGATTCCCGTGATCAAGCATGACAGGGGGTTGTGCCATACTTACATCGATAATGAGGCCGATCTTGCCATGGCTGCCAAGGTGGCGTTCAATGCCAAAGTCCAACGTCCCAGTGTGTGCAATGCCATGGAGACCCTTCTCGTGCATCGCGACGTAGCCCCGAGCTTCCTACCCTCCTTTTGTGAGCAGCTCAAGGCCGCTGGCGTTGAGGTGCGTGGTTGTCCAGAGACCGTTGGCATCGTACCATGGGCCATTGCCGCGAAGGACGAGGATTGGGATACCGAGTATCTTGATCTGATCCTGTCGATTAGAGTCGTGGACAGTCTGGATGATGCCTTAGCACACATCGTGCAGCACAGCTCGAAGCTCTCAGAGAGTATCATCACCACGAATTATCAGAAGGCGCGCCGCTTTCTCCATGAAGTCGATTCGGCAGCGGTCTTCGTCAATGCGTCGACCCGTTTCACCGATGGTTACGAGTTTGGCTTTGGCGCAGAACTCGGAATCAGTACGCAGAAGCTTCATGCGCGCGGCCCCATGGGGTTAGAGTCTCTAACGTCGCTGAAATACATCGTATATGGAGATGGTCAGGTCCGAGAATAGCATCGGCTGCTCCCGATGAGTGATGGTTTGGCACTGAAGGCTCCCGGAGGTCGATGGTGCGCCTGGGCGTGATGGGGGGGACCTTCAACCCCATACATTATGGACATCTGGCCGCGGCCAATGAGGTTTGCGAGGCGTTCGCACTGGATACAGTCATCTTCGTGCCGGCGGCGGTCCCACCACATAAGGAGCTGGCTGAGATCATCGACCCACAGCATCGGCTGATGATGGCCACGTTGGCCACGATCTCACATCCGCGGTTCGTCGTCTCTTCCGTGGAGATCGATCGCCTCGGTGCTTCATACACCGTCGACACGGTCGCCCAGCTCAAACAGCTGTATCGGGAGCCGCAGGCTCTCTATTTCATTGTAGGTATCGACGCGTTTGTCGACATCACCGCCTGGCGGCAACCGGATGTGTTATTGGGGAGCTGTCACACCATTGTGACGAGTCGACCGCGGTATGATGTACACACACTGGCCCCCGGCACCCTCCAGCAGCTGTCGGCAATGCATCCGCACTTGACCTTTGAGCCTATGGCCGGTAGACAGCCGCGCGATGTCCCTACCTTTCAGGTGCGTGACACCCCCTATCAGATTTATCTCCAGGAGATTTCGGGGTTGGATATCTCTTCAACTGATATTCGGCAGCGTGTGAGAACTGGACGATCGATTCGTTATCTATTACCCGATTCAGTAGATGCGTATATCCGAAAATATCAACTCTATCGCTAAGGGGACACTATGGAAGGACAAAGCGCTGAGGAAAAGGCGGCCCTCATCAGTCGGATTGCAACGGACAGGAAAGCCATGGATGTCGTGGTTCTTGACATGCGAGATGCTTCGTCGATTACTGACTATTTTCTCATCTGCAGCGGTGGCTCCGAACGACAGGTCCGAGCGATCGCAGATGCCATCGATGAACAATTAGGGCCGTCGGGCATTGCATCGCTTGGCATTGAAGGATACCGCGAAGGGCATTGGATTCTGATGGATTACGGCGACGTGATCGTGCATGTCTTCTCTGAGGAGACAAGGGATTATTATGATCTCGAACGCTTATGGGCAAATGCGCCTAAAATCGATTTAAGCGGGGAGATCGCCAGCGTTGCACCTCACCATGGCGCATCCATAGGCTAGACGTGTCCATCCCCTTCTCTTCGGACTTTCTACTGAGGGAAGGAAGCCTTTCAATTGCGGGTTAGGCCGGGGCCATCAACCCCAGGCTGGGTGCGTAGCGTGCCTGAGGAGTGTCTCTGCAGTGCACACACGACTGCCCCGCTGACGCGAGTGAAGGAGGATGTAACGTGAAGGCACAGGATGTGGAGAATTTCAAGCGGAAACTCTTGGAAATGCGTCGCGACCTGCTTAGTCAGGTGGAGAGGAAGAAGCTCTACAGCAAAGAGGTCGGCGAAGACGGCATTCCAGACAGTGGAGATGTAGCCGCATATTCGTACTCAAAAGAAGTCCTCATGGGGTTGGGAGAGAATGAACGCACCAAGCTGCGATTGGTCGAAGAAGCTCTCGCCAAGATTGACGAAGGCATATACGGTGTGTGTGAGCGCTGTGAGGAGGCGATCCCCGTTAAGCGGCTTGACCTCCTCCCCTTCACGCGCTACTGCGTGCAATGCCAGAGTGAGTTGGAGAGAGAAAGCGCAACCCTTTAGAACAGCTCCAGCTGCAGTAGTTCTTCTGATGGCGATCCCGCCGGATACTCTCCTGTGAAACAGGCGGTGCAGAAGCGATGCCCATCAGGTGTGACCGTCTGCAAGAGCCCATGAAGACTTAAATAGGCGAGACTATCCGCTCCCAGGAAGTCTCGAGTCTCTTCCATGGATTGGTTGGCTGCAATTAACTCACGTTTTGAAGGGGTATCGATCCCATAAAAGCAGGGGCTAATAGTGGGGGGAGAGCTGATCCGCACATGGACCTCTTTAGCCCCTGCGTTCTTGAGCATGGTGACGATCTTCTGGCCAGTGGTGCCGCGTACGATCGAATCGTCAACCACGACGACGCGCTTGCCACGCAGGAACTGCTTGACCGGATTTAATTTGACCTTAGCCCCGAAATGACGGATGGCCTGCTGAGGTTCGATGAAGGTCCGGCCCACATAATGGTTGCGAATGAGTCCCATTTCGAATGGGATCCCTGCCTCCTCTGCATATCCTAGCGCTGCAGGCACACCTGAATCTGGCACCGGTACAACGACATCGGCCTCCACATAGGCTTCGCGGGCAAGTTGTTTGCCGAGAGCCTTGCGGATCGGGTAGACATTCTTCTCAAAGATGATGCTGTCCGGTCGAGCAAAGTAGATAAACTCGAAAATACAGAAGGCATGGCGTGTTTGCGGGAAGGGGCGGAAGAACTCAATCCCACCCTCGCGTATCACCACCATCTCGCCCGGCTCGACGTCCCGGACATACTCCGCCTCGATCAGGTCTAAGGCACAAGTTTCCGAGGATAGGATAAACGTCTCCTCCGCTAAACGGCCCACCACCAACGGCCTGAACCCGTACGAGTCGCGTACACCGATCATCTCCTTCTCAGTCATTAAAAGCAACGAATAGGCCCCTTGAACTTTCCGTAGCGCGTCTACAACCTGGTCTGCCAGCCTGGTCTCAGCGGATCGCGCAATCAGGTGAAGTATGACTTCGGTGTCGGTGGTCGAGCGAAAAATGGCGCCTTGCTGCTCCAGATCTCGGCGAATCGCTGCGGCATTGACGAGGTTGCCGTTGTGAGCAATCGCCAGCGAGCCGCCCGCATAGCCGATGACCATCGGTTGTGCATTACGCAGCAGGCTGGAGCCCGTTGTCGAGTAGCGGTTATGCCCAATCGCCATGTGGCCCGGTAGCTTCGCCAGGCGGCGTTCATTAAAGACGTCTGCCACTAAGCCCATGCCGATCTCGGCATGCAGTGTCTGCCCATCCGAGGAGACGATACCAGAGCTCTCCTGACCACGATGCTGTAGGGCATAGAGCCCGAGATAGGTCAGCTTGGCGGCTTCAGGGTGACGATAGACACCGAATACCCCGCACTTTTCACCCAGATCATCAGCCATGATTAGTCCTCGCAGCATATGGAGCGATTGGTGCTCCTTCCTGCTGCATGATGCCTATTGTCTTCACGCATTAATCGATCAGAAGGAGCCACGCTGATACTTCGCGCTGCGACGCGACGCCCAGCCGAGTATATCGGGAACCCAGAACCTCCTGGGCTGTGAGACGCGCGAGCTCTGGATGATTGTTGATTTCGCTCAGGTGCGCTAAGACGACATGCTCCAGCTCGTCATGCAAAACGTCCCGCAGCAATTGGCTCGATTGGAGATTCGATAAATGGCCGGATTTTCCTCCAATGCGCTGTTTCAGCGGCCACGGATAGGGTCCAGCCTTCAACATAGCCTCATCGTGGTTAGCCTCAAGCACGAGTAAATGACAACCTCTCATCCGCTCCCGCACAAGTTGGCTGGGATATCCCAAGTCCGTCACAATGGCCATTGATCTCCGCCGCCAGGTCAGCCGAAAAGCCACAGGATCGTCGGCATCATGGGGCAGCGAAAAGGGGTCGATCACCAGATCCTTTATCACGAATGGGGCCCCGGTCCAAAACTCGCGCGGGCTATCCACCCTACCCACGACGTGCTGCGCCCTTTGCCATGTAGCAGAGTTGGCATAGACCGGTAGCTTATGGCGCCGTGCCAACGCCCCTACCCCATGGATGTGGTCACTATGCTCATGGGAGATCAGCACCCCATCCAGTGCTTCAGGGGAACGCTCGATCTGCCGAAGACGGCGCTCGATCTCCCGTGCACTCAGCCCAGCATCGATGAGGATACGGGCTTCCGGAGATTCAATATACGTGCAATTCCCTTTACTGCCACTGCCCAGAACGCACACATGCAGGGAACTCACTTCCGGACGTACCGCGGCATGATCACCTGTGGCGTCGAACATCAGAGCAACCCTGCATCGCGGAAGCTGAGATATCCAGGAGTTCCCGAGCCGATGATGATGTGATCCAGCACGCTGATACCGACCAGTTGACCCACTTCAGCGAGGCGCAAAGTCAGCTCCTTGTCTTCAGTACTCGGCGTCGGATCACCGCTTGGATGGTTATGGAGGAAGATCACCGCCGCTGCTGATTCCTTGATAGCCGGCAAAAACGCCTCGCGCGGATGGACGAGGCTGGCGGATAAGCTCCCCTCGGAGACTGTGACATCTTTAAGCATTTGGTGTTTGGTATTGAGGAGCACCGCTTTAAAGACCTCTTTGCGCAGGTGCTGCAGGCGCGGTTGAAAGTAGTGGACCAGGTCCTGTGGGCACGTGACCTTCAGGTGCCGCTGCGGGGGTTCCCCTGACAAACGTTTTCCAAGCTCAAGGGCTGCCTTAATGGTGGTGGCTTTCGCTGGTCCGATCCCCCTTGTCTGGCATAGTTCGGTGATGCTCGCGGCGTCAAGCGCGCGCAAGCCCCCAAATGTGTGCACCAGATGCATGGCGAGGTCGAGGGCGCTTTGCCCCGAAGAGGCCTCTCCTGTTGCCAGCACAATGGCCAGGAGCTGGGCTTCGGACAACGTGTCGGCTCCAAGTTTCATGAGCCGCTCGCGCGGTCGCTCATCCTCAGGCCATTCCTTGATGGCACCCGGATAGTGTGTCATGGACGTCAGTTAACCTGGGGACGATCAACGAACCAGCCTGCCACAGGAAGTCACTGGCTAAGCCAGCTTCTCACGGAAATAAGCGATCGTTTCACGCAGTCCTTCGGTGAACTCCACCTTGGGCTCCCACCCGCACAATTGACTGGCACGAGTGATATCGGGCTGACGTCGCTTGGGATCATCTTGGGGGAGCGGCGTATAGACGATTGTGCTTCGGCTTCCGGTGAGACGAATGATTGCCTTCGCCAGTTCGAGAATGGTCAATTCCTGTGGATTGCCCAGGTTGACCGGATGAGTCTCCCCAGACATCAAAACGCGGTAGATACCATCGACAAGATCAGAAATAAAGCAAAAGCTGCGCGTCTGGGACCCATCACCGAAGACCGAAATGTTCTCACCGCGTAACGCTTGGGTGATGAAGCTCGGGATGGCCCGGCCATCTTCCAGCCGCATGCGCGGGCCGTAGGTATTAAAAATGCGGATGATGCGCGTATCCACCCCATGGAAGCGGTGGTACGCCATCGTCATCGCCTCAGCAAAGCGTTTCGCTTCATCGTAGACGCCACGCGGGCCAATGGGATTAACATTCCCCCAATATTCTTCGGATTGGGGATGTACCAGCGGATCGCCATAAACTTCCGAGGTCGATGCCAGGAGAAATGTCGCTTTTTTCTCCTTGGCGAGGCCAAGCGCCTTATGAGTGCCCAATGAACCGACCTTCAGCGTCTGAATGGGCAGCTTCTCGTAATCAATAGGGCTGGCAGGGGAGGCCAAGTGGAGCAGGTAGTCGAGCTTCCCCTCCACGTAAATGTAGTTGGTCACGTCATGCTTAATAAAGAGAAAGTTTTGATTCCGGATGTGGGCGATGTTGGAGATATCACCAGTCAGCAGGTTGTCCATACAGATGACTTCGTGGCCCAGGCGCAGGAAATAATCGCATAGGTGAGACCCGATGAACCCAGCGCCCCCAGTGATGAGCGTGCGTGGCATATCCGTACCCTCTGTTTATCGACCTCGTCGGCGCACCTGCTCAGCCAGTCGAGCACCACGACTCGCCCTGGCTCAACGGCCGTTCACCCTAGCCCTTTAATGGTTTCCGGCCAGGACGACCGATGCTAAAATAGTCAAAACCCACTGTCACCATGCGCTCAACATTATAGATATTTCGACCGTCGAAGATAAGCGGTCGCTTCATCGACTTGCGCAATTTTTCCATGTCGAGGAGCTTGAACTCGCGCCATTCGGTGACAATGACCAGGGCATCAGACTCTTCAGCGCTTTGATAGGCGCTCTGGCAGTAAGTGATGTCGGGGAACATCCGCTTGGCGTTCTCCGTGGCCGCTGGGTCGTAGGCTTTCAGATGCGCTCCAGCACTCAGCAGCTTGCGAATGATCTCGATCGACTTGGCCTCGCGCATATCGTCGGTGTTCGGTTTGAACGCCAACCCCAGGATACCGATCGTCTTCCCCTCGAGGTCGCCAAGTCCTTGCCGGATGATATCGACGAAATGCTCGACGCGCTCGCGATTGATATCCAGCACCGACTTCAGGAGCGTGAACTCCGAGCCGAATTTCGACGCAGTATGAACCAAGGACTCAACATCTTTGGGGAAGCATGATCCACCGAACCCGAGGCCGGCGCTGAGAAAATCCGGCGAGATGCGCGGATCGAACCCCATGCCACGGGCGACATCATCAACATTGGCACCGCACGCCTCACAGATATTGGCAATGGCGTTGATGAAGGAGATTTTCGTCGCCAGGAAGGCATTGGAGGCATACTTGATCATCTCCGCGCTATGGACGTCGGTGATCAGCATCGGGCGTCCAAGTGTGGCATACAGTTCGAGGAGCTTCATCGCCACATGTTTGCTTGGCGCCCCGATCACGATGCGATCAGGGGTCAGCGCATCCTGCACGGCCGAGCCTTCACGTAGGAACTCGGGATTCGAGACGACGTCGAAGTCGACGTCGCGGCGCCGATTCTGCTCGATAATCTCGCGCACCAGATCGCCGGTCCCCACGGGAACGGTGCTCTTATTCACGATGACAGTGTACCGCCGCAGATAACGGGCAATGCCGCGGGCGGCAGCCTCGATCTGGGAGAGGTCCGTTTCACCGTTTTCCTTCGGAGGAGTGCCGACGCAGATGAAGATGATCTCGGCTTTATCCATCCCGACTTCGAGGCTGGTGCTAAAGCAGATGCGTCGATCGGCGAGATTGCGTTGCACCATCTCCTGTAGACCTGGTTCGTAGATGGGCATGATGCCATTTTTTAACTGGCTGATCCGCTCCTCCATCACATCGACGCAGACCACCTCATTGCCCAGATCAGCAAAGACTGCCCCCGTCACAAGCCCCACATACCCGCAGCCGATGACACAGATATTCATCCTGACGCTCTCCTTTGGCGCAAAAATTCAAATGTCCGCTTCAAACCCTCGCGAAAGGGGATGGCTGGTCGATAGCCAAGCATCCGTTCGGCCTTTGAAATATCCGCCAGGGAATGCTTGACATCACCGGCCCGTGGGGCTTGATACTCGGGCTCCACTACTTGGCTCGAAAACTCTGCTAAGTATTGCAGGACAGCCTTGAGATTGATGCTTTCACCGCAAGCGATGTTGAAGGTCTCGCCGCCGACCCCTACGGCATCAAGCGCCAGAAGATTGGCCTGGACGACGTTCTCGATATAGGTAAAATCGCGCGATTGCGTACCGTCACCGTAGATCACCGGTGGCTTCTTGGCGAGCAGCGCCTCGATAAAGCACGGCAGCACGGCAGCATAGAGGGAGTTGGGGTCCTGTCGCGGCCCAAACACATTGAAGTAGCGCAACGATACAGTTTCCAGGCCATATACACGCGTAAATGCCCGACAATATGCCTCTGCCGCCAGTTTTGAGACCGCATAGGGCGATAAAGCGTTCGTCGGCATCGACTCGACCTTTGGCAGTTGAGGAGAATCGCCATACACCGAGGACGAGGAGGCATACACAACTCGCCTCACCCTGGTCTCCCGAGCGGCTACCAGGACGTTCAATGTACCTTCAACGTTCACCAGATTGGAAGTCACGGGATCCTCGACTGAGCGTTGGACGGAGGGGAGTGCCGCCTGATGCAAAACGTATTCGACCCCTTTGACAGCGTCCTTGACCGTTTTGCGGTCAGTGATGTCCCCCGCGATGAAGGTGACCGTCCCCAGCCCTTCGGGATGTGCAAGCGCGCCAGCGAGGTTCGCTCGATGTCCAGTGGTCAAATTATCCAGCACACGGACCGAAGCGCCTCGCTGTAACAGAGCCTCCACAAGGTGGGATCCGATGAACCCGCTACCACCCGTGACCAGCACACTCATTGTCATAATGGCTATTCCCTGGCAACAGGACGTCGTGGCCGCCTGCGCATCGCGTGCTGTAACTCGGCCAGCATTCTACGACTCACGGATGCGACCGCACATCACCCTTGTCTCCGATACCCCCGGTGCGAGTGCCACGGCCTACATCATAACTTGATGACTTTCGCACGCTCGGCACTGATATGCTTCGCCACGTTTCGAGTATCGAGCACCAGTGGCGCGTGAGCCATCACCCACTCATAATTCACGTTGCTGTGATCTGTGGCAATAATTACGCAGTCAGCCGCTTGAAGAACTTCCTTGTCAAGGGGGACATGAATCGCACCATCGAGGCTGGCTAGATCAGCGACATAAGTGTCGTAGAAGCTGACGGTGGCTCCCTTTCCCTGGAGAATTTTTATGATATCAAGTGCAGGTGATTCCCGCAAGTCGCTCGTATTGCGCTTATAAGTGATTCCAAGCACTAAGATATTTGAGCCATTGACGCTCTTACACTGCTCATTGAGGGCATCAACGACTTTCGAGACCACATACCAAGGCATACTGGTGTTGATTTCGGCCGCAAGTTCAATGAAACGTGCTTTATAGTCGAGAGTCTTGAGCTTCCAAGCGAGATAATAGGGGTCCACGGGGATGCAATGGCCGCCCAGGCCAGGGCCGGGATAAAAGGGCATAAAGCCAAACGGTTTCGTCGCCGCCGCTTCAATCACCTCCCACACATCGATCCCCAGACGGTCGCACATCAGGGCCACTTCATTCACCAATCCGATGTTGACTGCCCGGAACGTGTTCTCAAGCAGCTTGACCATTTCCGCGCTGCGTGCCGAACTGACAAGCACGACGCGGTTAATGGCGACCTCGTAGAGGGACTTCGCCACCTGGGCACATCGTCCCGTTACGCCACCGATGATTTTCGGGGTGTTGTGAGTGCGGTACTGGGGATTGCCAGGGTCGATCCGCTCCGGAGAAAACGCGAGAAAAAACTCCCGCCCCACCTGGAGGTTGGTTTTCTGGAGTTCTGGAAGAATTACTTCGTCGGTTGTTCCCGGATAGGTTGTGCTTTCAAGAACGATTAGTTGACCGGAATGGAGATGTGTGACGATCTCCTTCGTTGCCGCAGCAATATAGGAAATATCGGGATCCTTCGTCTTGCTCAATGGCGTTGGGACGCAGATGCTGACCGCATCGAGCTGGCTGAGCAATTGAAAATCATCTACTACCAGAAGTTTCCCATCTGCGATCAAGCCTTTCACCTCATAAGGCTTGACATCCTGGACGTAGCTCTCTCCTGATCGGAGCCGCGCGACTTTGTCACTATCGATCTCGATCCCAGTGACCTGCAATCCAGCTTTCGCGAATTCAACTGCGAGGGACAAGCCGACATATCCCAGACCGATTACGCCTACTTGGGCGCTGCGCTCGCGAATCTTACATGTAAGCGTGTCAGCCCAATCCTGTTGTTTGACCTCAGACATGATGCCCTCTCCATGAGATGCCTGCCGACTTCTACGGCAGCCAGGGATTTGCGCTGGCCCCGGCTCCGCGAGTTGGCCGAACGTCCTCCAAACCGTATAGATTTGAGAAGGTGCTCCAAAGGTGTGCCGCGCGCGCTGGATGTGGGGAAAGAAGAGATAGGACAGTGCGGCGAGGGGCGATCGTGTTCTCACCGCCGCGTAGGTGTTACGCCGGAATTGAGGCTGGGGGAAAAATCGGGAGCAAGACAGGCTATGAATACCTCGCACCCAGTCTGACCACACATGAGCTCGTTAGCCCTAATACCCAACCACACGCCAGCGTCTTTCGCAGAGATGGGTGGGATCTGAGGCTCATCACGAGCGCCTGCAACTGCCAAAAGCGATACCCGCCTGAAGGAACACTAGTTGGTTGCGTCCGCTGCGCGCGCGACCGACTTGGCTCGACGCCCTCAAACGGTATCGGCCTAGACAAAGCGGTCCAATGGATACACATTAATTGTCCACCATTTCTCGCAACTCTTTTCCAGCCTTAAAGAAAGGGACTCTTTTAGGGGGAATATGAACGCCCTGACCTGTCTTGGGGTTTCTGCCATCCCGTGAGTGACGCTGCCGCACACGAAAGCTCCCAAACCCCCGTAGTTCAACCTTGTCCCCTTGAGTGAGGGCGTCGGTGATGCTAGTGAACAGCGTGTTGACGATCATCTCGGTCTGCTTCTTGGTTAATTTAATCCGCTCCGACACACGTTCGACGAGATCAGCCTTTGTCATGGCAGCTTCTCCTCCGCAGCACTGGGTTGCTCACTGAGCCGTCAATATAACCAACGATACTGCAGCACGGCCTCCGCTTTCCAGAAGGGGCGCCACCCGAACGAGTCTGGCAGGCTCTCGAAAAAAAACCGCAGCCACCAGAGTCGCTCCTTCCCCTCCTGAACGAGTTTGGGCTTGCCGACGACCCCGATCGTCGAGGCCGTATATGTAATGGCGTCCTGGAAGCTTCCGAGTTCGTCGACCAGACGCAAATCCTTCGCCTGCCGCCCGGTGTAGATACGCCCATCTGCCGCTTGACGGACTTCGTCGAGAGGCAAATTCCGCCCCTGCGCCACCGCTTCGATGAATTGCTGGTAGACGTCATCGACGAGAGTTTGAAAGAGCTGGCGTTCCTCGGGGCGCAAGGTGCGCGTCGGATTGCCGCTATCCTTGAAAGGTCCGCTGGTGATGACGGTCGCTTCGACGCCGACTTTGCGCAAAAGCTCCTCGGCGTTGGCGAGCTGGACGATGACGCCGATACTCCCGGTCACGGTCCCAGCATTGGCGAAGATGCGATCTGCTATGCAGGCGATGTAATAACCTCCGGAGGCGGCAACGCTCCCCAGGGAGGCAACCACGAATTTCCCATTCGACCGGACGCGTCTGACCTCCTCATAAATTTCCTGCGAAGAGGCCACCCCACCCCCCGGACTATCGATCCGGAGGATAATAGCTTTGATCGACGCATCGTCTCTGTACTTGGTGAGTTGTCGCACCGCATTCTCAGTGACATCACTCGAGATAACCCCATCGATCGTGATGACGCCGATCTTCGCCCCACCGTCCGGAATTCCTTCTTCTCCCGTCAGCACCACAGTGATGAGGAGGGTTACAAAGAAGAATATCACCACCATCAACGCTGTACTAACCAAGCCCCACAGCCAGGGATGCCGGCCGGCCTGCATGACTGACTCTCCCGCTTGTCAGGAAGTCACGTACTGTCGCCAGCAGTCCATAGCAGTCCATGGGCTCAGGCGTTGTCCTCAACCACGTCCGGGTCCCCCCCTTCTTCCTGATAGGCTTTAAGACTCAAGCCGATTTTACGTCCTTCGGGGTCCACCTTGAGGATTTTGACCCAAACCTCCTGGTCGACTTGGACAACATCGGCAGGGTTGGCGACGCGATCTCGACTGAGTTCGGAGATATGAATCAACCCTTCAACGCCCTCTTCAAGTTCCACGAAGGCTCCGAAATTGGTCAGCTTCACGACGCGGCCTTTGACATTTTCCCCTACATGATACTTCGCGGCTACCCCTTCCCAAGGATCGGGGGTCATCTGCTTGATGCCAAGGGAGAGGCGCTCGTTCTCCTTATCAATGCTGAGGACCTTCGCTGTGACCTTTTGGCCCTTCTTCAGGATATCGGAAGGGTGCCGCACGCGCTGGCTCCAGGAGAGGTCGGAGATGTGGATCAACCCATCGATCCCCTCTTCTAGTGTGACGAAAGCGCCGAAGTCCGTCAAATTGCGCACTTTCCCCTCGACCATCGTGCCGACGGGGTAGCGCTCGTCAGCGGTGGCCCACGGGCTGGGCTCCATCTGCTTCATACCAAGGGAGATGCGCTTCTTCTCTTTGTCGACGCTGAGGACTATTGCCTCGACCAAATCGCCAATGGTGACGATTTTCGAGGGATGTTTGACACGCTTCGTCCACGACATCTGCGAGACGTGGACCAACCCCTCAACTCCCTGCTCTAACTCCACAAAGGCGCCATAATCGGTGATACTGACGACCTTCCCACGCACCTGCATGCCTTCGGGATACTTCTTGTCGACCTCGCTCCACGGATCGGGGGTGATTTGCTTCAACCCGAGCGAGATACGCTCGTTGTCGCGATCGTATTTCAGCACCATCACCTTAATCTTGTCCCCGACAGCGAACAATTCGGAGGGATGGCCCGTACGCCCCCATGACATATCGGTGATATGCAGCAAGCCATCGATGCCCCCCAGGTCCACGAAGGCGCCATACTCGGTGATATTCTTGACCACTCCCTCAACCACTTGGCCTTCCTGGAGGTTCGCCAGCGTTTCCTGTTTAGCTTTCTCGCGCTCTTTTTCCAAGAGCAGGCGTCGCGACAGCACAATATTGCCGCGGCGACGATTGAGTTTGATAATTTTCATCGGGAACCGTTGGCCGATGAGCTTATCGAGGTTGCGGACCGGACGCAGGTCGACTTGCGAGCCCGGGAGGAAGGCCTTGAGTCCGATGTCGACCATCAGGCCACCCTTAATCCGCCCGATGATTTCCCCGTCGACGACGCCATCACTATCATAGACATGACTGATCTCATCCCACACCTTGATCTTGTTGGCTTTCTCTTTGGAGAGGACGACAAGACCTTCACTATCCTCCTTACTCTCGAGGAGGACATCGACCTCATCCCCCACTTTAAGGTCCCTGGCCCCCTCCTTAAATTCGCTCAGTGGGATCAGTCCCTCAGATTTGTAGCCAACGTCTACCAAGACTGAATCGCGCTCGATCTGCACAATCCTGCCCTTGATGATCTCGCCTTCCTGGATATGATCGAGGCTTTCCCGGTAAAGTTCTTCCATGTCCACATGTTCATCGTCGTCAGGCCTGCTGTCGCCGAGCTCTGCCTCGGCCGGAGTCCTCCAACCCGCCGCTACTTCGCTCTCGGCGTCAAACTCGCTGACGTCGTCCTGGAAAGATGTGTCTTGTGGGGTCTTATGTTCATCCGTCATACAAACAACATCCTCCTCGTTGCCATCGCCTTAAGTCGATTGGGGGCATCTCGTTCCCTGGCGGGAATCTGAGGAGCGGAAGGAGACGCCGAAAAATTTTACTTTATCTACCATAAGCTCAAAGACGTCGTCAATGGATAAATTTGTGGTATCGATATAGTACGCACCCTGTGGTACCCGTAAGGGGGAGGCTTCGCGTGTGCGATCGTCTTGGTCCCGGCGGGCCATCGTCTCGATAACCTCCGCAAGTGTCGTCCGCTCCCCCCGCTCTTGAAGCTCCAACCAGCGTCGCCGTCCACGCGCCTCCGGGGTGGCGTCGAGGTAGAATTTGACGTCAGCCTCAGGAAACACCACCGTGCCGATATCGCGGCCATCCATCACAATGCCACCGGCGCATCCAAGTTCTCGCTGCTTGCCAACGAGAATGGCGCGTAGACTTGGAACCGTGGCCACCCGAGACGCCCCTTCACTCACTGTCTGACTGCGGATCGCTTGCGTGACGTTACGCCCATCAACATGGACAGCCAGCTGCCCATCGCAGATCGGGAACTCGAAGGTGAGTCGCGCACAGAGATGCGCCAGAGCTAGTTCGTCGGACCAGGCAATCCCCTGCTCGGCAGCGCACAGGGCGACGGCACGGTACATCGCGCCAGAATCGACGTAACGCCATCCAAAATGCTGCGCCAGGCGAAGCGCCATCGTGCTCTTTCCCGTCCCCGCCGGACCGTCGATGGTGATGATCGGTGCCTGCCTTTGACAGGTGGTCTGTCTTCGATGCGCGCTCGGTGGTGTGACAGTTGGTTGATGTCCCATAAACTTTCCCAGTAACTGGCGATCAGCCCGAGCAGCGGGCTTCATATCATAGCCATGAGACCGTTCCGCCGCAAGAGGTTTTTCAGCTCATGCGGCGGGCGACGGAGTGCCCGGCAATCCCCGGTCCGGCTGGCCTAGGTCGCGCATGGAGAGCCCCACGGCCCACAAGTAGACCGCACCGATGGCGATGGTCAAGAAGTACCCGATAGCATGCATCACCAGCGCCACGCCTAGCGACACCTCGGGCGTAATTCCCCACAGGCTCAAGCAGGCGACACTGGCGGCGTGATGGGTGCCGACAAAGCCAGGCGACGAAGGGATCATGACCGCGGCCGCTTGCGCCACCAGCAAGATAAAGCCCACCGTCAACGGCAAGTGAAGCTGGAAGGCCAGCACGATGAGAAAATTATAGACGCCAATTAATCCCCAGAGGACCAGCGAGGTAACCGCGATCTGACCAAGATCCTCCGTGCGGTCAAGGGTATGCAAACCCTCACTGAAGGAACCCAAAAAGTGACAGAGCCTGTCCACCCAGCGGGTTGGCAACCCCGAGCAGCAGCGACGCACTCGCTGGAGCACTTGTGCCGGTGCACGGTGCAGGTAGAAGAGCAGCGCAAACACGCCGCCGTAGAGCAGGAAGAACATCACGCCCCCCCAGCGCAACCGCTGTTGCCATCCTTGGTCAAGGGGCAGCGCTGCAACCAATAGTAAGACAACGAGGATGAACAAGATCGTGAAACCATCCAGCAGGCGGTCGACGACGACCGTGGCGAAAGCGGCGCTCTTGTCTATCCGTTCGCGGTGCCCGAGGACGACCGCCCTGACGATCTCACCGAGCCTCACCGGAAGAACCATATTGGCCATTAATCCGATGGCCGTGGCTGACATCGAGTTCGAGAACCTTACGCTTTTGAGGGGTTTGAGCAGGTATTGCCAGCGCCACGCGCGTATGACCAGGGTCCCCGCCTGCAAGACTGCCGCGATCAGCAATAAGGAGAGATCTGCAGATGTCAGCGAGAGCCAAAGTTGGCCATAATCAACGCGCGCGAAGAGATAGATGACCAACGCGAGACTGATGCCGATGCCGATCCAGACATGACCATGTTTCACGGATATCCTCTCGTGCCGATCGAGTCGGAGGAGGCCTAGATGGAACCGAGAGCAGCGTGACGACGGTGGGCTGCCAGCAGGGTCTGGGCTGTATCCACATCTTGACCGATCTGCTTGACCAAGTCAGCAACCGACGGGAAGGCTCGTTCATCGCGGATTTTCTTCACGAAGGAGACCTCAACAACCTCGTCATATAATTGTTGGGAAAAATTAAATAGATGGATTTCAACGCTCAATTGGGTCCGACCAAAGGTCGGGTTGAAACCGATATTCGCCACCCCTTCATAGCGCTGTGCACGCCAATCGACTATGACCGCATAGACCCCACGGCCGGGTATTAACTCATAGGTGGAGCGCACATTGGCGGTTGGGAAGCCGAGTTCCCGCCCCTTCTGATAACCCTCGACCACCGTGCCTGCGATCGAATAGAGCCGACCGAGCAGGAGTGCCGCTTCATCGACATTCCCTTGCTGAATCCATTGACGGATGATCGAGCTGCTGACCACACGACCTTCGATGGTGATCGGCTCGATGATGTGCACGCGGAATCCGTGGCGATTTCCTAGCTCTTGGAGAAGGGCGATTGAGCCTTGCCGCCCCTTGCCGAAAGCGAAGTTGTACCCGACGTAGATCTCTCGAATACCAATAGTCCCGACCAATACTTCCTCGACGAATGCCACGGGGGTCAGGTCTGCCAGTCCCTGCGTAAAGGGCAAGCAGACGACCACATCGAGATTGCATCCCCGTATGATCGACAGTTTTTTGGCCGTCGGGGTAATCAGTAACGGACAGCGCTCGGGCGCCAGGACCTTCAAGGGGTGAGGATCGAATGTCAGCACGATCGACGTGCCGCCGATCGTGCGTGCACGCTGGCACAGTGTGCAAAAGATTGCCTGATGCCCGAGGTGGACCCCATCGAAATTTCCGATCGTCATAAGCGGTAGCGGAAGCGATGTCGGAAATGCACCCAGATCGGTAATCACGTCCATATCGCGGCACCCTATCAAAGTCCATGCGCACGGTATTCCTAAGGAATGCACCTTACCATTGGGTCTGTCGTCATGCAAGAGAAAACTCCACCGTGCAGAGGCACGGGCAGCCCCAGGAAGCGCACGCCTGAGTGAAATCAGTTGACAAGCCCCTGACCCCAGTGATATGTCGTGCACCCACAGCGTGCGTCGGCGAAGGACAAGCAACTGCACATCTGGGTGGAGGCTGGATGGTGAGTAAAGATGTGTCACTGCGTGCGATAGGTTTGATGGTCGTGTTAATCGTATTCAGTGGTCGTTCGCTGGTGCAGCCGGCCAATCGTCAACAGGCGGGCTCTGCCAAGCAAACTGCGCAACGCGTGATGTCCCTCGCGACCCAAGCTGTGAGGCCGTCCGAAACACTCCCCTTGTCCTTGATGGAGAGCATTGCTCTCGCCCTGGAGCGCAACTTCGACATCATGATCGAGGGGTTTAACCCGAAGATTCGGGCGGCAGACGTCCTCAATGAACAGGCAGAATACGATCCCACGACGTTTGCGGGGTTTCGCTACAGCGGCGGGAAGGAACACCTGGATGATTTACCCCAGCGCTGGCCCCCAGGTCGAACGGAGAAGATCCGCATCACCACTCCGCACGTGGGCGTTGAACAACGCCTACCGCTCGGCACACGTCTGAATCTGCAACTATCGCAAGAGCACATAACGTCGAACGAGACCGGAAGCAACACCCGCTTCATAGAGCCTTCCGATGAATTCCGGACAACTTTAACGCTGAATCAACCCATCCTGCGCAATTATGGCTCAGACGTCAACCGCACACGCATTCGCATCGCCCAAACGACGCAGGAGATTTCCGACAGTGCGCTGAAAGATCGTATAATTCGGGTGGTGACGCTCGTGCAAGAGCTATACTGGGAGTTGGTTTTTCGCATCCAGGAGCTGGAGGTCCGCAGGCTCTCGCTGAAATTGGCGCAGGATCTACTCGCGCAAACGCGCGTGCAAGTAGCGGTTGGAACGCAACCTCAGCTCTCTATTTTGGAGGGCGAAGCCGGTGTGGCAGCACGTGAGGAAGCGGTGATCGTGGCGGAAAGCAACGTCAGAAGTGTGGAAGATCGCCTGAAGGAACTTCTCAATTTTTTTGAAGACCGCCAGCGGGGAGGGGTGGTGATTGTTCCCACTGATGCGCCGCAATTTACCATCGAGGCGATCGATCTGGAAAAGACCTTGGAAGCCGCTTTCGACCACCGCCCCGATTTTCACCAGGCCCGGCTGGAGATCGAATCCCGCTCCTTGAACGAGCGCTTCACACGCAACCAGTTATTGCCGACACTCGACTTACAGGGACAGGTCGGCATGAATGGGCTCGACAATAACGTGGGGGATTCGTTCAACCATTTCACATCGGGAAATTGGGTGCAGTATCAGGTAGGCTTTACCTTTCGATACCCACTGGGAAATCAGGCTGCAAAAAGTCGATTCACCCGCGCGCGCTTAGAGGTTGAACAGGCCAAAGCCCTCCTCGAGCGCACTGAGCAACATATCCTCGTCGAGGTGCGCGAAGCCGTCCGAAATGTTGAAACCAACATCAAGCGGGTCAGCGTCACGAGAGGGGCGCGCGAACTGGCCCAGAAGAAGCTCGAGGCCGAAGAAAAGAAACTGGCCGTTGGACTTTCATCGGTTCGAGAGGTCCTCCGCTTCCAAGATGATTTGTCTTTGGAGCAAAGCCGCGAGATCCGTGCTTTGACTGATTATAATGTCTCTTTGGCAAACCTTGATCGAGCCAAAGGTACGACCTTAGAACGACTGAATATCGTTGTGGGGAATCGATGAAGCGAATCCTGGGACTTGATGTCGGCGACAAAACCCTCGGGGTGGCGGTCAGCGACGAGTTGGGGTTGACGGCTCAGGGGGTGACCGTCCGCCAACGACGAGCGCTGGCGGACGATAAGGCATTTCTGCGTGAGATGTGCGCCTTTTATGAGGTTGCGGCCATTGTTGTTGGGCTGCCAAAGAACATGGATGGCTCGCTGGGGCCACAGGCGCAGAAAACGCTTGCCTTCATCGAGCAGGTCCGTCGGGCGTGCGACGTCCCGGTCATCGCTTGGGATGAGCGTCTGACGACCCAAGCGGCAGAGCGCGCGCTCTTAGAGGCCAACGCGAGCAGACGCCGCCGCAAGGCGGTGCGAGACCGTCTGGCGGCACAGTTCATTCTACAATCGTACCTGGAATGGCGTACAAGACACCCCTCTGGCCCGCTCGCGAGGCCTGATCAGATACACCCTCTAGGCGAAGGATTTCCGCCAGAAGATGCAACTGCTGAGGACCAGTGCGACGAGATGTGGAAGCCAGATGCCGATCAGCAACGGTAGCTGCTGCGTGCCACTGAGCGCGGTTCCAGCCATCATCGCTAGCCAATACGCGGCTGCGCCACATAGAGTGCCGACAAATCCGAAACTGATCCTACGTGTGTCGTGTGTTCCCCACATCGCCGCAAGCCCAATAACCGCCATCACGAGGCCCATAAAAGGAGTCGCGAGTTTGGTCTGGAAATCTCGCGCGTACGTCGTCATATCCACGCCCCGATCGCGCAGTTTACGCATATAGGACTGCAGCTCAGAGAGACTCATGTGCGATGGCGGCGTAAACATCGACCGCAACGCCTCCGGCTCCATCCCGATCGGCATCTCAAGCCGCGTGAAAGGCTCGACCTGTGTTGTCAGCTTCCCTTCGAAACGACTGATCGTCCCATCTAACAAGGTCCAGCGCCCGAACCACCATCGAGCTTCGCGCGCATATACCTGTTCGATCAGCTCTCCAGCAGCATCTTTACGATAGATCGTTAGACCATGGATACGTTCTGCCGCCGGATCGAGCAATTCGATGTGCACAAAAGTCGCTTCAGGAGCGCGATACCAGATCTCACCCTGCTGCACGAGCGCCCCCTGCGGTGGAACACGCCGTGGGTCGTCCTGGAGGTCCATGAGTGCTCGATGAGCTTTGGGAAGGATCAATTCTTCGGTTCCAAGACTCACCACGCTCATGGCCAGCGCACCGATGAGGAAGGGATGAATGATGTGCCACGGACTGGTGCCTGCCGCCAGGAACGCGATCACTTCGCGGCTGCGCTGGAGCAGTGCGATGCTTAATGCCACAGACAAAAGGACGGCTAGCGGCCCCACCTGAACGCCTACGACCGGAATCCGCAACAGGAAGTAGCGCATCATACTTCCCATGTTAGCTTGATATTGCAGAAAATCGTCGATACGTTCCACAAACTCCACAACGAGATAAAGACCAATGAAAACGGGGAAGACAAAGGCAAGTATTTTGATGAAAGTGCCCAGAACGTATATGGTTAGGATCTTCATAATGCTCTCACAGGAGACCGCCGCCCTGATGCACGCCAGGAACCGTCCTGCCCTTGGCAGACAGCCGCAGGCGCTCTGTCCGACTAATACATGTTCATATGGATGGCTTGAATGGTGCCGACGTCGCGCGGTAAACTTAGAATACGGTTGTCTTTTCACGCTTCCTTCGCTACACTGAGCCCTTGCTATAGGTGAGTCTGGGGACCTCGGGGGGTTGTTTTCTCCATTCTGACATGGTGTGCCGATGACTGCAAGGCGCGTGCGTTAGGAGATTCATGGGGGTATGTCTCTAATCAGGGCATGCAAGCCTTTTAACGTCACAGTGGGAGGCTGAGTTCCTAAGACTGCAGCGAGTTTGAGAATAGAGCAAGTTCATCCCCGCCCATGAGCGCAGCCGAATAGGGGGTTAAGTTTGATGCAAGGGTTATCCGAGAAACGTTACGACCCGCAAAAAACCGATGCACGCTGGTATCAGGTCTGGGTTGAACGGGGCGATTTCCATGCCGATGTACAGGATCCCGGGGAACCGTTTTGTATTGTTATTCCTCCCCCAAATATCACCGGTTCGCTGCATATGGGGCATGCGCTGAATACAACTCTGCAGGATATCCTGGTCCGCTGGAAGCGCATGGACGGCTATAACACGTTATGGCTCCCAGGAACGGATCACGCTGGTATCGCCACGCAATGGGTGGTCGAACAGCAATTGGCGCGTGAGGGGACAAATCGACACGCTTATGGTCGAGAGCGATTCCTCGAACGCGTCTGGCAATGGCGCGAAGAGTCCGGACGCACGATTGTCCGCCAGCTCATGCGTCTGGGCGCCTCTTGTGACTGGAATCGTGAGCGCTTCACGATGGACGAGGGACTCTCACGCGCGGTTCGCAAAGTCTTCGTGACTCTGTACCGAGAAGGATTCATCTACCGTGGCGACTACATCATTCAGTGGTGCCCCCGCTGTATGACGGCGCTTTCCGACCTCGAAGTGGAATATGAGGAGAGGGAAGGCAAGCTGTATTATATCAAGTATGGTCCGCTGACGCTTGCCACGGTGCGCCCCGAGACGAAACTCGGCGATACTGCTTTGGCAGTCCATCCTGACGACACACGATATGCCGACTACGTCAATCGCGTACTGACGATTCCGTCGGTGGAGGGGGAGATCGCCATTAAAGTCATCGCCGATGCGGCAGTCGACCCTGAGTTTGGAACCGGCGTTGTCAAGGTGACTCCGGCTCATGACCCGCAGGATTTTGAGATCGGACGAAGGCATGGGCTCGAGATTCGCCAAGTGATTGGCTTCGATGGCAAGATGAATGCGTTGGCGGGGAAATACGTCGGGCTCGATCGATTCGAGTGCCGCACACGTATTGTAGAAGATATGCAGGCGCTCGGCTTGATCAGCAAAATCGAGGACTACAGGCACCGCGTCGGCTTGTGCTACCGCTGCCGCACGGTTGTGGAACCACTGGTGTCACGCCAATGGTTCGTCCGCATGAAATCCCTGGCTGAACCCGCGATAGAGGCGGTACGGTCTGGCCGCATCCAATTCGTCCCTTCTATGTGGGTTAATACGTATTATGAGTGGATGCTCAATATCCGCGATTGGTGTATCTCACGGCAAATCTGGTGGGGACATCGGATTCCCGCCTGGTATTGCCAGTCCTGCGACGGTGTGACGGTTGCGGAAACGCCCCCGACGGCATGCGAGCATTGCCAGGGGGGCGAATTGCGTCAGGACGAGGACGTCCTCGATACCTGGTTCAGCTCCGGGCTTTGGCCGTTCTCCACCTTGGGGTGGCCTGACGAAACCCCTGAGTTGAAACGTTTTTATCCGACATCTGTCCTGGTGACGGGGTTCGATATTCTCTTCTTTTGGGTTGCCCGCATGATCATGCTTGGACTGAAATTCAAAGGCGATATTCCCTTCCGAAATGTCTATATTCACGCCTTGGTACGCGATGCGCAAGGGCAGAAAATGAGCAAATCGCGAGGCAACGTCATCGATCCCTTGGAAGTGATGGATGAGTATGGAACCGATGCCCTGCGCTTTACCCTCGCTGCGCTCGCCGGACAGGGCCGTGATATTCGTCTATCGGAGGAGCGCATTCAGGGATACCGCAATTTCATGAACAAGATCTGGAATGCCTTTCGCTACTGCGAGCTCAATTTTTCCATGACCGGTGAGCGCGTCCCACCACTTCAGGCCGCCACACTCGATTTGGCGGATCGCTGGATTCTCAGCCGTTTACAAGGTGTCATCGCCGCTACTCGCCAGGCCTTGGAGGAATACCGCTTTAACGATGCGGCCAGCGGACTCTACCAATTTTTCTGGCATGAATTCTGTGATTGGTATCTCGAGATCACCAAACTCCGTACCACTGGTACTGAACACGAGCGAGTCAACGCACAAGGAGTCCTATTAACGGTATTTGAGACGTCTTTACGACTCATGCATCCGTTCATTCCATTCCTCACTGAGGAACTGTGGCAGCAACTCCCTCACCAGGGCGAGACAGTCGTCAAAGCCTCCTACCCAGCGGTCGCGCAGGGATGGATTGACCGAGACGCTGAACAAGAGATGACCTTGGTGATGGAAGTCATCTCAGCGCTTCGCAATATTCGGAGCTCATTCAAGATTCCGAATGCGACGAAACTTCGGCCGCACATAAAGGCATCGGTGGACCATGCGAAACTGATCGAGCGGTACCGCTCCTATATCATGAGTTTGGCGAACATTTCGGAAATGGTGATCGATCAAGACATGGCACGTCCTGCCTTGTCTGCCACGGCCGTTCTTGACCACGTAGAAATCTACGTACCACTGGAAGGCTTGATCGATGTCGAGGTGGAGCGGACACGCCTAACCCGCGAGTTGAAGAAAATTCAGGAAGATGTCGTGAGGCTTGAGGCAAAACTCGCTCGACGCGATTTCCTTGAGAAGGCGCCCGAAGATATCATCGAGAAAGAGCAGGCTAAACATCAAGGAATGCGTGAGCGCGCGGAGAGATTGGCCCACGCACTGGAGTCCATTCAATGACTCTTATGGCATTTCATCAAGTCAGACAGCTCATTCAGGCCGCCATCGAAGAGGATCTCGGACGAGGTGACGTCACGACGGAGGCCACGATTGCCGAGCATGTCGCGTCGCGTGCGCGGTTGATGACCAAAGAAGCGATTGTGTTGGCAGGGATGGAGGTCTTCAGCGACGTTTATACCGTGCTCGATAGCGCTGTGCATATCAAGCCTGCCCACAAAGATGGCGAGTTCCTCGCAGCGGGGACCGTCATCGCAGAACTTGAAGGGCCGGCGCGCTCACTGCTCGCAGGCGAACGAGTGGCGCTCAATTTCTTGCAGCGACTCTGTGGAATTGCCACCTTAACGCGGCGGTATGTCGAGGCTGTAAGAGGATATCATGTCGAGATCGTGGACACCCGGAAAACGACCCCGGGGTGGCGCCTGCTCGAAAAATACGCCGTACGCGTAGGCGGCGGGAAAAATCAC
>Ga0081538_10001211_pt1 | contig 27089 bp, 30 predicted proteins | sample TabmetS5T2R1_FD_71022 | JGI IMG/M metagenome (GOLD analysis project Ga0081538, IMG submission 71022) | Tabebuia heterophylla rhizosphere microbial communities from the University of Puerto Rico - S5T2R1 | ecosystem: Host-associated > Plants > Roots > Rhizosphere ...
CCGGCGCCGAGGGCTGGGATATCCGCCCCGACCACTTCAGCGAGCGGCACGGGCTGTTCGTCATCCTCGCCCTGGGCGAGTCGCTGATCGTGGCCGGCGCCGGGCTCACCGGCGCCGAACGAACCACCCAGACCGTGGCGGTGGCCATCCTGGCGGTGGCGGTGACCTGCGGCCTGTGGTGGAGCTACTTCGTCACCGCCAAACCCCTGCTCGACCAGGCCATCCGGCGGCGCGACCAGGCCGCCCGCGCCCACCTGGCGCGGGACGGGTACAGCATCGGGCACTTTGTGGTCGTCTTTGGGGTCGTGCTGGTGGCGGTGGCGGTCGAGGAGGCGGTCGCGCATCCGCACGAGGCGCTGCCGGCGGGAGGGAGCCTGGCCCTGGCCGGGGGCGTTGTCGGGTTCGTGGGCGGCACCGCCGCCGTGCTCCGCCGCGGCGGCTACGCGCTGTCGGGCAGACGGTTGGTGATCCTTGGCGCCGTCGCCGCCGGTGTCTGGCTCACCCACGGCGCACCGGTCACCTGGTCGCTGCTCGTGGTGGCACTGGGACTCCTCCTGCTGGGCGCGGCGGAGCGAGCCACAGGGAACGCGTCGAGGCGAGCTTGAGCGCGGCACCCTCGCCAGCGGCCTCGGGCTGGGACACGAACGACACGTGCGAGGCCGCCACCTCCACGATCGTCGCGTCCGCGCGCTCGGCCATGAACCGCTGCAGCGCCGGCGGGATCGCCTTGTCCTCGGTGCCGAGCAGATACCAGCACGGCAGCGTCTTCCACGCCGGCGGGCCCGACGGCGCGGCCGCGAACGCGGCGGCGGCATAGGGCCGCTGGGCGGCCATCACCGCGGCCGTCTCGGGATCGACATCGGCGGCGAAGGCGTCGCGGAACGCCTCGGGTCCAGGAACAGGTCGGCGCCCTCGCTCCCGTCCGGGCCGGTGCAGGTCGATGCCTCCTTACTGCGGCGAGCATCGCTCGCGACGGCCTTGGGCGTCCCGCGCAACCGCTCTGCCTGCTCCTGGTGAAGGGAGCAGAGGTGGCATAGGCTGCGTTCGAGCGCGGCGGCGGGCGGCGAGACGCCAAGGAGCGTCGCGCCCGCTACCTGGCGCGCGTGCGTGCCGAAGGGCGTCGGCTGCTGACGGCTGCCGAGATCCTTGCTGAGCCTCGGTTGGATCCCGATCCCCCGAGCGATGAGGAGCTCGACGCCTTCATCGAAGCGATCTACGAAGCACGCGATCGGGATCGAGACCGGGATCGTGCCTGAACACGAACCAATCCTGGTCGACACCGATGTAGCATCCGCCCTGTACTTGGAGCGCCACTACGGTCGTCGCGTGCCGGCCTCCCTGACAGGGATCCTGGCGACTCGCCGTTTGGCCATCAGCGTGATCAGCCTGGGGGAAGCCCACCACGGTGCGCGCAAGCGCAAATAGGGGTGGCAGCGGACCGCGCGCATGCTTGTCTTCTACCAGGAGATGTTCGACGTTGTCTCACTCGTCGACGACGACACTGCGGCTGAGTACGGGTATCTGCGAGCCAGCACAGCGTCGGTTGGCCAGCCCATCGCGGACAATGACCTCTGGATCGCGGCATGTGCAACCGCCAACGGGCTTCCCTGGCCACTCTCGATCGGCGTCACTTCGAACCGCTCACGATCTTCGGCCTGACGCTGTTGTAGCCATCGCCTCGGCAGTCTCTTCGGCGTAGAAACGTTCAGGTGTGGCAGCAAAATACGAGCACAAGGAAATTGACCACAGAAATGCTGGACGGAGTGTTCTTCCGGGCTCGGGAATTACTTCGATGACGAGGCAGCAGGCCATCCATCGTGGCCGGCCAGGGCCTCGACCCCCGGATGAGAGCCTGCAGACCGCGGATGCCAACCAGGTCCGTGCCCTGCTCGCCGAGGAGCTCCCCGCCGGCGCCGGCTCCGTGGTCACGTGCCTGGACGGCGTGATCTGGCGGGTGCGGGAGCTGCCCGACCGCCATGGCGACGGAGACGGTCGCCGGCCGCGCTAGAGTGCGGGGGTGCGGAAGCTGCCTTCCTTGTCGACGCCCGAGGGCTACAGCGAGCGCTTCGGCGTCGACCGCCGCACCGGGCTCGTGGTGGCCGGCGCGGCCGCGTTCACCGTCCTGTTCGCCTGGCTGCCGCCCGACGGCCTCGGGATCTGGGTGCTCAAGGTGCTCGGGCTGGTGCTGTTCGGCGTCGGCGGCGGCTGGTTCCTGTTCATGGTGGCGCGTGGCGGCCTCGCGTTCCGCGCCGACCGCGAGGGCGTGACGCTGGGCAACCCGCGGATCCGCCAGCCCGGCATGCACAACCGCCCGCTGCGGGTCCCCTGGCCCGACGTCGCCGCGGTGGTGCTGTTCCACCAGTACGCCGGCCAGGCCAGGGTCCCCTACGTCGGCCTGCGCCTGCGGCCCGGGGTGCGGCGCCCCGGCACCACCACCTTCAACCGCCGCAGCCGGCTGTGGGCGGTCAACCGCGGCCTGTTCCCCGGGATCCCGGAGGCGGTGCTCGTGCGCAGCCGGCCGATCACCGGCTGGCACCTCGACGAGGGCCGCCTGCTCGAGGCGATCGCCGCCTTCGCCCCCGACGTGCGCGTGCTGCGCCTGGAGCACGACGGCTCGGTGCGGCCGCTCGAACACGGCCGGTGAGCGGGTCCGTCAGGGCTCGATGGACACCGGGCGGCCGGCGGCGGTCTGCAGCAGCGCGGTGACGGTGGACCAGCCGTGGGTCGGCGCCGCGGCGGCGGGAGAGTATCCGGGGGCGTGCGGTGGGATCCGCACCCGCAGCGCCCGCGGCGCGACCCGGAACCGGATCGGCGGGTCCAGCAGGATCGCCTCGCCGTCGATGCCGACCTCGACCGGCCGGCCCGACCGCAGCTCGAAGCTCGTGTCGGTCCATTCGGCCCAGCCGGAGAAGCGGCGCGCCCGGCCGGTCGCCTGCAGCTGCACGAACCGTGCGATCTCGCCCGAGGAGCGGAACCTCGCCGCGACGATGCCGAGGGTACCGGCGTCGATCCGCCGCCTGGACCCGAAGCCCTCGCCGCGGCCCAGCTCGTACTTGTCGTTGGAGACCAGGATGAGGTGGGCGGTCTCGTGCTCGGTGCCGTCGGGACCGGTGAACCGCAGGTCGAAGGGAGCCGCGTCGGGGCCGAGCATCCTGGGCAGCAGCTCCAGGGCGGTGCCGACCTTGCGGTCGCGGTACTCCGGGGACTGCACGATCTTGGCGTACAGGCCGGCGGTGGCGTTGTTGACGAACACCCGGTCGCCGACCAGGCCCAGGTCGATGCGGCGCTCCACGGCCGGCCCGAAGGCGTCGAGGGCGCCCACCACGTCGTCCCGGTCCAGCCCCAGGTCCATCGCCAGGTGGTTGCGGGTCCCGGCTGGGACGCAGACGAACGCGACGTCGTGGGCCATGGCGACGCCGGCCACCAGCGCCTGCGAGCCGTCGCCCCCGGCCATGCCGACCACGTCCGCGCCACCGCCGACGGCCTCCCGCGCCAGCGCGAGCAGGTCGTCCCCCGGAGCCAGCACCACGGCTTCGATGCCGCGCCGCCGGGCCTCCTCCACCAGCCGGAACCGCTCCACTTTCCCGCCGCCGGACCGCGGGTTCATCAGCAGGACCGGCCGCGCCGCCGGCCCGACGGCGGCACCAGGGGTCGGGCCGCTCTTCAGCGACTTGCGGTCGCGTCCGAGCGCGTAGCGGGTCGCCGCCCCGGCGAGCGCCACCAACCCGAGCAGGAGCAGCACCAGCCACAGCCGGCCCTGCGCGACCAGCAGCACGACCAGCGCGACCAGCGCCAGCACCGCCGCTGCCGCCGCGACCGCCCGGCGGGCCCCGGTCCGCGTGACCGCGTAGGCGGCGGCGGCGATCGCCAGGCCCAGGCACGCGACCGCCGCCAGCAACAGGAGCAGGTTCCTGGCGAGCGCCACCACCTCGACCACCACGACCGCGGCGGTGGCGGCCAAGGCCACGATCGCGCCCACCCTGCGCCCTACGGACACCGACCTCATGCCGACCTCCAGCCCGACCGTACAATCCTCGCATGGCGCAACCGACAGGCAAGCCGCCGGAGACGGTCGAGGACGCGCTCGCGCGGGGGGTCGAACCCTGGCAGGGCTGGCCGTCGTCCCACCTGGCCCAGATGCTGCGGGAGCTCGGAGCGGTCGACCGGGCGGTGTACGAGGCCGTGGCCCGCACCCCCACCGCCAGCCTGGACGGCCCCGTCCGCCGGCTCTCCGACGCCGCCAACGGCTCCCGCCTGTGGCTGGGCATCGCCGCCGTGATGGCCCTGCTCGGCGGCAGGCGCGGCCGCCGGGCGGCGCTGGAGGGCGTCGTCTCGATCGGGGTGACCTCGGCGGCGGTGAACCTGGGCGTGAAGCCCCTGCGCCGGCGGCGGCGCCCGGACCGCCTCGAGTCCGGACCGTTCGAGGCCCGCCACGTGAAGATGCCGCACTCGACCTCGTTCCCCTCGGGCCACGCCGCCTCGGCGTTCGCCTTCGCCTACGCCGTCGGGCGCCACCTGCCGGTGCTGGCCGTGCCGATCCGGTTCCTCGCGGCCGGGGTCGCCTACTCGCGCGTCCACACCGGCGTGCACTACCCGGGCGACGTGGTGGCCGGGTCCGTCCTGGGGGCCGGGACCGCGGCGATGGTCGCCGCGCTGGGCGACCGCCTCCGCCGCCGGCATGCGGCGCGGCCCGGGTCCTGACCGCGCCTAGGAACCCGGCCGGATCTCGTCCACGTGCGCGACGTTGGCCTGGTCGGCCGCGTCGGCGCTGGGCGCGCCGGCAAGCCAGGCGTCGAGGATCTCGGCGAGCTCCGCCTGGGAGGTCAGCCGCAGGCTGAGCGCGAGCACGTTGGCGTCGTTCCACTTCCGCGCGCCGGCGGCGGTGTAGGCGTCGACGCACAGCGCGGCGCGGACCCCCGGCACCTTGTTGGCGGCCATCGAGGCGCCGGTGCCGGTCCAGCAGCAGACGACCGCCTGGTCGGCGCGGCCCGCCGCGACGTCGCGGGCGGCCGCCTCGCTGGCCCACGCCCAGTCGTCGCGCTCGTCGGGGTCCAGGGCCCCGTGGGTCAGCACCTCGTGACCGCGGCGGCGCAGCTCCTCGACGACCTCGGTGGCGACACCGGTGTCCTCGTCGGCGGCGACGGAGATCCTCATCCCTCCAGCCTAGCTGCCCTGCCCGCGCCGGGCAGCGCCCGGGGGTCCCAGGTGCCGCGGGCGACCTGCGGCACGAACGACTCCAGGCCCTCGGCGGGCAGGTGCACGGTGCGCCCGGTCTCGGCGGAGAGGTAGGCCGCCATCAGCAGCTCGGTGACGGCCAAGCCGTCGTCGAGGGTCTCCTCCGGCCGCCGGCCGGCGGCGAACGCCGAGGCGATGTGCCGGTCCTCGTCGATGTAGCCGTAGCTGAACGCCTCGTCGGCGAGCACGGGCATCAGCCCGGTCTCGGCGTTCTGCTTCTCCAGCAGGTCCTCGCCGGCCTGCTGGGCCTGCTCGAGGTTGCGGCCGATGAACAGCCGGGCCTCCGAGCTCTGGGTGTTCCACTCCATCGAGTACTCCGGGCCCAGCACCTCGCAGACGATCCGCAGGCCAGGACCGACGTAGCTCCAGGAGGTGGTGGCCTCGCCCACGACCTGGCGGCCGTCGGCGGCCTCGTAGGTGACCTGCGCGCGGGCGTAGTCCTCGGCCGGGGTCCTGCGGTAGTCCACGGCGCCGTCGTAGGCGGCCAGCAGCTCGTCGGCGTAGCGCGGCTGGGTCCACTTCAGCGACGCGATCTGCGCCGACACCGACCTGGGCGTGAGGTAGCCCGGCTCGCCCGGCCTGGTGAGCAGCTTGCGGGTCACCTCGACCGTGTGGCACATCATGTCGCTGAGCACCCCGCCGCCCTGCTGGGTGGGGTCCCAGAACCAGGCGCGGTGCGGGCCGCTGTGCTCCTCGGCGGCGCGCGCCAGGTAGGGCGGACCGGCCAGCCCGGCCGCGCGCTCCCACAGGATCTGCTTGCCGCGCACCAGCGCCGGCGCGAACACCTGGTTCTCCAGGTAGCCGTGGAGCAGGCCGGCCTCCTCGACCAGCCGGACGACCTCGCGCGCCTCGGCGAGGTTGCGCGCCAGCGGCTTCTCGCAGGCGAGCCCGACCAGCTCGGCCCGGCCGGCGGTCACCTCGCCGGCGATCGCGCCGACCTGCTCGACCCGCAGGTAGTTCGGGGAGCAGAGCCAGACGGCGTCGACCCTGGGGTCGCGGGCGAGCTCCGCCGGGTCGGTGTGGACGCGCGGGTCGCCGACGCCCAGCCGCCGTGCCAGCGCGGCGAGCTCCTCGGCGGTCCCGGTGTTGCGGCTGCAGATCGCGGTGATGTCCGCGTCGCGCACCGACTGCCACGCATGGACGTGGAAGTTGGCGATGAAGCCGCTGCCGACGATGCCGACCCCGAGTGCCATGCGGACCTCCTTCTTCCCAGCGCAACATGTCTAGACTACTGTTCTGCTCCACCAGCACAAGAAGCGACCATGTGGGAGGACAAGTGGGCCGCGCGCATCGGGTCACCCTACTTGGAACCGGGCTCATCGGCGACTTCTACACGATGACGCTGCACGGCCGGCGCGGCCTGGACCGCGTCGAGGTCGCGTACTCCCGCTCGGAGGAGCGGGCGGCGGCGTTCGCGCAGCGCTGGGGCATCCCGCAGCACACCACCGACCTGCGGCAGGCGGTGGAGCATCCCGACACCGACGTGGTGGTCGTGGGCCTGCCCAACGACCTGCACGAGCAGGCCATCGTCCTGGCCGCGGCGGCCGGCAAGGCGGTGCTGTGCACCAAGCCGCTGGCGCGCTCGGCCGAGGAGGCCAGGCGGATCCTGGACGCGGTGGAGCGGGCCGGGGTGTTCGCCGGCTACCTGGAGGACCTCGTCTACACGCCCAAGACCCGCAAGGCCGTGGCGGCGGTGCGCGGCGGGGCGGTCGGCGAGGTGCTGTGGGTGCGGTCGCGGGAGACCCACCCCGGCCCGCACAGCGCCTGGTTCTGGGACGCGCGCAAGGCCGGCGGCGGCGCGATCGTGGACCTCGGCTGCCACTGCATCGAGATCGTCCGCGGGTTCGTGGGCAAGGGGAACCGGCCGGTCGAGGCGATGTGCTGGACGGACACGCTGGTGCACCCGATCGACGCGGAGGACAACGCGATCGCGCTGGTGCGCTTCGAGAGCGGGGCGATCGGCCAGTTCGAGGTGTCGTGGACCTTCCGCGGCGGCATGGACCTGCGCGACGAGGTGGCCGGCACCGACGGCACGATCTGGCTCAACCACTTCCTGCGCACCGGCTTCGAGATGTTCTCCAGCGGCGGCAGCGGCGGGTACGTGGCGGAGAAGGCCGAGTCCGAGGCCGGCTGGCTGTTCCCGGTCGGCGACGAGGTGAGCGAGCTCGGCTACGTCGACATGTTCGCCGACATGTTCGACGCGCTCGACCGCGGTGGCGAGCCCGCCGAGACCTTCTACGACGGCTACGTCGTCAACGCCGTCATGGACGCCTGCTACCGCTCGGCGGCCTCGCGCGCCTGGGAGCCGGTGGCGCTGGAGTGGCGCGGCGGCAGCACGCCGCGGGTGGCGCGCGCCGCCGCCACCCACGACGGCCGCACGGTGATCAAGCGGGAGACCCTGCCGGACGGCCGCGTCAAGCTGATCCTCAAGGACGAGCGGACCGGCGACTTCGAGGACCGGGTGGTGTCGGGCTGACCCTGGAGGTCAGTCCCCGGTCGCCGTGCCGCGGGCGTACGCCCAGGCGAGCGCCAGGATGATGAAGCCGTAGAGCACCTGCTTGAGGGCCTCGTCGAAGTTCAGCAGGTTGAGCATGGTGTCGAGCACCGCCAGGATCACCGCGCCGAGGATGGTGCCGGTGTAGCCGCCGATGCCGCCCAGGATCGAGGTGCCGCCGATCACCGCGGCGGCCACCGACGGCAGCAGGAAGCCCGCGGCCAGCTGCAGGTCGACCGAGCCGCTGCGCCCGCCGATCAGGATCCCGGCGACCGCCGCCAGCAGGGCGCAGAGGGTGTAGACCGCCACCTCGACCTGCCAGACGCGCACGCCGGCCAGGCGGCAGGCCACCCGGTTGTCGCCGACGGCGTAGATCAGGCGGCCCAGCCCGGTGCGGCGCAGGCCCACCACCAGCGCGCCGCCGAGCAGCAGCCAGACCACCAGGTTCCAGGGGATGGGCCCGACGATGGTGCCGCCGCCGAGCTCCAGCACCAGCTCGGACATGCGGGTGGCGCCGCCGAGGAAGGTCTGGCTGCCCACCGTCAGCAGGCCGGTGAGGATGCCGGACATGCCGAGCGTCATGATCAGCGGGTTGACGTGGAAGAGGCCGATCGCCAGCCCGTTGACCAGGCCGACCACGACGCCGACCAGCAGCCCGGCGACGATCGCCAGGACCGCCCCCTCCGACGACTGCACCCCGGTGACGTAGGCGGCAGCCGTGGCGGTCATCGCCACCGACAGGTCGATGCCGCCGGTGAGCATGCACAGCGTCTGGCCGCCGGCGAGCAGCGCCAGCGGCGCGGTCACCAGCAGCGTGTTGCGCAGCTGGCTGAGGCTGAGGAAGTTGCGGTCGATCAGGCCGTTGGCGACCACCAGCGCCACCAGCACCCCGATCAGCGCCAGCGTCGGCCGGTCGGCGGCCGCGATCCGGGCCAGCAGGCTCCGCTCGGGCTCCTGCGCCTCGTCCTTGACGGCCACCTGGGTCATGGTGCCCGGTTCCTCCTGGCCCGCAGCAGCCCGCCCGCCAGCACCACCAGCACCACCACCACGCCCTTGACGACCTCGCCGTAGGAGGGGTCGACGCCGAGGCCGAGCATGATGTTGGGGATCAGGTACAGGCACCAGACGGCGAACACCGGCCCGATCAGGCCGCCGACCCCGCCGCTGAGCGCCACCCCGCCGAGCACGATCGCGGCCACCGAGTTCAGGGTGGCGTTCATGGCGATGGTCGACTGCGGGCTGCCGCCAACGGTGAAGGCGGTGGTGGCCAGGCCGGCCAGGCCGGCCAGCAGGCCGGCGACGGCGTAGGCCACCACCTTGGTGCGCAGGGGGTCCACGCCGGAGAGGTAGGCGGCGTCGCGGCTGCTGCCGAGCGCGTAGATGGCGATGCCGGCGCGGGAGCGGCGCAGCGGCGCCCACACCAGCAGCAGCGGCGCCAGCAGGCACAGCAGCGCCGGCCACCAGGCGCTGCCGGAGCCGAGCACCAGCGCCGAGAACCCCTCGGAGGTGCCGCCGCCCGGCGTCGGCAGGATGAACAGCGCCACGCCGCCCCAGACGAAGCTGGTCGCCAGCGTGACGATGATGTCGGGGACCTTGGACACGGTGATGACCAGGCCGGTGAGCGCGCCGAGCGCGGCGGCCAGGGCCAGGCAGCCGGCGGCGACCAGCAGCGACCCGCCCAGGTCGGTGCCCTCCATGAGCCGCGCCGACAGGCAGTTGACCAGCACCATCATGGATCCGACCGACAGGTCGATGCCGCCGCCGATGACCACCACCGACTGGGCCATGGCCAGGTAGGCGAGCGGCAGGGTGGAGGCGAGCAGGGTCTGCAGCTCGAAGGCGCCGAAGTTCCTGGTCTGCGAGGCGCTCCAGGCCAGCAGCACGGCGAAGAACGCCACCACGGCGGCGGTCCAGGCGTGCCGGCGGGCCAGGCGACGGGTTGGCCCGAGCGGTCGGATGGCGGCCTGTGCGGTCATCCGGCCTCGGTGAGGGCGTCGGCCAGGCCGTGGGCGGAGCTGAGCAGCGTGGCCTCGTCGGCCTCGGCGGCGGGGAGCTCGGCGACGATGCGGCCGCCGTAGAGCACCAGCACGCGGTCGCAGGCCAGCGGCACCTCGCGCAGCTCGCTGGTGAACATCAGCACCGACTTGCCGGCGGCGGCCAGCTCCCGGAACAGGTCGTAGATCTGGTGCTTGGTGCCGACGTCGATGCCGCGGGTGGGGTCGAAGCAGAGCAGGGTGCTGAAGCCACCGACCAGCCAGCGCCCGATGGCGACCTTCTGCTGGTTGCCGCCGGACAGGCGCTTGGCCTGCGCCTGGGCGCGGGTGTCGATGGACAGCCGGGCGATCGCCTCGGCGACCTGCCGCCGCTCGCGGTCGGCGTTGATCCAGCCCCAGCGGCCGGGGGCGTTGTAGTTGGCGATGGCGAGGTTCTCGCGCACCGAGCGTTGCGGCAGCAGCGCCTGCCAGCGGTCGGACGGCACCAGCGTCAGGCCGTGGCGGATGGCCTCGTGGGGGTGCCTGGCGGCCAGCCGGCGGCCGCCCGCCACGACCTCGCCGGAGGCGGCCGGGCGGTCGCCGGCGAGGATGTCGAACAGCTCGTCCTGGCCCTGGCCCTCCAGCCCGGTGATGGCGAGCACCTCGCCCCTGGCCAGGGTGAGGGAGACGTCCTTGACCCGGTGCCCGTCCGAGAGGCCGCGCACCTCGAGCGCCGGCTCGCCGGCGACCGCCTGCGAGGCGTGCGCCACCTGCCTCGGCTCGGTCACCGCCAGCGCGGCCCGCTCGCCGAGCATCGCCGCCACGATCCGCTGCTCCTTGGCATCGGCGGACACGAGGGTGTCGACGTTGCGGCCGTCGCGCAGGACCGTGACGCGGTCGCAGATCTCCTGCACCTCCAGCAGGCGGTGGGAGATGAACAGCACCGAGCGGCCCTCGTCCCTCGCCTGGCGGATGACCACGAACACCCGGTCGGCGTAGTCGGCGGGCAGCGCGGCGGTGATCTCGTCCAGCAGCAGCAGCGCCGGGTCGTGGGCCAGGACGCGGGCCAGGTCGAGCATCCGCAGCAGCGGCAGCGGCAGCGCGCCCGCCTGCTCGCCCAGCTCGACGCCGTCGAGCTCGAGCTGGGCGAGCCGCCGCCGGAACGCGGCCGGGACGGTGCCGGTGAGCCGGAGGTTCTCGGCGACGGTCAGGTCGGGCGCGAACGCCGGGTCCTGGAAGACCGGCGCCAGGCCGGCGGCGCGGGCGTGGGCCGGCGAGCGGAACCTGCGCGCCTGTCCGTCCACCTCGACGACGCCGGCGTCGGGACGGGTCACGCCGCTGAGGACCTTGACCAGCGTGCTCTTGCCGGCGCCGTTGGCGCCGACCAGCCCGTGGATCTCGCCGGGCGCGACCGCGAGGTCGACCGAGCGCAGGGCCACCACCGACCCGTACCGCTTGGCGACCTCGCGGGCGCTGAGCAGGGATGCCGCGATCGTTACTCCCCGGGGCCCTTGCAGGCGAACAGCTGCTCGGGCGTGTAGTTGGTGTAGGGCTCCACCCGCACCTGGGAGCTGTAGGTCGGCTCCCGGTCGGCGAAGTAGTTCTGCTCCAGCTGGTCCTTGCCGGTCTCGTAGTCCCACACCTGCGGCGTCAGCTGGGCCTCGCGCGGCACCTGCTTGCCCTCCAGCACGTCCAGCGCGATCGAGGTGCCGACCCCGCCGATGGTCGCCGGGTTGGTCACCGCGGCGCCCTTGAGGCCCTTGCTGTTCAGGGTGAGGAGCTGGTTGAGGAACTCGTTGTTGTCGGCGCCGACGATCGGGACGTACGGCTTGTTGAGCGACTGGAAGGCCTTGACCACGGTGTAGTCGATGCCCGAGGTCCAGATGCCGTCGACCTTGGTGGAGGAGTTGAGGATGTCCAGCGCCTGCTGGCCGCCCTTGGAGAAGTCCCAGCCGGTGAAGACCTCCTTGACCACCTTGACGTCGGGGTACTGCTTGAGCGCCTCGGTGAACCCCTGGTGCCGGTCGTCGTCGGCGGGGACGCCGGCGATGCCGCGCATCTCCACGACGTTGCCCTTGCCGCCCAGCGCCTTGGCGAGCCACTCGCCGCCGAGCCGGCCGTAGGCGACCTGGTCGTTGGTGGCGACGTAGGCCTCCGGCGCGCTGACGGCCTGGTCGACCGCGACCACCACGATGCCCTTGTCCTTGGCCTGCTTGATGACGGGGTTGAGCTTCTCGCGGTCCGAGGGGTTGACGACGATCGCGTTGACCCCCTGCGAGATGAGGCTGCGCAGGTCGGCGATCTGCTCGGTGGGGCCGCCGTTGCGGTTGGCGACGACCACCCTGCTGACCTTGCCGCTCGCCAGCGCCTCGGCCTTGACCGAGCAGATCATCTCCTCGCGCCAGCCGTTGCCCACCAGGGTGTTGCTGACCCCGACCACCCACTTCTGGCCGCCGCCACCGCCGCCGCCCCCACCGGCCGCGGTGTCGCCGTCCCCGCCGCAGGCGGCCAGCGTGGCCGCCAGCAGCGCCGTGACCGCCAGCGCGACGATCCGGCGTATGCCCGTCCTCTCCATTCCCTGCTCCTTCCCCTCGGCTGGGGTTCCCACCTTGGCTACTCGCCCGGGCGGGCCTCCGGTTCCGCACCGGCGAGCGTCGACGCGGCCCGTCGGGCGTGCTCGCGGTAGGCCGCGTCGAACAGCGCCGCGGAGCGCTCCGGCCCCACCACCGCGGACGCGGTGATCACCGGCGGGATCACGCCGCGCCCCATCAGCAGCTCCGCGGTCTGCACCTTGATCTCGTTGACCACGGCCACCGCGACCACCGACGACGACGGGCCGACCGGGGTGTCCAGCCCGTCGAGGGTGATGAGGGCGTCGCCCACGGGCGTGCCCAGGTCGATCACCAGGTCGGCCACGTCCAGGAGGCGCCGGCCGCTGTGGTGGCCCGGCTGCGACGCGCGCGAGTGCTCCACCGCGGTCACGGTGACCACCCGCACGCCGCGGCGCCTGGCGCCCTCGGCCATCTCGATCGGGACCGCGGTGACGCCGCCCACGCTGAACACCATCATCACGTCGGTCGGCCGGAAGGAGAAGTTCGCCAGGATCGCCTCGGACAGGCCCTCCGTGCGCTCGATGAACATCGCCTGGCGCTGGCCGTTGGCGCCCACGATCTGGGTGTGGAAGGTCATCGACAGCTCCACCATCGGGTGGAACCCGGGGAACGACCCGTACCTGGGGAACATCTCCTCCACGGCGATCCGCGAGTGGCCGGTGCCGAACAGGTGCACCAGCCCGCCGGCGGCGATGGCGTCGGCGCACCACTCGGCGGCCTGGGCGATCCGCTCCGCCTCCCGCTCCGCCAGGCGTTCGAGCAGGCCGATGGCCGCGGTGGTCCAGCGCCCGGCTGCCTTGGAGGCGGTCATCCAAAACTCCATACTTCATCGGGCTAGTTGTCTAGCCATTTGGTAGCCAACTAGCCTAGAGTTGGGCCTTGGGGAGGTCAAGGAGTCCGTTGGGACAGCGCCCGCCGGAAGCCCGCTACCAGGAGATCGAACGGTGGCTGCGCCGCCGCGTGCTGCGCTCGGCGCACGGCGACCCGCTGCCGTCGGAGTCGGAGCTGGCGGCCCGCTTCGGGGTGAGCCGCATGACCGCCAGGCAGGCGGTGCAGAACCTCGCCGCCGAGGGGCTGGTGCAGCGGCGCCGCGGCGCCGGGACCTTCGTGGCGCCGCGGCCCATCCACCGCCACGTGGGCTCGCTGATGAGCTTCACCGAGGACATGCGCCGTCGCGGCATGAAGGCCTCGTCGCGGCTGCTGGCGGCCGGGCTGCGCCCGGCGACCACCGCCGACCTCGACGCGCTGCGGCTGCCCGACGGGACCCGGGTGGTCGCGATCTCGCGGCTGCGGCTGGCCGACGGCCTGCCGCGGGCGATCGAGCACGCCGCGCTCCCGGCCGACTGCGCCGCGGTGCTCGCCGACGACCTGGAGACCGGCTCGCTGCACGAGAGCCTGGTCGCCCTCGGCCGGGTCCCCAGCATCTCCCGCTCATGGATCCGGGCGCGGATCGCGACCGCCGCCGAGGCGCGCCTGCTGGGGATCCCGCGGCGCTCGGCGCTGCTGGTGGAGCGCCGCATCATCTACGACACCGACGACCTGCCGCTGGAGCACACCGAGACGGCCTACGACGCCGACAACTACGCCATCGACGCGGTCTTCAGCGCCGCGCGCCCCGCCGGCGTGCCGGACGGCCAGGGTCAGGCGCCGCCCTAGGCCGGGCGGCGGGGGTCAGGTGCCTGCGAGCGCCACGAAGTCGTCGAGGATGGTGGCGGTGGCGGTGGCTCCGCAGCGGTCGGCGCCGGCCTCCATGACGTCCAGCAGGGCCTCCAGCGTGCGCACCCCGTGGGCGGCCTTGACCTTGACCCGCGGCGAGACGCTGGCGCGCATCAGCCGGATGTCCTCGAGGGTGGCGCCGCTGGGCGCGAAGCCGGTGGAGGTCTTGACGTAGTCGGCGCCGGCGGCCTCGACCGCCTTGCAGGCGGCGACCTTCTGCCCGTCGCTGAGGTAGGCGTTCTCGAGGATCACCTTCACCACCGCGGCGTCGGCGGCCGCCACCACCTCGCGGACCTCCTGCTCGACGCGGGACAGCTCGCCGGAGCGCAGCCAGCCGATGTTGAGCACCATGTCGAGCTCGGCGGCGCCCTGGGAGCGCGCCAGTCCGGCCTCGTGCGCCTTCACCTCGGTGGCCGAGGACCCGTGGGGGAAGCCGACCACCGTCCCCACCGCGACCGGGCCGCCCGCCAGCAGCGAGGCGACCAGCGCCACGTCGGCCGGGCGGCAGCAGGCCGAGGCGACGCGGTAGCGGGCGGCCAGCGCGCAGCCCTCCTCCACCTCCGCCAGGGTCAGCTCCGGGCGCAGCAGGGAGTGGTCGATCGTGCCGGCCACCTGCTGGTAGGTGAACCCGCGCAGGGTCGCGGTCATGACCCGCCCGCCGGCCTGGCGATCACCGAGAACTCGGTGCCGAAGGGGTCGGTGATGGTCGCCATCCGCCCGTAGACGAACTCCTCGGGGGCGGTGGCCCTGCCCCCGGCGGCGCCGGCCGCCGCCGCCACCGCGTCGCTGTCGGCGACCTCGAAGGTGGTCGACCAGGCGGACGAGGGCGCGTCCGGCACGCCGATCACGCCGCCGACCTCGTGGCCGTCGGGGCGGCGCAGGAAGGTGAAGTCGAAGCCGGGGAGGTCCTGGTTGCCGTCCAGGGTGAAGCCGAACACCGCCGCGTAGAACGCCCTGGCGGGTTCGGGGTTCGGGGTGACCAGGTCGTTGCGGACCAGCGCCCCGGGCTCGTTCACCACCTCGCAGCCGACGCGGGCGCGGCCCTGCCAGAGGCCGAACTGGGCGCCGACGGGGTCCCTGGCCAGCGCCATGCGGCCCTGGTCCATGACGTCCATCGGCGGCTGGACCAGGGTGCCGCCCGAGTCGGTGACGCGCTTGGCGGTGCCGTCGCAGTCGCTCGTCGCCAGGTACACGTTCCACCAGAAGGCGGTGGCGTCCGGGTCGGGGTTGGGCGCGAGCCCCGCGGCCGCGCGACCGTCGAGCAGGCAGGTGGCGTACCGCCCCGTCTCCTCGGGCCCCACGTCGAAGTCCCAGCCGAACAGGGCGCGGTAGAACGCCATCGCGCGGTCGAGGTCGGGGATGCCGAGGTCGATCCAGGTCGGGGTCCCGTCCGGCTGGTTGCTGGTCACGTAGCTCACTCGGGCGCTCCTCGGTGGTCCTGCGGTGCCGGCCTCCCAGCCTGCCGGGGCGGCCACCCGGCGGGCAAGCGTCCTGGCGGCGGCGTGCGGGAGCGGCGCTATGCCGGGAGCTCGCGCAGCGACGGCACCCGGTCGAGGTCGATGCCGAAGCGGTCGCGGTAGGCGTCCAGCACCTCGGCGTCGCCGGGCAGGGTGCGCTCCCGCTGCCCGCCGCCGGTCGTCTCGACCAGGGTCCGGTCGCTGAGGGTGACCCGGCCGCGCTCGGTGAGCCGCGAGCAGACCAGCGAGCGGGTGAAGCGGGACCTCGGCGAGGTCTGGTGCCACCAGCAGGTCGCCTCGAAGTCGCGCAGCGCCCGGGGGCGTTGCTCGGCGCGGTACTGCGGCGCGCCGTCCCTGAGCACGTCGAGGTCGCCGTCGGCGGTCTCGGTGACGTGGAAGGCGCCGCCGGGATCGGCCTGCTCGGCGCCGCTGCCGAGGCGCAGCGGGTAGTGGCTGTGGCGGCCGAAGCCGACGTCGGCCAGCCACGACCCGGCCCCGTCGAGGTCGACGCGCAGGGCGAGGTGGCCGAACGGCGGCCCCAGCCCCTGGTCGCCGAAGACGCGGGCGGCCAGCAGCGTGACCCTGAAGCCCAGCGCCGACAGCAGCGCCGCGAAGGCGCCGTTGAGCTCGTAGCAGAAGCCGCCTCGCCGGCGCCGGACGACCTTGTCGACCAGGGTGTCCTGGTCGAGCACGATCGGCTCCCCGAGGTGGATGCTGAGGTTCTCGAAGGGGACCGTCAGCAGGTGCTGGAGCTGCAGCCGCCGCAGCGTCGCCGCGTCGGCCCGCGGGACCCCGCCGACGCCGATCCGCGCCAGGTAGGCGTCGCGCAGCGGCCCGTCCATCGGCATCCCCGGACTTGTTGTTGACGTGTCACCTAAAGCTGGCATAGCGTTGGTGACATGTCAACTAGCACGCCGCGCGCCGGGACGGACGAGCCCCGCTGGCTCGACGAGGCCGAGGACCGCGCCTGGCGCGGCTACATGCGCATGCGCACCCTGCTCCACGCCCAGATCCTGCGCGACCTGGCGCGGGAGGCGGACCTGTCAGGGCCCGACTACGACGTCCTGTCCAACCTGTCGGAGGCGGACGGGCGCCGCTCGCGGCTCGGCGACCTGGCCGCCCGCATGGCGTGGTCGAACAGCCGGCTGTCGCACCACATCAGCCGCATGGAGCAACGCGGCCTGGTCACCAGGGAGGACTGCGCCTCCGACGGCCGCGGCGCCTTCGTGGTGCTGACCGACGCGGGCTTCCGCGCCATCGAGGCCGCCGCCCCCGGCCACGTCGCCTCGGTGCGGCGGTACTTCGTCGAGCCGCTGAGCAGGGAGCAGCTGGAGGCGCTGGCGGAGATCTCCTGGACGGTGGTGCGCGGGCTGACCGGCGAGGAGCGGTCGTGAGGTGGCTCGCCTGGGCCCGGCTGTTCGCCGGGCTGTGGCTGTTCGCCGCCGGGGTGGTCCTCGGGCTGCGCTCCGGGCTGGGGGTGTCGCCGTGGGACGTGCTCCACGACGGCATCCGGCAGGTCACCCCGCTGTCGTTCGGCGCCGCCAGCGTCCTGGTCGGCGTCGTCCTGGTGCTGGTGGCGCTGGGGTACGGCGTCCGGCCCGGAGCTGGCACGCTGGCGAACATGGTCGCCATCGGCCTGTTCGCCGACGCCATGCTGGCCAGCGGGGTCGGCCGGGACCTCGACGTGCTGCCGCTGCCGCTGCGGCTGGCGGCGGTGCTCGGCGGGGTCGGGCTGGTCGCGCTCGGCTCGGCGCTGTACATCGGCGCCGGCCTCGGCTCCGGGCCGCGGGACTCGCTGATGCTGGCGCTGGCGGCGCGGACCGGCGTCCGGGTCGGCCTGGTCCGGGCGCTGATCGAGGCGGGCGCGCTGGGCGCCGGGTGGCTGCTGGGCGGCGTGGCCGGCATCGGCACCGTCCTGTTCGTCGTCGGCGTCGGCCCGGCCGTCGAGCTGGCGTTCCGCCTGCTCCGGGTCGAGGTGCCAGGCAGGAGGGAAGGCGCATGGGCGCGACGCTGATCGGGCTGGGCATCTCGACCGCCGCCCCGCCAGGGGCCGACCCGGTGGCCACCGCCACCAGGGCGGAGGAGCTGGGCTTCGACCTCGTCTCGGCCTCCGACCACCTCCACGGGCGGCAGCCGACCTTCGAGCCCTGGACGATGCTGTCGTGGATCGCCGCCGCCACCTCGCGCATCCGCGTGGCGACCCGCGTGCTGGCCGTGCCCTACCGGCACCCGGCGGTGCTGGCGAAGATGGCCGCCAGCTTCGACCGGCTGTCGGGCGGCAGGCTGATCCTCGGGCTGGGCGGCGGCGCGGTGGACGACGAGTTCCGTGCCTTCGGGCTCGGCGTGCGCTCCCCCCGCGACAAGGTCGACGGGCTGGAGGAGGCGATCCGCATCGCCAGGGGCCTGTGGTCGCAGCCCCGGCTCTCCTTCGAGGGCCGGCTGTACCGCACCGACGGCGCCGAGCTGGAGCCGAAGCCGGACCGCCGCATCCCGATCTGGCTTGGCACCTACGGCAACCGCGCGCTGGCCCTGACCGGGCGCCTGGCCGACGGCTGGATCCCGTCGCTGGCCTTCGCGCCCCCCGACCGGGCGGCCGCCATGCGCCGGCGCGTCCTGGCGGCCGCGGAGGCGGCCGGCCGCGACCCCGCCGAGGTCACCTGCGCCTACAACGTCGGCGTCCGGGTGGACGAACGGGCCGGGGCGCGGCCCGCGGTGGTGGCGGGTCCCCCGGAGGCCGTCGCCGAGCGGCTGCTCGGCTTCCTGGAGCTCGGCTTCACGGCCCTCAGCCTCATCCCGGTCGGGCCGGACGAGCGGGAGCAGGCCGAGCGCCTGGCGGCCGAGGTGGTCCCCGCGCTGCGCGCCGCGGCCGAGGACCCCTCCTAAGGGCCGCTGGGGTCAGGCGAAGCGGTCGGCTCCGGCGAGGTAGCGGGCGGGATACTCGGGCTCCAGCCGGCTGGGGGCGTCCAGCAGGCGCAGCTGGGCCTCGTCCAGGCGCCACCCCGCGGCGCCCAGGTTGTCCTCCAGCTGCTCCAGGGTGCGGGCGCCAAGGATCGGCGCGGTCACGCCCGGCCGGGTCAGCAGCCAGTTGAGCGCGACCTGGGCCATCGTGCGGCCGCTCTCCTCCGCCACGCGCTGGACGGCGTCGACGATCGCCCAGTTGCGGTCGGTGGCCCGCCTGGCCCAGGCCTCCTCGAAGTCGTCGGCGGCGTTGGCGATACGGCTGTCGGGCGGCGGCGGCGCGTCGCGGTGGTACTTGCCGGAGAGGAAGCCGCCCCCGAGCGGTCCCCAGGGCAGCACGCCGAGCCCGGCGTCCAGCGCAGCGGGCAGCACCTCCCGCTCGACGTCGCGGACGACCAGCGAGTACTGCGGCTGCACGGTGACGAACGGCGCCCAGCCGTGGTGGCGCTGCAGGCCCGTGGCCTTGGTCAGCTGCCAGCCGGTGAAGTTGGAGAGCCCCACGTAGCGGGCCTTTCCCTGGTGGACCAGGTCGTCGAGGGTGGCGAGGGTCTCCTCCAGCGGCGTGTACGCGTCCCAGCTGTGCACCTGGTAGAGGTCGACCCGGTCGGTCTGCAGCCGCCGCAGGCTGGCGTCGATGGCCCGGGTCAGGTGGACCCTGGTGCTGCCGCGGTCGTTGGCGCCGGGGCCGGTCGGGAAGTGGCCCTTGGTGGCCAGCACGACCTCGTCGCGCCGGCCCTTGAGAAGGCGCCCGAGCACCTCCTCGGAGCGGCCCTCGGCGTAGACGTCGGCGGTGTCGACGACGTTGCCGCCCGCCTCCAGGTAGCGGTCGAGCAGCTTGCCCGAGGTGGCCTCGTCCGCCTCGCGGGCGAAGGTCATCGTGCCGAGGCACAGCACCGAGACGAACGTGCCGGTCCGGCCCAGCGGCCGTTGCTCCATCTGGCTCCTCCTCGCAGCAGGGTCCCTGCCGGGTCCAGCATGCCGCAGCTCGACCTACCATCCCGGCGTGGAGCTGCCCGTTCAGCGCTCCCGGGCCCACCCCGCCAGCCGCCGGGCGAGCGCCGCCAGCTCCAGCTCGCCGGCGGCGGCCGCCCAGGCGAGACGCTTGTTCCCGTCGACCAGCGCACGGTTGCGCACGATCCCCTCCAGCAGCGCGGCTGCCTTGTCGTGGAGGGTCGGATAGGCACCCTCGCCGAAGGCGCTCGCCCGCGGACGGTGCGCCGCCGAGTCAAGCAGGCCGAGGTCCCTGACGGCCGCGCGGCCGATGGTCTCCTCCACGATCGCCAGCAGGTCCTCGACCGTCAGGGGCGCTGGACCTCCAGCTTGACGACCAGGTCGTCCAGGAACGCCTCGCGGGCCTCGGGCGCCGCCCCGGCGACCACCATGCCGGCCAGGTAGGTGGTCACCGGGGCCGCCCGGCGCTCTGCCGAGTGGGCGGCCACCCGGGCCAGCTCCAGCACCGCCTCGATCTCGCCCTCGCCGATGCTCGGCGGGTTCGGGCCCAGCAGGGCGCGCACCCGCTCGATGAACTCGTTCAGCTCGTCCATGGCCGTACTCTAATCCCTCCGGCGGCGGCGCCACGCGGCGAGGTCGGCGGGATCGTCCAGGTCGGCGAACGAGCGGCCGTCGGGGTCGAGGCCGCGCCACTCGGCCTCCTCCACCACCAGGGTCCGCAGCACGGCCAGCAGGCCGCGCAGCGACCGGTCGCCCGCTTCCAGCCGGGCCCGCGCCGCCGCCAGCGCCGGCCGGCGCTGGTACACCGCCACCAGCGGCTCCAGCCGGCCGCCGCGACGGCACGCCACCGCCTCGGCGCGCCCCCGCAGCGAGACCAGGTGGGCGAGCAGCTCCACCCGCAGCCCCGGGTGGTCGCCGGCCAGCACCAGCACGTGGCCGGCGTCCAACGCGGCCAGCGCGGCGGCCAGCGCGGCCAGGGGACCGGCACCGGGGTCGGCGACCACCCCGGCCGCCAGGCCCCCATGGCCGCCCTCCGCGGCGACCAGCCCGCGGGCGCGGTGACCCACCGGAGCGACCAGCACCACCGGTTCCGCGACCGCCGCGGCGGCCGCCAGCACCCGCGCGGCGAGCGGCGACCCGCCGACCGGCATGGTCGCCTTGTCGCGTCCCATGCGCCGGCTCGCCCCCCCGGCCAGCACCGCCGCCGCCACCACCGCCACCTGAGGCTCCTCATCGGGTCTGAGCTGCAGAAATAAGTATGCCAAGCGGCCCGGATAGGGCGGCCAACCGATGCGGCGGCCCTACCTCAGGGGCGCATCCTGAGCAGGCCAGGAGCGCCAGAGCACAAGGAGCGACCGAGATGCTGATCACCACCCACCCGGACGTGACCAGGCTCCTCGCCACCGAGCGCCGCGCCAGCCTGCTCGCCGAGGCCGAGGACCACCGCCGCGCCCGCCGCCCGCTCGCGCAGTGGCGGCCGGCCCGGTTCCGCCAGCCCACCGCCGACCGGCAGCGGGTCGTCGTCCCCCACACCACCGGCGCCGGCCAGCCCGAGCGCGCCGCCTGACCGGGCGGCGTGGTGCGGCCACCGGCCGCCATCGCCCGCCACACCCCGGGCCGCCTCACCCGCCGCGCTCGGGGCCGGCCAGCGCAGGCGCCGAGACCGCCGATACCCGCCGGCGGGCCGTCGTTGGTTTTAGGGCGGCCAGCGCGGGCGCCGGGACCGCCGCTGCGCTGCCGGCGGGGCCTTAGTGGCTGGTAGCCTGGCGGGCATGCTGGCCGCCCGGACCGGGCTGAGCCCGGTCATGGTTGGGCGCGCCGCCGAACTGGCGCGCCTGCGCGAGCTCGCGGCCACGGCCCGCGACCCGGCCGTGGTGCTGGTCACCGGCGAGGCCGGCATCGGCAAGACCCGGCTGGTCGCCGAGCTGGTGGCAGGCCTCCACCCGGCCACGCCGGTGCTCGCCGGCCAGGGAAGCCAGGGCGCCCCCGGCCGGCCCTTCCAGCTGCTGCTCGAGGCGGTCGAGCCGGTCGTCGGGCCGTGGGACGCGGTCCCCGAGCCGCTGGCGGACCGCGCGGAGCCGCTGCGGCTGCTGCTCGGGCCGGTGGCGCCGAGGCTCGCCGTCCACGCCGACCGCGAGTACGGCCAGGAGGAGCTGCTGCGCGCCGCCGTCGCCCTGGTCCGCGAGCTCGCCGGCGGCCTCGCGCCGCGGCAGGAGGGCGCCGCCCGGGCGGTGCTGGTGTTCGAGGACCTCCACTGGGCGGACGCCCAGAGCGTCGCCCTGTTCGGCCGCCTGGCGGTGGCGTCCGACCTCCCCCTGCTGCTGGTCGGCACCCTCCGTCCCGAGGCGGTGACGCGCCGCCATCCGGTGGTCGACCTGCTCGCCGAGCTGGAGCGCCAGCGCTCGGTGACCACCATCACGCTGGACCGCCTCGACCGGACCGGGGTCGCCGAGCTGCTGGCCGCCGTCTACCGCCACCCGGTGCCGTACCGGGCCGCCGAGGCGCTGCACCAGCGGACCGGCGGCAACCCCTTCTTCCTGGAGGAGCTGGTGGTCACCGCCGGCCGGGCCGACCCCGGACGGCTGGCGGAGCTGCCGCTGCCATGGAACCTGACCGAGGCGGTGCTGCGGCGCCTCGACGACCTGACCCCCGAGCAGCGCCGGGTGGTCGACGCCGCCGCCATCCTCGGCCGGCGCATCTGGTTCGACCTGCTCGCCGCCGTCACCGGCAGCGGCGAGGAGGAGCTGATCGGCGTGCTGCGCCACCTGGTGGCCGAGAACGTCGTGGTCGAGGAGGAGCCGGACGTGTTCGCCTTCCGGCACGCCCTCACCCGGGAGGCGATCGCCAGCCGGCTGCTCGGCCGCGAGCGCCGCCGCCTGCACGAGAAGGCCCTCGCCGTCCTGCAGGAGGCCGGCGGCGGCGACCACGCGGCGATCGCCTGGCACGCCAGGGGCGCCGGCCGCTACGACGAGATGGTCGAGGCCGCCCGCGCGGGCGCGTGGAGCTACCTGCAGCAGGGCGCCACCGCCGAGGCCCTGCGCCTGGCCGAGCAGGGGCTGTCCGAGGCCGAGCGCGACCTGGACCTGCTGGCCGCCGCCTCCAAGGCGGCCTGGCTCATCGGCCTGAACGACGTCGCCATCGAGCACGGCCGGCGCTGGCACCAGGAGGCCAGCGCCGGCGGCCAGCCCGCCGAGGAGGCCAGCGCCCTCATGCGCCTGGCCCGCTGCTACTGGGAGGCGCTCGACTACCAGCGGCACTGGCAGGCGGTGTGGGGCGCGCTGGCAGTGGCCGAGCAGCTCGGCGAGTCGCGCACCCTCGCCCGCGCCCACGCCCTGGTCGCGCAGGCCCACATGCTGGCCGAGCGGAACGCCGAGGCGATCGAGTGGGCGGACAAGGCGCTGGCGCTGGCCGACCGGCTGGACTGCCCCGACGTGCGCGCCGCCGCCCTGGTCGAGAAGGGGTCGGCGCTGATCGACACGCCGGAGGGCCACGACCAGGGCGTGGCGCTGCTGGAGCAGGCGGTCGCCGAGGCAGAGGCGGGCGGCTTCGGCTTCACCCTGCAACGGGCGCTGAACAACCTGGCCGTGCTCCAGGTGGCGGTGTGGCCGCCGGCGCGCAGCCGCCAGGTCCTGCGCCGCATGCAGGAGACCGCCGAGCGCAACGGCCAGGCGTCGGAGGCGCCCGGCTGGGCCCTGGGCGAGAGCGCGATCGCGAGCCTCGAAGGCGACCTGGACGCCGCCCTGAAGGCCGTCCGCGACGCCCGCCGCTCCGCGTTGGAGGGGCTCACCGACCGCTGGTGGCAGGGCTTCCACGAGGCCCCGCTGCTGCTGGAGGCGGGCGCGCTCGACGAGCTGGCCGACCTCCTGGCACGCCAGGAGACGGACGCGGGCCGCCACGACGACCCCTCCACGCTCGCCTTCGTCAGCATCCTCCGGCTCGCCCTGGCGACCCGCCGGCACGACCTGGAGGCGGCCACGGCCGCGCTCACCGGTGCCATGGCCCCGGCGGTCTGGACCGGCGGCTGGACCGGCAAGCACGAGGAACTGGTCCTGCCCGTGCTGATCGCGGCGCTGCGCGCCGGGGTGCCCGCGGCCGAGGTGCGGGCGCGCCTGCCCAGCCGGCGGCGCCCGGCCGGCCCGGACCCGGACCGCTGGAGCCCGCTGGAGCTGGGCCTCGCCCACCTGGAGGCGGCGTTGCTGGAGGCCGACGGCCAGCCCGCCGCCGCCGCCGAGGCCTACCTGCGGGCGGCCGGCCGGCCACGCACCTACCGGCCCGCCTACCTGGTGGCCGACTGCCAGCTGGGCGCCGCCCGCTGCCTGTTCGCCCTCGGCGACCAGGACGGCGCGCTGCGCCACGCCCACGAGGCCGGCGGCCTGCTGGAGCGCTGGCCGGGCTGGCGCCGGGACGAGGTCCAGGCGCTGCTGCGGCGGCTCGGCGCCGGCTCCCCCACCGTCGAGGGACCGGCCTCGCTCACCCCCAGGGAGCGCGAGGTCGCCGCGCTGGTCGCCGAGGGGCTCTCCAACGGCGAGGTGGCCAGGCGGCTGTACATCTCCACCAAGACCGCCTCGGTGCACGTCTCCAACATCCTCGCCAAGCTCGGCATGACGTCGCGGGCCGAGGTGGCCGCCTGGGCGGTCCGGGTCGGCCTGGCACCCGGCCGGACGCCCGACGCCGACGCGGCGCGGACCTGATGGACCTCGGCCTCGACGGCCAGGGGGTTCTGGTCACCGGCGGGTCCGGCGGCGTCGGCCAGGCGGTCTGCCGCGCCTTCGCCGCCGAGGGCGCCCTGGTGGCCGTCCACCACCACCGCAACCGCGAGGCCGCCGAGAAGCTGGCGGCCGAGCTGCCCCACGCCGTGGCGGTCGGCGCCGACCTGACCACCGAGCACGGTGCCGCCGCGGCGGTCGACGGCGCCGCCGTGGCCCTCGGCCGCCTGGACGCCTGCGTCCACGCCGCCGGGACCTGGCCCGCGGACCCCCTGCCGGCATGGGAGCTCGACCTGGCCCGCTGGGAGGCGACCATCCGGGTCGACCTCACCGCCGCGTTCCTGGTCGCCAGGGCGTTCCTGCGCCGGGTGGCCGCCCAGGGCCACGGCAACCTGGTGTTCGTCGGCTCGACCGCGGCGCTGTTCGGCGAGGCCGACCACTCGGACTACGCCGCGGCCAAGGCGGCGGTGGTGTACGGGCTGGTCCGCTCGCTGAAGAACGAGATCGTGCGGGTCGCGCCCGCCGGGCGGGTCAACGCGGTCTGCCCCGGGTGGACGCGGACCCCGATGACCAGGGCCGCCCTCGAGGACCCGACCCTGGTGCCGCGGGCGACCCGCACGATGGCGCTGCGCAAGCTCGCCACCGCCGGCGACGTCGCCGCCCAGGTGGTGCTGCTCGCCTCCGACCGGGCCGCCGGCCACGTCACCGGAGAGGTGGTCACCGTCGCCGGGGGCATGGAGGGGCGCGTGCTCCACGAGTAGCGTTGGGCGCCTCCGTAGAATGACCCGATGAAGCTGCTGCTGCTGCGCCACGGCGTCACCGAGCACACCGGCGCCCGGCTGTCGGGCTGGCTGCCCGGCGTGCACCTCAGCGACGCCGGGCTGCAGCAGGCCAGGGCGCTGGCCGAGCGGCTCGCCCCGGTGCCGATCGACGCCGTCTACGCCAGCCCCCTGGAACGCTGCACCGAGACCGCCGCCGAGGTCGCCGAGCCGCGCGGCCTCAAGGTCGACACCGTCGAGGACCTCGGCGAGGTCCGCTACGGCGCCTGGACCGGCCGGACGCTCAAGGAGGTGGCCAAGGAGCCCGCCTGGAAGGTGGTCCAACGGAACTTCTCGGCCGCCCGCTTCCCCGAGGGGGAGTCGATCTTCGAGCTCCAGGCCAGGGCCGTGGTCGCGGTCGAGCGGCTGCGGGAGGCCCACCAGGGCCAGACCGTGGCGGTCTGCAGCCACGCCGACGTCATCAAGGTGCTCGCCGGCCACTACCTCGGCCTCCCCCTCGACCTCTGCCCGCGCCTGGTGGTCAGCCCGGCGAGCCTGACCGCGTTCGCCTTCGGCCCGGTCCCCTACCTGCTGCGGCTCAACGACACCGGCGGCAACGGCGACCTGGTCCCGCCCAAGCCGAAGCGGGCGCGCCGCCGCCGCAGGGAGGTGGCCAGTGCCGAGTCGTGACCTCGACCCGGTGACCCGGCTGACCGCCGACGCCGTCGGCGCGCCCGGGCAGCGCACCTTCTACCTCCAGGCCGCGTCCGGGCTCGACCAGATCACCCTGCTGGTCGAGAAGGAGCAGGTCCGGCGGCTGGCCGAGAGCCTGGAGAGCTGGCTGCCCGAGCTGGCCGCCGACCGCCCGGAGGACCCCGATGAGGCCAGGTCGGCGGAGGCCGGCGAGCTGGCGCTGTCCGAGCCGCTCGAGCCGGACTTCCGGGTCGGTCAGCTGACGCTCAGCTACGACCCCGAGCGGGACCGCGTGGTGGTCATCGCCACCGAGCTGCAGGCCGGCGGCGGCGACGAGGAGGAGCTCGAGGAGCCCGCCCTGGACCCGCAGGAGGTCCGGTTGTTCGTGACCAGGCCGCAGCTGCGCGTGCTGGCCCGCCACGGCTCCCAGGTGGTGGCCCGCGGCCGCCCGCCCTGCCCGCTCTGCGGCAACCCGCTCGACCCGGCCGGGCACGTCTGCCCGGCCCTGAACGGCCACCGCCCGACGTAACGTGAGCACCACCGTCTCCGACGAACGCGCCCGCGCCTTCCTGGCCGAGGGCGACCTCGAGGTGCTCGGCCGCATCCCCTGGGCCTCCAACGCCACCCTGCTGGCCAAGGTCAGGCACCGGGACCTGGAGGGCCTGGCGGTCTACAAGCCGGTCCGCGGCGAGCGCCCGCTGTGGGACTTCCCCGGCGGCACGCTGTACCGCCGGGAGGTCGCCGCCTACCTGGTCTCCGAGCAGCTCGGCTGGCGCCTGGTCCCGCCGACCCTGGTCCGTGACGGCCCCCTCGGGGTCGGCTCGCTGCAGCTGTACGTCGACGCCGACGCGGAGGTCACCGCCTTCGAGCTGCTGGCCGCCGGCAACGCCTCCCTGCCCCGGATCGCCGCCTTCGACGTGGTCACCAACAACGCCGACCGCAAGGCCGGCCACTGCCTGCTAACGAGGTCCGCGCCTGACCAGGAGCACGGGATCGCCGACGGCGTTCAGGTCGGTCGTCACGGTCAGGCGCGGACCTCGTTAAGCGAAGATGAGCACGTGTGGGCGATCGACCACGGCCTCTGCTTCCACGAGGAGCCGAAGCTGCGCACGGTGCTGTGGGACCTGGCCGGCCACCGCCTGGAGGCCGGCGACAAGGCCGACCTGGAGGCCCTGGCGGCCGAGGCCACCGGCGGCGGGCTGGGCCGGCGCCTCGCCGCGCTGCTGGACGCCGGCGAGGTCGCCGCGGTCGCCGAGCGGGCGCTGGCGCTGGCCAGGATCGGCAGGCTGCCGGCCCCCAGCGGCGGCCGCGCCTACCCGTGGCCGCTCGTCTGAGGTGGTAGACGGCTGAGAAAATTCTTATGAGCGACGTCGCGGCGGTGAGGGTACGATTCGGCCGCTATATGCCTTGACGGTCTTGCGCGTTTCTGTATCGCCCCGAGGCCGACAGGTGGGAGGTGGCGCACAGCGTAGGGTTGCTCGCGGCGCAGGCGGGGATCCCGTCTCGTCGCCGCTGGAGGCGCCGTGATCGCCGGCC
>Ga0081538_10001212_pt1 | contig 27078 bp, 35 predicted proteins | sample TabmetS5T2R1_FD_71022 | JGI IMG/M metagenome (GOLD analysis project Ga0081538, IMG submission 71022) | Tabebuia heterophylla rhizosphere microbial communities from the University of Puerto Rico - S5T2R1 | ecosystem: Host-associated > Plants > Roots > Rhizosphere ...
CGGAAGTAGCTGGATATTCGGACCGTGCCTGACCTGCACAAACGCCCACCGGCGAGTCCAGCATCCAGGTTTCTCCTTGGTAAGTGCTCAGTTCGCGTGCCTGAACCGTCGGCGGACGCCAGCGTAGCGGAGTAGGCCAACCAGCCGACCCTGCTAGCGCGCTGCCAGCGCTTGCCCTGGCATCGCGTCCCTGTGTTGGACCGGACCCGTGGCCGCGGCCCGGCGCATCGAGCACCGCACCCTCAAGGTCGTCACCGTCGGTCGCTTCGGCTTCCCCCACGCCGCCCAGGTTCTCCAGGCCACCCGCAAGACCCGCCACCCACACGCCACCAGGCGCTGGCGTGCGACGTCACCTTCGCCGAGGACGCCTCCCAGGTTCGCACCGGCGCCGGGCCCAGCGTCATGGCCTGCCTGCGCAACCTGGTCATCGGGGTGCTGTGCCGGACAGAGTCGGTCAACGTCGCCGCTGCGCTGCGCCGCCATGCCCGCGACCCACGCCGGCCCCTGCGACCCTCGGGATCAGCCTCGGATGAACCCGGCATCACGACAGACCACAGAACGACGGCACCTGGGTGAGAGCTCGGTGATCATCACGGCTCGTGCCTGCCCTGCTCCACTTCGCCCACAGGCGCTGGCCTTCCTTTATGGAACCTCGCTGTCTCTCAGGGCGACCAGGCTCCAGGGGAGTCGGTGGCGGCGGCAAGGCAGGTCAGTATCGCGGTCACGGCCGGCGGGTCGGGCGGGTCGCCGTAGGTCGCGGCCAGCACGTGCCGGATTTCACCGGGAAGCCGGGTGAGCACGACGTCTGGGTGGCGGTGCGCGGCGAGCGCCAGGGCGGGCAGCGTGCTGACGCCCACGCCGGCGGCCACCAGCGACTGCACGGTCACATAGTCGTCGGTGCTGAAGGTGATCCGTGGGGTGAAGCCGGCGGCGGTGCACTGTTCCAGCAGGTGCGCACGGCAGCGTTCGCAGCCGGCGATCCAGGCGTCGTCGGCGTGGTCGGTAAGCCGGCCTGCTCGCCGTCGCCGCGACCCTGGAGGCAGCACTAGGTATAGCGGCTCGTCGAACAGCGCCGTCGTACGGAGCCCGTCGGTGTCGGCGGTCGGGTGTGGCTGGTGGGTGAACACCATGGCCACATCGACCTCGCCGGCGCGAAGCAGGCGCAGCGCCGAGGGTGGTTCGGCCTCCACGAGCGTGAGTTCCAGGCTTGGGTAGGAGGCGGTGAACTGGGTCACCGCGTTGGGCACGACGGTGGCGAATGCGGAGGGGAACGCGGCCAGCCGAACCCGACCGGCCGCGAGTCCGGCGAGGGCGGCCAGTTCGTGCTCGGCGGCGTCAAGCCGGCCGAACACCTCCATGGCACGCTCGGCCAGGATCCGTCCCGCCTCGGTCAGCCGGATGCCCCGTCCGACCCGCTGGAACAGCCGGGTCCCGGTCTCGGCTTCGAGGCGGGCGAGGTGGTGGCTGACCGATGGCTGGGCGTAGTGCAGGGCACGGGCCGCCTTGGTGACCGAGCCGTGCTGGGCCACTGCGACCAGTACCCGCAGTCGGGTGATATCGAGCATCGGCCCAATTATAGACGGGATCGATGGGTCTTTGGCCAGACTGCTATTGGACTTATGAGTGTCGTCGTCTGACCATGGCACACGACCTTGGGTCCCGCTCCGACGGTGACTGGAGTTGTGGCATGAACGAGCCGACGTTCGACGACGTGATCCGGGCCGCTGCGATCATCGGCCCAACGCTTCTCCCCACGCCCCTGTGGAACTACCCGGTGCTGGACGCCGTCGCCAAGGCGACGGTGTTCGTCAAGCACGAGAACGCCCAGCCCACCGGAGCGTTCAAGGTGCGCGGCGGCCTGGCGTTCTTCGCCGGCCTCCCGGAATCCGAGCGGCGCCGCGGCATCGTCACCTACTCCACCGGCAACCACGCGCAGTCCATGGCCTACGCCGCAGCCCGCGCCGGCGCCCGATGCGTGGTCGTGATGCCCGAAGGCACCAGCGCCGCCAGGGTCCGGGCGACCCAAGCCCTCGGTGGCGAGGTCGAGCTGTTTGGCGCGTCGATGACTCAGGCGCAACCGCGCGCCGAACAACTGGCGGCCCAGCAGGACTTGCGGTTGGTCAGCCCTGGGGACGAGGCTGCGCTCATCGCCGGCGTGGGGACGCTGTACCGGGAACTCTTCACCGCCGCCGGGCACTTGGACGCCGTGGTGGTGCCGGCCGGTAGCGGCACCGGTGCGGCAGCGGCCTGCTTGGTCGCAGCGGCGATGGCCCCATCGACCGACATCATCGCCGTGCAGTCCGCCGCCGCCCCGGCCGCGCACGACTCCTGGCACGCCGGCGCGCTGCTAACGCGGCCGAACCTGACGGCGGTGGACGGCCTCGCCACCGGCCGCGGCTTCGCCCTTCCTCAGCGCCTCATGCGTCGCCGGCTCGCTGACTTCCTGCTTGTCACCGACGACCAGATCGCCGTGGCTCGGCGGCTGCTGGCCACCCACGCCCACACCCTGGCCGAGGGCGCCGGGGCCGTGGCCTTGGCCGCCGTCCTGGACGACGATCGCTTCTGCGGCAAGCAGGTCGCGGTGATCTGCACCGGCGGCAACGCCTCACCCCACGAGCTGGCCGACCTCGCCAACAACACTCCACCTGACGGATCCGTAGCTCGCAACCGCGAGGAATCGTCAAGAGTCGGCCACGACGGACGAGCAACCGGACCATGTGATATCTTGATATCATGATGGCGGGACGACGAGCCGGTGGACCCAAGCCGACCAAGGACATGGTGCTGCGGCTAGATCCCGAGCTGGCGGAGCGGCTGCGGCTGGTCGCCGAGGTGGAGGGCCGCTCGGTCTCCGACGTCGCCCGTGAGGCGATCGCCACGCTGGTGGAGCGCCGCCGCCGCGACAAGCGCTTCCGCCGGCTGCTTGAGGAGAACCTGGCCCGCCACCAGCAGGCGATCCAGCTGCTCCGCGACGACCCGCAGGCCGGCGAGGAGACCCAGCGGGGCGGGGTGGCATGAGCCGGCTGGACGTCGCCGACCTGGTCGTGATCGCCGCCCGGGTGCTCGACCTGGAGCCGGAGGCCGCGCTGGAGCTGGTCGACCTGGCGGCCGCGGAGGCCGCGCTGGCCGAGGCGGGCCGCTGGTGCCAGCGCGACCCGGTCGCCGAGGGCGCGGCCGCGCTGCTGGCCGGCCTGGTGGGCCACCGGCCCCTGACGCAGGGCAACCGGCAGGTTGCCCTGGCGGCCACCCTGCAGTTCCTTGCCCTGCACGGCTGGGACCTCGAGCTGGAGCCACCCGCCGCCGCCCGCGAGCTGGTCGACGGGCTGGCCGCCGGCACGGTTGGCCGGACCGAGCTGGTGGGCTGGATCACGGCGCGGCTGCGCCCATACCACAAGGAGCAGAGCATGCTTGACCGGTTGACTCGCCGCCGACGGGACCAGTGCGGCGATGATGCCTCGGGCCGGTTGTTCGAGCGGTTCACCGACCGGGCCCGCCGCACCGTCACCCTCGCCCAGGAGGAGGCCCGCGGCCTCGGGCATAACTACCTCGGCACCGAGCACCTGCTGTTGGGCCTGCTCGCCGAACAGCAGGGCCTGGCCTGGCGGGTCCTGGACCACCTGGGCGTCTCCGCGTCCGCCGCCCGTGGCCAGGTCGAAGCCATCATCGGCCAGGGCCACCGCAGCCCGGCCGAGCCAATCCCCTTCACGCCGCGCAGCAAGAAAGTCCTGGAGCTGGCCCGTCGGGAAGCCAAGCGGCTGGGCCACGGCTACGTCGGGACCGAGCACCTGCTGCTGGGCCTGGTCCGCGAGGGCGAGGGGGTCGCCGCCCAGATCCTGGCCACCCTGGGCGCCGACCGGGCCCGGGTGGTGGAGGAGGTCACCCGGATGCTTGCCGGGCCGCCACCGATGACCCGGGCCCGCAGGGCGTTCCTCGTGGACGAGCTGACGTCGCTGTTGGACGAGGTCGAGCGGCTGCAGGCCGAGGTCGAGCGGCTGCACGCCCTGCTGCGCCGCCACGGCATCCGGCCCGACGGCGGCACCACCCGCAGCGCCTGAATGGGAAGAGAGTCGACGGCATGCGCCGGTGGCCGAGACGGCGGCGGCACGCACGCATGGCCGGGAAGCCCACCCCGGCCTGCGCCTGTTCGTTCTGCGGCAAGCGGCAGGACCAGGTGCGTAAGCTGATCGCTGGTCCTGGCGTCTGGATCTGCAACGAGTGCGTCGTGCTGTGCGTCGAGATCTTAGCCGAACCCTAGGAGCAGGATGGTGGCTGGTCGGAGCAGGGTGTGGCAGGTGGCCGGGGCCGAGCTCGGGGTCGCGCGGTGAGCCCGCGGGGCCGGCTCGGCTTTGTGGTGGCCTGCGTGCTGGTGTTCGGGTTGATCGGCGTCTGGGTGACCCGGACCACGCCGTCCATGGCGCCCTCCGGCAAGCCCCCGCCGACGGCGACGCTGGCCACGGGCGCGGCCCGCCCGGCCGGGCTGACCGTCACCGATCTCAACAGCGCCGAGCAGCTGCGGGCGCGGTTCAACGCCGATCGGGGCGTGCCACGGCTGGTGCTGGCGCTGGCACCCACCTGAGGGGAGTGCCTTGCGGGCGCCAGGTGGGCGGCCGACAACATCCTTCGGCGGTACGCAGACGCCCGGCTGCGGGTGTATGTGGTGTGGGTGCGGCGGTGGGCGCTGGACACCCCCGCGGAGGTCGACGGTGCCGGGATGGTGGACCCGCGGGTCACCCACTACTGGGACGCCGGCGGCGTGATCGGCCAGCCGTTCCTGGACCGGTTCGGGGTGGACTTCGGAGGCCTGGACTACGACTTCTTCCTGCTGTTCGACCGCGACGCCAGCTGGGAGCAGCGCCCGCCTCGGCCGCTGAGCTCGGGCGCCACGGTGGTCGATGAGAGCGAACGGCTGGCCGATAGCGCGGCGTCATTGCTGCGCTGAGGAGCCTCCTGGATCAGCCACGGGCACGCCTGGTCGCCATCGGCGCCACCACCGCCGCCACCACGGCGCAGCTGGTGGCCGGCGTGGACCCGCCAGCGCCCCGCTGCTGTGAGCACACGTCCCACGGTGGAGCTAGCTCCCCACCTCGACTTATTTCTGGGGCCACGTGCAGAGGCTGGCCGACCGCATCGGTCTGTCCATCCGCGTGCTCCAGGTGCCTGCTGGCCACGTGCGCCCGACGACCTGCGTCCCGACCACATGCATCGCGACCAGATGGTGGCCTGGGGCCTCGGGTCACGTCCGGGTCGGTGCTGGGCAGCCTGATGGCGCTGATGGGCTTGGCTTCGCGCCGAAGTGAACGCCCTTGGTTAAGCAGTTATCATAAGTGCTATCCCGGCCGTTGGACCGTTCTCGCCCACCGACCCTTCAATCAGCGGGACGAACTGGTATCCAAAAGCCCTGCTCAAGGTGGGTATGGTGGGCGCGGGAGGAGTTGAACCTCCGTCCTCTTCCGTGTCAGATCCAACGAGGATTTCGCCGCTGGAATTCGAGACCGTTAGGCATAGTGAGGAACCGTGCAGAAACCGCAGGTCAACGGCGTTGTCGGCACGGCGCCTGGCTCATGATTCGCCATGGTTCGTTTGCGCCCGTACCGGTCCGTCCGGACGGCGTTTGCTGCCCGTCTGCTGCCGCTGGTGGACCCTTGACTCCTTCGACACCTCCATGTCGCCGGGTAGTCTCCCATCACGTGGCGGCGTCAGCCGGGTCTGTGTTGGGAGGCCGTGCAGCAGAAGCGCCGCCCCCTGCTGCCGCCAGGGCGCGCCGGCGCATGTCCGTGACGTGCTCAGCGAGCCAGGGCGGACACGGATCATGCGCAACCCGGGCCTGCAGCTGCTCGAGGACCTGGTCCAACCGTCTGTTTGGACCGTGTGTGGCAAGCAGCACCGATAGGTAGATCAGGCGCCAGGTGTCAGTGGGCCATTCAAGCTGTGGATCATCGAGCCACTGGCACAGCGCCGCGTCGGTGAGATGGTCAACTAGCAGGGGAATCGCCCGGCCGCGGAGCGCCTCGAGGACCGAGGCGGCCACCGGCTCAAGCCGCATCCCGCTGGTGATCGTCCACCACCCGTCCTCCCCGAGCCCGGCTCGGATGCGACGCCACAGCGGGCAGTCGTTGGCATACAAGGCCGAGGGCTTGGCTGCTGGTCCACGCCCCGGTTCCCGCGCAAGCTGCCAGTCCCACACGACCTTGGACGCGACTGCCAGGTTGATCGTGAACTGCACGCTGTCGGCGGTGTTCCACCGGCTTCGTTGAACCCGGATGAGAGCGGCGTTGCCGCTTGGGTGCTCAAGCCGCCAGGACTGGCCGGAGCCACAGAACCCCTCTGCCCGCAGCAGAGGGCCAACCTGGTCGCGCAACAGCACCCAGTACAGATGCCTGGCGTGCACGCGCCACCTCCCAACTGGACCTCGCAGTCTGGCCACAATCCCGCGCTACACCATCTGGCGAAACCGCAATGCTCAGCGCAGCGACGGCGGAATCGCGAACCGGGCAAACGTTGCCTGCTGCGGCACTAGCTGACTAGCTACACCGTTCGATCAGGGCGAGCCTCTCCTCGAGAAGCTCATCAATGCGGTTCCGTACTTGCTCGTTCTCGGCCTCCCTAGCCCTACGGCTGTGCCAGGTGATGGGCTCGGCCAGGATCTCGACTAGCCTTGCCAGCTCGGCGTCAATCTCTGCCAGGGTTGACATAGTTCAACCCTCGGTGCCCGGATCGAGAGGGCCATCGGTAGGAGCGTCTTGCGGACTCCCGGTACTCCCGGGACAACCTCCTCCCCGGGCGTCGAGCGAGTTCAGGGCGGTAGTCACGAAGGGCAGCAGGACGGCCGAGAAGGCGCTGTACTCCTCCCGGGCATGCAGGAGGCCGTTCAGGACCGTCACGAGGGCTCCGGTGCTCAGCAGCGTGATGGTGAGTTGCAGAGCAGTACGGAGTCCTCGCCGGAGAGGATCGCTGACCTTCATCGGGTCACGCTCGCAGTCCGGGTCATCTGCCAGGGGCGAGGGCCGACTACACCATCTGGGGTCGGACCCTTCTCGCGCTGGAAGGCGACACCCACACACGTCATCGCTGGCCAGACCATAGATCCCGTCAACCCTCGACCCTCCAGGCACGATACGCCATCTGGGCTTGCCGCTGCTTCACGTCGGTACCACCGGCCTCCCGCTCCTCGGCGGCGCCGCCCTCGGCCAGGCCAAGCGCAGCGAGGAGATCGACGGCACCGCCAACCAGTGGCAGCCGGCCCAGGTCGCAATCGAGCCGGGCGGGACGGTGACGTTCAGGATCGCCGGTGGCCAGACCCATCCGGGTCCGGCCAGGCGCCGCCCGAGGACAGGCGGTTCGACGCCTCCAAGTGCCAGCCCCGCACATCACCAGGTCGGGGACTCTTGCACGGTGACGTTCCCCGAAGGCCGGCACCTATCCGTTCTTCTGCCAGGTGCTACACCCAGGGCATGAAGGGCGTGATCACCGTCGGGTCGGGCGGCGGCGCGGGGCCGACCACTACCGCCGCCAGTGGGGCCGGCAGCAACGTTGCCCTGATCACCACGCCGAAGGCGGCGGTGCCCCGGTCGGCCGGCAAGCCGGCCATCTACTAGGCCGGCTGGGGGCTGTTCGCCGTCGACGCCCTGCTCGCGCTGATGCTGATCGCCCTCTATGTGCGCTTCACCCGGCTTCAACCGCCAGAAGCGCCTAGAGGAGGAGGGAGGATCGCCGGCCTGTCATTGCCAGCAGGGGTCGCCGCTTCGAGCTTGACGACAATAGAAGCTTCGCTTGGGTTGCTGAAGATCATTGCTGGCGGGTGCTGCGCGCGCTTGGCCCATCGTCCTACCATCGCCACTCCTTCACGGGCGTGGCCGCGCCGTGGGCCACCGGTCCCCGGCGGTGACGAACGACCTGCCAGACGAGGAGGGGCAATGAGCGCCGAGGACCTCGAGCGCTACGAGGCCGACATGGAGCTGCAGCTCTACCAGGAGTACAAGGACGTGCTCGGAATGTTCCAGTATGTCATCGAGACCGAGCGCCGCCTTTATCTGGCCAACAAGTTCGACCTGCAGGTCCGCAACCAGGACGGCGACACCTACTTCGACATCACCCTGCACGACGCCTGGGTGTGGGACATGTACCGGCCAGCCCGCTTCGTCAACCGGGTTCGGGTGGTCACCTTCAAGGACGTCAACATCGAGGAGTTCATCCGCAAGGAAGGCATCTGATGGGCTTCAACGCGGCGCGGGGCTACCCGGGACAAGAATACACATTCAAACTTGATTGTTCTGCCACGATCTGGGTGATGCATCCCTGGCCTGGGCAGTGTCACGACACGACAACAAGTTGCACTAATGCCAATTTATTACTTCGTGCTGAAGAACGTGCCGTGAGGCAGGCGTCTGACCAGCAGCTTCGGGGTTGGGCTTGAGTTGCTGGGCGCGGTTGAATGACGAGAGAATCTGCCCGATCCGTTGTGCCACAAGGGATTGGAGGCAGGTTGCTGCGGACCACCAACCCCCAACCGTCGCTGTGGGAGACGATCCTGCCCGCCGGAATCCTCTGCCTGCCCGCCGAATTGGCCCAGGTCGACGCCCTGCTGGACGACCCTGAGTTCCTGGCGCCGTTCGCCACAGCGCCAGATCCGCTTATGCCAGCACAGCACCACGGCCGGCCACCGATCGGGAGGTCACGCACCCGGACCAGGCGTCGGCCGTGCAGGGCGGCTCGCACCCACAGCCCACATAGCCGGTCATTCTCGCCGTCGTCTGGAGGACCAGCTGCCATTCGCCGGCCGCCAGGTCGGCCGAGACGACGTCCAGGCCGTCCAGGTCCAGCAGCGACCCAGACGCACTACCGTGTTGACCCACCTGGAGCCTCCTTGCAGACGTCAGACATCCACAAGCGCGGAGCGCGGCCGCCTGATCCGCCTCCTCGAGGAGAAACACGACCACGCCCGCGCCGCCAATGAGCAAGCTGACCGGGGAGGTAGCTCAGCTTCCAGGGCCGCACCACCAGGTGGCCCAATGTTGAGCAGCCTTTCGCGGCGGCTGAACGTTTGGAGGTCTTGCGTATGCCAAGCGGATTTTCCGCTCCAGACGCGAGGGAGCATAGAAGACCTCATCATGCCGGCGCCTGGCACGGTTGCCTGCTCCCTGGCTATCAAGCACACCTACGGGTCTTGGTGGCGCTGTCTGAGGCAAGATGGCACGAGGGACAGGGGGAGGTGGGTTCGCGCAGGATGAGGGAATTGATCGATCGGGCGCGTGCGCTGCTGGCCGCTCATCCGGTCATTGATGGCCACAATGACCTAGCCTGGGAGTTGCGCAAGCGAGTGCATTACGACTTCGATCGGCTCGACATCGCCCGGCCCCAGCCCAGCCTGCATACCGACATCCCGCGGCTGCGAGCCGGCGGTGTCGGTGCTCAGTTCTGGTCGGTGTATGTGCCCTCCAAGCTGGCCGGCGACCAGGCGGTCCGCGCCACCCTGGAGCAGATCGACGCGGTGCACACCATGGTTCGTCGCTACCCAGACACGTTCGTCCTGGCCACCACGGCGGACGAGGTGGAGCGCGCGGTGTCGGGCGGCTGGATCGCCTCGCTGCTCGGCGCCGAGGGTGGCCACTCGATCGACTGCTCCCTCGGCGTCCTGCGCACCCTGCAGGCGCTAGGCGTCCGCTACCTGACCCTAACCCACAACGACAACGTGCCATGGGCTGACTCGGCAACCGACCGGCCTCGGGTCGGCGGTCTGAGCCGCTTCGGCGAGGATGTCGTCCGAGAGATGAATTACGTCGGCATGCTGGTCGACCTGAGTCACGTGGCGCCGACGACGATGCAGGCGGCGTTGCGGGTCACTGCTTCGCCGGTAATCTTCTCTCACTCGTCGGCGCGCGCGTTGTGCGACGTGCCGCGAAACGTCCCAGACGAGGTCCTCGTCGCGCTCGCCCGCAATGGCGGCGTCTGCATGGTGACCTTCGTACCGCCGTTCATCTCGCCTCGCTCTGCGGCTTGGTCGGCCGAGGCCAAGCAGCACCTCGCCGATGCAGGGGTCGATCCCGACGACCCCGACGGCCCCGCCGCCGCGGCGCCGCTCGCCGCGTGGGAACGCGACCATCCCCGGCCACGGGTGACCGTCGCCGAGGTGGCCGATCACGTCGAGCACGTCCGCGAGGTCGCCGGCGTAGACCACGTCGGCCTCGGCGGCGACTATGACGGCGTGGCCTCCCAGCCGGAAGGGCTTGAGGACGTCGCCTGCTATCCACGGCTGCTGGCCGAGCTGCTCGACCGCCACTGGTCCGATGGCGACCTCGCCAAGCTGACGTGGGTGAACCCCCTCCGGGTCCTACGGGATGCCGAGGCCGTCGCCCGCCAGCTTCAGGCGAGCCGCGGCCCGTTGCTATCGATAGTGCATGAACTCGACGGACTGGAGGAGCCTAACCCTTAGCGAGCCACTGCGGCGCCGCTGGTTCACAAGCGGCCGATGGTGGAACGGTCCGATCTCCTGGCTGGTCGCCGACGGCTGTCGGCGGGTGTCCTACCACGGGTTCAAGCGCAATCACGTGTGGCTGTCGGTCCGGGTTGCGGCGCTGAACCTGCGCCGGCTGCTCACCCTGGGTTTGACCTGGCGGGATGGGGCTGGGTGCTGGCCTGACCGGCTAGCCAGGCCCCACCCGGCCGAACGCGATTCCGGGCATCGCAAGCCCGTAGGGTGCGCAAACGCCGACATGGCCTCCATGCTGGCGGTTCGCTCCACGACGCCGCGGTGGTGTGACGCCTCCGCCGACCTTTCGGAGGCCACCCGACGCTGTCGAAGCTCGCCTACCTGACGCTCTGCCGCTCGATCCAGTTGCTCGTGCTGCTGGCTCGTGGCGAGGCCGCCAAGGACCTGGAGATCCTTGTGCGGCGCCACCAGCTCGCCGTCTTGCGCCGACAGGTCTCACGTCCCAGGCTGGAGCCTGCCGATCGGGCGCTGCTCGCCGCGGTCAGCCGCGTCCTCCCTCGAGCCCGCTGGTCCTGCTTCTTGGTGTAGCCCGACACGCTGCTGGGTTGGCATCGGCGATTGGTCGCCGGGGCGTGGACCCACCCGCACCGCCAGACCGGCCGGCCACCGCTGGACCAGGAGGTGCCGCAGCTGATCGTCTGCCTCGCGAGGGAGAACCCGCGCTGGGGCTACCAGCGCATCCAAGGAGAACTGTTGCACCTCGGTGTGCGCGTCGGCGACCGCGATCTGCTCGACGCTGCGCCGCCACGGACTGGAGCCGGCGCCGCGGAGGACCGCCAGCACGTGGCGGACGTTCCTACGCTAGCAGGGCGCCGGGATCATTGCGTGCGATTTCTTCACCGTCGACACGGTCTGGCTGCAACGGCTGTACGTGCTGTTCTTCATCGAGCTGGACAGCCGACGGGTCCACTTGGCCGGGGTCACTGCTAATCCCAACGGTCTGTGGGTCACCCAGCAGGCCCGCAACCTGCTGCTTGTCCTCGAGGAACGAGGACGCCGGGTCCGCTTCCTTGTTCGTGATCGTGACGCGAAGTTCTGCCGCGGGTTCGACGACATGTCTATTCGGAGGACGCCAAGGTGTTGGTCACGCCGCTGCAGGCGCCGAACGCCAATGCCTACGCCGAGCGCTGGATCCGGACGGTGCGGCCGAGTGCCTGGACTGGTTGCTCATCGTGGGTCGCGGGCACCTGGAGCCGGTTCTCCGAGTCTACGTCGAGCACTACAACTGGCACCGGGCGCACCGGGCGCTGCAGCTCAAGGCGCCGGACCTAGCCGCCGGACTGGCCATCGTCGTTGAGGGCCGAGACGGCAGCGTTCATCGACGAGACCTGCTCGGTGGCCTGCTCCACGAGTATTGGCGAGCTGCATGAATCCGTTTACGTACCTTCGACCGATTTCGCACACGGCGAAGGAATGCGGCAGTCTCAAGCCTGCCCTGGTTGCCACGCATGGCGGTGCCGGTGTCTCAACCCTCGTTGAGCGCCTGGAACACGCGGGTGGTGTAGTCCTCCAGCTCGGCCGCGCACGCCTTGAGGTCCTGGTCGGCCGCGTGGGCGGCCGGGGTGGTGAGCACATCGCGGGTGCGCAGCTCACGATGCCAGCGGCGCAGCCGCTCCATGCTCTGCTCTTCCTCTTCCAGCTCGGCCACGATGAGCTTGCCCTTGCCGATCTCCTTGTCGATCTCGGCCAGGTAGCGGGCGCACTCGGCCCGGAACTCGGTCCATTCGGCCGCCCGCGCCTCGACATACAGCCGCTCCAGCCGCTCGCGGCTGGCCTGGTCGCGGCCGGCCGCGTCCAGCATTGTCAGCTCACCGTCACCCCGGTCCACCAGCTCGGCGATGCGTCCCAGTCCGTTGGTGGCGGCCGGGTGGTCGGGCAGTGCCCAGACCGACTGGCCGATGGCGACCGCACCCAGGCGGCGCAACTCGCGCCAGATCGCCACCCGATGCCGGGACGGCTCGGCCGGGACCCGGGCCAGCAGCACCACCCACCGCATGCCACCCTCCCACTTATGTTACAGTCGATTCTGTAAGAAATGTTACATCAAACCAGGGAGATCGCGGTGCTCCGGGCACTGCTCATCGCCGCCATCTTGCTGCTGGCGACCTGGACGCTGCTGGTGGTGGCGGCCAAGCGGCTACCCCCCGGCATCCTCAAGGACCTGGCCGGGTTCCTGCCCGCCTGCCTGACCACCGTCCGGCGGCTCCGCAGCGACCCACGGGTGCCGCGCCGGGCCAAGGTCGCGATCCTGCTCGCCGGACTCTGGCTGCTCTCGCCGATCGACCTGCTGCCGGAGTTCCTACCCGTCATCGGCCCGCTGGACGACGTGCTGGTGGTCGCCCTGGCCCTGCGGTATGCCGCCCGCAGCGTGCCACGACCGGTCCTACTGGACGCCTGGCCCGCCGACCCGCGGCTCCTTGAGCGCCTGCTCGGCCCACCAACCCCGGCCCAGGCCGGCTGAAGGACCACAGTCCGATCGGATGGCACGCTAAGCCCGTCATAGACTGAGCCGAACTCAGTTGCAGCAATCGGCGATGACATGATCGTTGAGCTTCTCGTCCTCGGGTTTACCCTCAGCTTGGACAACTTCCGGGCGTCGATCGCGCTCGGGACGCTTCCGTTCAGCCGTGGCCGTGCCGTGCAGGTCGCCCTGACGTTCGGGCTCTGGGATGGCTTGGCGCCGCTGGCGGGTGTCCTGCTCGGGCGTTACTTCGGCCAGGCGATCGGCCCGATCGCAGACTATGTGGGGCCGGCCGTGATGGGCGTCTACGGTTTGTACCTCCTTGTCCGCGCCTTACGGGCCGCAGCGCCGGAGGAACTCGACCATCCGTGGGCGCTCTTCGGCATTCCTCTCTCGTTGAGCCTGGACAACCTACTCGCCGGCACGAGCTTGGGGTTGCTCGGGTTCCCCGCTGTGCTCTCGGCGGCGATCTTTGCTGCCATCACGGCCCTGATGTCGTTCGTCGGGTTGTGCCTCGGGCGAGCCGCCGGTCGCCTCATTCCCATCCGCTCAGATCTCCTGAGCGGCATAGCGCTCGTCATCATGGCCGTCGTGCTGGCGCTGGAAGCTTGAGAGCGTTCCCAGACCGCACGGCGCCAGCCAGTCCCTACCGTGCATGGCCCCGATATCGGCGGGGGATGAGGACTCCTTCAGTTGGCCTCGTCCCCTCGTTGGCGGCCTGCACCGTCTTGGCCACGATCCCGTGGTCAGGTGACAGATGGCATACCGGATCGGTGCGGGCGGCGTCGCCGGTGAGCTGGAACGCTTGGCAGCGGCACCCGCCGAAGTCGATCTCGCGGCGGCTGCAGCTTCGGCAAGGATCCGGCATCCAGTCCGTCCCGCGGAAACGCTGGAAGAGCGCCGATTCCGTCCAGATCCACGCCAGGGAGTCCTCGCGCACGCTCGCGCGAGGGAGGGGAAGCGCGTGCGCGGCGGGGCAGGGCAGGACATCGCCGTTGGGCACGACGGTGAGCTGTCGCTTCCCCCACCCGCCCATGCAGGGCTTGGGGTACTGGCTGTAGTAGTCGGGGAGGACATAGATGACGTCCATCCGTCCCTGCAGGCGCACACGGGCGGCGCGCACGGCCGCCTCCGCCCGCTCGAGCTGTGCCTTGCTGGGCAGGAGCGCGGCGCGGTTGCGCCACGCCCAGCCGTAGTACTGGGTGTTGGCCAATTCAATCCGGTCGGCCTTCAACTCCTCGGCCAGGCGCAGCATGTCGGCGACCCTGTCGATGTTGTGCCGGTGGAGGACGACATTCACCGTGAGCGGCCAGCCCAGCTCCTTCACCATGCGAGCTGCCTCGATCTTGCGCTCGAAGGATGGAGTGCCGGCGATCCGGTCGGAGACGGCTGGCTCGTTGGCTTGGATGCTGATCTGTACGTGATCGAGGCCGGCCGCTCTGAGCTGCTCCGCGCGGCGCCGTGAGAGGCCGAGCGCGCTGGTGATGAGGTTCGTGTACAGGCCCAGCTCATTGGCGCTGTTCACGATCTCTACCACGTCGCGGCGCTGGAGTGGCTCACCGCCCGACAAGTGCAGTTGCAGGACGCCCAACTCCTGGGCCTCGGCCAGCACCCGTTGCCACTCCGCGGTGGTCAGTTCGTCGCCGTAGTCGGCGAGGTTGAGCGGGTTGGAGCAGTACGCACACGACAGGGGACACCTGTAGGTGAGTTCGGCCAACAACCCGAAGGGCCTATCCATGGCTGATCTCCACGTACCGCTTGGCGACGAGGCGAGCGAGGAACTGCTGCACCTCGTCGTCGACCACACGGTTGTATCGCCCTTGCAGCTCCTGCACGATCTCGGACACCGTCCGCTGCCCGTTGCATAGGCCGAGGATGTCCGCGCCCGTCCGGTTTAGGATCGCTACCGACTCCGGCCCCAGCAGCACGTGTCGGTCTCGCGCCCGATCGAACGTCAGCCGAACGTGGGGCGCCAGCTCGGGGCGGCTCGACGATGGCACTGCGGTATCCATGGCTGCCTCGGTCGTCTCGGGTGTGCCGGCCGTCTCTCTCGCCAACGCGTCACCTGGTCGACCGCACCGCGACTATTCCGCGTAGGCTCGGTCGATGGCATCCAGCATGCTCCAGAGAACATCGCACTTGAACGATAGCGCTGCTAGCGCGCGCGCCTGTTCCTCGGTTGACCGGCAGTGCTCGGTCACCACCTCCAGGGCATGTTCGGCGTCGCGGGGAGCCTGATCCAGCCGAGCCCGGAAGTACGCGAGCCCGTCCCGGTCGATCCAGGGGTAGAAGCGGTCGAACGCGGCGAGGCGCTCGGTCATCAGATCCGGCGCGAAGAGCTCGGTCAGCGAAGACGCCACCGCCTCGACCCAGGGCCGGGTGCGGGCGAACGTGACGTACGCGTCGACGGCGAACCGCACCCCGGGGACGAGATAACGTTGGTCGCGCACCTCCTCGCGGGTCAGTCCCGCCGCCTCGCCCAGGCGCAGCCATGCTTCGATGCCGCCCTCCCCGCTCCTGGTGCCGTCGTGGTCGAGGATGCGGCGGATCCACCGTCGGCGCACCTCACGGTCGGGACAGTTGGAGAGGATCGCGGCATCCTTGCGGGGGAGGTTCTCTTGATAGTAGAAGCGGTTGGCCACCCAACCTTGAATCTGGCGGCGGCTCAGACGACCGGCGTTCATCCTGATGTGGAAGGGGTGCTGGTCGTGGTAGCGCTGCGACTGGGCGCGCAGCGCTGCGACGAAGCTGTCGGTTTCGGACGTCATCGCTGCCTTAGAGCCGTACCTCGAGGCCGTCCATGGCCACTTCCACTCCGCGCTCCTCGACGATTCGCCGCTCCAGCGCGTCTTCCAGCAGGATCGGATTGGTGTTGTTGATATGAATGTAGATCTTGCGCTCGATGGGAAGCGATGACAGGTGTTCGAGGCTGCCGTCGGGACCGTCGATCGGCAGGTGCCCCATCTCGCGTGCCGTCTTACCGGCCAGGCCGAGCTCGATCAACTCGTCGTCGCGCCAGCAGGTCCCGTCGAAGAGCAGGCAAGCGCAATCGTCCAGCTGCTCGCGCACTGCTGCCGTGAGCTCCTGCACGCCCGGCAGGTACACCACTGACCGGCCGCTGCGCTCGTCGGTCAGGCGGTAGCCCACGACCCGCCCCTGCTCCCTCTCGGGCCCGAAGCGTGCCCGCTTGGTCGTGGGAACATCGAAGGCCCGGTACGACAGCCCGTCTCCCAGAGATACGTCGACTCCTGGAACGACCGGTCGCCACTCGACCGGGCAGAAGCGCCCGAGTGTCCGGAGCAACGAAGTCCCGTCGCACAACGTCTCGTGCACCGCGGGGGTGGCGTGGAGCTCAAGAGCCCGCCCCTCGCGCAGTAGCAGCAGGCCGAGCGTGTGGTCGAGCTCGGCGTCGGTGAGCAGCACCGCCTGCAGCGGCGTCGCTCTGTCGTCGTGCGGATGCAGGGCGGGGAAGGACTCGATCTGAGCACGGAGATCGGGGGACGCGTTGAGCAGGAACCATCGCCGGTAGTCCGCGCTCACCGCGATCGACGACTGCGTGCGGGAGCGGCAGGGCCGGGAGCCCTCGCGTACCGCGCGGCATGCCGGGCAGCTGCAGTTCCACTGCGGAAAGCCTCCCCCGGCTGCTGATCCCAGCACCCGCAGCCACATGCTGGTCCTCCATCCCGCGCCACCGGTCGTTCGCGATCCGACGCCGGTGCCGGGCGACCGGAGGGGCACCGGACCTACGTCCGGCACCCCTCTGCGTCCTGTTAGTCCTCCAACCGAGCGACGTACATCGTCACCTCGGCCGCGCACCCGATTTCCTCGAACTCGGGCGACTCCCATTCAGCGAGATGAGACCGCTCGGCAACAGATTCCATGGCTCACCTCCTCCCTGCCGATCGTGGCCGGGCTGGGCAGATTCCCGTCGCAGCCCTACCGGGTCACCTGTGAGGTCGAGGCGGACATTGCGGCGCTATTCCGGCAGCGCGAAGACGAAGAGCGCGGCTCCGTGGGTTCCCGCGAGCATTCCCGGCGCGAACCCTTCGATCCAGCCGCCCCACCCGGTCGGCACGGCGATGTACTGCCGTCCCCCGACGCTGTAGGTCGTCGGGCTGCTGTGGTGGCCGCTTCCGCACTGGAACCGCCACAGCAGCTCCCCGGTGCGGGCGTTGAGCGCGTTGAACTCCCCGGAGGGCTCGCCGGCGAACACCAGGTCGCCTCCCGTGGCCAGCACCGACGCGCACATCGGCACCTCGTTGCGCCACCGCCAGACCTCCCGGCCTGTGGCCGGATCGAAGGCGCTCACGGAGCCCGCCATGTTCTCGGAGTCCACGGCAACGCCCGCACCCCAGTACGGGATGCTCTCCTTGAACTCCCTCCGCCGCCGCGTGGCCGTCGCACCGACGTCCTGCACCGGGACGTAGAAGAGCTGCGTCCGCGGGCTGTAGGCCGCGTGCGTCCATTCCTTGCCGCCGCCAGGCCCCGGCCAGAAGTGGACCGGGTCCCCCTCCTTGTCGGGGTACACCTTGACCGTGATCTTCCCGGTGGGATCAACCTCGCCCCAGGTGATGCGGTCCACGAACGGGAACACCCGCACCACCGAACCGTCCGTACGGTCCAGCACGTAGGCGTACCCGTTCTTGTTGAAGTGGCCCATCAGCTTGCGGCCGTCGAGGTCGAAGAGGATGTTCTCCGAGATGCTGTCGTAGTCCCACAGGTCGTGCGGGTTGTGCTGGTAGTGCCAGCGCATCTGGCCGTTGTCGGGGTTCACGGCGACGACGCAGTCGGTGTAGAGGTTGTCGCCCGGCCGTACCTCGCCGTCGAAGTCGGGCGCCGGGTTGCCGGTCCCGAAGTACAGGAGGTTCAGCTCCGGGTCATAGGTGGGGGTGATCCACGGGTTCCCGCCGCCGCGCGCCCAGGCCTCACCATCCGCGGGCCAGGTTTCGGACCCGGGCTCTCCGGGCTTCGGCACCGTGTAGGTGCGCCAGCGGCGTTCTCCGGTCTCGAGATCGAAGGCGTCGAGGTGACCGCGCACGCCGAACTCGCCACCGGAGCTCCCGACGATGACCATGTCCTTCACGATCAGTGGAGCGAGCGTGGCACTCTCACCGGCCCGCACGTCGCCGTTGGTCTTGTCCCAGACACGCTTGCCGGTGACGGCGTCGAGCGCGAGCACATGGGCGTTTGGGGAGACCACGAAGACCTTCCCCTGGGCCACGGCGACCCCACGGTTCACGTTGCCGCAGCACAGCGACGTATCGAACGGGGTCGCATGCTTGTATCGCCACAGCTCCTGCCCGGTCACCGCGTCGAGGGCCCAGGCCCAGCCGTCCCAGCCCGTGACGTACATGACTCCGTCCACGACGACCGGGGCGGCCTCCCACGCATACGTCGACGCGCCCGCCTCCAACCCGGTAGGCCCGCACTGGAAGACCCACGCGGGGCTGAGGCGCCTGACGTTCCCCGTGTTGATCTGCTCCAGCGGGCTGTAGCGCTGCCCGTCGTAGGCGCCGTAGTAGGTGAGCCAGTTCTGCGGCTCTGAGCGGGCCCGGAGAATGCGCTCGTAGGTGACGTTCTGCACCGCCGGCGGCGCGCTCCCGACCACCCCGCTCAGGGATGCCCAGTCGACGGCATGCCCTGCATCCACGTATTCAGCCATCAACTCCTCCTTTACGGGCGTGGCTGGGCCGGACGGTCGAGGCGAGCCTCCGGCGGAACCTCCCCAAGCACGACGATCGCACCGGTCAGGCCCCGGCCTTCGTCGTTGCCTGTCGGCGAACCGAACCAGTAGTAGCCCGGGCCGTCGAGGTTGAGGCTTGCCGTTCCTCGTGAATGGTTCACCAGCCAGATGAATTGACTGTCACCATTGCTCGGCAGGAGCGCGCAATGCGTATTCAGGTCGTCGTTGACGAGCTCGAGGTCGAGGTCGCCTCCATGGGGCAGGACGAGGACCGAGGGGTCCCAGATCAGCTCGTCGGGCTTGATCCTGATCGTGGCGCGCATACGGCCGTCGGGCAACTCCTCGGCACGCGCGATGTTTCCGTTCGCGAGCAGTCGACCCAGCGTCGCGCCATTTTGCCTGTCCAACCCGATGTCGCTCAGCGCAGCGGATCGCTCGTCCGCGGTGCTCGTCATCGACTTCACCCCCGGACCCATATGCTCACCTCAGTGAAACGTAGGATTATAGCACATCTACATATTCACGGTCAAGCCCCCCGAATTTCTATAATTTGCTGCAGGAGAAATCCTCGCGCGTTTCCAGCTCTGGCCCGCTGATGACATAGGGTCCGCGCCGGAAGGGCTGATGAATGGCGAGGAAGTATCAGAAATACACGCCTGAGTTCCGCGAGGAGATAGCGACGTTGGTGGTCGAGGGCCAGCAAGCAAATTGCAGCTGGCTGGCGACCTCGACGTACGTAGTCCTCAGTGACCAGCGCCCTGGTGCCGTCGGCCACCATCCAGCCGGCCTCCACACTGGCCAGGAGCCCGACGATCTTGCGATGCCGAGGACTACCGCCACAGGCGCCGCTTGAGACCGCGGACAAGTTCGTTGAAGGACTCTCAGCTCGCTGCCCGGCAGGCGACTATAGCCATAGCTTGACGTTCGTTCGCCTCATGGCGGTGCCATCCGCCTATTGAGTTTTCGGAGTCAGGATGACGCTACCTCAGCGCCGTGACCTGCAGCTTCACCGCACAACGGGTGTCACCCTAACTGTGAAAACTCAATAAAGGGACTTGGTGTCGGGTTGAGGGATGTGAGGCAAGGATCGAGTTGGAGCTCGACTGCTGGCCAGGCGAGGATCCGGGACATGCCAACTGTCCCTCGCCGCCCCGCGGCACAACGAGAACGTTGGGCCTGACCCGCTTTGACGGACATCCACGATCAGGGGCGTTGCCCCGGAGAGGATGTCCATCATGGAGGTCATGGAACGTGACGAGCGCAAGGAGTAGCACGTCAGTCAGGGTCCGCCAGCACTGCTTGACATCCGCGGTGACCGCGAGCTCGCGGTCGAATGGGCTCTTGGGCATGCGCCCCTCCAAGAATCAGACCGCCTGCGAACATGTGGCAAATTGGATCCATGATACAAATTCGCCGACCACGGGCGTGCCACGCTCAGGAGGGGTGCGCGAGCGATCTTCATCGAGACCATCCCGGTCAGGGCGCCGCCGGTCGCAGCGTTCTGTCCGCGGGTCGGAACCCCCCGGAATCCGTGTCGTGACCCGACGAGCAGACGAACGCTATGACAGCCGGGAGTGGAACCGGCGGGAGCTCCTGCGGCATGCACCGTTCCGCATCTATTGGCTCGCCAGCCTGGTCTCGAGCAGCGGCACCTGGCTGCACAATGTCACTGCCTCCGTCGTCATGCTCGGGCTCACCGGCTCGCCGATGCTCGTGGGGGTCGTCAACGCAGCGACCTTCCTGCCGCTCCTGGTCTTCAGCCTGCCCGCCGGAGCACTGTCCGACCGGGTAGACCGGCGCCTGGTCGTCGTGACGACGCAGGCTCTGGCGCTCAGTGCGGCCGCGACCCTCACCGTTGTGACCGCCTTGCAAGCCCTTACACCGGGGCTCCTCGTCATATCCTGCTTCGCCATCGGGACCGCCTCCGCATTCGCGAAGCCGGCTTTGAGCGCCATGCTTCCGGCCTTGGTCCCGCGGCAGACGTTGCCGACGGCGACGGCGCTGACCACGCTCCAGTTCAACCTCGCCCAAGTCATCGGGCCCGCGGCTTCGTCGGTGCTGCTGTTCGGCTCCTCCCCAGCCTGGGCGTTCGGGACCAACGCCGCAACCTTCCTCGCCCCGATCCTCGCAATGCGCTGGATGCCGGCCGGACCGACGAGGCAGCATCGCGGCACGGGCGACGCCGCGGCCAGCCGACGGAGCCAGGCGGTACGCCAGGGGCTGCGATACGTGGCCTCAACCAATCCAATGCCGCTTGTCCTCCTCTGCGTCGCGCTCAGCAACGCAGCCGTCGAGGCCTTTCGCACGCTCGCTCCCGCGATCGCCACGCAGGCGCTGGGGCTTAATGCTGCAGTCGCCGGTGTCTTGATCATGGGCCGCAGCGGAGGCGTTCTTCTCGGGCTCACGGTCTTCGACGCCGCGCTTCGCCATCTGGGGCCACGGCGTCTGCTCCTTTCGGCATTCCTGCTGCAGGTTGCCGGATGCGCCGGGGTCTCGCTGTCGGATCACCTGTCTCTGACAGTCGCCGCCGGCGCCGTCATGGGTCTCGGGTTCTCCTTTGCGATCCCTCTGCTTAGCGCGAGGCTGCAGGACCTTGCGGACGACGAGTTCCGCGCCAAAGTGATGTCCCTCTACTCGATGGCGCACCTCGGCGTCCGGCCGTTCTACTCACTTATCGCGGGCGGGACCGCCGCACTTCTCAACGTCCACACCGCGATCGCCCTCGCGGGTGCCACCGCCCTCGGCGGCTGGGTCGTCGTCGCACGCCGGTGGTCCAGGAGGTGACCCGGCGCCGGCCTAGCGAGCAAGGATCGCTAAGAGAACACGTCGGTTAAGCAGTTAAACGCTCTTCCGACCGTTGCTAGCTCCCGCTACCGGTCCCCGTCCATCAGCGGGACGAGGCACTCTGCGAAAGCCCTGCTCAACGCGATGTGGTGGGCGCGGGAGGCGTTGAACCTCCGTCCTCTTCCGTGTCAGATCCAACGCACCTCCGCCGCCTTGAATCTCGGATGGTTAGAGATCGGGAAGGATCATCGGAAAGCCGCAGGCGAGCGCAGGCGTCGGTGCGCAAGCCCCCCGAGGATCCGCGACGCTTTTCAGCAGTCGTGTTAGTTCCTACGGCGGTCGGTTGCTGCCCGTCTGCTGCCCGGCACCATCACCGGCGCTGTGGGCCGAAGTGAGGGTGTGGCGTCGCGGGTGCAACCATGTGCGCAGCCCAGGGACGCGCCTGTGCCCCTCTTGATCGCCCATCGTGACCGTGGCCTGTGCCGCGCAGCGGGCGTTGCGGCGTCGGCGTAGCCTACGGCCATGCAGATTGCCGGTGCCTACAGGCTCGGACCCGAGTCCGGCTGGCTCCTGCTCCACACGACCCGGACAGGGCTGGGCGCCAAGGCCGGCCACGATCTCACCATCGAGGTCACCCGCTGGCATGGTCGCGCCACGGTCGACCCCGCCACCCCGGCGGACGCCTTGGTGGCCATCGAGGTTGAGGTCGAGTCCTTGGAGGTCCGAGAAGGAACCGGTGGCGTCAAGCCGCTCACCGAGGCCGACCGCGCAGAGATCCACAAGACCCTCGGCAAGGTCCTCCACACCGCCCAGCACCCAACCATCACCTTCCGATCCAAGCGGGTCGAGGGGTCGGCGGCGTCGTTCACCTGCGACGGTGAGCTGACGATTATGGGCGTGGCCCAGCCGGTCATGGTGCAGGGGCGTGTGACCGATGGCCGGGTCGTTGGTGGGGCGAGTGTCGTCCAGAGCCGATGGGGGATCCGGCCGTACTCGGCGTTCTTTGGCGCCCTCAAGCTCAGCGACGAGGTTAAGGTCGACTTCGACGTGGTCCTCACGCCGAACGGTTGACGAGGCAATTCGGCGTCATGCTTCCGGGCTCAGCTCACCCTGCATTCGTCGTCGGAGCCGTGCATAGGCGCCTGTGGCCTGGATGCCTCCAGTGCAGCTGCTCGCCGCAGACGACCGTCTCCGCCCGTGTCGTTGTCGCTGCGGCTCTGTCCAGCCGGAGGTGGCCGAGCCGCACTAGAGGTGCACCACCGGGCAGGTGAGGGTCCGGGTGATGCCAGCCACCGCCTGCACGTGCGCCACCACCAGCTGGCCGAGTTCGTCGATGTTGCGGGCCTCGGCCCGGACGATCACGTCATAGGGGCCGGTGACGGCCTGGGCCTGCAGCACGCCGGTGATGTCGATGATGTCCTTGGCGACCTTGGCCGCCTTGCCGACCTCGGTCTGGATGAGGATGTAGGCCGTCACCACAGCTCCCGACCTCCCTTGCGTCCATGCCGCCCGCGGCGCCCTGCAGAGACTGGTGCCGAAGGGATGGTGGCATGCGGCAGCCGGGTCAGGCGATCACATGGCGCCAGGATGGAGTCGACCGGTGGTTCGCTTGGCGAGGACTGCCAGGAGTGCCGGGATTTGCACCCCACCTGCCCATCCCTTCGGGCCCAGGAGTGTCCGTCGCAGTCCGTCTGACCTGCTGGTTTACCGTAACGGTGTGCTACGACGTCCAGGTGGATGCGCACCGTAGGTGAGCACATGGCGAGCAGGGCACCAGGCCCTTGACCGTTGACTGCTGCTGTGGGTCGATGTACGACGCCCCGCACAAGCACCGGTGCGCCGATGCGACCGCCACACTCACCAGGAGCTTCGCCATCGAGCCCGGCGAGCCGTCCTGGTCGGTGAGGCCAAGGCGCCGCTCCAGCAACAGAGGCCCGACGACACCGACGACCCAACCGGTTCACCAAGCATCCTCAAGGAGCCGGCGATGCAGATCGGGAAAGAGCAGCAAGAATTCGAGATCCTGCCCACCGAAGAAGACCAGCAGCCGGTGGCGCCGCCCCCACCGGAGCCCCAGCAGCAGCCGGAGGATGCGCCCGCGTGAGCGAGCCAGATCCGGGTGCGCCGGAGCTGGTGGTCGGGGCCTGGCGCGGCTATCGCATCTGGCGCATGGCCGGTGATCGGCTCACCGGCTGGTGGTACACCGGCTATGTGTGGGTGCCTGGGGGCTCCGAAGCGAGCTGCGATGCCAAGCGCTGGACCCGCAAGGGCCGGCGTGCCCGGCATCCCGGCCTCCCAGCCCCCCAGCGCCGCTGCCGCTGCGGGTTGTATGCCCTCCAGGAGCCGTGGGATTTCGCCGGCTACCTGCCATTCAGTGTGTATGGGGTGACCGACGAGTCCAAGGTGGTGGTCGGGGTGGTGGCCGGCTGGGGGCGGGCGTTTCGGGGCAAGCATGGCTGGCGCACGCAGTTCGCCAGGCCGGTGGCGCTGTATCGGGCCCCGCACCTGGATGGTGAGCAGGTGGAGCGGGTCGCTGGTCGGTACGGCTGTCAGGTTGTGGAGGGCCGAAGCGGCCTGCTCAGCCTGGCCGGCCAGCGCGCCTGAGCCGCCTGCTGTCCCGCAACCGCGCCAGCCTCTGGACGCCGCCGCCAGGGGCGTGCCACGCTCAGCCGTCCACACGAGGTTCGGGCCACGAGTCGAGCGGGGCAGGTGGATGGCATGACCGAGACCGGCAAGTCGAACTACCCAGTGGCGACGCCCATGGGCGCGCAGCTGACCGAGGATGTGGTCCGCGACATCGCCAGGTTGCTGGAGACACGCGGGTTTCCGCCGTTCACCGACGAGGACATCGGTCGTCTGCATCTGCTGCTGTACGACCTGCTGTACGAGGGTCACGAAGACACCATGAGGTTGCCGTGACCGAAGCTCGTACAGAACCGCAAGCGAGGGTCCAGTTGCCGGCGCGCTAGGCGCTGCTCGTCTGTGGAGGGATGGGGGTGAGGGTGATGTCCCGGGTGAGGGAGCATCTCGAAAGCCACGGCGTCCCATTCGAACCCATCGCGCACCAGCAGACCTACACCTCGATCGCGGAGGCGAGGGCGCTCGGTATCGACGCCAGCGGGGTACTCAAGACGGTCGCGGTGCAAGGCGCGGGCAAGCACGCGCTGATGGTGGTCCCGGCAACCTGTCGCCTCGACCTGCATCTTGTGCAAGCCGCGGTGGGCGACAGGCATGCTCGGCTGGCCACCGAAGCGGAGCTGCAACGGGACTTCCCCGATGTCGAGCTGGGCGCTCTGCCGCCGCTGGCCTTGCTGTTGGGCGGCCCTCTGTATGTCGACCCGGAGGTACTTCAGCACGAGATGGTGGTGTTTGCTGCGGGAAGCCAGACCGAATCGGTCAAGCTCAGAACGGCGGACCTGTTCCGGTTCCAGCAGGAGCAGGTGACGACCGCGCCCCTGACACGGCAGGCCGAAGAGGACGACAAGGAGTGGCTGCCCTGACGGCCTGTCCTGCGCCATGCCAAGCGCCCCAGCCCGCTAGGGCCCCATGCGTGTCGGGCAACGTTGGTTAGCGCCTCGGCCGCGATCCGATAGGCGGCGACCTCGACCGCTGCGGCAACGGGACAGCCCCTCAGGCGCCTGGACGGTCACAATGAGCCCGTCCAGCTATACCGGTCTGCAGGTCCGATTCCGGTGAGCCGGTCGGTGTGCTCGCGCAGCGCCGTGACCAGCCCCAACTCATCGAGTTCGGGTGGCCGCAGCTGGCACACAGGCGGCGGATGTCGGCGATGACGTTCTAGACCTCGTCCTGCAGTCTGTCCAGTAGTGCAGCGGTCGCGGCCGGTTCTCGCTCAAGCAAAGTGTCTTGGCCCGCCCAGCTGCAGCCACGATGCCCCCCAAGGCGACGCCGAGCCTCGACCGTGGTGCCGCGGGTGCTCAAGAACACCTGGGCCTGGCGCAGGCTGTGCAGGTAGGTGGCGGAAGATGTCGGGTTGGCCCCAACATGCGTGGGGCCTGTTTCACCGCGTTCGTCGAGCGGAGGGCAGCAACGACCTCCTGGTTCTTCCCGGCCTCGACCGATACAAGGACATACGCCGAGACCATCCGGAATCCCCCCTTCTCGTCGGCGTCGCACCCAACCAGCGCAAGCGCTGGCACGTCAACGACTGGGTGGAGCCCGGAGCGGCCGTTGGGTCCGAGCGCCTGCACCGTCCGGAGTTACCGTAGGCCGGAAGACCCTCGGCTTCCAAAGATTGCCTGCCGGCGATCCGCCGCCCGCCCACCAGGAGTTCTGGGTCCACGCCGGAGGCCTGCTGTTGGGGCCTCATGAGACATCCTGGCGCCAATCGAGCAGGGTCGTGGCGGGCAGCCTGCCTTCCATGAGCTCCTGTCCAAGCAGCCGGCGGCGCGGCTTGCCGCTGGAGGTCCGTGGGATGGCGTAGCGTGGGACCTCAAGGATCAGCACCCGGGCGCTGCGGCCGGTCTCGCTGCGGAGCCGGCGTGCGGCAGGCTCGACCCACGCTCCCCGCTCGCGTTCGACCACCGCCGCGATGGTGTCCACCCCATCCAACCGTCCGAACACCACCACCACCCGACCGGCGGGAACGCCCGGGATCCCAGCGAGCCTGGCCTCGACGTCCTCGGCGTAGAGGCTGCGCCCCCTGACCTTGGTGCTGTCGCCCATGCGCCCGAGCACGAACAGCTCCCCGTCTAGCAGGAAGCCGGCGTCCCCGGTGCACAGCCGTCCCTGCTGGAAGCTGCTGGGGCCGCCGGCCTGCGCGCCCTGGTAGCCCTCGGCCACCCAGGGACCGGATGCGGCGATTTCCCCCAGCCGGCCCTCTACGAGTGGGCCGCCGCTGGCGTCGACGACCGACAGCCGGATGCCTGGCAAGGGTTGTCCGCAGCCGACCAGCCAGTCACGCCGCCCCCCATCCCCGGCCAGATCGAGGCGGCCGCGTTCCAGGACCCGCACGGGATCCCCGAACCGCAGGGAGGTCCGATCGACGGCGACCAGCAACGGAATCTCGCCGAGGCTACTCCCGGTTAAGGCCAGGGTGGCCTCGGCCAAGCCGTAGCCGGGCATGAACCCGGTAGGCCGGAAGCCGTTGGGCGCAACCAGCCGCGCGAACCGCTCCAGCGCCGCAGGATCCACCCGCTCGGCGCCGACGGCGGCCACCCGCCAGCCGGAAAAGTCCATGCCCTCAAGTTCCGAGGAGGTGACCTTCTTGGCCGCGTAGGCGTAGCCGAAGGAGGGGCTGGCTGTGATGGTCGCGCCGAATCGGCCCAGGCACGCAAGCCATGAGGCGGGCGAGCGGAGGAAGTGCTCGGGTCGCAGCAGCCACAGGCGCGCACGGTGAACGACCGCGCAGAGGAATGTGCCGATCAGGCCCATGTCGTGGTAGAGAGGAAGCCAGCTGGCGACGCTGTCCTCCTGGCGCCAGCGGACCCACCGCCGCAACGCCGCGATCAGCGTCTCCAGGTTGCCCCAGGAGATCCGGACTCCTCGTGGGCTTCCGCTGGAGCCGGCGGTGAACTGCAGCAGCGCCAGTTCGGCCGGCGGCCGTGCCCGCAGGTCGCAGCGCTCGCCGGCCAGCGGCAGGCTCAGGCAGGGGCAATCCAGGCCGGCGGTCTGCGCCGCCCCCGCCACGACCCGGCGCAGGGCGGG
>Ga0081538_10001213_pt1 | contig 27065 bp, 49 predicted proteins | sample TabmetS5T2R1_FD_71022 | JGI IMG/M metagenome (GOLD analysis project Ga0081538, IMG submission 71022) | Tabebuia heterophylla rhizosphere microbial communities from the University of Puerto Rico - S5T2R1 | ecosystem: Host-associated > Plants > Roots > Rhizosphere ...
AACGTGCATGTGAGCAATTCGCGCTTTCTGGCCAGCTGGATTAGTGGCACCTCGACGCAAAAAACCGTGGTCAACCTGGCGACGTGCAACCGCTGGAGTTTCTACAACAATCACTTTGAGGTGATCGACGCGGATAGCGTCCTCATCGCTTCGGACATCTTTGTGATTGCCCTCCCGACGGTCTCGACGCAGAGCTACTGGAAGAATAACACCCTGCACCCAGGGGGTGACGCGCTGTTCCGGGCCACGGGGTTTTGGGAATCGCAGACCGTCATCCACCACGCCTTCGTCGACGGCACCATACCGGCCCTCCTCGATGAGCGCAATTCGCAGGTGCAGGGCTTGCATGTGATGCAAGGCACGGCCGCGCCGACTGCGGGCGCCTGGCTGCGGGGGGATTTTGTCCGGAACGTGAACGCCACGGCGGGCAGTACGCAGACCATCGCCGGCGCCACCCCCGAATACGTCGTGTTGGGCTGGCTGTGTACCACGGGAGGCACGCCAGGGACCTGGAAACAATGCCGTGTGCTGACGGGGTCTTAGTCGTCGAGATCGTGAGGAACCGCAAGCCGGCGACGGGAGCGACTGACGCGGTAGAGCAGCCCGAGCAGGGCCAGATGGAGCACGGCGTAGAGTATGCGGTGATGCTGTTTGCCCAGCCAGAAGAGCACCTGTTCCGTGACGAACAGCCCGCCCTGGAAGCCGTACATGGCCCACCACAGGCGCTGGACCCACCAGGGCCAGGCCGGGTTGACCCAGGCGAGCTCGTCACGCACGCTCGCCACCACCTCATCATGCCCTTCTCGCGCGTCCTGCCACTCATCGCCGCAGACCGGACATGGCCCGATGCCGTCGTGTGACACCTCCCGGAGACCCGCCCCACAGACGGCACACGCGACCTGGCTCATAGGTCTGCCTTCAGGTTGCGCCGCTCGACAAACACATAGACATCCTCCCACGTGGCGAAGCAATGCAGACACGTGCAGGGACACACCAGGCGGGCGCCTGCCTGGTCTTCAGGATACTCCGTCCACTCCAGATCGGCACTCTCACACACCGGGCAGTGTTGCGGCCGTACAGTGGGCTCAGCCATGCCTGTTCTCCTGCGCGCTCGACGAGCGCATCTGGGCACAAAACGCATACCACGCCTCATCGCTCTCTTCCGGGAGCAGGCCTAAGCGGTAGTAGATCTGGATCTGCCAGTCTCTGCCCCCCCGACAGTACCACTCCGTCGAATGGCAAATGTGGTTGCCGCCGCCCAGCAGGTTGTGCTGGTAGCGCTCCAGATTCTGCACGGGCATGAGCCGGCGCCAGTTGTCCCCGACAAAGGGACAGCTCTTGCAGGCCGTGGCGTTCACGTCGCGCAAGTCCTCTAGGGTGATGTTGCGCCGCTTGGCTCGGCGTCGCTTCGCCATGGCTCAGGCCTCCCTGCCGTCGGTCTCATGCCGGAGCACGCGCTCTAGCAGTGTCTCGATGCGTGCCAGCGTCAGGCTGACGTCTTGATTGATGCTGACCTGCGTCTGATTGAGGAGCACCTGCGCCGCATTGTAGGCGCGCATATCCTCTAGGATGCTATCGAGCAGGGTGTTGCGCTCCGCCAGCTGCTCGACGAGCACGGCGAGGCGACGCGCTAAGTCTTCCCAGGCTTCCATTCCTCCCCCTTTCCCTTCCAGTCCGCCAAGTCGTTGGGTGTCACGCCGAGGCCTGCCGCGATGCGCAGGACCGTTTTCCAGCGTGGGTCATGCTTATCCAGCTCAATCACCGACAACTGCTTTTGGTCCATGCCGATCAGGCGACTCAGCTCCACCTGTCGCAAATTCTTCTGGGCGCGAAACCGCCTAATCTGTTGCCCCAGGCTCATACGTCCCTTTCTTCGTACGAATCATTTTTTGGTGCATCGGCCCCCTTTATTCTACTTTTTTCAAGAAATTTCGTCAAATATATAGTATAATTACCCATAAGTTTGGGGCTGGTACAGCAAGCTTGCAAGGCGCCTGCACCAGCCCCCTGGCAACCATCCCCGGTAAGGAAGCAGTCACCATGTCCAAGTTAACAACAAATGGCCACCACAGTCAAGTCACCGCCACCTGGGATCAATTCAACGACAGCGACTTTCCCACACCTCGCCATGTGCTGGCCCGCTGGGGCGCAGCGGTCGAGCACGCGGCCAAGACCATGGCCGATAGCCCGGTCATGGCCCCCAGGCTCGCCGCCGCCATCGAGCTCGTGCTCGCCGAATGCGTGCAGCCCATGGCGACGGGCTACACGGTGCAGAGTGGAGAGCAGCACTACACCGTGCACCCGCAGGAGGGCTGCCCCTGTGAGGACAGCCGCTACCGGTCGAAATTTTGTAAGCACTTTGTCGCCTGCCTGCTGCACGACCTGGCCGAGCGCCGCTACCAGGGCGACACCCCCTCCCATAGCCGCCCCACGACAGCCAACGGCCAGGAGGCCGAGGCCACCAACTACGTGCCCACCATGGTGTGGCTCAAGGCGCGGGTGGGGGACGTCGAGATCTCCTGGCGCCTGTGTGGCTCTGATGCAGACGTGCCTGGGCGTGTCCAGGAGGCCTTGCAGTACATGGCCACCCTGCACGCACCAGAGGCCCCCGTGGTGGTCGACGTGCTGCCCGTGCAGCCGCAGCTGGCCCCCGTGCAGCGTCCGAGCGTGCCGCGCTGCGACGAGCACGGCAGCCGCACCGTCCGCCCCTCAAAGAAGAAAGGGGTGAAGTGGTTCTGCACCGCCAAGCTGGACGATGACACCTTTTGTGACTGGGAACAACGCTAACACCCTGGGGGGGGACTCCCCCCCGTCACCTGTCGAAGATCCTGGAAGGAGAAAGGAACGGACCATGACAGAACGGACCTCGACGCAGATCCTGGCAGAAGCCCTCACGACGCGGGGCTTTCGGCTGTATGACCGGCTGCCACAGCCCGCTGACTCGCACCTGAAGGAATTTCGCACCTACGGGCAGGGTGGCCACCTGGTGGTGATGATGGTGTACCGGCGCCAGGAGGGCTGTGAGCTGTTCATCCCCCTGTGTACCTCGAACTCGATTCAGGAGACCATCACGGCGCTGGACGCGATGCTCAAGGACATGCCGCGATGAATCGTACGAATCATCAAGCCTCTGACCTGACCCGGCAGTTTTACCACACCCTCACCAGAGCCTATGTGTGGTTCAACGGCCAGCTGTTTCACAACGAACTCCCGCCCTGCATGATCACCTTGCAGCGGCACTCGAACACGCGCGGCTACTTTGCCACCAGGCGCTTTGCCAGCCGGCAGGAGGAAGAGACGCGCACGCATGAACTGGCGCTCAATCCGGATACCTTTGGCGGACGCTCTGACCTGGAGATCTTGGCGACGCTCGTCCATGAAATGACCCATTGTTGGCAGGAAGAATTCGGCACGCCCGGCCGCACCGGCTACCACAACTCTGAGTGGGCGGAGAAGATGAAGGCCATAGGGCTCATCCCCAGTGATACCGGGGAGCCTGGGGGCAAGCAAACGGGCACGCACATGACGCACTACATCGACCCGAAGGGCCCGTTTCTGCGCTCCGCCAATGCCCTGCTGCGGGCAGGCCTGGTGCTCACCTGGCAGTCTGGCCGCGATGAGAAAACGGCGCAGCTCCGCAAGGTGAAGGCGAAGAGCAAAACCAAATATACCTGCCCCTCCTGCGGGCTCAATGCCTGGGGCAAGCCAGAGATTCACCTGGTGTGCGGGGAGTGCGATGAACAACTCGAAGCAGAGGACAACTGATATGGCCACGATCGCCCCCTACGACCAACCCTGCTGGGTGTGCGGCAAGACGTTCAAGCGCCTGTCGCAAGCCCGGCAGCATCTCTACGGCGTGCACAACATGCGCCAGTGCCTGGCCAAGCATACCAGCGTGGCGCACGTCAGCGGGCTGTTTGAGACGTTTGACGTGGCCTGGCGCTACCTCCAGGAGGAATACCGGGTGTGGCGCAAGCCCTGGCACGGCCCCCGGCACTCCCTGGTGGGCAACTGGCATCTCCGCTTTTGCCACGGCGTGTGGCTGGTGGAGTTCATCCGGACGGTGCCACGCGGCGCCGCCGAACGCGACTAGGACCCTGGGGGGCGCTGCCCCCCGTCACCCATGAAAGGACAGAGAAAGATGGCACGTTACCGCATCGACGACACCACCATCGTGGACACCAAAAAGGCCCAGGACAGCTGGGACGAGGCCACACGATGGAATGGCAACAATGAGATCTCCAAAGCGACAGGCAGCCAGTGGGAGCATGAAACCCTCTACTTGTCGCAAAAAGGCCGCTGGTACATCGTCCATACCAGCCAATGGCAAGGCTCGACGCCGCACGCGCGCTGGGCGACAGAAGAAGAAGCGGGCCTGTGGCTGCTGCAAAATAACCATGACCTCCCCGATAGCCTGGAGCATGTCCGGGACACCATCAGCGAATAACCCTCAGCACGGAGAAAGGAGAGACCATGCCTGACCAGTATGTGTGGAACGGCCGTTGGATAACCATAACCGAGGCCTACGACGCCTCACGCTAGGACCCTGGGGGGCGCTGCCCCCCGTCACCCTGAGAAAGGAGCCCGTATATGGCCCTCACCTCGAACTGGTTTCACTCGTATCATGGCAACGTCAAGGATTACCTGGTGCATATTCGCCCCACAGGCGGGCTCGTGCCCAAGCCGGATGCTGAGCCGGATGTGGTGGTCACCCTGTGGCTGGAGCGCCAGGATACCCGCCGTTGCTGGATACGCTTGGATGTGGAAGAAGCCCGCGAACTCCTCACGGGCATTGAAACGGCCCTGCGCCAGCATGGCGTGCTGCCACGACTCACACGCGGCGAAAGGAGGACCCAATGAGTACACGGCCGGTGGTCGATCCTACCTTGTTTGCGGACACCCAGCGCCTCATCGAGGCCCTGCGTGCGCTGGGGTACCGGCTCATGCAGACCTACCCGTTTGACCAGAAAGACTGCCCAGGCGTGGCGGAGTGCCGACTCTACACCGATCAGCACTACGTGCACTGCCTGGTGGTGTACGCCGATGGCAGCAGTTTGCTGTTTCTTCAGGCGGGCACCCCGCAAGCCGGCCAGCGTGTGGTACAGAGTCACATCAGCGCGCTGCGCGCGCTCCACCCGGAAAGGACCGCCCCATGACCGAACGCTGGCTGACAGACACGGACCTCAAATACTACGTGCAGAGTCTGGGCCTGACCTACCGCAAGAAAGACGGGGAGTACCGCATTAACTTTTTCCATGGCGAAGAGGCGACAGCGTACTACACCACGGATAGGCAGGATGCCGGCCTGACGGCGACCGCGATGGCGGAAACGTTTCGCCCCAAGGCGCACTGGTACACCGGGGGCGACCACTGAGTGACACGGAGGACAGGGACGCATGGAAGGACAGACCACCGACGGGTATACCGTCACGACCGTGGAACAAGGTGGCACGCACCAGGGAGAGGACCGAGGCAGAGTCTGGGTGCGCCTCGACTGTGCCGACCACTGGGGCAATTGCTGGGCCATCTATGATATGCGACGCAACCGCGAGATGCAGTATGCCTTATTCACCAAGGCCACGCACTCCACCGCCCAGGCGTTTGACGACTGGGCCACCCAAGACCTGCCGCCCCGTGGCCGGCATCACGGCACGGAGAAACGCCCATGAACCCGCCAGACGGCTGGGTCATCTGGCGTGGGACGCGCCGCAGGTGGACCCGGTGTCATGTGCCCAAGGGGACCTACGCGACCCTCTGCGGGCAAGTCATCCAGGCCAATCACCTGTGGCTCACGAAGCCCATCAGCAACAAAAGCCGCTGCAAGCTGTGCGTGGCTTTTGCCACCCCGAAAACGACAGGAGCAACGCCATGAAGCAGGCAGACGTGCTGGAAGGCACCACCAAGGACGGCTGGCGCGTCACCACCGTGAACCAGGTGGGCAGGGGCAAGGGCAGGGTAGGCACCAAGGTGTGGGTGAAGGTCCGCTGTACCCACCCTGGGTGCTGGTGCAGCTACGTGTGTAAGAGCCGCGCCGATCAAAAGATCCTGTTTTCCATCGCCACCTCGATGACCGCCCGCCAATTTGACCAGTGGTGGTCGGGCGAACCGCTTGACCCCCAGGAGGAGGAGAGCTGACATGAACAGCTGGGTGGTTGAACTCGCCGCCTGGATTATCGTCTTGTCGGTCGCCGTGCCCCTGGGGATCCTGGTGCTGGGTGGCCTGTGCCTGGCCGTGTTCCGGACGCTAGAGGCCTTGCACGATTGCCTCGTTGCTGGCGGCAATGCCGTGTGGGACCTCATCGACTGGCTGGTTGGGCGCCCTGTGGGCTGGACACCGCCAGAGCAACGGAGGGAGCCATGACCGAACCCTTAAGCGTCGAGACCTCGCAGGCCTGGTGTGCTGGGCTGCAGCTGGAGGCCTTCATCCACTGGCACGACACGCGCCACCAGACCCAGGCCCCCAATACCTGGCACTTTACCTACTGGAGCGACGTGGATGAACCCCACGTCGAAAGCCGCTTCCCCCAGCGGCCCAGGCTGCCGTCGCGTGTGTACAGCCAGATCTATCACTTCGAGGACGGCTCCATGCTGGCCCTCGATAGTCGCTCTGGCTCCCTCCACGCCCTGTGGTGGAATGGGGAGGCATGGACCTCTAGCGCGGCGATCTACCCGCTCGGGGGGGAATAAGATACCCCCTGGGGGCGAAAACGTCAGAAGGCCTAAACTGTCGTTTTTGGTCACACGGGGGGGGGATATTATACCCCATCTGGAGATTTCCTACGAAATCCGTCAGGGAGAAAAAATGCAGCGCCTATGGGAAAAACTCCGCTTTTTTTGGGGGAGTTTTTCCCATTGGGCACAAATGTGCACTGGATGAGCAGGATGAGCAGGATGAGCAGAGGAGTAAGGCGCCCGCTGGCAGCCGGCAGGCCCTGGGGAGTATCCTTGTGCCGGGAGCCTGCCGTCATGCCCTTTACCTGGACGCTCGAACACGATAGCCGCCTGCACGTGGTGCAGGTCTGGGGTACGGTCGATGCCGCGGCCTTTGCCCACTTCCAGCGCAACATCGCCCTGCGCTGGCGCCACCTGGGCTACGGTGCCCTGCTGCTGGTCGACGCGGGCGACCTCTTCGGCGATGGCCAGATCCTGCCGCAGCTGCGCGTACTGGCCCGCGACTCGGCCCGCACGGATACCGACTGCCCCTTGACCCCGCTGGCGATCGTGCCGCGGACGCCCCTGAGTGAGCTGCTCGCCGGGCTGTTCGTGTTCTACCGGCGCCGGGCTGGTGGCACGCGCCCGGTGGAGATTTTCCGCACCCCCCAGGCCGCCCGCGCCTGGCTGGCCACCCATCCCGCGCTGCCCCTGGCGCACCCCCCCCAGAGCCACAACAGCCACAGTAAGCAGACGTGATGCCTGTGGCGCACGGAAACCTACGCCCCTGGAGGCCCCCTGCCCGCCTTGGTTGACTCAATCAATATTATCGGAAGTGGCAAAAATCCCCGCCTGACCCTCCAGAATGCCCGCCAATCAACGATCTCCCCCCGGTCAGGGGGACTGGTCAGGTGTGCACTAGGCCGCCTGGCGGCAGTCCTGCGCAGTGGATCGAGCAGACATGATGCTATTGCGACCACTCAGAAACTACGGCTGGAAGTTTCAAATTGCTGGCACGACAAATTCTCAGTATGCTCTGCAGGCCGAAGAGATGGGACAACGGCGAAGGAAAAGAGCCACGGCCGTAGGTGTGTGCCCTGCCAAAGGCACACCATACGGCCGTGTCCCGAAGTCTGTCAGCCTCAGTGAATGTCGAGACGCCGAGGCTGAGTAGCATGGCCCATTCGTGCCAAGAAAGGACCAGTCATGCACTGTAGCGCAATTCCCTCCACAATGCAAACTCCAAAAAAGGTCATCTGGGGAAATTTTCTACGTTCACCCCCTAATCTCCCCAAGTATCAACCGCTTGGCAGTATGTATGAAAATAGTGTTAGTGCCCTAGCGCAGCACACGCTAGGGCTGACGCCCGCCCACGGGTACCCCTACCACAGAGCTGCCAGCGTCGCGGGGGAGTCTACCGCGTGTCTGCGCAGTCTGCAAGACGGGAGACTTGCATGACTCTCCACCACCTCGACCACGTCTGGCACGACTCCACCCACAGAGGCTCCGCCCTCCTCGTGCTCCTGGCCATTGCCCACAACGCCAACGAGGCCGGCGAGGGGCAGATAACGATACGCACCCTCTCGACTCTGGTGCGCGTCGAGACGCGCCAGCTGCACTACATCTTGCAGCGGCTGGAAGGCAAGGACGCCCAGGCACCGCCTGGCCCTGCGGAGCTGACCGTGCTACGGCGTATCGGTGCGGCCAATGTCTACCGGCTCACCCTGCCCGCCATGGCCACCTGTCCCCAGTGCAGGAGGCTGTCATGAACCACGCTGCTGACCTCGCCACCATCGCCGCGCTGTTTTCCGGGCAACGGACGCTGACCTGTCCACGGACCTACATCGAGCTGACGGGGAATTTCAAGGCCGGCTTTCTGCTCAGTCAGATTGTCTACTGGTCGCAAAACCCCACCGCCCAAAAGCGTGGTGGCTGGTTTTACAAATCCTGGCGTGACTGGCAGGAGGAACTGTGCTTCACCCGTGCGGAAGCGGACTGCGCCACCAGGCGCCTAGAGGCCCTCGATCTGATAGAAACCTACGTCGGGAAAGCCGAGGGAGCGCCCACCAGGTGGTACCGCCTGAAGATAGAGCCCTTTGCCCTGGCGGTGCGCCGACTGCTGGCCGACAAGGAGGAAACCCGCGCCACGCCTGGCGATGCGCCGATTGCTGAAAACCAGCAATCGAATGCTGAAAACCGGCAATCCTGGAATGCTGAAAACCAGCAATCCACTGCAGTTGATTACCAGAAGAAGACGGCATTGCACGCGCACGAAGAAAAACCCCCTGTATATAATCGCAGCGCGGAGGAAAAACCGGCAACCGGCGGCGAAAAAAAAGGCCCCCTGCTCTACCATGGCGTCGCCCTCCTGGCAGATCCCAAGCTAGAGGCCTTCGACCACGCCATACGCACCTGCACCGCCGATGCCGCCCAGCTGGCCCAGCTCGACACCCTCAGCGAGGCAGCCTGGTACACCCTCGAAGGCATGGCCCGCCAGGAACTCATCGAGGAACTCAACGACCTCGACTATGTCCCACTGCCGTATGTACGCTATCGTATGCTAGAGATTTACGAACGGGGAACCCCCCACGACACGGAGGAGGACGACTATGGCCCGCAAGAGACGGACCCGCTCGACCCAGACGCCGCAGGCACCCCCTGAGGCCCCCGTGGTGGTCGAGGTGCCACCACCGCCAGAGCCACCCCCGCAGGTTGTCAACGTGCCGCCGCCCGATCTGGGACCGCTGCCCCTCACCCCTGGGGGCAGGCCCATGATGGATATTGACGCGATCTGCGACCGCTGCGGCGTGGGCTACATGGAAGAGCGCTACAGTGGCCGCAATGATTCCTGGTTCCTGGGCTGCTCAGAATACCCCGTGTGCTACCGCACGGCGCCCCATCCCTACTGGCGCCGCGAGGACGAGACGAACGCCCGCGTGGCCCAGCTCCTGGACGAGCAACGCAAGGTCCTGGCCCTCTATGGCAAGGCGAAGAGCGAACTGCGCGAGGCCGAGGACGCCATCCGCCATCTGGAAGAGGATGCCGAGTGGATGCTCTCCGGCCTGCTGCGCCTCGCCGCGCGCTTTCACCCGGCCCTGTGGGAGTATGAGTACCTCGCCGTGGATCTCCATGCCCAGCTCATGGCCGCGTTTCGCTGCATGTATGGCGACAAGCACGCCGACCGGCTGCAGCAGGACCTGGCACACGCGCAGGCGGACGAAGAGAACCGCCAGGACTGTGGCAACCCGGCCTGTCGGGGCTGTGCCGAGCGCCGCGCCTGCTGGCCGCAGCACTCCGCCCCTTTTCTCCCCTGTCTCGAAGAAGGGAGCTAGCGATGCTCACACCCGGAATGCTCGACATCCTCACCCAGTTTATTGCGGAGTACTCCCCCGAAGAAGTCCACGCCGACATCCTGGAGGCCTTGAGCGACATCCCGCCCCTGCCCACCCTTCAGCGGTGGCTCCTCGAACTCGAACTCTCGTGTCGGCTCGAAGGCCTGCACCATACCGACACGGCCGGGCAGCTGGCGGGCTATATCGAGGCCCTGCGCAAGGCCAAGATGGAGCAGAGCCCGTACGTCTGCCGGGCCCACCTCGATCTGGCCCTGTCGGAGTTGGAGGTGTACCGCCTGCTCAAGAAGTGTCTCAGCGTGGTCGACATGGCGCCGCACGGCAGCCCCCCCCATCACCGCTTGAACTGAAGGGGACGCGCTATGGAGCAGCTCCCACACCGGCACCACACCACGCACAACGGCCAGGGGCAGACCCTGCGCTTTCACCCCAAAGTCCGCCCCCTGTGCCACTGTGGCTCTGTCGCCTACTGGCAGTGCGACGCGCCGCTCGGGGAAGGCACGTGTGGCAAGTGGCTCTGTCGTATCCATCGGCTGGTGGTCACCCCGAGCCGTGTGTTGTGCCCCTGGCACAAGCAGCTTGCCGAGGGAGGGTAAGGCCCTATGACGCACCTGGAGCGACGCTCGGCCCTGTTTGTGGTGCTGCTGTGGGCCCTGCTGGTGCAGCTCATGGGCTGGCGCGCTGTCCTGCTCATGCTGTGCGGCGTGGTGTGCGGCGTCGTCAGCGCCTGGCTCATGCAGCACTGGCGCGAGGGGGGCTGAGGCTCGCCTTTCACCCGGTGCTGGGGCTTTGCTATCATCGTCTGGAACTGCGGCTACACGGCCCGTGCTTTTCGTGGTTGGTGGCCCACGGAATGCTGCTGCTGTCACAGACCACCCCGCCGCTGTAGAGGATGTTATGACCATCACGTATCACGCCGACCACGACGCCCGCCTCCTGGAAGTCCACTTGCAGAATCTGGTGACCTGGAACGATCTGCTCACCTTCCAAACCGCAACCTCTCACGCGCCGCCCTGCGTGTCGTACGACTCCCTGGTGGTGGTGCAGGAAACCATCGACTGGCCCCCCGGCCCGGCTGAGCCGGGCATCCGCCGCGTGGCGGAGCGCTCGGCGCTCTTCCGCGCCGACACGGCCGGCTGTCGCCTGGCGATCGTCTGCGAGAGTCAGCTCGGCTACGGTGTCATGCGGATGTTCATGGCCTTCTACGAGCGTGCGGGGGGCAACCGCATCATCGGCATGTACGAACACCTGGACGTGGCCCGCGCCTGGCTCGATTCGGGCGCGATGGAGGTATGGCCCGCTGGCCTGGTAGGTGTCTAGGTGTGGCGATGGCGCCACGGCCAGGACCAGACCCCCCCACGGCTGACCGTCCCACGCTGGCCGTATTACGTCATGGCCGCTATCAACCTGGGCTTGCTCGTCTACCACCTGGTGTCCCTGTGGCAGGTGCCGCTGTGCGTCTCGGCCTGCGGCGTGCTGGTGCACTACGCGCTGGCAGGGCTCCTCTACCTGTGCGACCGCTGGGGACGTGGGGACTAGGTTGCACCGTACGAATCAAGCGGCTATGCTCCTGTGGTCGAGCCGATCTTGTGCAGGCGCACTGTACGCTCACCCTGGACCTCTCACCGGAGAAGGAATCCCCGCCTATGTGGGTCTAACTGGGTACGGGGCGACCACCCCACGCGCAGGTCGGAGATGACGGCTGCCGCTTGGAGAATGCGATTGGTCGACCCCGCACCCCCACGGTAAGGAGCCGCTATGCCTGCTGTCCTGCCGTCCCCTGAGCTCCTGGGTGGCCTGGAGTTCATCGCCAAAACGTGCCTGCTGGGGCAAGTGATGGCGAAGCACTGCGACTGCTACGCGCCGCAGCTGTATCAGCGCATCTATGACACGGTCGACCGGCTCTACGCCATCCTCACCCAGGCCGCACACGTCCCCGTCAACCCGGAGGACGCCAACTAATGCGCGAACGCGACATCTACCGCCCGTGTGACGACTGCGGCCGGCGCACCCGCTTTACCATCCAAGGCCATGTGCCCTCTGGCATCCCGCTGCTGTGTCCGTCCTGCATCCGCCAGCGCGCCGAGGACGTCGCACGCGACCGCACACCAAAGCAGCGTTTACGCAAAGCCACGGACAAAAGAGCCCGCAACACCACGCCCTAGCGAGTTTCCCCCAACAACTGGGGATAACCTCCGGGGCTATTTTTTTCCCCATTGTCAAGGGACAAAAGTGCCTGCCTGCAGCAGGACTTCTGTCCCTTTTTTTGTGCGTACGAGCCGCCCGGGAGCCGCCCGGGAGCTACATCCCTCCCACACGTGCCTCCGGTATACTCCGTGGCCCACGTGGCCCACGTGGCCCACGTGGCCCTACTCCGCCAACGGGTGTGACGGTGTGACGGCAGGCTTTCCACGCTTTTCACGCCGAGAAACATCACTATTCGTGATAGTGCTCTGCCCTACGAGCCGCCCGGGAGCCGCCCGGGAGCTACATCCCCCCCCTCTATGCACTTCGAGCCCCCAAAAGGTTTATAGCCCTCCACAAAAAAATCGTGACCGATCGCGTTATCGTTTCCCCTTTTTCCCTCCGGATGTGCTAGAGGCCCCCCCTGGCACGGCATGGCCACCCCCCCCTGCCTCCTGACCCTTCAGTTTTCCTGCCCCGCTGTCGATAAGGTCCTCGTGACCTGTCTCCTGCTCAGTCTGCCGGCCGACCTGTAGGCTCCGATAGCGGCCGGCAGATCCCCCGTGAACGCGCAAGTATTCGCCCCCCTGTGCCGATATCTCCCCATGGACTGACTTTCTCAACCCTGGAGGAGTGGCATGCATTCACACCCTGACGCGCAAGAACAACTGGGCAAGCTGCGCCAGCAGATGGCGGACACGTCCAGCACCGAACACCGGCTCCTGGCCCGCGTGCCGCAGTTTATCGAGCTGCTCAAGTCGATTGGCCATGGACACCTGACCCTGCACGTGGCGGACGGCCAGCTGGTGCGCGTCGACGTGATGACCTCCGAAACCTAGCTGCGCCTGCGTACGCCACACACCCCTTGGCTCTTGGTGGGACACGACGCAGGCACAGCCCTGAGGTGCGTATGGCTGACAACGACCTGATAGGCACCGGAGCGCTGAGCGTGGCGGTGGTGGCCCTCGCCAGAGGCCTGGAATTTGTGCTGACCAAATGGCGCCAGCCGCCGTCGCCGGAGGTGCCCCCGCAACGCTCGCTAGAGGCGCGGGTGTCGGCGCTCGAAAGCGCCGTGGTGGTGCTGCAGCAGGCGGAAGCGGCCCATCGTGAGGCACGGGTGCAGATTCTGGACTGGCTCAAGCGGCTGGAGGCGAAGCTCGATCAACTCTTGATGCGCTAGGAACGGTGCGGTGGTGCGATGGCAAACTTGACAATCTTGACACCTAAAAAAAGAGAGCAATTTGTCAGCCAGCTCTACGAGCACGGCAACGTCACCCTGGCTGCCAGAGCCGTTGGCGTGTCCCGCCAGGCCATGTACCAGGCCCGCGAGCAGGATCCGGAGTTGCGCGCCGCCTGGGAAGATGCCATCGAGAGCTACGCCGATCTGCTCGAAGCGGAGGCCGATCGACGCGCCGTGGTGGGGGTACGCCGGCCGATCGTCTACCAGGGCGAAGTGGTCGACGTCGACTACCGCGAGTACTCCGACAGCCTGCTGATGTTTCGCTTGAAGGCCCTGCGGCCGAAGAAATACCGCGACAGCGTCAAGCATGTCGGCCACGACGACGGGCCTATCGTCATCAATATGGTGGACTATGCCGCCAGTTGAACTGCCTTACAAGTATGCCCCCCGCAGCTATCACCGCCGCATCTACAAGGCCCTCGATCAGGGATGTTTGCACGTCATGTGCGTGTTGCACAGGCGGGCAGGCAAGACGGAAAGCCTGGTGTCCTACGCCCCCAAGCCGATGTGCAAGCAGAAGGGCAACTATGCCCACGTCTTCCCCACGCTCAAGCAAGGCCGCGAGATTGTCTGGGATGGCATTGGACGTGGCGGCCTGCGCTACCTCGAACATTTCCCCGCGCCCCTGCTGTACGGCACGCCCAACAAGTCCGAGCTGAAAGTCACCCTCATTGACATGCAGGACCCCGAGACACCGGGGAGCACCTATCAGATCCATGGCACCGACCACAACGTCAATAGCCTCGTCGGCGGTGCGACCCGTGGCGTCATCTGGGATGAGTACTCGTTGCAGAATCCCCTGGGGAGGGACTACGCCAAGCCGATTCTGGCGGAAAACGGTGGCTGGGAAGTCATCGTCTTTACGCCCCGCGGTGAGAACCACGCCTACGACCTGTACCAGTTTGCCCAGCAAGAACCCGGCTGGCATGTGGAGTATCTGACCGTCGAGGATACGCGCCGCGATGGACCCGGCGAGGACGGCAGCCCGGTCGTCTCGTACGAAACCATCGAAGCCGACCGCCGCGAGATGCTGGCCCGCGGCCGTGAGGATGCCGACGCGATCATCGACCAAGAGTACTTCCTCGCCTGGCACGTGCCGATACCGGGCTCGTACTTTGGCAAAGAAATGAAGTGGCTGGAGCAGCACGGCCGTATTGGGCACGTGCCGTACGACCCCCGCTACCCCGTCATGACCGCCTGGGATATCGGGATAAACGATCTCAATGCCATCTTTTTCTTCCAGGTTATCCCTGGCACCGGTGAAGTGCATTTTATCGACTACTGCCAAGGCGCCTCCATCGCCCTGGCCCCCGCGCGAGGCAAGCACTGGCGCGACGATGAAAACTGGATTGGCCTGGTGCGTGCCAAGCCGTACGAGTACGACCACAGCAAGGTTTTACTGCCGACCACCCGCGAGAGCTATGAGCGCCACTATGGTCCCCATGACCTGGACAACCGCGAGTATTCAAGCGGCAAAACCCGCGTAGGGATTGCCCGCGAGCATGGCTTTCATTTCACGGTCTTGCCCCATCCTGGCCCTGGCGGCTTCGAGGACGGCATCGCCGCGTGCCGGCAGCTCCTCAGGCGCAGCTACTTCGACCGCGAGAAGTGCAAGCTGGGACTCTCGGCGCTCCGGAATTTCCATCGCGAGTGGGACGACGAAGCGCACACCTACAAGAACCAGCCCGTGCATGACTGGTCGAGCAATGGCGCCGCGGCCTTTCGCTACGCCGCTGTCGGCCTGCAACCGCCGCCCCTCGAACTCCCGCCCAAGGTGCACCCGCATTCCTTCGCGGCCCAGGTCAAGCAAGCAAAGGCGCGCCGATGAGTGCTGCGCACGGCCAACAGACCGCGCTCGTTGGCGCGGGAAAGACAGGTGGATCACCGACCAACGGGAGGTGCTGCTGAAGTGATTACGCGCGTCATCGTCAATCGCCAGCGGGTGAAGCATAACGCCACACACGGCACCACCCTGCCCGTGTTCACCATCCGGGAAGGCGCCAAGACCGAGTACGCCCACGCGGTCGAACTGCTCGGCCCGGCCCGCCTGGTCTATCGCCCAGACAAGCCCCTCAGCTGTGGCGCCCGCGTCTGGCTCGAAACCACGTACTCCGTGCGCTACGACCCTGTACCCCTAGAGGAAGAGTAATGCCGAGAAAGAAGGCTGCCAAAGCCACGCCTGAAGCCGAACAACTGCGCCTGTGGCGCCTCCGCTGTGACAAAGCCCGGACGCTACGTGAGGACTGGTGGCGCACGTGGAAAGTCGACGAGCTCGCCAAGGCCTACCATGGCTGTGTGGATGATCCGGAGCACGTGAACCGATTTTGGCCGACGATTAAGACGATGCGACCCGGCTTGCTCATGGCATCGCCCGCCTACCGCGTGCAAGCCACGCTCAAGAGTGCCGGCGAGATCCCGCGCCGCGAGGCCCGCCTGATGGAAGAGCTGTTAGCCGCGGTCGCGCGGCAGGATGATCAGCTCTCCCGTGCGGCCCAGCTGGCCCTGCGGCAGGCGTTCTTCTCCATTGGCGTCTTGAAGAGCACGTACGAACCCCTGCTAGAGAGCAATCCCAAGGCGGGGCAACCGCTGTATGCCCTGGCCGACGATGGGCAACCGCTGCTCGACGCCGCCGGCGCCCCCATGACGGCGATCGACCCCGACACCGGCAAGGACGCGACAGAACCCACGCACATTGTCTACGACGAAGAGTACAAGTGGCGCTGGGTGAACAGCCGCAACATGCTGCTCCCCGACGAAGGCCCGGACATGTCCCGCTGGACCTGGATCGGGGAAGAAATCACCGTGCCCCTGGAAGTGGCGCAAGACGACGCGCGCTTTCCTGCGGACCTGCGCAAGCAGCTGCGGCCGACGCCGCGCAAGAAGCCGGACGGCACCCCACGGGTAGAACAGCCGACCTTTCACGACAGCCCAGAGACGAACCTCGATACCGAGGTGTCCTATGTCGAGTGCTACGACCTCCGGAAGGGGCTCTTGTACATCTACGCCGAAGGCCAGAGCTTCAGCGCCACACACTGGCTCTACTGTGGCCCCCTGCCGGACGGTGTCGAAGCGCACCCCTACAGCCTGCTGGTGTTCGAGCCGCTCATCGACCCGGACCCGTCGCCCTGGCCGATCCCGCTGACGTTCAACTGGCTGCCACTGCAAAACGAGTACGCCACGCGCCGCAAGCAGATGGTGCAAGGGGCGAAGCGCAGCGCGCGCAAAATCCTCTACGAGCAATCGACCTTCGAGGACAGCGACGAAGCCGCCAAGATGTTGCAGAGCAATGACGACATGGCGGCTGTGATGGTCTCGGACCTCAACCGCCCCCCTGTCGTCCTCTCGGATCCGGCCTTACCCCCGGCGCTCTCCGAGGACCTGCTGATCCTCACCGAGGATTGGCGCGTCACCACGGGACAGACCGGCGCACGCCTCTCTTCCCCCGAGAGCGACACCGCCACGGAGGCCCTGCTGACGAATCAGGCCGCCAACGTGCGCGACCTCGATGCCCGCCTCGCCGTGGCCGACTGGCTCGCCGACGCCGGCAAGAAGATGCTGCAGCAGCTCAAGCAAACCATGACCATCAGCCGCCTGGTGAAGATCCGCGGCATGAGCGAGCAGGACTTGCAGCAGTGGATGGCCCAGTACTACGGCGCCGAAGGCATGAGCATGGCGCAGATGGTGCCGAACCTGCGCGAATCCTTTCTCGAAAACTTCGGCCAGGAGCAGTTTCTCAAGGTCTCGCGTGAGGACCTCCAGCACGAAGCCGATGTGCTGGTCAACCCGGTGTCCTCGAAAGCCAAGACGGTCGATATCGAGCGCCAGCAATTCTTGCAGTTTATCGAGCTGCTCTCGAAGGCACCGCACATCCTGCAATCCCGCGAGCTGCTGAAAATCACCGCCGACTACTTCGAGATTATCTCTGACTACCTCGTTGACGAACTCTTTGCGCTGGGCCAGCGGATGGCCCAGCAAGCCGCCCAGCTCGCCGCCGCCAAGGCGCAGCCTGCGGGCACAAACGGCACGGGTGGCGCGGCCGTCAGCGCGACCCTGCCCATCCAGGCCAGCGGGGGACTGCCCACGCCAACCGGCCTGATGGCTTCACTGCTTCGTACGACTGGAGGGAGCTAATGGAACACGAAGACTCCGGACGCACATGTGCGTCCGCAACGCCGGACGCAGCGTCCGGAGGCGATGCCATCGGCACCGCGCTGTTTGTGGGGGGACCGCGAGATGGCGACCTGACGCCGTTGCTCGATCACCACGGGGAGCAGCTCTGCGTGGTGCGTGCGCCAGCGACGCAAGACGGCTGGTGGTGCACCTCGCCGGACATGCTGAGCACGGCCGCGATGCCGTTCTTTACCTACCAGCGCATGCGTTTTCACAGCCCTGGTGGGCCCCCGGTGACGTGCTGGGTGGCTCCCGAGCTGACGGCGCATGACGTCATGACGCGGCTCGTGGTCGGGTATCACCAGGCGCAGACGCAAAAGGAGAGTCGATGCCGCTCTACGCTTTGCAATGCCTGAATGGCCACAAAAGAGATGAGTATTGTCACACGCCTGCCGATAAGGGGTGTCGAACCATTTTGTGCTCCCAGTGTGGGGGCAGCATGGCGCATGTCTTGAGCGTCGGACGTGGCTTGACCTGGTTTGAGGAAGGCCGCGCCCGGACGTTCGAGAACATCAGCCATGACCCGGTGACGGTGACCTCCTACAAGGCCCATGAAGACGTGATGCGCGCGAACGGTGTCCGGCTGTTGCCGCCACGCTATGGGGAAAAAGGCTGCTGGTCCTAGATGACAGATGCCCTTAGGGGCGTGGGCGCAATGCCGGTCAAGCGAACGCCCACGCCCCCCGCACCACAAGCCCCGAGAGGGCTCATGACGAACGCCAGGGTACAGGAGCGCGCCTAGTGCTGCAATCCGTGCCTGGCGGGCTGATCATTCCCCAATATTACGAACGGTCTGGGTCTGCCAACTTTACCCAGGTCACGCTCGACGCGGCCGGCGAAAGCCACGCCTTCATCTTCCAAGCGCCGCAGAGTGGCAGCATCGACCGCATCGGCTTTCGCACGGGTGCGGTCACGACCGGTAACACGGTGGACGTGCGGCTAGAGACCGTCAGCACGACCACGGGGGACCCGTCCGGGAGCCTGGTGGCCGTCGGTGCCAACGCCGCGCTGGCCATCGCGGACGCCGACGATAACGTCTGGAAAGAGGCCACGCTGACGACGCCGTGCGCGGTGACACGCGGCACGCTGTATGCCGTGGTCATTGTCGTACCGGCCAGCACCAACCTGACCATCGCCACCCTGGGGACCGTCGCCGACTGGACGACGGGCTGGAACTTTCCCTACAGCGATGACTTCACGGCCGGTGCCTGGGCGAAGTCCCAGAATAGCCCCACGATCAATGTCCGCTACACGGACGGCTCCTATCCCATCCTGGGCAACCTGCCGCTGAGTGCCATCGCGGCCACCACCTTCAACGCCGACAGCTCCCCCGATGAAAGAGGCCTGTACTTCACGCTGCCCTTTCCGGCGCGGCTCTCGGGCGTGCTGCTGAATGCCGCCTTTGCTGGCGGCTCGACGATCAAGGTGTACGACTCGGACGGCAGTACGGTCCTGACCTCGCTGGCGATCGACGCCGATCAAGTCCGCACCGCCAACCCTGGGACGAGCCGCTTCCTCCTGCCCAGTGCGGTCGAACTCGACGAGAACGAGGCCTACCGGGTGACGGTGCTGCCGTCGAGCACGACCGACAACACGCTGACCCATCTCACGGTGAACGCTGCCGCCATGCTGGACGGCCTGGACGGCGGGCAGGCATTCCACCTGACCACCCGGGAAGGTGGGGGCAGCTGGTCGCAGACCACCACGCAACGGCCGCTGATTCACCTGCTGCTGGACGCCTTCGACGACAGCGCACAGAACGCCGGCGCCGTCCATTTCTATCGCCTCCTCCAGATGCTGGGGGTGGGGCGATGACCGCGCCCATTGTGCTGCAGACGCAAGGCGACGCCTACACCCCCAGTGGCCACATCCAAGCCCTGGTGTGGGACGGAGCGACCACCAGCGGGGACCGTGTGGTGCTCCGCCACCGCGAGACGCACCAGATCCTCTGGCAAGGCCGCACCGAACTCACCCAGACCTACTTAGGGATCACCTGGCCAAAGGGCATCTCAGCCCCACGGGGCTTTTATGCGGACGTGCTCATGTCTGGCTTAGTTCTCGTCTACCTGTGGGAGCAATAGATGACTCGGTGGTTTGAACGATTCGTCCGACGCGCCTTTCTCAAGCCCTTCTCGGAGCAAGGCAAGGCCCTCGACCAGATGCACCGCCAGGTCGCCGGTATGCGCGATCACCTCTACCAGCTCTATGAAGAAATTGAACTCGCCGTGCGGGCCCTCGATCTCCTGGGCGAACGCTGCGAGGCCGCACGGCAGCGCGTGGCACTCCGCACCGAGCTGCACGGCACGGCGTCAGCGCCACCGCCCCACCTGGAGCCGCGCACCTTTGACGCGACCGACCGGCAACGCCCCAGGAAGGACACCACATGCCCGTGATGCGCTGGAAAACCCTCTGCTGTCCCCAGTGCGAGGGACAGCTGCTCATACCGCTGACCGTGCTGCGCTATCACCCGGCTGGCGGCACAAGTCCGGAACCCTCTGGCTATAGGTGCGCTACATGCCACAGCGACGTGGACCAAAAAGCCATGCTGGCGCTGCTGCGACGGCAGGAACTCCAGCACGAACTCAAAGCCCTGGAAGACGAGCACGAGACGTTGTCCCAGACCGTCTCCGCTGCATCCAGCGATGCCTCGAACGCATCGCCTACCAGGGTCACACGGGGCTCCTTGAATTCGAGGAGTACCTAGCCATGGTGCTCTATAAGGATTTTGACTAATGGCCGAACCGCTTGACGCTGTACTCGATGAGACTGACGCCGATCTGGACGCGTCCCTCGATGATGCCGGCGAGAGCCTGCTAGAGGGCGACATTCCTGAAGACCTCCAGGACCTGCACCAGCAGCTCACCCAGAGCTACAACACGCGCCTCGCCGACCTGCGCCAGCGCGAACGCACGCTAGAGCAAACCCAGCAGCGCGCGCAGGCCTTCGACCGCTTGACCACGGACCCGGCCTTTGCGCGTGAAGTCTTCGCCCGCCTGGGCCTTGGCACGTCGAACCCCGGTCAGACCCAGTCTGAGACAACGCCAGCCCAGGCGGGGGAAGTGCCGCAGCACGTGCTCGATGCCGTGCAAGCCGCGATCGGCAGCGACGAACACTTGCAATTCCTCGTGCCTGCCCTCGCCAAAGCGGCCTGGGCAGTGACCCAGCAGACCGTCGCGCCGCTCCAGCAGGAGCGCCAGCAACAGCAGTCCCAGCAGCGCCAGGACGAGTACAGCCGCATGAGCCAGCAGCTCTCTGAAACCTCCCCAGGCTGGGAGCAGTACGAGAGCGACATGCATCAGCGCCTGCAATTTCTGCAAGCCGCCCTCTCCGGCAAAGGCCCCCTGACCCACGCCAAGTACGGCTCCGTGCTGCAGCTCCTCTACCAGTGGTCGAGTGGCACGGCCAAGGCCGCAGGCGAAGCCGGACGCCGTATGCAGCGTGCCGTCCGCAACCAGACCACGACCGGCCAGACCGGACGCACCACGCAACCGAACACGGCCGATCTCATCCAGCAAGCGCCCTCGCGGCAGGACAAGTGGCGTATTGCGTTCCAAGCCGGCATGGCCGAAGCAACCGGCCCAGGCCGCTAACGGTGACCACGGTGGCACACATCAACCTCAGTAGAGAAGGAACACCTAGGCGATGGTAGCCACCAGTGTAACCGAGAACTACGACGCAATCATGACTTCGACGCTCAGGGCCATGCAGCCTGAGCTGCGGGACAACATTACGCGCGGCAACAAGTTGGTCGCGTACTTGAAGGAAACCGGCCGCTCGCGCGGCGTGAGTGGTGGCGAGCGCATCAAAGTCGCCCTGATGTACGGCCATAACTCCGGCGCCGACTTCTACGCGGGCTACGGGCAGCTGCACATGTCGCCCTCCGATGGCATGACCAGTGCGTTTTTCCCCTGGTCGCAGCTGGGCGTGCCGATTGTCATTTCTGGCTTAGAGAAGCGGCAGAACCAGGGCGAGGCCCAGGTGCTCGACCTGCTCCAGGCGAAAACCGAGCAGAGCGAAGCGAGCGCCATTCAGAAGCTCAATCACGCGATTGTCTCCGGACGCCTCAGCACCGGCGCCACGGGCAACCTGAACCAATTCGTGCCGCTCATCGGCGTCAAAGACACGTCCGCCAGTGGCCCCCTGCCGCTGCCCGCCCTCATCGACGCCAGCCCCAGCCGCTCGGTGGCCATCGGCTCGATCAATGGCTCCACCGAGCCCTGGTGGCGCAACCAAGCCCTGGCCTTTAGTGGCTCGACGTTTGCGAGCTTCAAGAAGGCACGCGGCACCTTGTACAACCGCTGTTCCAAAGGGATTGCGGGCAATCCTGACTTGATTCTCTCCGACCAGCTGGTGTGGGAGCTGTACTACAACAGCCTGGCCAGCCTGGAACGCTACGTCATCACCAACCAGAAAATGATCGACATTCTGGGGGGCGTCGCCGAGGACCTCATCAAATTCAGAGGCGCCGTCAATATTTGGGATGAGGTTGTCCCGGATGTGGGCACCTCGACCGCCACGGCCGAGACCGCCGAAGGCGAAGGCGATGGCGTCGGCACCTACCTGCAAAGTGGCGCGCACGGGACGGAATTCCATCTCAATACCAAGGCCATGGAATACGTCTACCACCCGGACGCAAATTTCACCACCACGCCCTTTCAGTCCACGCTCGTGGCCGGTCAGGACGCGAGTATTGCGTACATCTTGTGGCAAGGCCAGGTGACGCTGAAGAACCGGCGCAAGCTTGGCGTGCTTTACGACATAGATCAGTCCATCTCCGCCTAGTGGCGCATAGCAGACACCCGGCAGGGTCTCAGGCTTCCAACCAGCCCCTGCCGAGTGGCTTAACCGTGCTGACGCCACAAGGCGTCAGCCCCATCGTAAGGGGTTTTTTGTGGAATTTCAAAGAGCGCAACGTACCGATCCGGAGCGTATTTTCATCGTCGCCAAAAACACCTACTCCACCGCCAGCCTGGCAGCCAACCAGTGGGTCGCTTTCGACGCCATCACCGACGAAGACGGCCTGTCCGTCACCAAGATCGTCACCGACCTGCGCAACTGCGTGGCGGGTGTCGTGGTCGAGACCATCGCGCACGGCGATTACGGCCTGGTGCAAGTGTACGGCTACCGCGCTGGCGCGCGCTGCTCCGGCGGCTCCGGCCTGAACACCTCGAAGATCTCGGAAGGCACCTACTTGCACGTGAAGACCTCAGGCTTTGCCTGCCATGGCCTGCACACCATCGCCTCCACCGTGGTCATCCAGCCCTGGAAGCTCGACAAGGTCGGCTTCGCTATGAGCCCGCTGAACACGGCCGCGAAAGCGACCTCAGCGACCACGTGGGTGGGGAAGGTTTTCGTGAAGTGTCTTGGCTAAGACGCCGATAGGTACGTTATTCGCCTCGCGCTTTTAACGTACCGCCCGGCCGCGTGTGTCTTCTCCTATCCACACGCGGCCGGCATACAGAAAGGTGGCAATGAACGCAACGATTGGCCGACCGCCAACCACGTCGAATCGTACGAAGCAACGGCTGGCCGCCCGCACGGGCTGGCTCTACCGGGGCTGGCGTCGCTGTGGCGATGACATGCACGGCACGCCGCGCTATTTCCGCTGTCAGCGGTGCTACACGCTGGTGACCAGAGGACAAGTCAACCTGGGGGGAGGGTGTGTCTGTGGCAATCGGCGCATATGTGCAGCACTGGCGCTCACGTTTGGGGAAGCGGTCCTGCTCAAACTCGGCTGGTACCGCCTCAACACGGCCGAACGTGTGGCCATCCGACCGCTCAGCCCCCGGCTGGGCCGTTGGCTTCGCGCTCGACTACTGGGGCGTATCGCCTAGCGAGCTGCACACCTGCATTGCCGGCATTGCCGGCAGACGCTGGCTGCAGCACGCCTGGGACCACTCGACGCCGAAAGCGTTCTACCGGCATCCCTACCAGATGATCCGGCAGGAGTGGTTCCACAGTGCCTATCCGGGCTTTCGCGACGTCGACACGTTTCTGCAATGCGTGCCGCGTGACGCGACGATTCTGGACTACGGCTGCGGCACAGCGGAATGGCTGCGCCGCCGCTGGCTTGATCAGGGCCGCAAGGCCCTCTTGGTCGACATGGCCGGCCCGCTCCAGCCGTACTTGTCGGCCAAGTATCCGACACGGTCAGAGGCCATCTGGACCGTGGACGAATGGCAGCAGCGCAGGCCTGCCACCACTGCGCTGGTCTGCCTGGATGTCCTAGAGCATGTGCCGGAGCCACTCAGCACTCTGACACGGCTCTGGGACACCCTGCAACCCGGTGGCATTGCGGCCCTGTGGTTTGACCACTCCTGGCCGCACCCTGGGCACCTGCGCGCCTCCATCGCCCAGCTGCCCCAGTACTGGGACTGGCTCTACACCCACGGCGATGTGGTGCAAGAGAGGCCCTTAACTATCGTAAGGAAACCGAGACGACTATGGGGATTTTTCGCAAAGATTCGGTGGCAGTAGACGACTCGCACACTCCGGAGCGCAAGCCCAGAGTGCTGATTGGGGTGCCAGGCTTTGCCGGCGTGCTCCCTGAGGCCCAGGAGAACTTTTTCGAGTTGGCGTACCACTGCGGACGCTACGCCAAAGGCTATGACTTCTTACTCAAGATCATGACCAAACGCGAGCAATTCAGGGCCCGGAACACGCTCGTCGACCTCGCCATCATGAACAGCTGCGACTACCTGTTAATGCTCGACGACGATATGATTGTCCCCCCCAATCTCTTCCTCAAATTGGTGGCGCACGACAAAGACATTATCGGCGCCCTGTACTTCCAGCGTGGCGGTGCCTACCACCCGGTGCTCATGAAGCAGAAGAGCGAGAAGGACGGCTTCCGGAGCATCGAGTTTTTGAACCACTACGACCCGGCCTTGGTGAAGCCAGGCCTGCACCCCGTCGACGTGATCGGGGGTGGCTGTCTCCTCATGAAGGTGGATGTCTTCCGCCAGCTCACCCAGCCCTATTTCTGGATTGATGGCGTGGTCGGCACCGATGTGCACCTGTGCACGCGACTCCGCGACGCAGGCATTCAGCCATACGCCGATACCTCGATCGAGCTGGGGCATTTGGGGGAAAAACCCATCATCACCAGCCGCAACGTGCCGCGGTACAACAAGCAAGTCGGCCTGGTGCAAGAGCAACTCTGGAGCGACCTCAAAGACTACTACCAGGCGGCCGATGACGATGAGCTGCACAGCCGCATGGTGCGCTGTAGTGAAGGCAATATCCGGGAAGAGAAGTGGGGCGCATACCGCCAGCACTGGGACGATATCCGCCGCTTCTACACGGTGGACGCCGAATGGCAGGTGCTGAACCTGGCCCGATACAACCTGCAAAACGATGAAGCCAGAGATTTCGTGGTCAGCGAGCATGATCGTCTCTTGTCGCCTGGGGCCACCGTCATTGATTACGGCGCCGGCCTGGGCTACTGCACCATTCCCCTGGCGCAAGCGGGCTACGGTGTCTATGCCCTCGATCTGGAGGGCGCCGCGACGCTCAAATTCCTGCGCTGGCGCATCGCCAAGCACAACCTGGGTATCGAGACCTGCACGCAGGACCGCAAGGGGGGCGAAGTCGCTATACAGGCCTTCCGGTCTGAACTGCCAGACCCCGTGCCAGGATTCCAGGCGGACGGGTGCTTGCTCATTTCGGTGCTCGATCATCTGCCCGACCCCTGGGGGGCGATCGAGTGGATTAGCGCGCACGTCAAACCCGGTGGCTTTCTTGTGTGTGATACCTGGCGGCAAGTGCCGATGGAAGACGAACCGCAGCACTTGTGCCGCTTTAACGCTCATACGTTCGTGAAAGACCTCAGAAAGCTTGGGTGGCGAGACGTTCCTGAGAATCCTTTCCTTTTCATCAGGGAGTAACGCCACCGATGGCTTGGGAACCTGGCCAGAACTACTACACGCTGCTCATTCAGCGGGACGGCAAGAAGCACAAAGTCTATGGCTTTCACCGCGTGCGCAACAAGGAAGGCACCGAATACCTGGAGCCCATTCCCAGCGATAGCGCCTCATTCCGCGCCTTTCGCTATGACGAAGTCGAGTTTTTCGACCATCCAGGCACCCGGCGCGGCAGCGATGCGAACGCCCTGAGCCTGACGTGCAAAAGCGCCGATGAAGCCCTGACGCGCAACGCACTGGTGTAGCGGGCACATACGTCCCTCTCCCCCCGGTCACAGCGCTGTGGATTTTGTGACATGGCTGTGACCAAAGTTTGGACCTTTTACTGTCCGTGAATCGTACGATGCCATGACCCGAGACGAGCTGACCACACGCATTTTGACGGCGCTCAATGATAGCGCCGAGGATCCCATCTTCTGGACGTTTGATGAGATCCACGACTGCCTGCAGGACGGTCAGGAGATCCTCGCCGAGGAAACGCAAGCCCTCCGCCGCACGGTGTTTGTCCCCTGGCGTCCTGGGGCGATGCTCTACAGCCTGGGCTCTGTCGCCGACGAGTGTATGGCCATTGCGCGCGTGTGGCGCTCGGACACCCACGAACGCCTGACGGCCACCACGCTGACCGCCCTGGGCTCGACGCCCTGGATGAGCCAGCCGGGCCCTGAGGCCCGCGTGTGGTACCCCATGTCGTGGCATGCCTTCGGTGTCTACCCGCATGCCGGCGCAGGCACCGGCTCCTTTGAAGTCGATTACCTGGCCTGGCCGTCTCCCCTCGTCGATGACCTCGATGAGCCGGAATGCCCAGAGCCAGACCAGGATTGCCTGGTCAGTTACGGCGTGTATTACGGACTCATCAAGCAATGGGACTGGGTACGTGCCCAGGACCTGTGGCAGCAATTCATCGCCCGGTGGAGCGACGCTGAAGGGCGTACGGGTGCAAGACAACTCCAGGCCAGACCCTGGCAGCGTGGGGTGACCCGTGACGCTCGTCTCCACCGATCTTGATAGTTGCCAGCTCATTCTGCAAGACAGTGGCGCCCTGTGGGACCGCAGCGAACTGCTGCTGTGGTACGCAGACGGCTATCGGCGACTGCTCGCACAGGCCCAGGGGACGCGCGATTTTACCTGCTTGACCGTGCCTGGCCGCGTCACCATGGTCTACACCTACCCCTGGGAGCGCCGGCATACCCTGGGAGGCACCTCCAGGCACTGGACCTACCCGACACTCAGCCGCCAGTACTCCTCCCAGTGGGAAGTCGAGCGTGAAGCGGAGCTCGACCCGCAGACCTGGTATACGAACACCACCCAGCTCTGGGAAACCCTCTATGCCTCGGGCACCGTCGATCAGTACCAGCGGTTTGTGTTGCCGCGGCCGCACGAACGCATCCTGGCACTGTGGTTTGACAACGAGCTGCTCGACCCGCTCACCGTGCGCGAACTCGATAGCGCCTGGTCGGCCTGGTACCGCCAGCAAGGGGATCTCCTGTACTGGGCGCCTGGGCTCAGTAACGCGCAGGCCATCGAGATCTACCGCACTCCAGCGCGCGC
>Ga0081538_10001214_pt1 | contig 27055 bp, 31 predicted proteins | sample TabmetS5T2R1_FD_71022 | JGI IMG/M metagenome (GOLD analysis project Ga0081538, IMG submission 71022) | Tabebuia heterophylla rhizosphere microbial communities from the University of Puerto Rico - S5T2R1 | ecosystem: Host-associated > Plants > Roots > Rhizosphere ...
CAACCCCGAGGTGGCGCGGCCGAACGAGGGGCGGTGGGGCTGGATGCACCCCCCCCGCCACGCCTACGGCGCGCTGCTGCTCGAGCAGGGCCGGGTCGAGGAGGCCGAGACCGTCTACGCCGAGGACCTGGGCTACGACTCGGCGGTCCCGCGCTCGTCCTGGCACCCCGGGAACGTGTGGAGCCTGCACGGCTACCACGAGTGCCTCGTCCGGCTAGGGAAGCCCGAGCAGGCGCGAATCATCAAGCAGCAACTCGACGTCGCCCTCGCCCGCGCGGACGTCCCGATCAAGTCGTCCTGCTTCTGCCGCATGACACACCACGCGGCGGTCGCCTAGGTGTAGTTCCTGACCACGTTGGTTCATCCGGGCCCCCTTGGAGGCTGGGAGCTGCCCAAGCACCCCAGTCCCAAGGAGGACACCGGATGGAACTTCACGCTAACGCGGCCCTCAGCTTGAATAAGCGTCGGCTGCTTGTGGAGCGCGTGGTCGTGGAGCGCTGGAGGCTGACTGAGGCGGCCGCGGCCGCCGAGGTCAGCGTGCGCTGCGCGCGCAAATGGGTGCGGCGCTACCGCGCCGAGGGCGAGCTCGGGCTGTTGGATCGCTCCTCTGCGCCGGCGCGGGTGGCCAACCGCACTGCCGAGGATCGCGTCCAGGCGATCGCCGCGCTCAGGCGGCTGCGCTTCACCGGCCCCGAGATCGCGGAGCTGCTGTCGATGGCGCTGTCGACCGTGTCGGGCATCCTGACCCGGATCGGGCTGGGCAAGCTGAGCCGCCTCGGGCTCGAGCCCGCCCGCCGCTACGAGCGCGAGCGTCCGGGCGAGCTGGTCCACATCGACGTCAAGAAGCTCGGCCGCTTCGCCGCCGCCGGTCACCGCGTCACGGGCTCACGGCGCGGCCGCAAGACCCAGACCACGGCGGCCGGTCGGGGCCGCGGCGTGGTCGGCTGGGAGTTCGTGCACATCGCCATCGATGACTGCACCCGGCTGGCCTACGCCGAAGTGCTCCCGGACGAGAAGGCCACAACAGCGATCGGCTTCCTGCGCCGCGCGGTCGTCTACTTCGAGCGCCACGGCATCACGGTCGAGCGGCTGCTCACCGACAATGGATCGGCCTACCGCTCCACGGTTCACGCGATCGCCTGCCGCGCGCTAGGCATCCGCCACCTCCGCACCCGCCCCTACCGGCCCCAGACCAACGGCAAAGCAGAACGCTTCATCCGCACCCTGCTCTCGGGCTGGGCCTACGCCGCCCTCTACCGCACCAGCACCGAACGCACGGCCGCCCTTGACGGCTGGCTCTGGCACTACAACCATCACCGACGACACTCCGCTCTCGGCCACAAACCCCCGATCGCTCGCCTCACCGAGCGAACCAACCTGATCGGGACTTACACCTAGGTCAGCCGCCGGCCCGGCGGTAGGTCATCTTCAGGTCGTCGTTCCAGCCGGCTTCATCCTCATTCAGCTCGAAGGTGCCGCCGAAAGTGTTGCCGTCGTCGCTGAAGCGGCCGCTGAAGCGCTGGCGAAACCCCGGCTGATCTCGCCAGATCTTCAGCTCGCCGTCCTCCGCGCTGAACCGGTAGACGCGGAACACCCCGCGCGAGTCGAAGTAGTGCATCGTCAGGCTGTCCGCGCCTTCCTCGGTGGCCCCGATCACCGAGATCGAGTCGGGGAAGTCGGGGTGATCGTTGCGCGCGCGGTGGAGGAGGAACTTCTCGCCCTCCAGCCACTCCACGCTGATCCGGCCTGGCACCACCGTGTCGGGGAGCATCGGATGGGTAGCTTCGGTCTCCCACTCCCCGACCCAGGCGTTGAGATGCTCGAGCTGCGACGCCATCACTCGGCCGGCGGCGCGTAGCGGTGGTGGATCGCCAGCGCGTTGCCGTCGGGATCCTCGAAGAAGGTCTGGAGGCAGACGCCGGAGTCGATCGGCTCGCCCTTGAACTTCACGCCCCGCGACTCGAGCTCGGCCTTGGCGCCATCGAAATCGTCGACGTGGAACTCGATCGGGCTGCTGTTGGTGCTGTGCTCCACCCCGAAGGCGTCGGACTGCATCACAGCGATCGTCAGGTTGCCCGTCTCGAACTCCTGGGCGGGCATGCTGCCCCACCTCTTGGACTCCTCGAGGCCGAGCACGTTCGCGTAGAAGTCGCGGGCTTTGTCGAAGTCGTTGGTCGAGACGGCGATGAAGTCGACGCCGCTGATGAGGCGGGCCATGGGCGGTCTCCTTGGGTCGGGGAGCCGGAACCCTACGCGGCCGCGGCCTACGCGGCTTGACCGGGCTGGACGAGGCCGGATTCGTAGGCGTAGATGACCGCCTGTACGCGGTCGCGCACGCCGAGCTTCATCAGTACGTGCGCGACGTGCGTCTTCGCGGTCGCGTCGCTGACCACCAGCGTCTTTGCGATCTCGGCGTTCGATTGCCCGCGTGTGAGGAGCTTCAGCACTTCGAGCTCGCGTTCGGTCAGCTCGTCGAGCTCCCTCCCCGGTTTGGGCGGCGCTGGTGCGCGGCGCACGAACTCCTCGATCACGGCCCGCGTCACCGATGGGTCGAGCAGCGCCTCGCCGGCGGCAACCAGCTTGACCGCGGCGACCAGCTCCTCGGGCGGGACATCCTTGAGCAGGAAGCCGCTGGCGCCTGCGCGCAGCGCCCCGTAGACGTACTCGTCGAGGCCGTAGGTGGTGAGCATCAGTACGCGCGGCCGATCGGCGCTTCGCTCGACGATGCGGCGTGTCGCCTCGATGCCGTCGAGGCGCGGCATGCGGATGTCCATCAGCACAACATCGGGCCGGCTGCGGGCGGCGGCGTCGACGGCCGCGAGCCCGTCGTCGGCCTCGGCCACGACTGCGAGTCCGGGCTCGCTCTCGAGGATTTTGCGAAAGCCGGCCCGAACGAGCGCTTGGTCGTCGGCGATCAGCAGGCGGACGCTCATCGGCGTGACGGTTCGAGCGGCAGGCGTACTTGGACCGCGTAGCCGGCAGCTCCGGCGCGGTTGCCGGCGTCGAGTTCGCCACCGAAGAGGGCGACGCGCTCGCGCATGCCGACGAGGCCGTGACCGCCGCCCCTTCCGTTGGTGACGCCGCGGCCACTGTCGGCGATCTCGAGCTGGAGCTCGTGCCTGCGGTAGCGCACGGTCACGGTCGCGCGAGTCGGGCCGGCGTGCTTGAGGGCGTTGGTGAGCGCCTCTTGGACGATCCGGTAGGCCGACAGGTCGACACCAGGGAAGCTCAACCGGCTCGCCCTCGACCCTCAGCTCGACCGGCATGCCGGCGGCTCGGACTTGGTCGACAAGCACGGCAACGTGCGCCAGGCTGGGCCGCGGCGCGAGGGCAAGCTCGTGGTCGTCCTTGCGGAGCATTCCGAGCAGCCGGCGCATCTCGGCCATGGCTTGGCGGCCGGTCTGCTCGATTGAGAGCAACACCTCGCGGGTGGAGCCCTGGCCGGGGTCGAGAACGCGGCGCTCGGCTCCCGCCTGCACCACCATGGTGCTGACGCTGTGGGCCACGATGTCATGCAGCTCGCGCGCGATCCGCGCCCGCTCCTCGCTCACGGCGGCCAGCGCCCGCTGCTCGCCTTCGCGCTCCAGCTCGACGGCGCGGTCGGCCAGCCTGTCCGCCCGCGACCCCTGGCTGCGTACCGCGCGGCCCGCGACCCAGACGCTCGCGTTCATGACTGCGATGAAGAAGAAGTTGCCGAACTCGCCGTCGATCACGGCCTCGAGAACGAAGGCGGGGATGAGGACCACGGCTGCGCCTATGAGCGCGCCTGTCAGCTCGCAATGCGCGGCCACGGAATACATCGCCAGCACGACCGCGGCGATCGGGAAGACGGTGACGTCCGGTGTGTCTGACGCGAATGCCAGGACGGCCAGCGCCGCCATCACGACGCCCGCCACGGCCACCGGTGCGCGCCGCCGCCACGCCAGCGACAGCGTCATCACGAGCGCCGTAACCGCGACGAGCGCCCGCGGGCCGTCGGGGTCGCCGATGGTCCAGATCTCCACCTGCGCCAAGCACGCCAGCAGGGCGGCAAGCGCGGCATCGGCCGCCTGGCGGCGCAGCGGGAATCGAGAAACAGCCCGTGCCACAGGCCCAACGTAGCCCAACCTCGCTGCTTCCGCATCGGCCCAGCGGGCGACCCGTGGGCCCGAGAAATCAGCACTTCGGGCGAGCCGAAAATCGCATATCGGCCGACGACGGCACGTCGCGACGGACCTAGCCTGACCCCCTGCTCAATCGACCGAGGAGGAGAGCATGAAGCGCCGGGCAATCATCATCACCGCAGCCTGTGTGGCGATCATCAGCGCGGCCGTCCTAGTGGTTAGAAGCGACGCGCATCAGCCCGGTTCCCCGACCGGGACCTTGGAGCTTGTGTCGCTGGAGCAAGACACGCGGTTCACGTTCGTCGACAACCCGCCGCGTCGACGGGAGCGGGCAGGCGACCTGTTCGTGATCAACACCCGGCTGCGCGACGGTTCCAACCGCCCGGCGGGCCGATTGCACGCATCTTTCGCCGAGACGCAGCCGCCGCCGCGCGTGGTCGCGCAGGGATCCGCGACCTTCATCCTCGACAACGGGCAAATCATGGTCAGCGGCCCGATCGTCAATCGGGGACCGGGCGACCGCACCGACACGCTGGCCGTGGTGGGCGGCACCGGCGCCTACAGCGCAGCCGGCGGGACGCTGACGACCAAGGAGACGCGCAGCGGGACGCGATATGTACTCACGTTCGCCGACTGACAGCCGATACGGCAGCTCGGCGGCCCTGCGTTGCGCGCCTCGGCCCTGACCGACTGCGTCTAGCCCGATACGCCGTTCGTGTTGCTCCGCAGCGCGACGCGTCCTAGCGTCAAACGCGTTAAGCCAAGCGTCTACATCTCCGCCGCGGTGAGTTTTCGGCGGCCGTGGGGTCTATCTAAACGAGGACCCAAGTCATGATCAGCCAGCGGCAATCGGACATCCCTGTCGGCGAGCAGAGTCGCGATGCGGCGCCTGGGCTGGCCGCGCTCGCAGCCGCGGTCCGTGTTGAGGTCGCCAAGCGCGCCAACTGGGGGGACACGGCGCAGCTGGTGGCTTCCGCGCTGGAGCGGCACCTTCCCACGCCGAGCGTCCTCACGCCCGAGCAGCGGATCGGGGATCCCGAGTCCTACAAGAGCGACGTCCTGCACGCGGAGCGTGACGGCAGCTTCTCGATCGTGGGGCTGGTCTGGCGCCCGGGCCAGGTGACGCCGATCCACGATCACGTCACCTGGTGCGTGTTCGGGGTCATCCAGGGCATGGAGTGCGAGGAGGTGTTCGAGCTCGACGAGGAGCGCGGCTGCCTGGTCGAGGCGGGTTACCGCGTGAACCGGACGGGCGATGTGAGCGGATTCGCTCCGCCCGGCGACATCCACCGCGTGCGCAACGGGGGCGATCTCACCGCGATCTCGATCCATATCTACGGGACGGACGTGTCCCGGGTCGGGTCGAGCGTCCGGCGCCACTACGACCTCCCCGTGCAGCCGTCCAGGCCGGCCGCGTGAGTAGCACGGGCGCACACGCTCACGTCGGCTTCACGGATCGCGAAGGCTTGCGCGGTTTGGGTGGCGATCATTGTTTGGCGCCCGCCCGCTCGGTCGACGCACCGGTTGAGGGAGCTTCCGGGCGCTACGAGCGCCTCTTCCCCGAGCTGCCGGCACTCGCGGGCGAGGATGAAGCGCTGCTGGCGCTCGGAGCGGCCGGCGGTGTCTGTGACGGTGGTGACAGCTTCCGGGACGCGATCGAAACCGCAGCCGGCTGGCCGCTGTTCGGACAGTTCATCGCTCACGACATCACCTCCGATCGCTCCCCGCTGACCGGCCACAGCGAGGACTCGGACGCCGTCAATTTCCGCAGCCCGAGAGCGGACCTCGAGTGTCTCTACGGGGCCGGCCAGGTTGGGAGTCCGTTCCTCTATCGGCGCGACGACCCCGCCCAGCTGCTTCTCGGTCACAACAACCGCGGCGAGGAGGCCGACGTGCCGCGCAACGCCGAAGGCGTCGCGCTGATCGGCGACCCGCGCAACGACGTTCACGTGCTCGTCTCCCAGATGCATGTGGCGATGATCAAGGTCCACAACCGGCTCGTCGAGCTGGCGCGCGAGCGCGGTCTGGGCGACGCCGAAATCTTCGATGTCGCACGCCGCGAGACCATTTGGCACTACCAGTGGGTGATAGTCAACGACTACCTGCCCCGCCTGGTCGGCGCCGAGCTCGTGGACTCCATCCTTGAACGTGGCCCGCGCTTCTACCGCCCCGACGGCGCGCCCCGGATCCCACTCGAGTTCGCCGATGCGGCGTTTCGTTATGGCCACAGCCAGGTGCGCGACTCCTTTGAGCTCAACTCGCACTCGGGGGTACTGCGGCTGTTTCCCGACCTGGTCGGCTTCAGGCCGGTTCCCGCCATGCTCGCCGTCGACTGGAGCAGGCTCTTCGACGTCAAGGGAGCCCCGCCGGCGCAGCGGGCGAAACTGATCGACGGCCGCCTCGCTCGCTCGCTGATCGAGCTTCCCGCCGCAATCACCGGCGAGGTCGAGCTCGGCGCCTACCACTCCCTCGCAGGCCGCGACCTCGCGCGCGGAAACGCGTACGGGCTGCCCTCGGGCGAGGCGGTGGCGGGGGCGATGGGCGAGACCCCGCTGGGCGATGATCCTCTCAGGCTGAGAGCCGCCGGCTGGTCTGGCGAGACGCCGCTGTGGCTCTACTTCCTCGCCGAGTCGGCGAGCCGCGGCCGCGGCGAGCAGCTCGGCCCCTGCGGCGGCCGGATCGTCGCTGAGGTGCTGATCGGCATCCTCGAGGCCGATCGCGGCTCCTACCGCGCGAACGAGCCGAGCTGGACGCCAACACTGCCGGCCCGCGGAGAGCGCTTCGGCCTCGCCGACCTGCTCCTGAGCTAAGTGGTTACGGCCGTCGCCGACATGATGCGCTCATCCTCCGATCTCGAGCGGCCGGGCTGATGGTCGAGCCCTGGCGGTGGGGCAGACCCCTTTCGGCCTCCCGCGATGCCCGGCGGAAGGGTGAACGTGGACGGCGAATCACGCCGGCTATGCCCGCCACCCGCTCCGGGCGATATTCGCCCGTGATGTCGCGGGAGAGCGTGAGGCTGGTCGAGGCTGCCTACGAGGCCTTAGCGGACAGAGGGTTCGGGGCGTTCGCCGGCTACTGGGACGACGACATCGAGTGGCAGGCGATCGGTGGCCATTTCCGCGGCGGGGACGCCGGTCGCGCGTACATGCAGGAGTGGTCGCGCTTCTTCGACGACCTCACTACGGAGGCGTTGGAGTTCATCGATGTCGGCAACGACCGGGTTGTGGTCTGGGTTCGAATCAGCGGGCGCGCGAAAGGCAGCGGGATCGAGCCGCCGCCCGCGTACTTCGCCACCCTTGTCGAAGTTCGCAACGGCAAGATCACTCGGGCGGTGGAGTATTCGACGCTTGCAGAGGCCATCGAAGCTGCCTCGGCAAGCCGATAAGGCTGCAACGCGCCGAAGCCCGGCTCGACTCGCGAACGTCTACCCAGAGGTGCGCAGCGTGCGCGGCAGCCCGAAGTGGGGGAAGACGCTGTTGTCGCTGAACCAGGTGATGGCGGAGATCCGGTCGCCTTCGAGCGTCAGGACCATCAGCCCGTATGCGCGCGCGATTCCCGTTTGTGTGTCGGGGAGGTAGCAGCCGAACGCGGGCTGGGCGTTGGCCCGGGTCGGCACGACGCGCAGCGGACCGCGCCGCTCCTCGTTGTAGCGCAGTAGGGCGGCGATCGCGTCGTGGCCCTGGTACTCGAGCGGCTGCGGCGGCATCGTGACCCAGGCGTCGTCGGTCAGCAGCGAGACCATGCCGGCGACGTCGCCGCGCTCGACCGCGTCGGCAAAGCGACCGACCAGCCGGCGCTCACGGGCGGAGTTGGGCTGCGGCGCTCGCTCGCGGTCGGCAGTCGGCAGCCGCTTCTCGAGGGCTGCTCGGGCGCGTTGCAGGGCGCCCTTCACGGAGGCCGCGCTCATGTCCAGCATCTCGGCGGCCTCGGCGCCCCGGAAGCCGAGCACGTCGCGGAGCACGAGCGCCGCACGTTGGCTGGGCGGCAGGCCTTGGAGCGCGATGATGAACGCGAGCTCGATCGACTCCCTTGTCTCGTAGCGCTCCGCCGGCTCCGGGGAGCGGTCGGGGAGATCCTCGAGCAGCACGTCGGGGTAGGGCTGGAGCCAGACCGGGTCGGTCCGGCGGGTGGGCTCGGGCGGGTCATTCATGGCTTGGACCTCCCGTGGGCGGCGCGACCTGGCACGCAGCGCGTCCAGGCAGCGGTTCGTCGCAATCCGGTAGAGCCAGGACCGCACGGAGGATCGGCCCTCGAACGCCTCGAGGCCCCGCCAGGCCGCCAACAACGTCTCCTGCACCAGGTCCTCGGCGTCCTGCAGCGAGCCGAGGATGCGGTAGCAGTGCACCTGCAGCTCGCGCCGGTGGGGTTCGGTGAGCTCCCGAAACGCGTCCTCGTCGCCCGCCCGCGCACGCGCGAGCCTCGCCTCGGTTAGCGCGTTGCCCGGCACGCGCGCCTCGCATCGGCTCGTCCTTGAGGGGTCATCACCAATAAAGACGCCGGCGGGTCCCGGAACGGACCGGCCGTTCCGTTCTCGCCTCCGCCGTCGTCTGTATGGACATGCACCCGAAGCCGCGTTTGGAACGCCAGCGCCCAGGAGGCTAACGATGGAAACGTCCACGACGGTCGCGCGCCCGGCGCCCGAACCCGCTCCCGACCCCCGCCGCTGGAAGGCGCTCGCGCTGCTCTGCGGCGCCTTCTTCATGGTGGTCCTCGACGCGGCGGTCGTGATCGTGGCGCTGCCCTCGATCGGCACCGACCTCGGCTTCTCGGAGCAGAGCCTGCAGTGGGTGCTGAGTGCCTACACCCTCACCTTCGCCGGCCTGCTGCTGCTCGGAGGACGGGCGGCCGACCTGCTCGGGCGGCGTCGCGTGTTCATGGTCGGACTCCTCCTCTTCACGGCCGCGTCGCTGCTGTGCGGGCTCGCCTGGTCGCCGGCGACGCTCATTGCAGCCCGTGCGATCCAGGGCGTCGGGGCGGCGATCATGACCCCGACAGCGCTCTCGATCGTCTCGATCACGTTCGAAGAGCGGGCCGAGCGCAGCAAGGCGCTCGGGATCTGGAGCATGACGGGCGCGATTAGCGCCACCGCCGCGTGGCTGATCGGCGGCGCACTCGTGGAGGGCCCGGGCTGGGAGTGGATCTTCTTCGTCAATATCCCTATCGGCCTTGCTGCGCTCGCGTTGTCGCCGGGGCTCCTGCGCGAGAGCCGGGCCGCGCTGACGCGGCGCAGCTACGACCCCACCGGGGCGCTGACAATCACCGGCGCGCTCGTCCTGCTGGTCTATGCGGTCGTCGAGGCGCCGGACGCCGGCTGGGGCAGCCGGCAGACGATCCTCCTATTCGCCGGCGCGGCGACCCTGCTCGCCATCTTCGCAGTCACCGAGTCGCGCCATCCGGCGCCGCTTGTGCCGCTGCGCCTGCTGCGCTCGCGCACGCTCGTCGGGGCCAACGCCGTGATGCTCCTCTTCGGCACCGTCGCGTTCGGCACGCTGTTCATCCTCACGCTCTACGCGCAGCAGGTGCTCGGCTACTCGGCCGTCGAGTTCGGGCTCGGCACCGCCGTCTTCACGGTTATGACAGGCGTCGCGTCGATCGTCGGCCCGGCGATCGTCCTCCGGCTCGGCTTCCGCGCGGTTGCAACCGTCGGGATGGCGCTGCTGGGCGCCGGCTCCCTGCTCCTCACCCAGGTCTCCGTCGGCGGCAGCTATTTCGGGGACGTCTTCCTCGGTCTCATCGTCTACGGCTCCGGTTTCGGCCTCGCCTTCCTCACCGCCACGATCGCGGCGCTGGCGGGCATCGCCGAGCGCGAGTCCGGGCTCGCTTCGGGGCTCAGTAACACGGCTCGCTATGTCGGCGCGGCGCTCGGCGTCGCGATCGTCTCTACGGTCGCCGTCTCCCGCTCAGAGAACTACCTGGCTGCGAACGAAGGCGCGAACCCGGTCGTCGTGCTGAACGAGGGCTTCCAGTCCGCCTTCGTGGCCTGCGCGGTGCTGGCCGCGATCGGCGTGGCGCTCGCGCTCCTGCTCCCGGGCCGGCCGCGGAACGCACCGCGGGAGGGCCTTGAGCCGGCCCCGGCGACCGCTGGGGATCGGTGAGCTGGCAAACGTTCCGTTCTCGCCCTCGGCGGCGTCTCAATGAGCACGCACTCGAAGTGAAGACAACAAGAAGGAGAAGGAGAAATGGGAAGGATCGTCATCAGCGACAACGTCTCGCTCGACGGTGTCATCCAGGACCCCGCCGGTGACGAGGGCTTCACGCGCGGAGGCTGGGTCGGTCGGATCGCGGCCCTCCCGGACGTGGCCAAGTTCACGCTCGACGAGGCGCTGGGCAGCGAGGCCCTACTGGTGGGTCGGCGGAGCTACGAATGGTTGGCCGCGCGGTGGCCATCCCGGAGTGGCGAGTTGGCGGATCGGCTGAACAGCATGCCCAAGTACGTCGTGTCCTCGACGCTCGAAGATCCCGACTGGAACAACTCGACGGTACTAAAGGGCGACGTTGTGGACGTGGTCACGAGGCTGAAGCAGGAGCTAAACGGGGAAATCAATGTCCCCGCCAGCTTCCAGGTCGCGCGCACGCTGATCGAACACGACCTCGTCGACGAGCTGCGGCTGAAGATCTTCCCGGTCGTGCTCGGGGCCGGCGAGCGCCTCTTCGGCGGGACCAGCGACAAGAAACCCATGCGCCTCGTCGACACCCTGACTGTCGGAGACGGCGTCGTCATCCTCACCTATGAGCCGGTCCCGGACCCCGGTGAGGGCGAACGGCGTGTCCGGCAGATGATCAGCGAGGAGGCCGAGTAGCTTGAGGACCGGCGAGGAGGCCGGTGAACGTCGAGATGTCGGTCAGGATGGCGTCGCCGGCGGTCTCGAGTGCCTCGAGCGACCGCTCGCCGGCAGCGTGGTTACCGGCTCCGCAGGCGTCGCTGATCACGATCGGGATGAGGCCGCAGTCGGCGCCGTGCCGGACGGTGGGCTCGAGCCCGACCTCGATCGCGATGCCGACGATCGCAAAGGCAGTGACCTGCGCATCGCGGAGGGCGAACTCGAGCGGGGTGCCCTCGAAAGCGGACAGCGACAGCTTGTCGAAGATGGCCTCCGATGCGAGCGGGGCGAGCTCGGGCACAATCTCGAACCCCGGGGAGTCGCGCAGAAACGGCGAGACGACGTCCTCGACTCGATCCTTGCGCTGCCACGCCATCCACGTGCGCAGCTGAAACACGCCCATCAGCTCCGTCGGCAGCGTCATGTGCCTGGTGAAGAACACTCGGACGCCGGCGCTGCGGGCAGCGTCCAGCACGCGCGCCACGCGCTCCGTCACCTGCGGGCCGTCGGGGAGTTGGCTGACGACACCGACCTGCATGTCATAGACGAGCAGCGCCATGCTTTGCGGGTCGCAGGCATCCGCCAGCGTGTCGGGGATCCCGAGGTTGCGATGGTGCTGCATAGTGTCCCCCTTCGGGTGTGCGGTCGCGACCTAGCTGCTGACTGTGGTCGTGCGGTCGTACGGCTCGGCGACGTCGATCTCGCTCCGGAACAGGCTCTCGATCGGCAGCGGGATCGTGAGCGGGATGAAATACCACTCGAGGAAGCCGGCCTTGGTTAGCGGGAAGTCGTCGGTGTAGCGCCTGGCGTCGTCGACGCTGTCGAGCTCGAACACTATTGCGACCCCGGGCTCGTCGGCGCGGGCGTAGTTCTCGCGAACGATCCCGGCCTTCCACAGGCGCCAGACGTTCGCGACCTCCTCGGCGAGGTACGGCTCGATCGTCTCGAGGGTGACGCCGGGCTTGAATCGGTCGTAGGCGAATATCCGCATGTTGGTTCCCTTCGATTGCCGTTTCGAATCGAGCTAGCTCCTTGGCAGAAATGCGGCCACCGCGCCGGTTGCAGGAGTGATGAGGTTCGGGTGGTCGTAGAAGTCGATCTGGCCCTGCGACTGCAGCCATAGCTCCTGCTTGGGCGATTCCACCGCTCCGTAGAAGGCGCGAGCAAGATCGGGACTCAACGCCGCGTCGGAGTGGACGATGAGGACCGGAACGTCAAGCGTGTCCGCCGCGCCGCGCGCGTCGAACGGCACGGTGTAGGCGGCCGACTGCACCGCGTAGCCGTTGACGTAGTTGGGTACCTGGCCTCGCGGCGTGCCGTAGAACTCGTATGCCTCCCTCAGCGGCATGGCGACGTCCCCGCCGTCGGCCGCCACGGCCGGGATGGTTTCCGCGTCGCCAGTCTCGCGCCACTTGCGTTCGGCGGCCCGGCCGCGGGCGATCGACGCGTGATAGCCGGGTCCCATCGTCGCCTTGGTCTTGGCGTTGTCGGTGTAGACGCCGGCCACACCCGCGAAGGCACGGAAGCGCGAGTCTTCCGCTACCGCACGCACCATCGGTCCGGCGCCGAAGCAGACGCCAAGGCCGGAGAGGGGCAGGCCGGTCAGCCGGTCGTCGGCCAGCAGGGCGGTGGCTGCGTTCCTGATGTCCTCGATGTTGGCCCCGGGATTCTCGAACTGGCGCGGCTCGCCGCCGCTCTCGCCGAAGTAGCGGTAGTCGAACGCCAGCGCCGCGTAACCGCGCTCCGCCATGGCCTGCGCGTACGTGCCGGCCGCCTGCTCCTTGACAGAGGTGAGCGGGCCGACAGCAACCACTACGCCGATGGGCCTGCTCTCCGGCAGGAACAGGTTGCCGACCAATTTCTCGCCTTCGCTGTCGAACTCAAAGTGCGTCTTCATCGCTCTGATCCCGAGTCTGCCGTGCGCTCGAGCAGGCGAAGCCCGACATCGCGTGGCGCGCCGGCAGAGGCAAGTCCGATGAGCAGCATCATCGCGGGCTCGACCAGGCGAGCGGCGGAGAGCTGCCCCGCATCTACGGGATGGGCACCGAGATCGCGAACCAGTCGCTCCACGACCTGTTTCGCGGCAGGATCGTCACTGCACAGGAACACCGACGGCGCGAGGCCCTCGTCGTACGCGAGCGTGCCCGACGCGATCGCCTGCGCGAACGGCGGAATCGCGGCCACGACGCGCGCGCCGCGCGCATGCCGCGCAACCTGCTCGGCCGCTGACGTATCGAACCCCACGGCGAGCCCAGACAGGTCGGGGCTGAGCGCGTTAACGCACGACCAAAGCACCCGGCCTTCTGTAGCAGCGTCGTCCAGTGCGGCTTCGATCGCCGCGAACGGGACCGCGAGCACGACGACGTCGCCGAATGCCGCCGCGTCCGAATTGGATCCGACATCGGCCGCAATGCGGCCCGCGACCTCCCGCGCTGAGTCGCCGCCGCCGAACATGATCTCGTGCCCGGCGCCACCGAGCCGCTCCCCAAGGGCGCTGCCGAGACTGCCGGCGCCGATAATCCCGATTCTCATCTGGCGCAAGGTTCGGTCGCTCCGCCGCGCGACGCAACACCGCCTGCCTCTGGAGCTAGACCCGCCGCGTATCGACCTCGCGCCTAGCTCGATCGCGCCGAGCGGCTCCTTCACGGGCGTGGGCTGTCCCTGCGGCGCGGTTCAGCTCGAACTCATCGCTGCCTTGCTTCGATCGACGATCTCCTCCGGCGTCAGATCCTCGATCCGCGTCGCGATCAACCACATGTGGCCGAACGGGTCGGTGATCGCGCCGGAGCGATCCCCCCAGAACTGATCGGCGACCTCCGTTCTGATCGTCGCACCCGCCTCAACCGCCTGCTTCACGGCCGCGTCGACATCTTCCACGTACACGAGGACCTCCGCGCTCGTACCCCCTAGCTGGGTGGGCGGCCGCGGCTCGAACTGCGGAAGCGGGTCGCAGACCATGACCAGGGAGTCCCCGATCTCGACCTCGGCGTGGGCGATCTTGCCGCCGGGCACCGTTAGTCGCAAGCGCTCCTTGGCGCCAAAGGCCTTCGCGTAGAAGTCGATCGCCTGCGCGGCGTCGTCGATGTGCAGATAGGGCCTGACACTCGGATAGCCGCCTGGAATCGCGGTCATTGCCTCGAACCTCCAGTCTGGAGCGGTGGGCGCACTGGGACGAGCTGACGATATCTCGCTGAACTCGAGCGGCAAGAACGAGCGCTTGCGCTGCTCGATGAGCCAGGTGTCTCGGCCTGGTGCCGGGCGTACTACTTGGACGCACGAGCGGCCGAGCTCGCGGCGTAGGCGGGGAGACCTCGTGCCGCCACCGCCAGACGATCCGCGATGCCGGCCAGTCCCGGCGGCAGGCGCCCGTCGGTGGCCAGCCAGGACCCGGCGAGGATCAGGAGCAGGCCGCCCACCGCCCCCCCGGTGACCTGCTCGCCGAGGACGGCCATGCCCAGCGCCAGCGCGACGATCGGATTTACGTACGTGACCACGGTTGCGCGGCTCGGCCCAACCTCGCCGATCAGTCGAAAGAAGACGAGGAAGGCGAGCGCCGAGCAGACGACGCCCAACACGGCGACCGACGCCAGCGCGTCATCGGGCGGCGCGTCGCTTGGGAAGCCGGCCACCCCGAACGGCAGCAGCATGATCGAAGCGATCGCCATGGCAGCGGTGACTGGACCGAGCGGATCCACGTGCGACAGGTGACGCTTTACAACCAGCGGGCCGACCGCGTAGCCGACAGTCGCAAGCAGGACCGCGCCTGCTCCGAAAAGTTCCGAGCCGCGGCCGCCGACGTCGATTCCCACGAGCGCAACGACCCCGCCGAGCCCGATCAGCATGCCGAAGAGCCGGGCCGGCGTGGGACGCTCGCCGCCGTCGAACCGCAGTGCGAGGAACGCGATCACGAGGGGGAGTGCGGCGATCAGGATGGCCGCCAGCGAGGAGGAGACGCGCTGCTCACCGAACCCGATAAGCGGAAACGGGATCGCGATCTCGGCCAGCGCGAAAAGCGAGAGCCAGCGCATGGGCAGGTTGCGCAGCGCGCCACTCTTCCAAGCGATCGGCAGCAGCACGAGCGCCGCCAGTGTCACGCGAGACCACGCGACGAACCCGGGCGTCAGGCCGCCGTCAACGGCGATCTTGATGAACAGGTACGGCATGCCCCAGATGACCGAGGCCGCCGCAAACAGGGTCCAGCCGCGTGAGCTCATCAGTCCCCCTCCGTCGTCCCGCTCGTTCAGGCCGCGCGGAACGCCGAGCGCAGGCCAAGACGTGCGCGGCGCGGCGAGTCGGCCGTCCGTCGCAACTCGGCGGCGCGCAGCTCGAGCAGCTCGATCAGGTGGGCTGTAGGTCGGAACGGGTCGGCGATGGTGGCGCCCGTCGCGACTTCGATCGCGGCCTGCTGCTCGCCGCCGGCCTCCGCGATCAGGGTCGCACCGGACGGCAGCCGGGCGCTGTCGAGCACCGCGAGCCGCTCGAGTGCCGGATGGTCGGCCTCGGTGGCACGGCGGATGGTGACGCTTCCGCGGTCGGAGAGCTGGCTGTTCATGTCTGACTCCTTTCGGGGGCGCGGCATGACACGATGGTAAGTTCCACTGGTGCGGATACAAGATCCAGTTTTTGGCCTTTGGACGAGACCAGTCAGCCAATAGAGCTCCTACTCTCCGTGAATAGGGATGGTCCTCAGACCCTGGGCGCGCAGATCGAGGGTCAGCTCCGGCGCGCGATCCGCGATGGCACCCTCCGGTCCGGGGCACGCGTGCCTTCGACTCGGGACCTGGCGCGTCAGCTCGGCGTCTCGCGGCGGGTTACGGTCGACGCCTACGAGCAGCTCGCGGCCGAGGGTTACCTCGTCCTCCGGCAGGGCGCCCGCCCAAGGGTGTCCGATGCTGCGGCCGCCGCTGACGCGAGGGCGCCGGAGGTTCCGTCGCCCCTGCCCAGTCCTCGATTCAACTTTCGACCGAGCATGCCCGACGTGTCGACGTTCCCGCGCACCGCCTGGCTCCGCTCGCTCCGCGAGGCGGTCACAACGATCACCGACGCCGATCTCGGCTACGGGGACCACAGCGGGGTCGACGCCCTCCGCTCGGCCTTGGCTGATTACCTCGGACGCGTGCGGGGCGTCATCGCCGATCCGGCTTCGATCGTCGTGACGTCCGGCTACTCGCAGGGCCAGGGCCTCGTGTGCCGCGCCCTTGCGGCGGCCGGGGCGAAGCGCATCGCGTTCGAGGACCCGAGCCACCCGGAGCAGCGGCTGGTCGCCGAGCGCGCCGGCCTAGAGCCGGTGCCGGCCACGGTCGACGAACACGGTATCCGGGTGAATGATCTCGAGAGGGCGGATGCCGACGCGGTCGTCGTGACTCCCGCCCACCAGCACCCCACGGGCGCTGTGCTCGCCGGAGAGCGACGGACCGCGCTCCTCGCCTGGCTGCGCGAACGCGAGGCGATCGCGATCGAGGACGACTACGACGCGGAGTACCGCTATGACCGCGCCGCGGTCGGGGCGCTCCAAGGGCTCGAACCCGATCGGGTGGTGTACGCCGGCTCGGCGAGTAAGACGCTTGCCCCCGCGCTGAGGCTGGGCTGGCTCGTTGTTCCGCCCGCGCTACTCGAGGCCGTGCGGCACGAGAAGACGCTCGCCGACCAGGGCTCCGCCCGCATCGAGCAATGCGCGTTCGCCGACTTCCTCGCGCGCGGCGAGCTCGACCGCCATCTGCGTCGCATGCGAGTTCGCTACCGCGCTCGCCGCGACGCGCTCATTGAAGCGCTCGCCGACGCGCTCCCCGAAGCCACGATTCGTGGCATTGCGGCCGGCCTTCATGCAACCGTTGAGCTGCCGGAAGGCAACGACGAGGAGGCGATTCTCAAGGAGGCGCGGCGCCGCCGGATCGAGCTCACCACGATGAGCGACTACCGGATGCAGCCCGGCACCGGCCCGTCCACCCTGCTACTCGGGTATGCGCAGATCCCTGAAGCCACGATCCGGCCGGGGGTCGAAGCGCTCGCCGATGCCGTCCGCGCGGCACGGACGCGCGACTAGTGCGGCAGGCAGCGACGACCCGACCGCGAGCTTCGGCTTGAGTCGCGCCGAGAGGAGCCTCGCATTCCGCCCCCGGTCGGAGTGCGCGGCTCCGCCCGGGGGCGGAGGAGATGGACGTCGCCTCGGAGGCTGCGCAGTACAGTGGGCGGGTGGCTGGAGGGTCCGGCCGAGGTTGGTTTGAAGTCGACGATCTTCGCCGTGTTGTCCCGTTCTTCTCGCTGGCGTTTGCGCTCGTCGCGGCGATCACCCAGCCGTCCTCCGCGGCCGACCTCGCCCTAACGGCGGTGCCGGTCGCCGCCTGGAGCCTGTGGGCCTTCGCCCGCAATGTGCCGCTCGCCGCCGTCTCCGTCGTCATTGTCGTTCCGGTGGTCGTGGCGCAGCGCTCCGGAGAACTCGAGCCGGTGATGTTCAATGCGAGTCTGCTCGCCTTTGCGGCTGCGCGTTGGTGTCCCTCGCTCGCGGAGGCGGCGTCGCTTGGCCTGCTTGCCGTGGCTACCCCGGCGCTGGTAGCGCTGGTCCAGGATCCGATGGAGGTGGCCGGCGGCCTCTGGGCGGTGTCCATCGTCTTCCTCTGGCTCATAGGTCGCGCGTTTGCTCGCCAGGAACAACTCGTGGTCGAGCTCGAGGGCACCCGGCGTGAGTTGGCGCAGCAGACGCTGCTGGCCGAGCGCCGCCGGATCGCTCGTGACGTGCACGATTTCGTCGGTCACGGATTGGCCGCCGTCATGCTGCAGGTCACGAGCGCCCGCCACGTGCTCCACCGCGATTCGGACGCAGCCGAGGAGGCACTGCGATCCGCCGAGGACGTGGGCCGCCGCAGCATGCAGGAGCTTCGTCGTACGGTGATGCTTCTGCGCAGCGACGAGGCGGGCGTGGGAGCGCCCGTCCCCACGGCGAGCGAGATTCCCGCGCTCGTCGACCAGGCACGAGCGGGAGGTCTCGCCGTCGAGCTGCACACGCGAGGAGACCTCTCGCGAATCCCGCCCGGCGTGGGGCTCGCGCTCTACCGGATCGCGCAGGAGGCGCTGGCGAACGCCGCTCGCCACGCCCCGCGCGCGCGGACGATGCTCGGACTCGAGCTCGAACACGGACGAGTCGCGCTTCTGGCGGAGAGCAGCGGACCGGTCGTCGCAGGATCCGCCTCCGAGCGAGAGCGACCCCATTACGGGCTGATCGGGATGCAGGAGCGGGCGATGGCGCTCGGCGGCGAGTTCGCCGCCGGGCCGACAGACGACGGCTGGCAGGTGCGCTGCGAGCTTCCAGTGGAAGACGGGGGAGGCCCGTGATCCGAGTCGCGATCGTCGACGACCAGGCCATCGTCCGAGCGGGGCTGGCGCGGATCCTCTCCCCCGCGGACGGTTTCGAGGTCGTGGCCGACTGCGCCGACGGCCGCCAAGCGGTGGAGGAACTCCCCGCCCTCAGTCCGGACGTTGTCCTCATGGACGTCCGTATGCCGGCTCTGGACGGCATCGCCGCGACCGCGCAGTTGCGCCGCCTCGACGACCCGCTCGACGTGCTCGTGCTGACGACGTTCGGGGAGGACGACGTCTTGTGGGGCGCGATCGAGGCGGGCGCTGCCGGCTTCATCCTCAAGGACTCCACGGCGGAGGATCTGATCGCGGCGGTTCGGGCTGTCGCGGGGGGCGCAGCCTGGTTCGATCCGGCGGTCGCGCCGCGTTTGCTCGAGCGCTACAGACGCGTGGTCGCCCCGGCTGCCCGCGACGCCGCCCGGCTCGACTTGCTTACAGACCGCGAGCACGACGTGCTGCGCCTGATGGCGCGCGGTGCGACCAACGCCGAGATCGGAGCGACGCTGTTCGTGGCCGAGGCGACGGTGAAGACGCACGTCGGGAGCATCTTCGGCAAGCTCGGCGTGCGCGATCGCGCCGCAGCGATCGTGTTCGCCTATGACCACGGCGTCGTCACGCCGCGCGTGACGCTCAAGTAGCGTCGCCTCCCCCTCCGGTCGGAGTCCAACTCGGGCCTCCAGGCCGATGTGCATTCGCGTCGCGGCCGCTAGAACCGGATCGATGATCGAAGGCGTGAGCAAGGTCGTAATCGAGGTCGACGACCAAGACCGCGCGCTTGGGTTCTGGACGAAGGCGCTGGGCTTCGAGCTCCACCAGGACACCCCGTACGGTGAGGAGCGCTGGGTCGAGGTCAGAACGCCGGACGACGGACTGATCCTCGTCCTCAGCCCGCGTCAGGACGCCCGGCCGAGTACGCCCGACCTCCTGCCGACGTCCAATGTCTTCTTCTACTGCGACGACCTCCCCGAGACGTACGAGGAGCTTCGCTCGCGCGGAGTGGAGTTCGCGCAGCCGCCCGTCCAGCTGAGCTTCGGCTGGTGGTCGATGTTCCGGGATCAAGAGGGCAACCGCTTCGCCCTCCACCCACGCGAGCAGACGGGATGCCCAGAGTCGTCGTGATCAATCACCTGACGCTCGACGGCGTGATGCAGGCGCCGGGCCGGCCCGACGAGGATCGCCGCGGCGGTTTCGAGCACGGCGGCTGGTCACCGCCGTACGGAGATGACGTCATGGGCGCCGCGTTGGGCGGGCGCATGGCGGAGAGTGGCGGGCTGCTTCTCGGGCGACGCACGTACGAGGATCTGCTGGGCTACTGGAACACCCAGGACAGCCCGTTCAAGGACGCGTTGAACAACGCGCCCAAGTACGTCGCCTCGCGGACGCTGCGCGAACCGCTGCCGTGGCCCAACTCGACGTTGCTGGAAGGCGACGCTGCCGACGCCGTCGCCGACCTCAAGAAGGGGCCCGGAAACGATCTGCAGGTGATGGGGAGTGGGGAGCTCGTTCAGTCGCTGATGGCCCCAAACCTCATCGACGAGTACATGCTTCTGATCCACCCTCTGGTTCTCGGTTCTGGACGCCGGCTCTTCGCCGACACGAGTGCAGTGACATCGCTGCGGCTCGTCGGTGACGTGACCACCACCTCGACGGGAGTGGTGATCGCGACCTACCAACCGGGGAGCTGAGCGGGGAGGTGTCCTGCGATGACTGAGAGGCTCGCTCGGGCGAGTAGCCGCCGGCCTTGGCTCGTCGTCAGCCTGTGGCTGATCGTCATTCTCACCGCCTTCGTTCTGGTGGCGACGTTCCTCGCGTTCGAGGGTGAGGCCGAGATCACGCGGACGACCGAGTCGAAGCAGGCCGAGCGGGTCCTCGACGACGGCTTCCCGCAGGAGGCCGCGACCGGGGAGGCGATTACCGAGGCCGTCGTCGTGCTGGCCGAGGACGGGGACGTTCAGGCGGCTGCGACGCGTTCGCGAGTCGCCGCTCTCGCGGATGAGCTCCGTGGGGCGGGTGCGACACGGGTCGTCACATACGGCGAGGACCCGCGCCTCGTTTCACAGGACGGGGACTCGACTGTCCTCCTGTTGGCCCTCGGCAGGGACGGTGAGGACGACGTCGAGGACGTGGTCGATCTGGTCGAACGCCTCGACGACGAACCCGGCTACCGCGCGGCGGTGACCGGCGAGTGGACTGCGGACGCCGACGAGGACACCGCCTCGCTTGAGGACTTGAAGAAGGGCGAGCTCTTCTTCGGTGCTCCCCTCGCGCTCGTCGTGCTGCTGCTCGTCTTCGGCGCGGTCGTCGCGGGCCTCGTTCCGCTCATGCTTGCACTCGCCTCGATCGTTGTCGCGCTCGCGCTCGTGGCGGTCCTGGCGCAGGCGTACGACCTGTCCGTCTTCACCCAGAACATGCTGATCGGCATGGGCCTCGCACTGGGGATCGATTACTCCCTGTTCACGCTCTCCCGCTATCGCGAGGAGCGGCTGCAGGGGCGGGAGAAGGACGCTGCGATCGCCACCGCGGGCGCCACCGCCGGCCGCGCGGTGCTCTTCAGCGGGATCGCCTTCGTGCTGGCGATGCTCGGGCTGCTGCTCGTGCCCAGCACGATCTTCCGCAGCCTGGCCGCCGGCGCGATCCTGGTCGGCATCGTCTCCGTGATCGCGGCGCTCACGCTGCTGCCCGCCGTCCTCGCGCTGCTCGGCGACCGCGTGAACGCCCTTCGCATTCCCCTCTTCGGACGTGCCGCAGAGCAGGCGGGGAGCGAGGGCCGCTTCTGGGGCGCGATCGTCCACCGGGTCATGCGCCGCCCCGGCGCGAGCCTCGTGCTCGCCGCCGGCCTGCTGCTCGCGCTCGCGGCCCCGGTGCTGGCGCTCGACACCGGCACCTCGGGGGCGGCGACGCTGCCCGACCGCTTCGAGTCGAAGCAGGGGTATCTCCTGCTCCGCGAGGAGTTTCCGAAGGAGTCGACCGAGCCGGTCGAGATTGCGGTCGCCGGGGACGTCGACACGCCGGCGGTGAACGGTGCCTTGGCCGGGCTCGAGCAAGAGCTCGCGCGCCGCCCGATCTTCGGGCGGGCAACCGTCGAGGCGAATAACGCCGGCACCGTCGCCCGCGTCACCGTCCCGATCGCGGGGAATCCAGATGGAGAGCGCGCGATCGACGCCGTCCGCGAGCTGCGCGACGAGACCGTCCCGCGCGCGTTCGCCGGGGTCGAGGCCGGGGTGTACGTGGGAGGCGACACCGCCGAAGAGCTCGACTACCACGACACCGTCGACTCCTGGCTGCCGCTCGTGCTCCTGTTCGTGCTCGGCCTCAGCTTCGTCCTGCTCACGATGGCGTTCCGCTCGATCGTCGTGCCCGCGACGGCGATCGGCATGAACCTGCTCTCGGTCGGAGCGGCCTACGGGCTGCTCGTGCTCGTCTTCCAAGAAGGGATCGGCAACGAGCTCCTCGGACTCCGCGAGGCCGAGACGATCGACGCCTGGGTGCCGCTCTTTCTCTTCGCCGTCCTCTTCGGGCTGTCGATGGACTACCAGGTGTTCCTGCTCAGCCGCATCCGCGAGCGTTACACCCAGACAGGCGACAACGACGCCGCCATCTCCTTCGGTATCGGCTCCACCGCCCGCCTGATCACCGGCGCCGCGCTGATCATCGTCGCCGTCTTCTGGGGCTTCGCGATGGGCGACACGATCGCCTTCCAGCAAATGGGCTTCGGCGTCGCTGTCGCACTCCTGATCGACGCGACGATCGTGCGGTCCGTTCTCGTCCCGGCAACGATGAAGCTCCTGGGCGAGCGCAACTGGTACCTGCCCTCTTGGCTCACCTGGCTCCCCGACGTGCACGTCGAAGGCGGTGGGCGGTCGCCGCGCGCCGCGCCTGCCGCCGATGCCGGCCGCGGCTAGTGAAAGGAGTAGACATGGACATGAAGCTCGAGCTTGTCCCGATACCGGTGTTGGACATCGATCGCGCGAAAGCCTTCTACGTCGATCGGCTCGGCTTTGCCGAAGACGTCGACGTCCGACCCACCGACTCCACCAGAGTCGTTCAGCTGACCCCGCCGGGCTCCGCCTGTTCAGTCGTCCTGGGAGCCGGTCTGCCGCTGATCGCGATGGATCCCGGCTCGATCAGAGGCCTTCATCTGGTCGTCAAGGACATCGACGACGCCCGCCAGGCCTTGGTCGCCAACGGCGTCGACGTTGGCGAGATCGACGACCAAGGTGGAGGCGTCAAGTACGCGAGCTTCAAAGACCCGGAGGGGAACTCATGGGCTCTGCAGGAAATGGCGTGGAGATCCGAGACGTGGGCCTGACCGATCATTCGCACGCCGAGGATCGCCGGGCCGCCGGCGCCGACCTGTCCTGGATGCTGTGGACCGCAATAGGGATCGGTGGGATCTGGGTTGCCGTCCTGCTGCTCAGCCTCCTGGCGCCCGACATGGTCTCCGGGTCGGAGCAGGACCACCTCCCGTTGGCGGCGTTCACGACGTGGTTTTGGGGCGGGGTCGGCACCCTGGTCTTTTTGTGGGTGATGGGCCGGCTCCGTGGCAGCGCGACGTGGCAACCCATCTGGATCGGGTTGTCGGTGGTGACGCTGGCGATCTGGGCGTTGGCCACGCTGCTTGGCATCACGCTGCCCGTGACGGAGACAGGCACCGATCCGACGCGAATTCCCTTCGCCGCCATCTTCGCGCCTGTGGGCGCGGCGATGCTGACCGCGCTGGCGGGCGCAGTCGCCAACGTGTTCCGTCAGGGCTCGGGGAGCCGGTAGCGGCACCGCCAACGAGCCCCCACGAGCCGCCGGTCAGTCACAAGATCGGTTGCTCGGACAAAGTAGGTGAGAGACACACATGAGCTTGACCGCGCCACGGCCTCGTGATGCTCCGCGCGCTCCTGCGCGGGGCCTCGATGACTTCTCGAGCTTCTACGCCGCGAACGCCGAGCGAGTGCTGGTCTTCCTGACGCGACGCTGCCTGGATCCAGCCCTCGCCCTCGACCTTATTCGCGTCCTCGAGACGAGCAGTGCACGCTCAAGGCGAGTCGTGGTTCTGCGTCAGAGGCGGATCGCGGTACTCGCTGTCGTCATCGCCATGGTGTCCGTCGGCAGCGTCGGCGCGGCCACCGGCCTGATCCCCGTCGGAACACAGCATGAAAGCCCCGCCAGGGATTCCGGGGACAGCCTGCACACCGTCGTCGCCAGCGGATCGAGCCCGGTCGCCGGCAAGTGGCGCGTTGAGAGCTACCGCGGCGGACCTGTCACCGGCCCGACAGGCCAGGTGGCGCGACCTGCCGGTGCGCGCTGCCTGGCACTTCTCATCGGCGGGAAGGCACCCGACTTCGCAGGAGGATCGTCGATCTGCGGCGGCAAGCTCGCCACGGACGCTTTCGGCTACTCGTCCAACCCGATCCGCGACAAACAGAGTGGACGCAATGAGCTGCTGCTCTACGGCTGGGCGCCCGCCGGCACCGAAACCGTCCAGCTCTCCGGACCGGGGGGCCTCGACCTAAGCGCGCGGACCCAGGGACCCAGGAATGTCAAGCAGCGCTACTGGGTCATAAGCGCACCCCCATCGCCGAGCGGTGGGCGTCTCACCACGACTGGTCCCGGCGGGACCGTTGGGGACTCGATCAAAGTGATCCCTACTCCCCTCGCCAGGTTCGAATCCCGTACCGGGTGATACACCCAGGCGGTCACAGTCCAGCGGACTAGTGGCACTTAGAAGGTGTGATGGCAAGCGGGCCCGCAGCCATGCTCAGGCGGTCGGCCTACGAGCCGGCCGCCTTTGTCGCGGTCTATGAGGCCTGCTCGCGACGGCTGCTGGCGTACTTCGTGCGCAGGACATTCGATGTGGAGGCGGGGCTCGGTGTCGAGGTGCCGGCGGTGAGCGAGGACGACTACCAGCGCATCGTGGATCTGGCAGGCCTCGACGAGCTCCGCGGCCGTGTCGAGGGCGCCTTCGCCCAGCTATCTCCGGACCAGAGCGCCGCCGTGCGGCTACGGGTCATCGATGAGCTCTCCTATCGAGAGGTCGCCGAGACCCTCGGGGTTTCCGAGCAGACCGTCCGCGCCCGTGTCACTCGCGCGTTGCGGCACCTTGCTGATGTGCTCGAGCTAAGTCCCACCCCTCAGGTGACACCATGACCGATCCGCGCATCCAGCTGCTTGACGACCTTGCGACGGAGTTCGCTCGAGTCGCCGAGGGACATGAGCGCAAGCGACACGAGCGACGCTTTCCGCGGATGGTGGCCAGCCCCGCCCGGACTGTGGCCATCGTCGCAAGCGCACTGCTGCTCGCGGTGGGCGGGGCATACGCCGTGCCGCCCACTCGTGCTGCGATTGACGATCTCACGGCATCGTTTGCGGGATGGGTCGCCGGCGACGACGAGCAGGCCCCGGGGACCCCGCTCGCGCCGGGCAACGATGCGCCCGATTGGGTGCGTGAGCAGGGCGGGCGGCTAATCGCCGAGCAGAACGGCGTGGAGCTGTACGTCACCCGAGTCGACACAGCTGAGCGGGGGACCTTGCTCAACTTCACGATCGGCGACGGGGTCGCGATCGGGGGCACTATCGACGATTGGCGCGATCGTTTCGACGACCAGGCGGTCGTGGTGCTCGGGGTGGCCAACTTCGGGTCTTTCCGCGACATGCTTGATGAGGGCGGACGCTTCCCGCTCCTCGGGGTCACCGCCCGATCGGTCGACCGCGTCGAGCTGCGCTACGCACAGGGACCGCCACTCAGGGAGACCGACGTCGACGGGGGCTTTGTCATCCTGGCCGACGCGATGCGGCCGCTGACCGAGCTGGTCGCTTTCGACGCCGCCGGACGAGAACTGGGCCGAGCGGATGTCAGCCACATCGATCTCAGCTACCGCTGCCAGCAGGAACCGGATTGCAGCACGCCCTAGGCGACGGGCGTATCAATCGCTCGCTTGCCGAGGGCCGCGCGGCGCTGCGCGAGCGGATGGCGCAGTTGGAGGGCGGGTGACTCCGAAGCCGTCGAGCAGGCGCTCGAGCCCGTAGGTGAACTCGGCGTCACCGGGACGTTTGGCCAGGCGCTTCGCAAGTGCGCGGGTGGTCGGGAACCCGTCGGCGGGCAGGCTCTCGTGAATCTTCCGCACATCGGCGCGCTGCTCGAGGTCCCGTTCGCCGGCGGGCCTGCCGGCTTCGAACGCGACGAACCCCGCGGTGTAAGCGAAGAGCGTCATATATGCGCGGACCGCGTCAGCGTCGCTGAGCCCTCCTCGCTTCAGGAGCGTTAGGCCGTCCTCCCGGAGCCGGATCGCCTTCGGTCCGATCTGCGGGCGAGAGACGGTGAGCGCGATCAGTCCCGGCTGCGTCAGCAGCAGGTTGCGGTAGGAGGCCATGAGGGACACAAGGCCCCGCCGCGGGCTCGCGTTCGGGTCGGGCCGCTCGACGTCGCCGATTAGGTCATCGAGCACGGCGTCGAGGATCGAGAGCTTGTCCGGGAAGTAGGTGTAGAGGGCGTTCGGCAGGACGCCGAGGGCGTCGGCGAGCCGTCGCATCGTCAGCGCCTCGGCCCCTTCGTCGGCGCCGATTCGGCGCGCCTCCGCGACGACCTGGTTCGCGGCCAGGCGGCGCGGTCGTCCTGTCTTGGGGGCTGTTGGAAGGGGCGGCGGCATTGCGCGGACGCAGGAGTTCCTGTACATTGTACAGAAACTCTGATTGGAGAGACAGATGAGCAACCGAATCGCACACGTCGCCCTCTTCGACGACCTCAACGACTCGGAGGTCGGTCATCTGCTCGTCGAGCTCCGAACAGGCCGGTTCACCGGGGAGCGGTTCGACGTCGTCGCGGTGGCCGAGAGCCTCGAGCCGATCACGACGATGGGCGGGATCCGGATGGTCCCCGACGCGCTGCTCGCCGATCTCGACCCCGACGACAGCGACCTGTTCGTCCTCCCCGGCGGTGATATGTGGGACGCGGGCGGCGGCGATGCGTTCGCGGCGGCCGCCGCGCGCTTCCTGGACGCCGGGGTCCCGGTCGCAGCCATCTGCGGCGCCACGGCGGGCCTGGCGCGGGCGGGGCTGCTTGACGAGCACTCGCACACCAGCGCGGCGGCCGACTACCTCGCCGCGACGGGCTACGCGGGAGGCGATCGGTATGTCGACCAGCGCGCGGTCCTCGACGGCGAGCTGATCACCGCAGGCCCGCAGTCTCCCGTCCAGTTCGCCCGGGCGACGCTCGGGCGCCTCGGGCTGGCATCTGATGACACGCTCGACGCCTACGAGCGGCTCTTCAGCGATGGAGACGCGAGCGCCTTTCCCGTGCTGATGCAGGCTCAGAGCGCCTGACTCACGGTGGCACGACACTGCCGTCAGGCGGCGGCCGCGGCTCTTCGTTGCCGAACGTTTCGTTATATCTCGTAACGTAACGTAGGTTCTCATGGACTGTTGCAGCAGAGGAGTCAACGATGACCCCCAGCGAGCTCACCTCCACCCGCGAGAGCCCCCGGAGCGACCACCGAACCGCGACGCTGGCGCTGCTCGCGTTCGCGATGCTGATCGTCTCGCTTGATCAGTACATCGTCGTCGTGGCGCTGCCCGAGATCGGTCGCGCTCTGGACTTTTCGGCCCAAACCCTGCAGGCCGTTATCAGCGCCTACGCCGTGGCATCGGCCGGCTTTCTCTTGCTCGGTGGTCGCGCCTCCGACCTGCTCGGACGCCGGCGGGTGTTGGTGGCGGGCTTGGCGCTTTACGCCGGCGGCTCGCTCGCCGGCGGGCTCGGGCCGACGCCCGCGATCCTGCTCGTCCCCCGTGGCG
>Ga0081538_10001215_pt1 | contig 27019 bp, 23 predicted proteins | sample TabmetS5T2R1_FD_71022 | JGI IMG/M metagenome (GOLD analysis project Ga0081538, IMG submission 71022) | Tabebuia heterophylla rhizosphere microbial communities from the University of Puerto Rico - S5T2R1 | ecosystem: Host-associated > Plants > Roots > Rhizosphere ...
GGGGGCGCGGGTCCCGGCTTTTTCGTGGCGGAGCCGGCGTAGACGATGCGGTCTGGCTGCCGTCCCTGAAGGGCCCGGACCGCCGCCCGGTCGTAGCGGTACTCGGCGTCGTAGTCGTCCTCGATGGCGATCGCGTCGCGGGCTCGCAGCCAGGCGAGGAGGGCCGTGCGCCGGTCGCCGGCCAGGACCGCGCCGGTCGGGTGCTGGTGCGCGGGGGTCAGGACCACCGCGTCGACGTCGGTCCGCTCGAGCTCCTCGACACGGATGCCGGCCTCGTCGACGGCGACCGGCACGATCTCGAGGCCCGCGCGGGCGGCGATGCGGCGCTGCTCAGCATGGCTCGGGTTCTCGAACGCGATCCGCCTCACGCCCTGGGCGGCGAGGACCCGGCAGACGATCCCCTGGCCCTGCGAGTAGCCGGACGTGACCACGACCCGCGCCGGGTCCGCGACCACGCCGCGCACGCGGCCGAGGTAGTCCGCCAGGGCGGAGCGCAGCGCCTCGACGCCGCGGGGGTCGCCGTAGCCGAGATCGGCGCTGGTGATCACCGCGAGCGCCTCGCGGAGCGAGCGCAGCCAGGCCGTCCGCGGGAAGTGGGCGACGTCCGGCGCCCGTGGGTGGAAGTCGAAGCGGGGCGGCGGTGCCGGCCGGGCCGGCTCGGGTGACGTGACCTCGCCGCGCACCGCGGCCCCGGAGACCCTCGGGCGGGCGCCCTGCCGGAGCGCCAGGTAGCCCTCGGCGGCCAGCTGCTCGTAGGCGCCGACGACGACCCGACGCGATACGTCGAGCTGACGCGCCAGGTCCCGCGTTGACGGCACCCGCGTGCCGGCCCTGAGCGTTCCCTCCCGGATCGCGCGCCGCAGCTGATCCTCGATCTGCGCCCCGATCGTGCGGGAGTCGTCCCTGGTGACCGACAGCAGCAGCTCGATCGGCTGACTGGTCTCGTCCATAGCAAGAAAACTGGATCTGGCCTGTGTACCAGTCGAGCCTACCATGGGGACCATGACCTCGCCCGCCCTGCCCATCGGCCGCAACACCGCGCTGCTGTCGGCCCAGGCGAGCTGGGCTGTAATGGTGGCGGTGATGACCCTCACCGGGGCCATGGTGGTCGACCACTTCCACCACCAGCACCACGATGTCTTCCCCATCATCGGCGCGCACTTCATCGGCATGTACGCGCTCGTGATCGTGGTCGGCGACCTGGTTGACCGGATCGGGCGGGCCCGGTCCCTGGCCGGGGGCCTACTGCTGATGGGCCTGATGGTGAGTGGCCTGTCGTGGGTGGAGAGCGTTCCCGCGACCGCGGCCGCCCTCTTCGGCCTGGGGCTCGGCTGGAACCTCTCGTTCGTCGCGGCCACGGCCATGCTCGCCGACCGGACCGAGCCATCGGAGCGCGGTCGCCTGCTCGGCTTCAACGACCTGCTGTCCAGCGCGACCGGCGCCGGCCTGACCCTCCTTGGCGGGCTCGTCCTCACCGCCGCGGGGGTGGCCGCGCTGGCAACCGGCGCCTTGGCCCTGCTGGTCGCCCCCGCTCTGTGGATCCTGCGCGACGGCGCAGCGCACGCGGCTGCCTCGAGGAGGAGATCATGATGGTTGAGCAGATCGTCCGCGCCAACGGCGTCGAGCTGTGCACGGAGCCGTTCGGCGAACCGGCCGACCCGCCGGTCCTGCTGATCATGGGCACCGGCGCGTCGATGCTGTGGTGGGAGGAGGGCTTCTGCCGGATGCTCGCCGAGCGGCGACGGTTCGTGATCCGCTACGACCACCGCGACACCGGCCGATCGGTCACCTACCAGCCGGGACGCCCCGGCTACACCGGCGCCGACCTGGTCGCCGACGCCGCCGGCGTGCTCGACGCCTACGGCATCGCGGCCGCGCACGTGGTCGGGGTCTCGGGGGGCGGGGCGGTGGCGCAACTGCTCGCGCTCGACTTCCCCGACCGCGTCCGCTCGCTCGTCCTGATCAGCACCTCCGCCGCGCTGCCCGCCTCGCGCGGGCTGCCGCCGCCGACCGGGGAGTTCACGCGGTTCGTGGCGACGGCGAAGGTTGACTGGTCGGATGCCGAGTCGGTGGTCGAGTACCTGGTCGGCTACTCGCGCGTGCTCGCCGGCGGCCAGCGCCCGTTCGACGAGGCGGCGGCGCGCGAGCTCGTCCGCCGCGACGTCGAGCGCGCCCGCGACGTCGCGGCGGCGCAGAACCATGACATCCTCGAAGAGGGCCGGCTGCCGGACGGGCCGTTGTCGGCGATCGCCGCGCCCACGCTGGTGATCCACGGCACTGCGGATCCGATGTTTCCCCTCGCGCACGGCGAGGCGCTGGCCCGGGACATCCCCGGGGCGAGGCTGCTGCCGCTCGAGGGAGCCGGGCACGGGGTCGACCGAGCCGACTGGGGGACCATCGTCGGCGCGATCGTCGAGCACACCACCGATGCGGAGCGGACCAGCCGCAGGTAGGAGCACCGGCGATGCTGGTGAGGAGACATGGCTGAGCGCAACCCGGTGTCTGCCGACCCCATGACCGCAGGCGCCACGACCCCGACACCGTGGGCAAGGGCGCGCGCGACCCTGGAGGAGGTGCCGGCGACCTACTGGTTGGCGACGGTGCGGCCCGACGGGGCGCCCACGTGAGGCCGGTGCTGGCCGTCTGGGTGGACGGAGGCCCGTTCTTCTGCGCAGGGGAGCACACCCGCAAGGCCATCAACCTCGTCCGAGACTCCTGCTGCGTCGTCACGATCGAGCACGAACCGCTCGACCTGGCGCTTGAAGGCAGGGCGGTGAAGGTCCGCGACGCGCCCACGCTGCGGCGCGTCGCGGACACCTACGCCAGGGTCTACGGCTGGCGCGTCACGGTCCGCGACGGCGCCCTCCACGACACCGAGGGAGCTCCGACCGCAGGCCCGCCCCCCTACGACGTGTACGAGGCAACGCCCACGACCGCCTTTGGCTTCGGCACGGATGAGACGTTCGTCCCGACGCGCTGGCGCTTCGGCGAGCGGACCACGTGACCGCGGAGGTATCGCCCATGCGCTCAGGCCTGTTCCTGCCGTTGTTCGACGAGCTCGCCGATCCGGCGACGGTCGCCCGCCTGTCCGCCGAGGCGGAGGAGGCCGGCTGGCACGGCGTCTTCGTCGGGGACCAGGTGGGCTGGGGGAGCCGGTGTCCGGCCTGGCCGACCCACAGGTCACGCTGGCGGCGATCGCCACCGCCACCGAGCGGGTCCGGTTCGGCCCCATGGTCACGCCGCTGGCGCGGCGCCGCCCCGTCAAGGTCGCCAGGGAGACCGCCACGCTCGACCGGCTCTCGGGCGGCCGCCTGACGCTCGGGGTCGGCCTCGGCAGCGACCGCTTCGCCAGGGAGTTCTCCGTCACCGGCGAGGAGCTGGACGACCGGCGGCGCGGACGCATGCTCGACGAGTCGCTGGAGATCCTGACCTCGGCCTGGTCGGGTGCGCCGGTGCACCACCGGGGCGAGCGCGACACGGTCGCCGGCATGCGGTTCCTGCCGCCGCCGGTGCAGCGGCCGGGCGTGCCCGTCTGGGTCGCCGGGTACTCCGGCAACCCCAAGCCGCTCCGCCGCGCAGCCCGCCACCAGGGCTTCTTCCCGCTCGGCATCGACCACCCCGACCAGCTCGCCGACGTGGTCGCCGAGGTCACCGCGCTGCGCACGGCAGCGGGCGGGGACGCCGCCCAGCCCTACGACGTCGTCGTCGCCCTCCCGCCCGGGAGCGACCCCGCACTCTATGCCGCGGTGGGCGCCACCTGGTGGCTGGTCGAGCTCCCGTGGGTTCCGGTCTCGGTCGACCAGGTGCGCGGTGTGATCCGCGACGGCACCGCGACACCGCGGGCGTCAGCTCGCGCGTACCCGGTTAGCCTGATCGGCCGCTGGCCGGACATGGGTGTCCATGCCCCGTCCGCCCGCGCGTCCATCCGGACACGGCACGCGCCGGTGGTCGACCACGGTGCGCTCACGAGCGGACACCGCTGAGCGTCCGTGTCCAGCCGTCCGCCCCGCTGTCCGGTCAGGTGTCCGCCGCTGCCAGATCGAGCGGTCGGTCCGCCAGGGGTGATCGGCCCCGGGATGACCTGGTAGACGGGCTCGCCCATCCGCCACCGGCCGAACGCCGCCCGCAGCGTCCAGCGGGCCACCCCGACCTGGCGGGCGGCCTTGACCCAGCCGACCTGCTCCACCAGCCCGAGGGCGTCCCGCGCCGCCGCCGGCCGGGTCCTGCTGGATTTCGGCGGGGTTGTGCAGGTTGCGGACCTCCAGGCCCCAATGCTCCAGGGCGCGTGCAGGTCGGTGACATGCACCCCGATCAGCGCGGCGACCTGGGCGGTCCCGGCGGTCTTGCACAGCTCCCAGGCCCGCACCACGAGGCAGATGCGGGAGGTCGAAGCAGATGCGCAGTTAGCGCCGTGCTAGCCGACCGCCACACCGTCGTGTAGCATCTCCGCAGGTCAGAGGCGGTACGCACGGGACGTGGCGCAGCTTGGTCAGCGCACCTGCTTTGGGATTATCCCGGAATTAGCGCTGTGCTATCCAGCATCTTTGCAGCTCACGCGCGACCGTAAATGGCCGAATAAGGTGCGGAGTTACACCCTGCCTTGAGGCATGTCAAATCCTCTCCGGGCAATACATCATCGTGAGTGCTTTCAAGCTCTCTCGACTCCAGCTCACGCTCCATCGCTACCCTCTACCAGCAACAAGGCAACACTACCAGTCACCACCACGCATCACTACTATGACAGCACTCAAACTCACCTCTCCCCCATCTCAAACCCACCAGCTATCCCGCACTGACCCCCACATCAGCTACACTCATTTCAACTCCGACAGGTATGCATCCGCGGATGCAGAAACCCACCCGGATTGATGCTTAAACGTCAACGGGTGGGTGCAGGAGGTGGCGCGATGACCACGGTGGCTCTCACGGCCACGGCCGGGTCGATGCTTGCGGCGATAGACCGGCAGCAGGCCGGTGACTACCAGCGGTCACTTGCCACGCTGGGCCACCGGCTGCCGCTGAGCTGGGACGATCGCGGGTGGCGGAGCAGGGTGGCCGGCTACGACCTACTGCTGGCGACCCCAAGGACGTTGAGCGCGCTGGGGTGGTTCCTGCTGGACAGCAAGGACCCGCAGCTCGGCCGGCGGGTCCACCAGGCCCACAGGGAGGCCGCCAGGGCGGTGGCGGTGGAGTTCGCCGCCGCCACCGGCGCCGAGGCGCCCAGCCTGGTCGGCCACGGGTTCGACTCCGTCCGCCAGCCGTGGCTGCACGCCCACCTGGTCTACGGCGCCCTGGCCGCCGGCGACGACGGCTTTGTGCCACTGGACCGCGAGCGGGTCGAGGAGCAGGCCGACCTGCACATCTTCGGCTACCACCTGCTGGTCCGCCAGGCGGTCACCGACCTTGTTCGGGAGCTGGGGCTGGGGTGGGCGCCGCCGGCCGAGGACGGGTCGTGCGAGGTCACCGGGCTCCCGGCACGGGTGCTGCAGGCGGTCGAGCAGCCGTGCCAGCCCCTTGGCGAGATCGCCGCCTGCCGGCTGGAGTAGCCGCGGTGACGGCGGATCTGCACAAGCTGTCGGCCGGCCGGGCCGACTACTACCTGCGCGAGATCGCCCGCGACCGCGAGGAATACCTCTCCGGCCAGGGCGAGTCCCCCGGCGAGTGGCTGGGCGGCAGCGCCGCCGCCCTCGGCCAGCACGGCATCTGCTCGCCGGAGGAGTTCCAGCGGGTGTTTGCCTGGCGCCACCCAGAAACGGGTGAGCAGCTCGGCCGCGCCCCCCGCAGCGACGCCATGCCCGCCTGGGACCTGGTGCTCCGCCCGGTCAAGGACGTGTCCGTCCTGTACGCCCTCGGCGACGACCGCACCCGGCGGGCCGCCCGGCAGGCACACCAGCTCGGGGTCCAGGCCGCGGTGGACTACCTGAATGGGCAGGTCGGGACCAGACGGGGTCGGGGTGGGGCCGAGCATGTTGGGGGGCAGGGGCTGCTGGCGGTGGGGTTCACCCACCGCACCAGCCGGGCCGGCGACCCGCTGCTGCACACCCACCTGGTGATCGTCAACCGCACCCTCGGCGCCGACGGGCAGTGGCGCACCCTGGACTCCCGCGACCTGCTCCACCATCGGCAGGCCGCCGACGCCATCTACCGGGCCGCCTACCAGCACGAGCTAACCCGCTCGCTCGGCATCCAGTGGGGCGAACCCGACCGCTGGGGCAACCGCGCCATCCAAGGGATGCCTCCCGAGCTGGTCAGGGCGTTCTCCAAGCGGCATGAGCAGATCACCGCCGAGCTGCAGCGCTTGGAAGCTGAGGGGCGCACACGCACCGGCAAGCTAGTCCAGTACGTCGCCCACGCCACCCGCCCTGCTAAGACCCACGACACCCCCGAGACCCTGTACGGGCGCTGGCAGCAGGAGGCCCACGAGCGCGGCATCGACCCCGAGCGGCTCATGCGCGAGGTCACCGGCCGGGAGCTCCGCCAACCGGCGGTCGCCATTCTGGCTGTCAAGCGCGCCTTCAACCAGCTCGCCAGCCCCGAGGGGCTGACCGCCAATACCAGCACCTTCGCCCGCCACGAGGTCGTGGTCGCCCTCGGCGCCCGCCTGGCCGCGGTCCCGCCCGAAGAGCTGCAGGGGCTGGCCGACCGGTTCCTGGCCGACCGGGCAGTGAGTGTGATGGCCGAGCACGCCGCCGGCGAGCGCCGCTACACCACCCCCGAGCTGCTCAAGACCGAGGAACGGCTCATCGCCGCCGCGGTGGGCCGCGCCGGCGAGCAGAACGCCGTGGCCTCCCACCAGGCCGTGCGGGCGGCGCTGGCCGCGCATCCGACGATCGCCGGCGAGCAGACCGCAATGGTGCGCGACATCACCCAAGGCGGCGCCGGCGTGGCGGTGGTGGAGGGCAGGCCCGGCACCGGCAAGACCTTCACCCTGGGAGTCGCCCGCCACGCCTGGCAGCTGGACGGCTACAAGGTGGTCGGTGCCGCCCCTACCGGGATCGCGACCATGTGCCTTGGCGCCGAAGGCTTCGAGGAGGTCGCCACCGTCGACCGGCTGCTTGGGGAGCTGGACACCACCACCGGCCACCGCAGCCGCGGCCGGGGTGATGGCGAGGGGCCGCTGCTGGACGCCCGCACGGTGCTGGTGATCGACGAGGCCGGCATGCTCGGCAGCCGCAAGCTCGCCCGCCTCCTCGATCACGCCCAACGGGCCGGCGCCAAGGTCGTCCTCGTTGGGGACGACCGGCAGCTGGCCGCGATCGAGGCCGGCGGCGGCTTCCGCGGCCTCCGGCTGCGGCTGGGCGCGAGTGTGCTGAGTGATAACCGCCGCCAGCAGGAGCCCTGGGAACGCGAAGCCTTGGAGGCGATCCGCGACGGCGACGTCGACCAGGCCGTGGCCGCCTACCGCGAGCACGGGCGGCTGGTGGCCGCCGAGACCCCCAGCCAGCTCAAGCAGGCGATCGTTTCGTACTGGTGGCAGGCCTTCCAGCACACCCTCAAAGACCCGCAGCAGACGGTGGTGATTCTCGCCAGGTTGCGGGTCGAGGTGGACCAGTTCAACACGGCCTGCCAGCAGCTCCGCGCCCAGGCCGGCCACCTCGGGCGCGAGCGGCTACAGGTCGGCGACCGCAGCTTCGCCGTCGGGGACCTGGTGGTGTGCGGCAAGAACGCCCTGCGCACCCTGGGGGTCGCCAACGCCACCCGCGGGCAGATCACCGCCATCGACACCGACCAGCGGGAGGTCACGCTACAGCTCGAGGATGGGAAGCAGGTCACGTTGCCGCGCGGCTACCTGGATGAGCGGCCCAGCTGGTGGCTACGCGGCAACCCCGAGCGGCGCACCCTGGACCTGGCGTACGCCACCACCGGGCACAAGGCCCAAGGGCTCACCAGGGAGCGGGCGCTGGTGCGGGTGACCGGTGGCGAGGACGCCAACTGGCTGCGCGTGCAGACCTCCCGCGCCAGGCAGGAAACCCGCCTGTACGCGGTGGTCGCCCCCCAGGCGCGCACCATCGAGCTGGACGTCCCCGACCACCCCGCCCACACCGTCGAGGCGCAGCTGGCGGCCGGGTTGCGCCGCGACGGCAGCCAGCAGCTCGCCACCGACACCGCCACCCGGCTGGACCTGCAGCACATGAGTACCCGTGAGCTACGCGCCGAGCGGAACCGGCTCGCCAAACTCCTGCGCGATGCTCCGCCCGACCGCGCCCGGCAGCTGGCCCACACCACCCAGCAGCGCCAGGACGCTGAGCAGGGGCTGGTCGACGCCATCGCGGCGGCCGACGCAGCCCGCCGGCGCCTGGCGGAGCTGGGCCAGGGCGCCGGCCGGCTGCTGCACCGCCGGGAGTACACCCAGGCTCGTGAGCAGCTGGCCCTGGCCGACACCGCCGCCAAGCTGGCCCGGCAGCAGGCCGACTGCGCCGCCGACCGCGAGCGCGAGGTCCGGCAGGCGCAGCAGCGCCGCGAGGGCTGGCTGGAACGCCACCCCGACGCCATCGCCACCGAGCGCGAGCTGACTCCGGTGCTGGCCTGGCGTGGCCGGGTCGGCGCCAAGGCGGCCGAGCTGGAACGGCCCGCCTGGACGCGGGAGCTGGGCGAGCCACCGGCCAGCCTGCGCGGCCGGCGGGCCTGGCGGCAGACCCACGCCTTGCTCAGCGACTACCGCCACCGCTACGGGATCACCGACCCCGAGCGAGCGCTCGGCCCCGAACCCCGCCGCCTCGGCCTTGAGCAGCGCCGCCACCACCGGGTCGCCCAGCAGGCGATCGAGCGCCTCCAGGCCAAGCAGCGCGCCGAGCGCCAACAGCGCCTCGGCCAACCTGAGCGCGACCCTACCGACCGACCGCTCACCAGACCCATGCGAGCCGAGCGGGCGCGCTCACTCCGGGTCGATGAGCGCGGGCGCGGCGGCCGTGAGCGCGACGCGGGCTGACCGTCCAACAGGTATGCGGGCGACAGGTTCGGATGGTCACTGACGACCAGCATCGGGAAACGTGGGTTCCTGCGGGTGAACGGGCTCAAGCAGGTGGGTTATCCCCGGTCTCTTCACATCGAGCGCTACGACCTACAGCGGGTCGCATCGACAAGGCCGGCGGCACGCCCTCCTTGCCTTCCTGGCCGGTCTGTTCGTGCCCGCGGTGCAACGGGCCGCCGCGGAGCGGCGCCGTCGTCGAGCTACCCGCTCTTGCTGCACTGCGCGGCCAGCTCGCGGTAGGTGGCCTTGTCGGCGTCGTAGCGGTCGGCGGCGGCCGTACCGTCCTTGAGGGTGCGGGCCAGCGCCTGGCGCCACGGGCTGTCCTGCGGCAGCGCCGCGGCTCGGTCGATCTTGCCGGACTTGTAATCGTCCATCAGCTTCTTGTGCCCCCGCAGGTTGACCTCGACCTGATCGGCATGGCTGATCATGCGCTTGGCGGTCGCCAATGCCTGGCGGCATTGCTCGCTGAGCCCAGGCTGTGGCGCGGCGCTGGCCGGCTCTGGCGTGGGCTGGCTGACCGAGCCTGCTCGCGTGTCGGTGGCTGGGGTTGTCCGCGTCGCGGCGAACACGACCACGACGGGGATCAGCAGCACTAGGAGCACCCCCGCGACTGCCGCCACGCGACCAAGCCACCGCCGGCGCGTGAGGTGGCGGGGCTGATTCGGTTCGATGAGGTGGCGGGGCTGCTGGAGTTCGGTATGGGCCATTGCTTCCTCCCCCGGTCAGAGGCCCTGGTGGTCGTCTGGCGAGTCCGCCGCCGGCAAACGTCGTTGGGCACATCGGCGCAGTAGCCCACGGTGCGGGCAACCGCCCCGAAACCTGGACGCGCAAACCGGCGGCCGACGCTGCGTGGGCTGCACGCCGCCGCCTCGCTCAGACCTCCACGACCCCGCACGCCGCCCGTGCGCCGGAGTCGCCGGTCGCCAGGGTGGTGGCGTCCGGGCCCGGGATCAAGGTGGCGCTCGACAGGTAGCGGCTGGGGATGTTGCCGAAGTTGTCCGCCCCGGCATGGACGATCACCGCGCTGCCGTCGAGGTCTAGCAGCTGGTCGACCGTGAACCCATCGGTCCGGAAGTCCAGCTCGGCGGTGCCGTCCTGCTTGACCAGCAGGCTGGGCAGGTCGCCGGCGTGGTGGGCGTGGCTGGCCCCGGCCGGGTTGTAGTGCCCACCCGCCGACGCAAAGCCGACCGCCCCGTCACAGACCCCAACCGCGTGGACATGGAAGCCGTGGAAGCCCGGCGGGAGGCCGTAGGCGCGGGCCTTGACGTGGACGGCGGCGCCGTCCCGCTCGAAGCGCGCCCAGCCGACGTCGGCGCCACTGGCGTCCTGGAGCGTGGCCACCGCGACCCCCTCCTCCGCCTGGCCGACCCGGGTGATGAGGATCCCGCCGAGCAGGACCAGCACCCCCACCAGTACGAGCTGGCGCGCGTGAACCCGCATGCTGCCTCCCCTTCCCGCCGCCCGGCGAGGGACCGGAAATTCCCGCGAAACGGTACGAGAACTTAATAACGCAGCGGGATCGGGAGTTCTGCGTAGCACCGGAAAAGCTGGCCATAAAGAACGGCGTGCGGCACCTGAGCGTTACAGCCCCTGGTCAGCGACATGCCTCGTCGCCGGACCTCCAGTTCCGCGGCGTCGCTTCCGGAGTCCGGCAGGTGTCCGCGGCGCAGGGCGAACAGGACTTTCGAGAGGCTGCTAGAACTACTACCATGCCGAACCGAGCAATGAGCGAGCCTCGCGTAGATATTGCGTGAATGATGGATACCGCGAGTTCATACGATATTGCAGCATAGTGAAAACTACGCTCCTCTACGTATTCTCCGCGTGCCACGTCGAGCGCAATCATTTTCTGCGGACGCGGACGCACCGATTTCTAGGGGGAAGGAGACGATATGGGGGCAGCCATCCATGCATTGACGACCTCGCGCGTCGCTCGGATAGCAGCGGTAGCCGCGCTGGCCCTGGCCAGCGTGGTCGCGTTTACCGCCACCAGTGCCGCGCAGGACAAGACGATCCGCACGATGGGCACCTCAGACGTCCACATCAACTCAAAGATCTTCTCCAACCTGCGGTTCAGCCCGGGGCAGACGACGCTTAACAGTGGTGACCAGCTCACGCTGAGCTATGCCGATCGGCCGGCGGTAGAGCCACACACGCTGACGATCGTGGACGCCGGTGAGCTCCCCTCGACCTTTGAGGAGGTGCTCGGGTGCGGCGGGCCTGGAACGGTGTGTGAGGAGGTGTTCACCACGGTCGGCCCCCAGATCATCGACGAGGCCCAGTCCCAGTTCATCAATGTGGCTGGCGGGTCCGGCCTGGATGCCCGGCTGGACACGTTGTGGCTGCCGCCGGGCACCTCCATCACGGTCCCCGTCACCGCCCCGTCAGGGACGACGCTGTCGTACTTCTGCGCGATCCACGCCTGGATGCAGGGCAGCATCACCGTGCGCTAGCCGGAGGTGACCTCGGCCTCTTCGGCCGGCGACGAGACCTTCCGGGGTGTCCGCAGCGTCCGCTGCCGCCGTCGTGGGACGGCTGCTTGCCTGGGTGGTTGGCGGCGAATGCGGACGTGACCGACTGCTCGGGGGTCCGCTGTCTCCGGCCGGCCGCCGTCCAGCCTAAGCTTGTGATTTAACCCGGTGGGCGTGCTGGACTGGCCGCTGACCTCGCTGGCGGCTGGGTGGTGCCGGCTGTGGTCGCTCAGGCGGCCTCCGCGGTCTTGGTCGGCTTCTTCTGGGACTTCTTGGCGGGTTTCTTGATCGCCGGGTAGCGCCTGGCAGGACCCGAGCTGCGGCCCTTGGGCCGGCCTGGGGAGCGCCCGGAGGGTTTCGGCGCCGCAGCCGGCGACCTGAGCGCGCACAGCAGGCGCGGAAACCCCCGCCGCACCCGGTAGGGGGACAGCTTGCCGGGCGATCGGGGCCGCTCCCACGGCAGCCGCTGGTCGGTGGCGAGCTGGCGGGCCAAGCGCAGCTGGGTGTAGCCGGCCAGCACCAGCCAGGTCCACCGGTCGGCCTGCTCAGGATGGCGCGGCCGCGGGGTGGTCCAGCCCAAGGTCTGCTTACAGAAGCGGACGGTGTGCTCAAGATCGAATCTGCGGGTGTACGCGCGCCACGCCAGATCCAGGTCGAGCTCGCCGGGGCCGGACCACCACAGCCACAACACCTTCGGCGGCCGCGTCTTGGCAGGGACCCGCTCGACCTGCACGCGGATGATCGTGCCGCGCACGATCGGTCGCGGCCCACCGCTGCCGTGGCCGGGATGGCGGTGCTGCTTGGGATGCAACCCCGCCCAGGCCGCCACGGTCACGGTGCCGTACTGGTCATCGGTGCTGGTGCGGCTGGCGGTCGGGACCGGCCAGGTGGTCGGGTCGGCACAGTTGAACTTGGCGCCGTGGCGGCGCGGCCGGCCGCCAGCGCCGGGCGGGCGTGGTGGTGGATCAGCGTAAAAGCAACGGTCAGAACGCAGCCGCACCAGCACCGCCACGGGCAGATCGGCAAGGTCCAGGGACAGCTGGGCGGAGTCGTAGCCGGCATCGAACACCACCAGCGGCACCGGCCCACCAGCGGGAAGCCGCCCGAGCAGGGCGTGGACCTGCACCGCGGCGGTCTGGTCGGTGTCGTCCAACGGCTGCAGCCGGCGGGCGTCCACCGGCGCGGTCCAGGAGTCCCGCGTGAAGCCCAGCTGGCAGATCCACTGGAACGCCCAGCCGGCCACGATCGGCTGGCCCGCCGAATGCCGCGAGGGGTGGTAGTAGTAGCCGCGCTCCGGCGAGCACTCGGCGTCGCAGCGCGGCCAGGCGGTCACGTCCACGGCGAACACCAACGGGTCGGCTGCTGGCAAGCAACCGACCAGCAGATCGCGCAGGCGCTCGGCGTCGATCCGCCCGCAGGCCAGCGCGGCGTAGGTGCTGCCCCAGCCGCGCCGGTGGGCTGGCTCCAGGCTCAGCTGCGGTAGGGATGCGACCGGCCCGGGGGCGCTCAGCAGGGCATCGGCCAGGTCCACCAGCGCATCCGCGCGGTGGGTGCAGCAGCCGTGGAGCCCGACACGGAAGGCCTGCAGCCGTGCCAGCGCTGCTGGCTGCTGGGGGTAGGCGGGCAGCGCGGATGGGTGCACACTCCCAACAGCGGCCACCGTCGTCTCCTTCGTGACCTAGTTCTGTTCTGTCCGAAGGATCACACGGTGGCCGCGTCACGTCACCAGCCACCCGCCACCCAGCCCCGCGGCGGGGACCAGGGGTTAAAACGCAAGCTAAGAGGCTGCGCCAGTAGGCGGTTCGGGGTGGTAGAGCGGAACCGTGCAACGGGCCTATCCGTGCTGGCGGATCAGCCGCCACCAGGATCTGGCTCGTGGATGTCGGGCGACGACGTGCTCGTCTGGGGGTTTCGAAGCTCACGATACTCATCGTCGATCACCCCTTCATTGACCCACCGGGTGGTCACCGCGCCATACGCTTGCGCGGCGTGGAGGACTTCCTCCGGTGTGCTGAAGGTGCCAAGGTGGCGGCCCTGACCGACGTACTCGTCCTGGTCGACCGGGCTGAACTCCGCGACATCCCAGAACTGCTCGCTGCCTTCGTCGAAGACGTGATGGATGGTGAGCACGTAGCCACCGTCGCGGTCACGCCAGGCGGTCAGCCACCGCAGCGTCGGTCGCCTTGCGACGCAATCGGTCCCAAGCAACTGCTGGATGCCGCTGCCTCGCCGCAGCGCGCCCAGCGTGAAGTTCACGGTCAGATAGCGCATGGCCGAGCCTAGCTTGGCCAGCCGACAGGCTGGCACCACTGCGAGGGTGCGGCTGTCTGGGCGTTCCAGGCAGAGGATGCGCCCGGGAAGGCGTCCGGGGCCGGTCTGACCCGAGCTATCACTGGCCGCGCGTGCCTTGCGGTTGATTCGTCGGCCGTGTTCCTGGGCGCCTTCTCGGCGCCCCCGGCTTGGCCCCGTGACCTCATAGGAGCTCGGCGCAGGGCCTCATCGCAGTGCTGTCCGCGGTCGGGCTGGTGGGCGCCATCCCTGTCGGTAGACGAAGGAGGAGATGGCCAAGATGCTCCCTGCCGAGTGCCTGGTCACCGTTGGGGTCGACAGCCACAAGGAGCTGCACGTCGCGGTCGCCGTCGATCAGCTGGGCCGCCGCCTTGGCGCCTGTACGGTGGCGACCACCCCGCGCGGCTTTGGGCAGCTGGAACGCTGGGCCCGCAGATTGGGCATCATCCAGCGGTTCGGGATCGAGGGCACCGGCAGCTACGCCGCCGGGCTGGCCCGCTGGCTACGTGGCCGCGGTCACCAGGTGGTGGAGGTCAACCGGCCCAACCGCCAAGCCCGACGCCGCCAGGGCAAGTCGGACCCGATCGACGCCGAGGCCGCCGCCCGGGCGACCCTGGCTGGCCAGGGGCTGGTGTGGCCCAAGACCGCCGATGGGACCGTGGAGATGCTGCGGGTGCTGCGGATGGCCCGCCGCTCGGCCATGAAGGCCCGCACCCAGACCGCCCAGCAGCTGGACAGTCTGGTCGTGACCGCGCCGGACCGGCTGCGGGCCCAACTGCGCCGGCTCAGCCTGGAGCAGCTGGTCCCGGTCGCGGCCGGGCTGCGCCCCGGCGAGCTGGTCGGCCCGCTGGCCGCCACCAAGCTGGCCTTGCGGGAGCTGGCCCGCCGCCACCAGACCCTCAGCGCCGAGCTGGCCCGCCTGGACCAGCAGATCGCCAAGCTGACCGCGACCACAGCCCCGCGGCTGCTGGCCCGCGGCGGCGTCGGCCCCCAGACCGCGACCGCGCTGCTGGTGGCCGCCGGCGACAACCCAGGTCGGCTCCGCAGCGACGCCGCGTTCGCGATGCTGTGCGGTGCCGCCCCGATCCCGGCGTCCTCCGGCAAGGTCGTGCGCCATCGCCTGAACCGGGGCGGCGACCGCCAGGCCAACAACGCCCTGTGGACCATCGCGGTCTGCCGGATGAGCTACGACCCCAGAACCATCGCCTACGTCCAGCGACGCACCCAGGAAGGCAAGTCCAAGCTGGAGATCATCCGCTGCCTCAAGCGCTACATCGCCCGCGAGGTGCACCGCGACCTGAAGGCCGCGCTCGTGACTTGACGAGGCATAGGAGCATCTACGGCCACGAGCGGTCAGGGGCGACTCTCGCCAGGCTGGCACGGCCACATCCAGTCCGGGTCGCGCCAGCCAGCGCGGTCAGGGGCGGCGTCGCGGGCGGCGTTCCCAGCGGTAGCAGGTCCAGGCGCGCCGAAGCAATCGGCCGAGGGTGATCACCGCCAGCACCAGCGCCAGCCAGAACTCCACCACCGGCCGGCGCCGCTCGGTGCACCAGCGCAGCTTGCCGTACTGGTTGCCCCAAGCATGGGTGCGCTCCACCACCCACCTGCGTCCCACCTGGACCGGCGCTGGCTTGCCTCGCGTGGCGATCTGGCCGAGCATGCGCCGCTCGGCCAGCGCATCCCGGCACGGCCGGTAGTCGTAGCCGGCGTCCAGGTGCACGGTGGGCCGCTCGGGCAGCGGCACGGCAGCGGCGACGGCGTCCAAGGTCGCGGCGAGCAGCCCGTCGTCGCGGCGGTTGGCCGGGGCCGGCACCACGGCCAGGGGGATCCCGCGTGCCTCGGTGGCAGCCGAGCGCTTGAGCCCTTGCTTGCGGCGGTCCACCGGGCTGGGCCCCTTCTCATGGCCCAGCCTTCGTTGGCGGGACGTTCACTCGTCCGGTCCGGACGGCCGCGGTTCCTGCCGCGGGCCACACTGCCGTGATGTGGCCGGACGTCCGGACGATGGTCTCCGCTGCTGCGGACACTGCGCCGGACAGCGGCGTCCATGACCGCCACCGCGTCCACTGGCGGTCATGGACACAGCCGCCCACGGACGAGCGCGGCGGCGCTGACAAAGGGGTCTCACTCAAGGATGCATGCTCAGGCGGCCCGCAGCCGCCCTGTCCACCGCCGTCCAGACGGGCGTCCACCAATGACGACCCGGCGTCCAGCCCATGAGCGCCAAGCGTCCACACCCGATGGGGACTCCAGACGATCACCCCGGGATGGCGCTCACAAGCGGACACCGCTCGGCGGTCGGGTCTGGCGTCCGCTCCAGTGTCCGCTCAGCCGTCCACGAGCGTCCGCGTCTGGACATGCTGAGCGCCCCGGGACGATCACCCGGAGCGCTCACCCTTGATCTTGTGAGCAGCCAGGCCGCTCACCGGCGCGCGGTCACCGCTCCACACCTGCCTTCGCCCGCTCAGCAGTCGAGGTCGGCCGCGTCGGCTGCCAGACCGAGCGGTCCTGTCGCCACGGATGCCGCTCCCGGTCGGCACGGCGCGACGCGGCCAGCATCCGCTCTGCCGTTGCTCGGGCGCCCTCGGGCCGGTCGGTCGGCCGCCCCAGCCCCCACCGCCGCCACGCCAGGTACAAGGTCACCCGGTTGACCCCCAACTCCTCGGCCGCGCGGCTGACACCGACCTGGATCGCCAGCTCCAGCGCCTCCTCGGCCGTCGCCCGGTCCCGCGCCACAGGCGAGGGCGCGAACGGGCTGGGGGGCGGCGTCGGCTCGCCCAGCCCCCACCGCTGGAAGGCGGCACGCAGGGTGCGGCGCGCCACGCGGGTCTGCTTGGCGGCCTTGACCCAGCCAACCTGCTCCACCAGCCCGAACGCCTCCCTGGCCGCCACCGGGTCCTGCAAGATCTCGGCGGGCTGCCGCAGCTTGGGGACCTCCAGGCCCCAGTGCTCGAGGGCTTTGTGCAGGTCGGTGACATGCACGCCGAGCAGCCGGGCGACATGGGCGGTGCCGGCAGTGCGGCACAGCTCCCAGGCGCGCACCGTGGCGCTGGCGTCGCCCCGCAGGTGGGCGGCCATGCTCCGCCCCCCTGGTGCGCGGAGCTGGGCGGGGTCGATGCCGGTGGCGGCGGTGGCGCGCTGGGCGGCCTGCTGGCGGGCGTGGGTGACCTGGCGTTGGCGACGCATCGACACGCGCTCGGCCGGGGTGGTGCCGCCCAGGATGGCGTGCTGGTCCCCGGTGACCAGCGCCATCTCCAGGCACGGCTGGCGCACCGGGCAGCCGGCGCACGCCTGCTTGGCGGCCTGCTCGGCGGCGACATCGCCGGGCTCGGGGTAGAACAGCTCCAGGTCTTGGTCCCCGCAGGCGGCGTCGCGCAGGACCTGGGGGTCCAGGGTGACGCCGTGGGGCAGGCCGGGCAGGGAGACGGCTACCTCGGCGGGGTCCTCGCCCTGCAGGCTGGACAGCGGCCGGGCCGGACGGTGGGCGGTAAGGCTCATGCCGCCTCACCGCCCCAGCCGTCGACCGGCTCGGGGATGGCGGCGCGGCGGGCGCGCTCGGCAGCCAGCAGCCCGAGGTACTCCGCCCGGTGGGCAGCGACCAGCCGCGCCAGCGCCGCCCGCCGCACCTCGCCGGCCAGGCGGGTGGCGGCGTTGTGGCAGGCCTTACAGACCGAGGCCGGGTTGCGGTAGAAGTCGCCAGGCGGCTTGCTGGCCTGGCAGCGGGAACAGCGACGCTGCCCCCGCACGGCAGTATGCTGGACGTGCATCTCGGGGTAGCTCCCTGGTGATGTGCAGTCCGGGGCCGGGCGCGTGGGCTAGACGCGCTCGGCCCGCCTCCTTACGCGGCCTCCTCACCTCCCTTCGCCGCCTGGCGGCGGGCGCGGCGGGCCTTGGCGGAGGCGAGCGCGAGCCGGGTGAAGTAGGCGCTGCGCAACTGTTGGGCGCGGCGCTGGCGCTCGGCGGCCGGCAACCGCCCCTCGGGATCGGCCAGGCGCTCGAAGCGGGCGAGGAACGCCGCTCGTGCCTTCGCGGTCGTCTCCCGGGCGTCGTTGCGCCCGTGCATCGCGTAGGCCCCGAGCCGCGCTCGGAGCGCCCGCTCACCCGGATTCATCGCCTGGTCCGCCATCGGGTCCCCCTGCCGCCGTCGTTGGCGTTGGGCCTGACGCGCCTCATGGTCGGCGGTGGACGGCAAGCGCGTTCGAGAAAACCCCGAGAAAGAAAAAACGCCAGGGTCAGCACAAAGCGCTCTGACGAGTTGGACCGGTAGATTCGCCCACGCGGAGGCGCCACCCCTGCTCAGGAGGAGGCGCGCTCCTGGTGGTCAGCTCACCGTGATGCGACGACCGATCGAGCGACTCGGAGGCCGAGGTCGATGGCCGCCACGCCGGGAGCAACCACGGTGCGGGCGCGAAGCTGCTCCCGCCACCAGGGGTCGAGCTCCAAGTCGTGGCGCTCCAGGTTGATCAGCTGCACCCAGCGCTGGTCCGGCAGCAGCTCCGTCTGCTGGCACTGCTGGAGGTACTCGTCACAGATCCGAAGCTCCCCACACTCCCGCTCCCACCAGCCGGGATCGTGGATGATGAGCACCGTGCAGATCTCCGGGCGCAGCGCCAGCAGATTGACCGCCACGCCGCTGTACAGCAGAGCGGCATCCCCGGCCCCCAGCAGGTCGGAGAGGAGTCGGGCCTCCCGGCGACGGTAGATGGCCTGCGGGTCGACCCGGCCGTCGCCGGTCTCCAGCTCCTCGACCCCGTACAACTCCTCCACGAACTCGCGCATCACGGTGTCAGCCACCGAGAACTGCCCTTGCAGTAGGTCGCTGGCGTCGCCGGGGATGAACGGCTGGAACATGCCCGAGGGCACCACGTGGTAGCGGCGCCGCTGGGTGGCGACCGTGACCGAGCGAGGCGACAGGAACAGCTTGTAGCCGTTGAAGATCCGGGTGCGCACCCGCACGATCGTCAGGGTGGACACGCCAAGGGCCGCCGAGCGGTAGCGGCCGTCCGCCACCGGATCGGGCACGCGCTCGTGCAGCCAGGCGCGCCGCTCCAGCCTCGGCCAGACCTGTTCCGGCGGGGAGTCCGGCCAGGCCGCATAGGCCTCCAGCAGCTCAGGGTCCAGGCACTCCGAGGTGCTTAGCGAGTGGTAGTAGGTGCCCAGCTTGCAATGGAGCTGCACGCGGCCCTGCTCGTCTCGGGTCATCGCCTGCAGGTCGTAGGTGAGCTGGTTCCAGGTGTCCAGATGCGCACGCCTGCCCGCGCGGATCTCGCGGAGCTGCCGGTCCCAGGCGTCCAGGTGGCGCTTGAACTCCTCCTCTCCGCGAGGGTCGCACGGTTCCCAGTAGCGCCAGGCCCGCACGTCCGGCGGCGGCTGGGACAGGTCGAGCCGGCCGAGCGGGGCCTCCACGTCGGCCCACTGCTCGGCCGGTGCCAGCTCGGCCCACACCGGCAGAGGCTTGGCCTCGTCGCCGAACAGCCGCGCCAGCGGGTAGGCCGGGTACTTGGCCTCCAGGAGCCGGTAGACCCCGGGGCCGTCCAGCGCGCGGCCGTGCCACTCCTCCGGCGACCGGCGGACCACCGCCGGGTGCCGGGCGCTGCCATCTGCCGGCAAGGCCTCGTAGGCGGCCGCCGTCCGCCGCCGCAGCTCCTCGCTCGGGGCGAGCACGCAGTAGCGCTGGTGCGTGGCCCGGTCGGGCCGCTCGGTGGCGGCCTCGAACCTGGAAACCATCGAGACGCTCCAGCCAAGCAGCCGCCCGAACTCCTGCTGCGTCTCGCCACGGTGGTCGCGGATGTCGCGGAGGGCTTGGGCGTACTGACGCTCGGCTTCGCCGATCCCTTCCCGGAAGCTGGCCCGTCTACGTCCCATCGCGCCCCTTCCACGCAAGGTCGGGTGCTGCCCTGGCACGGCCCCGCGCTCGCTCTCCGCCGAGGCTGGCTACAGGTTCCAGGCACAGGTTACTGGCGCGGCTCATGCGTCCCTCACCGGATCGACGAATGCTGTCGGGAGTCTCATGAGCTACAGCCGATCGTTGGGCGAGAGGCGGCGGTGGGCCTCGCGGGCGCGCGCATCAGCGGCCGAGGCGCCGTACCGGCCGAGCATCTCCCGGGACCGCCAGCCAGCGATCCGCATCAGGTCGGTCTCGTTGCCGCCGGCGCTGAGCCACTCGTGGGCGAAGGTATGACGGAACATGTGCGGGTGCAGGGCCGGGATGCCGGCCTGCCGGGCGCGACGGTCCAGCAGGTCCCGCAGCCCCGAGATGGTCAGCGGTCCCCGGAGCCCGAGCCACAGCGCGTCCAGGTGAGCGAGCCGATGACGGGCGCGAGTACGCAGGTAGCGGTCCAGCGCCAGAGCGGTCTTGCGGCCGAACGGCAAGGCCCGCTCCCGGCCGCCCTTGCCGAGCACGCGCACCACGTCGTACTCGAAGTTGAGATCCTCCAGACGCATGCCAAGCAGCTCCGAACGGCGCGGGCCGGCGTCCACCAGCATCATCAGCAGCGCGGTGTCGCGGCGGGCCTCGAAGTCCTTGCCGGCGCAGACGGCGAACAAGGCGCGGAGTTGCGGCTCGCTGAGCACCGGGATGGGCTGGTCGGGTACGGCGGGCGGCTTCATCTTGGCCATCGGGCTGGGAAGGTCCTCTTCCTCCTCGAGCCAGCGGTAGAAGGCATGCAGGCCGCGGTAGCGATTGTGGGCGGTCGACGGCTTCCAACGGCCGAGGAGGAACGCGATCCAGGCCTCGACGTCCTCGCGGCTGGCCTGATCGAGCGGACGCTTGGAGGTGGCCGCGAGGTGGGCGCTGAAGCCGGCCAGGGCCTCCAGGTAGGTCTCGACCGTCCGTGGCGACTTGTTGCCCGCCCGGAGATAGCGCTCGAAGGAGCGGCCGAGGTCGTCTAGTCTGGGCGCTGCCATCGCTTCTCCTGCGGCTCCAGAAGGCAGGTGCGGAGGTCGAAGCAGGTGCGGAGAGAGCGCTGTGCTAGACGACCGCCAAGCCGTAGTGTAGCATTACCGCAGGTCAGAGGCCATGTCGACGGGACGTGGCGCAGCTTGGTCAGCGCACCTGCTTTGGGAGCAGGGGGTCGCCGGTTCAAATCCGGCCGTCCCGACCACCAGCATGAGCGCCCTGCTCAGCAGGGGTGGCGACGGCCCCTCACTCGGCTAACCGGAGCACGCTGCCCGTAGCCAGCGCTCCACCACACCCTAACCTCGGCTTTTCATGGGGGTGGGTCGCGGATGCGGCTGATGACGCAAGGAGCCCTCTCAAGCAGGGAGAATGCGGCTGTCTGAAGGTCGCATCCCGGCTCAAGGAGGGCACCTTGCGGGTGCAGGCTACCAAGTCGTCGTCCAGCTTCGAAGTCACCACTGACGCCACCGGGGTGCTCGGCCATGCCGGGGCGGCGTTGCTGCGGGAGCTGACCGACCGGCTCGGGCTGACCAAGGCGCTGGGCCGGCAGACTGCGGGCCCCCGGCGTCGCCACCCGGACAGTGCGGTGCTGCGGGACCTGGCGGTAATGCTGGCCGACGGCGGCGACTGCTTGAGCGACCTGGCGGTGCTGGGGCATCAGCCGGAGCTGTTCGGCCCGGTGGCCTCGACCCCGACCGCGTGGCGGGTGCTGGACCGCATCGCCCAAGACGCTGCTGGGCTGGCCCGGCTGCGGGCCGCCCGGGCGCACGCGCGGGCCCGTGCGTGGGCGGCTGGTGCTCACCCTGAGCCTGAGCTGCTGATCGTGGACGCGGACGCGACGCTGGTGTTGGCCCACAGCGACCACAAACAGGGCGCGGCAGGCACCTACAAGCACAGCTTCGGGTTCGCGCCGCTGCTGGCCTACCTGGACCGCGGCCAGGCGCCCGGGGAGCCGCTGGCCGGCCTGCTGCGGCCCGGCAACGCCCCCGCCGGCGCCAGCGACCTGGTCGAGCTGATCGACCTTGCCCTGGCGCAACTGCCCGCTGCCACCGGCGAGCAGCCGGTCCTGGTGCGAAGTGACAGCGCCGGGGCCAGCACCCAGCTGGCCTGGCACCTGCGCGAGCGCGGTGTGGGCTTCTCGCTGGGCATGCCGATCGACAGCCACGTCCGCGAGGCGATCTTTGCCCAGCCCGAGGCGGCCTGGACTCCGGCAGTCGACGCCGACGGCCAACCCCGCGATGGCGCCGAGGCGTGCGAGCTGACCGGCTGGGTCGACCCTCCACAGCTGGCCGCCGGGCACGCGGGCGATCTGCCGAAGAGAAGATGCCCACCCCGGTGCCCAGCTGCGCTTTAGCGACCACACGGCCACCGCTTCCAGGTCTTCCTCACCGACCAACCCGAGCCCGACATCGCCAGCCTAGAGCTGCGGCACCGCCAACGCGCCCGCGTGGAGGACCGCATCCGCGCCGCCAAGGCCACCGGGCTTTCGAAGCTCCCCTTCGACCTCTTGCGTCGCAACCGCGTCTGGCTGGAGCTGGTCCTGGCCGCCCAGACCTCACCTGCTGGATCCAGGCCCTGCTGCTGGACGGTGAGCTGACCACGGCCGAGCCCAAGACCCTGCGCTATCGGCTGCTCCCCGTCGCTGCAAGGGTGGTGCGCCACGCCCGCCGAGTCGTCCTGCGCCTGCAACGCAGCTGGCCCTGGGCGGCCGAGCTCGCCAGAGCGCTCACTCGGCTGGGAGCCCTGCCGCTGCGCTGCTGACACCGCGCGAAGCCAGTGCTGCGCCACAGGCCGGGAACCCGGCCTGGCCGGCGTGCCCCTGGGCGCCCGCGATGACGACCAGGCAACCATCCCAGGGCCCCGATCACGCTCACACAGCCATCCCGTCGCCATCAACGGTTAACACGCCAGCCCCGGCCCTCTGGCGGGCCCTCGACCCATCTACCAGTCACCCCATAAAACCGAGGCTAGGACCCCTTCCCGTCTGTCCCGGCGCCCCAGGCTGCGGCCTGGGGCGCCACGCTGTCGGATCTGCCGATGGCGTCAGGTTCGTAGGCCCCTCCTCAAAGTTGGTTACGGCAGGCGGCCAATGGCAGAGTCGGGTCAACCTCCGCTACCGGCGCCCAGCCTGGCAGGCGATCACCCAGACCACCCAACCCAAGACTCACAATGGCAGGTGGCCGAGCGGCGCTACCCGAGGGCGGCCTTGAACTCGTATGGGAAGGTCTCACGGCAGCCGGGAAGGGACTAAATGGCGAGTCAGCACTCGTGAGGAAGTGATTGCCGAGATTATGCAGTCAGTCGCCGAGGCCCTTGGCCTGCCCAAGCTGCAGGTCATCGAGACCGGCGGCGACGTGTACGCCTCCGAGCGCCAGCAGTGGGACAGCGGCAACAACGCCGTCGCCCTGGAGCCGGGTGTGGTCGTCACCTATGACCGCAACACCCTGACCAACACCCTGCTGCGCAAGGCGGGCGCGGAGGTCATCACCATCGTCGGGGCCGAGCTCGGCCGCGGCCGCGGAGGCGGCCACTGCATGACCTGCCCGATCATCCGCGACCGGGTGGACTTCTAGCCCGGTACGCGAACAGCTCGCGGGTCGGCGCCACTACTGTTCCTGGTTGTGGCCAGCTTCCTCGTCCCGGTCTTCTGGCGGTTCTCACCCGGTGGCCGCCAGGCGCATATGACGACGCCGACCATGTCTCGACCGGGCAACTCCCCTCGCCCGAGCAAGTGCAGCGCGCGGTCGACCAGGCGCACGGCGTCATCCGGGATGTGGAACGCTCATCCAGATGGGGCCACTGGCCCCGCCCGACACGTGGCGTCGGCCGGCCGGGCGCCGGCGCCGCAACCGCCACCCCGCAGCACCCCACCGGAAACGAGATGCGGTTCCGGCCCCCGGGTAGCGGGTGATGGCCCGGCGCCGAAAGGCCCAGGGGCCGCGCCGACCAGAGACTCATTGTCACCCGATTCCGTGGGTCGACGCGGCGCATCATCCCGGGGCCGGCTCGCCGCTTGCCATTGGGGAGGACCGGTAGATGACCGGGCGGGGACGCGAGTCAAGGGGCGGGTGGGACACCGAGGCGTTCGCGCGGACCGTTCGCGAGGCCGCCGCACGCCCCCACCGCTGGATCGGCGTCGGCCGGATCGTCATGCTCGGGGTCGCGGCCATCTCCCTGTACCTCGTGGCACCCAGCGTGCTCGCGGTCTTTGAATCCTGGCCACAGCTCTCCGAAGTCAGCCCCGGCTGGTTCCTGGTGGTGCTGGCCGGACAGGTCCTGAGCTTCGGCTGCCTCTTCGTCATGCAGCGGATGGCGCTGCGCACCGAGGCATGGTTCCCGGTGATCACCTCCCAGCTCGCCGGCAACGCGGTCAGCCGGATCGTCCCCGGCGGCGCCGCCGCGGGCGCGGCGCTGCAGTTCCGGATGCTGGCCGCCGCCGCCGGGGTGGAGGCGACTCGGGCGGTCTCCGGGCTGACCGCGTTCTCGCTGGTGCAGATCGCCAGCGTGCTCGCGCTGCCGCTCCTGGCCCTGCCGGCCATCGTCGCCGGCGCCTACGTCAATCGCGGTCTGGTGCAGACCGCCATCTTCGGCGGTGTCGCGTTCGTGGTGGTCGCCGCGCTTGGCACGGTTATGCTCCGCGGCGACCGCCCCTTGGTGGCCGTGGGGCGGGCCGTGCAGGCGACCCGCAATCGCCTGCGCCGCACCCGCCCGCCCCTGACCGGGCTGCCCGAGCGGCTGCTGGCCGAGCGCGACGCCATCCGAGCGGTCCTCGGCGCCCGGTGGCCGCGGGTCTCGCTCGCGGTCGCGGGAAAGCTCGGCTTCGACTTCGGCTCCTTGCTCGCCGCCTTGGCCGCGGTGGGCTGCCAGCCCCGTCCGTCGCTGGTCCTGGTCGCGTTCGCGACCGCGCTGATCCTCGGGATGATCCCGATCACTCCCGGCGGACTGGGCTTCGTCGAAGCCGGCCTCACCGGCACCTTGACCCTCGCCGGGGTCCCGGCCGGCGAGGCTGCCCTGGCCGCCCTGGTGTACCGGCTGGCCTCGTACTGGCTGCCCATCCTCGCCGGCCTGGTCGCCTACGGCGCGTTCTCCTGGCGCGCCCGCCAGCCTGGCCGCCCACGATCCGTCGACGACCCGGGCACGACCGCGAAGGACATGCGCCACTAGAAGCAGGACCTCGGCGATCACCTGGTCGATACCGAGCTCGCCGGCGATTCGCTCGGCAGGGGCCCGGTTGTCGCCGGTCAGCATCACGACCTCGACCCCGGCGTCATGGAGGGCCTGGATGGCGGCGACCGCGGTCGCGCGGGGGCGTCGGCGATGGCCAACAGGCCCAGGGGCGGCCGTCGGCGGCGGCCAGCACCACCGTCCACCCCCCGCTGGCCAGTTGCTCGCGCCGGACGGCCAGCGGGCCCAGGTCGACCCCTCGCGGTCCATCAGCCGGCGGTTGCCGACCACGACCCAGCGGCCCCCGACGGTGGCCACCGCCCCGTGGCCGGGGAGGTTCTCGAAGCCGTCGGCGGCCACGACCTCGGTGACCTCGGGCTCGCCTTGCGCAGGTCGGCGGCCATGGCCGCCATCGACAGGCCGCCGTGGCCGCCAAGTCCGCTGTGGGCGGCGTGCCCACCGCGGCCCCTGGCGTCATGCGGGGACGGCCTCGCCTCCCGGGGGGAGCATGTCCGGCATGCTCGCGTACGGGAGTGGTGGCCGTCTCGTGGTGATGGCCCGCCGAATCCGCGGGGGCCTCGGTTCGGATGGACGTCAAGGACCACGGTGACCCGCTTGGGCTGTCGCATCGTCGCCTCCACGCCCCGCCGACCGCGGGAGGGCGCGCCGGGCCGAGGGCCCGGTGGGGGGATGCCGAGGGTGGCGTCCCCCCACCGAGGGTCACCGGTTCGGTGCCGTCGCCCACTCCTGCTGCCACTGCTGGACTGGTCGATCTCGGCCTGCTGGTCGTCGATGATCTGTTGGGCGAGCCGCTTGACCTCCGGCAGCGAGCCGTCGCGGAGCTCGGTGGTGGCCATCTCGATGGCGCCCTGGTGGTGCGCGCTCATCATCTCGAGGAACAACACGTCGAAGCTCTGCTGCCTGGTCGCCGTGACCTGGCGCATGTCCGCCTCGCTCATCATGCCGGGCATGTGCATGCCGCCGTGGTCCATACCGTGTGGGGCTGCCGGTTTGCCCCAGGCCTGGAGCCAGCCTTGCATCAGGGTGACCTCCTGGCCCTGGCTGGCGGCGATGCGCTCGGCGAGGGTGCGCAGCTCGGGGCGCCTGGTGTGGGTGTCGACCAGCTCGGCCATCTCGATGGCCTGCTGGTGGTGGGGGATCATGTTCTGGGTGAAGGTGACGTCGGCGTCGTTGGCCGCCGCGGCGGCTGGGGCGCTGCCCTGCTCGCCTCCGCCTTGGTTGCGGGCGGTCAGCAGCACGGCGGCGAGCAAGCTCCGTCGCATGGGATTCGCTCCTCTGCTCTGCTTGAGATGATTGAGCCGATTCTCAGCCGAGGGGTCGGTTCAGGTCAGCGAGATGCATGGCTCCGCCAGGGATCGTGTTCGAGGTCCCGCCCGTCGCAGGCGGCCCGGGCCCCGGCTGGCCGCTGGCTGCCCCTGGGCTGCGGTGGCCGCCTGTGCTGAGCGCCGGGGGCCCCCAGGGGGCCGAGCCCCGCGAGCACGGCGAGGCAGGCGGCCGTCGTCGACGAGCCTGTCCATGAAGGCGGCGTGCTCGTCCCAGTTGTCCTGCTCGCGACGGCCGCGCGCGGGATCCCAGGCTGGGCCGGCGACCTCGGTCAACGCGAACACGGGCATCATTGGGCCGCCGCGAGGAGCTCGCGGCCGAGGAGGACCTCCCACGGCTCGACGCTCGTGATCGCCAGCAGCTCCATCGCCGCATAGGGATCGCCCTCGAAGCGGCGCCGGACCTCGGCCTCGTCGCGGGCCTCGACGATGAGCAGCGTCCTCGGGGCGGCGGCGAGCCATCCGCCGAGGACGACGAACCGGCTCTCGACGAGCGCGCCCATGAAGGCGAGGTGCTCGTCCCACGCATCCTGCTCGGTCGGCGGCCTGGTGTGGTCCCAGCGCGCTCCCCCCTCACGGATGACGGCGAAGAGCGAGCCTCGCGTGATGCCGTTCTCGGGCTCCAGCGAATCCATGACCTGCCTCCTGACGGTCTGTGGACTTCATGCCCAGATCCTTCTGGAGGCACGGGGCGCTGGCATCACCCGGAGGTGGGAGTGGGAGGGGATCTTCCATGCAGCTGGTGGCGGGTGACGGCGCACCAAGGTGGGAGCAGGAGGCGATTGGACCTCGACTAGGGCAGCAGCCCCAGCTCCCGCGCCCGGGTCACGGCCTGGGTGCGGTTGGCCACCTCGAGCTTGCTGAACAGGTTGCTGAGGTGGCGCTT
>Ga0081538_10001216_pt1 | contig 27018 bp, 25 predicted proteins | sample TabmetS5T2R1_FD_71022 | JGI IMG/M metagenome (GOLD analysis project Ga0081538, IMG submission 71022) | Tabebuia heterophylla rhizosphere microbial communities from the University of Puerto Rico - S5T2R1 | ecosystem: Host-associated > Plants > Roots > Rhizosphere ...
GAGCCAGTCGCCCTTGCCGTCGAGTTCTGCGGCGACCGGCGCGGGCTCTCGTGGCGGCGGGGGTGGTGGCGGCGGCGTGGGATCGCCCCGGCGCGCCGCCCGCCGGGCGGCGCGCTCGCGCCGCGCGGCCTCGCGCTCCTCGGGCGTGCGGCCGCCCGGGACCGGCGGCGGTCCCGCGCTCACCTGTGCGACCCCGCGGATAGGCGAGCCAGATAGCTCTCGAGCAGATGCGCGGCGGCTCGCGAGTCTGCGTCCTCCGATCCCCCGGTGCGCTCGGCGAGCCTCGTCGTGAGGCGCTCGTCGTGAAGCTCCACCGGAACTTTCAGTCTCCGTTCGAGCCGCTGGGCAAACGTCCGCGCCGCCGCGGCCTGCTCCCCCTCCTCCCCGCGCAGTGTCAGGGGGAGCCCCACCACGACTCGCTCGGCCGCCTGCTCCTCCACCATCCGCGCCACCGCCGCGAGCCCCTTCCTCGAGTCCGGCCGCTCGATCGCCGGCAGCGGAGTGGCGAGCGTGCCCGAGGGGTCCGAAACCGCGCAGCCGCAGCGAGCCGACCCGTGGTCGAGGGCGAGGACGCGCGGCATCAGGCGGCGAGCGCCTTCTCGATCTCCGCGCGCGCCGTCGCGAGCGCCTCCGGCAGCTTCTCCGGATCGCGGCCGCCCGCCTGGGCCATCGTGTCGCGGCCGCCCCCGCCCCCGCCGGCCACCTGGGCCGCGGCGCGCACCACGTCGCCCGCCTTGACGCCGCGCTCGGCGACCTCCGGCGCGACGTTCGCCACCAGGTGCACGCGGCCGTCCACCGCGGTCCCGAGGACGACCGCCGCCTCGCCGAGGCGCTGCCGGACGGCGTCGGAGAGCTCGAGCAGGGACTTCGCGTCGGGGGCGCTCACGGCCTCGACCACGACCCGCACGCCGCTCACCTCGTCGGCGCCCCCCACGAGCTCGTCGGCCGTGCCCCGGTCAGGGCCGCCGCCGGCGGGCTTCCGCTGCAGCTCCTTGACGCGGTCGCCGAGCCGCTCGACGGCGCGCACCACCTCGTGCTCGGGCACCTTCAGCATGGCCGCGATGTCGCGGAGTCGCTCGGTGCGCTCGCGGAAGAGCTCCGCGCTCGCCGGGCCGGTGATCGCCTCGATGCGCCGCACGTTGGAGGCGCTCGAAGTCTCCGTCGTCAGGTGGAAGAGGCCGAGCTCCGACGTCGCACCCACGTGGGTGCCGCCGCAGAGCTCGCGCGACACCTCCTCGATCTCGAGCATCCGCACCCAGTCGCCGTACTTCTCGCCGAACAGCGCCAACGCGCCGAGCCGTTCGGCCTCGTCGCGCGTCGTCTCGATCGCGCGCACCGGGTGGTTGGCGGCGATCCAGCCCGCCACGCGCGCCTCCACGTCGGCGAGCTCTTCGTCCGACAGGCGCTCGCCGTGGGTGAAGTCGAAGCGCAGCTTGTCCGGGCCGACGTACGAGCCGGCCTGGCGCACGTGGGTGCCGAGCCGCTCCCTGAGGGCGGCGTGCAGCAGGTGGGTCGCGGTGTGGTTGCGCATCGTGGCGAGCCGCGTGCTGCGCTCGACGCGGGCGCTCGCCGACTCGCCGGGGCCGATCTCCCCCTCCACGGGCTCGAGCGCGAGGGCTTGGTCGTCCCCGAGGCGATAGACGTCGACCACGCGCGCGCGTCCTCCCGGGGTCTCGATCGTCCCCGTGTCCGACACCTGGCCGCCGCCCTCGGGGTAGAAGGGCGACTCCTCGAGCTTGGCGAGGACCCAGCCGTCGGAGCGCTCGGCCACGCGCAGCACCGTGTCGGCCTCGGTCGTCTCGTAGCCGACGAAGCGCGTGCGGAACCCGGCCTGCCGGGCGAAGCGCATGACGTCGTCGTGCTCGACGTGCACGTCGTTGCCGGCGCTCGCGGTGGCCCGTGCCTTCCTGCTCCGCGAGACCTCGCGGGCGCGCTCCATCAGCTCCTCGAAGCCCTGGTCGTCGACCGACAGGCCCTGCTCGGCGAGCAGCTCCCGCGTCATCTCGTAGGGGAAGCCATATGTGTCGTGCAGCTTGAAGGCGTCCTCGGCCGGGACCCAGGCCGTCTGCTCCTCACGGGCGCGCTCCACGAGGTCGGCGAGCAGGCGCTCGCCCTGGGCCAGCGTGCGGTTGAAGGTGTGCTCCTCGGCCTCCGCCCAGCGGATCACCGTCGGCAGCTGCCGCGCCATGTCCGGATACACGTCGCCCATGGCGTCCCTCACCCGCTCGGCCAGCTGGGGTAGGACTGATCCCTCGATGTCGAGCACCCGCGCCTGCTGCATGGCGCGTCGCATGATGCGACGCGCGATGTAGCCGCGGTCCTCGTTGGACGGGACCACGCCGTCGGCGAGCAGGAACGTCATGGCGCGGCCGTGGTCCGCGAGGATCCGGAGCGCCCGCGTGGTCGGGAAGTCCTGGCCGTAGCGGCGCCCGCTCAGCTCTTCGCCCAGCTCGACGAGCGGGCGGATGTGATCGGTGTCGAACACCGACTCCACGCCCTGGAGGACGGCGGCCATGCGCTCGAGGCCCATGCCGGTGTCGATGTTCCGCATCGGGAGCTCGGGGAGCGTGCCGTCGGAGCGGAGCTCGTACTGCATGAAGACGAGGTTCCAGAACTCGAGGAAGCGCTCGGTGTCGTCGCCGGGCCGGTCGGTATCGGGCCCGAAGTCGGCGCCCCGGTCGAGGTAGAGCTCGGAGCAGGGGCCGCACGGACCGGTGGGGCCTGACTGCCAGAAGTTGTCCTCGCGCCCGAGAAGAACGATCCGCTCCCGCGGCACTCCGACCGAGAGCCAGCACTCGATCGCCTCCTCGTCCGGACCGAGCCCGAGCTCCTCGTCACCCCCGAACACGCTGATCCAGATGCGCTCCTCCTCGAAGCCGAACCCCTCGGTGGAGAGCTCCAGGGCGAACTCGACAGCGCCCTGCTTGAAGTAGTCGCCCACCGAGAAGTTGCCGAGCATCTCGAAGAGCGTGAGATGCCGATGCGTGAGGCCGACGTTCTCGATGTCGGTGGTGCGAAACGACTTCTGACAGGAGGTCAGCCGCCGCGACGGCGGCTCCTCCTCCCCGAGGAAGTACGGCTTGAAGGGCTGCATGCCCGCCGTTGTGAGCAGGACCGACGGGTCATAAGACGGCGGAACCAGGGACGCGGACGGCATGCGAAGGTGTCCGCGCTCCTCGAAGAACGACAGGAAAGTCTCGCGGATCTGCGCCGCCTTCATGGCAACTGGAGTCTAGGTGCCTCGCCAGGTCAGCCCGGGCGCGGCCACCGGGGGCCGACTCCAATCCCCCGCAAGAACGGGTTCAAACCTAAGGGGGCTGCAACTTTCGTCCACTGCCCGTCGAAGTCTCCAGTTGGAAATGGAGCTTTCGGCACCAAAGGTATGCATTTCTCGCGCAGACCCTCCTGTACACCCGCGTGTGAGCACGATGAGGGTGGTGATGGGGGTCGAAGAGCTTGTTGGTGAGGCGCGGGCGCGTTACCCCCGCCGTATGAGCTCGCGCGAGCGCGCCGTCCTCGGGGTGTCTGCTTTCGCGTTTCTTTCCGCGGCCGGCCTGATCGCCTCGCTGCTGCCGTCCGAGCGGGAGGCCGAGCCGCTGGTCGCGCTGGGCCTGGTGCTCGGCTACGCACTCATCTCCAGGGTCAGGTTCGAGTTCGGAAATCTCTTCGTCGTCCCAGAGGGGCTGGCCTTCGTCCCGCTTCTGCTGCTGGCGCCGCTCCCCTATGTACCTCTGTTGGTCGCGCTCGCAGCTGCCCTTTCGATCGTCCCCGAGGTCATCGATCGGAGCCTGCACCGGGAACGCCTGGTCACGGCGTTCAGCGATTGCTGGTTTTCGATCGGGCCGGTGCTCGTCCTCGCCGTGTTCGCCCCGGGGCCAGTTTCGCTGGACCACACCGCGGCGTACGTCGCCGCCGTCGGCGCTCAGTTCGCTTTCGACTTCGTCTGGGTCGTGCTTCGCGACCGAGCGGTCGACCGCCTGCCCCTCAAGACCATCGTCGACAACTACGGTGGAGTACTTCGGTTCGATGCGATCCTTGCACCGATCGCGTTTGCGATCACCCTTTCGGCCGCCGACCAGCCGCTCATGCTGCTCACGGTCGGGCCGCTCGTCTGGTTGCTCGAGATCCTTTCCCGCGACCGCCGCGAGCGGTACTCGGCCACCCTGGAGCTGCAGCGCGCGTACCGCGGCACGGTGATGCTGCTCGCGGACGTCGTGGAGTTCGAGGACCAGTACACCGCCGACCACTCGCGCTCGGTGGTCGACCTCGTTCATGCGACCGCCGACGAGCTGGGGGTCGACGCCAACCACCGGCAGGAGCTCGAGTTCGCCGCACTGCTGCACGATGTCGGCAAGATCGCCATTCCGAAGGAGATCCTCAACAAGCCCGCCGCGCTCACCGACAGCGAGTTCGAGGTGATGAAGACCCACACCATCGAGGGTCAGTTCATGCTCGACCGAGTGGGCGGTCTCCTCGCCCGCGTCGGCGAGATCGTGCGCTCCTGCCACGAGCGCTGGGACGGCAATGGCTACCCCGACGCGCTCGTCGGCGAGGAGATCCCCCTCGAGTCCCGCATCGTCTTCGCGGCCGACGCCTACAACGCGATGACCACGAACCGGCCGTACCGTGCCGCGATGTCGCAGGCCGACGCGCTCGAGGAGCTACGGGCGGGCGCGGGGACGCAGTTCGATCCCACTGTCGTCGACGCCCTGTGCGCGGTCGTCGAGTCCGGCGCGCCGGTCACCGCGAACGCTGCCGACGAGGTCCGAGCGCTCCTCCGCACCGCCACGGCCGAAGGCCTCGGCGCCCGCGCCTGACCCACCGTCGGCGAACGCCGGGCCCTCGGCGTTGAACGCGCCTCGGAGCGCGCGCAGGGAGACGACCCACGCGACGATGCCGCCGATTCCGGCGCCCACGAGCAGCTCGCGTATGCCGACCAAGGTGATGAGGCCGCCCGCGCAGACGAAGGCCAAGCCGAACGCCCAGGCGGACAGGGCGTCCTTCACCCCGAAGATCCTGCCGGCGAGGCGGTCCGGCACGGTCACCTGGATCAGCTGACGCTCGTACACGATCAGCATTCCGTTCCCGATTCCGCCGAGCGCGAAGGCCCCGAGCGCGGCCGCGAACCCGGGAGCGAACCCGGCCGCCATGATCCCGGCGCCGACGAGGAGAAGTCCGTGCCGGAAGCGCGTCTTCATCGCCCTCGGACCACCTACCTTGGTTCCCGTCAAGGACCCGGCGATGAAGCCGGCGCCGAACGCGGTCGCCAGGATCGAATACCCGACATCGGTGCTGTCCAGGACGTCCTCGGCGAATGGGAGCTCGGCGACGTTGAAGAGTCCTAGGAAGAAGAGGGCGCCGGTCGAGACGCCGAGGAGCGCGCGGATCCCGGGCATCCCTGAGGTCGCAGCGAGCCCTTCGCGCGCTTCCCGGAACAGGGAGCCACGGACCGCCTCCGCGCCCGCCGGCGCCGCGCCGAAGGCAAGCCTCGCCAGCACGATGGCGGAGATTCCGAATGTCAGACCATTGACCGCTGTCAGTTGTTCGGCGGTTCCGAAGAGCAGGACCATCGCCGCGACCGCCGGCCCTACCGTGAAGCCGAGATCCGCCGTCGCGCCGTAGACGGAGGTCGCGGCAGGGAGGCGCTTGGGGTGGACGAGCCCGGGGAGCGACGCCAGCGCGGCGGGGGTGAAGAGGCCCGTGCCGCAGCCTGCCAGGAGCGCAAGCCCGATCGTGAGCTCGATGCTGTCCACGACGGCGATGCCGACGAAGGCGGCACAGCGCAGCAGATCGGCGGTGACCATGCACGCTCTCCTCGACCAGCGATCGGCGGCGGCGCCAAAGACCGGACCGAGGACCATGGCCGGGAGCAGATCGGCCATCAGGACCAGGGTGATCGCCCAGGGGGAGTGCCAGCGGTCGTAGGCGATCAGCAGGAGGGCGACGTAGGCCGCGCCGGTCCCCAGAGCGGACTGGGTCAGGGCGGCGAAGAACCATCGTGCGCGTGGCTCACGTGCAAACAGCTCGATGGTCTCTCGCACGGAGGAGCAGCCTAGACGGTGGAACCCGGTCCAAACACACTGAGGCCGCGCTCGCGCACGGCCTCGGAGGGGTTCGACATTTGGGCTCGCCGGGTCGGCGGCCTATGACGACGTTTCAGGCTGAGGCAGCTGCATTAGCGCCCCAGAGCAATGCGAAATCAGTTACGGCGCCCGGGCATGGGGTTCCTTTCCGGTTTCCTGGGCCTGAGGTGCGACGCACAGGTTTAGCGTCGGAAACCTGTGCGAACGCGCCCACTCTGACATACCTCCCGGCGGATTGCGAACGTTTCTTGCAAGTTTCCGTGCGAAACTTGCTCAGGGCGACGTTCCGCCGTTGAGCGGCGGCCCGGTGGGGCGCGTGCGGGGCGAAGAGGCCGGCGCTTGGGCGGCCGTGGGGCGGGCACGGGGGGCACTCAACGCCCCGTGGTAGCGGTGGTCAACCCCGTGGGGCGGACGGTGGGGGGTTCGGGACGGAAGCTGTCCTAAGCCTCTGCGCTGCTCGCTGCTTGCCCCCCCGGTTGGGTGGGGTCCGGCAGCTCGTCGCCCGCCGAGAGCGGGCTCGTCGGGTCCTTCGTCGCCGACTTGATCTCCTCGGGCGTCACGCTCAGCGGGTGGTGGCAGGCCGCCAGGTGGCCGTTGGGATAGCGCGCCAGCGGCGGCTCGACCCTGCGGCAGATCTCCGTCGCCTGCGGGCAGCGCGGGTGGAAGACGCAACCGGACGGCGGGTTGATCGGATTCGGCGGCTCGCCGCCGACCACCAGCCGCTCGCGCCGCCGGTTCTCCTCCGGATCGGGAATCGGGATCGCCGAGAGGAGGGCCGACGTGTACGGATGGATCGGCTTCGTGTAGAGCTCCTCGGCCGGCGACACCTCCATCAGCTTGCCGAGGTACATCACCGCGATCCGGTCCGAGACGTGGCGCACCACCGACAGGTCGTGCGCGACGAACAGATAGGTCAGCCTGAAGTCGTCCTGGAGGTCGTCGAGCAGGTTGATGATCTGCGCCTGGACGGAGACGTCGAGCGCCGAGACGGGCTCGTCGAGCACGATCAGCCGCGGCTCGAGCGCGAGCGCCCGCGCGACCCCGATCCGCTGGCGCTGGCCGCCCGAGAACTCGTGCGGGAAGCGGTTCACGTGCTCCTTGTGGAGCCCCACCTTGCCGAGCAGCTCGCGCACCTGCGGCTCGACGTCCTTGCGGTTGGAGCCGTGCAGGCGGAGCGGCATCCCGATGATCTGGCCGACGCGCTTGCGGGGATTGAGCGACGCGAACGGATCCTGGAAGACCATCTGCATCTCGCGCCGCAGCGGCTCCATCTGCTTGCGCCCCGCCTTCGTGACGTCCTCGCCGCGGAAGCGGATCGTGCCGTCCGTGGCGTCGATCAGGCGCATGATCGCGCGCGACATCGTCGTCTTGCCGCAACCCGACTCCCCCACGAGGCCGAGCGTCTCACCCTCGGCGATGTGCAGGGTCACGTCGTTGACGGCGTGGACCCGGGCCACCTCTCGCTCGACGAGGATGCCCTGCTTGATCGGGAAGAAGATCTTGAGGTGCTCGACCTCGACGAGTGGGCGCGCGCCGTCCCCCGCGGCGCCGTCGCCGGCCCGCGTCTCCGGCGCCTCGACGCTCACGCGGCGGCTTCCTTCTTGGTCTCGAGCCCGATCTCGCCCGGCCGCACCTCGCGCTTCGCGCGCTTCTCGTCGACCGGGAGCCAGCAGCGGTCGAGGTGGCCGGCCTGGCCGTCCACGCGCGCCTCGAGCGGCGGCACCTTGGGGCACTCGGAAAACTCGTGCGGGCAGCGCGGGCGGAAGTGGCAGCCCTCGGGCCGGTTGGCAAGCGACGGCGGCAGGCCTGCGATCGCCGGAAGGCGCTCGGGCCGCGGCCTGTCGACGCGTGTGATCGACCCGATCAGCCCCCATGTGTACGGGTGCTGCGGGTCGTAGAAGATCTGGTCGAGCGTGCCCTGCTCCACGATCCGCCCGGCGTACATCACGGCGATCCGGTCGGCGATGTCCGCGACCACGCCGAGGTCGTGCGTGACGAGGATGACCGCGGCGCCCGTTTCCTCGCGCAGCTCGCGGATGCGGTGGAGGATCTGCGCCTGGATCGTCACGTCGAGCGCCGTGGTGGGCTCGTCGGCGATCAGGATCGAGGGGTTGCACGACAGCGCCAGCGCGATCATCACGCGCTGTCTCATCCCGCCCGAGAATTCGAACGGATAGTTGTCGACCCGCTCGCGCGCCCGCGGGATCCCGACCCGCTCGAGCAGCTCCACGGTGCGCTCGCGCGCCTGCTGGTCGGGCACCCCCTCGTGCTCCTGGATCTGCTCGATGATCTGGTCGCCGACCCGGTGCACGGGGTTCAGCGACGTCATCGGGTCCTGGAAGATCATCGCGATCTCGGCTCCACGCACGCGGCGGAGCTCGTCCTCCGAGGCGCCGATCAGCTCCGTGTCCTTGTAGTGGGCGTTGCCCTCGAAGCGCGCGTTCGGCGAGCGGGTGAGCCCCATCAGGGTCATCGCGGTCACGGACTTGCCCGAGCCGGACTCCCCCACGACCGCGAGCACCTCGCCGGCGCCCAGCTCGAACGTCACGCCGTCCACCGCCTGCACGACGCCTTCCTCCGTCGCGAAGGAGACCTTCAGGTCATCGACCGTCAGGAGCGGCTGGGCGTCGTTCACTGCAGCCGGATCCGCGGATCGAGATAGGCGTAGAGGATGTCCACGACGGCGTTCAGGGTGACGACGAAGAACGCCAGGAACATGGTGGTGGCGAGCACCGGCGGCACGTCGAGCTGGCCGATCGCCTCGGCCGCGTATTGGCCCACGCCCTGGAGGTCGAACACGGTCTCGGTGAGGATCGCGCCGCCGCCCACGACAGCGCCGAAGTCGAGCCCCCACAGAGTGACGATCGGGATCATCGAGTTGCGCAGGACGTGGCGGATCATGATCTGGCGCTCGCCCAGCCCCTTCGCGCGTGCGGTGCGCACGTAGTCCTCGTTGATCGTGTCCAGCACGTTCGACCTGAGCACGCGCGAGTAGAACCCGATGAACAGGATCGCCAGGGCGGTCCAGGGCAGGATCAAGTGGTAGGCCCAGTCGACCGGGTCCTCCGTCAGCTCCACGTACCCCCCGTTGGGAAACCAGCCGAGCTTGAAGCCCAGGTAGTGGTTCATCAGCGCCCCGATCCAGAACACGGGCATCGAGATGCCGACCAGCGCGACGATCGTCAGGAACCTGTCGGCGAACTTACCCGCCTTGACCGCGCTGTAGAGCCCCAGGCAGATCGCCACGAACATCCACAACAGCGCCGCCCCGATCGCGAGCGACAGCGTGCGCGGCAGCCCCTTGCGGATCTCCTCCCCCACGTTCAGCTGCGTGAACTGCGACTCCAGGTCGCCGGTGAACACCTTCTTCATCGTCGTGACGTATTGCTGCGGCAGGGACTCGTTGAAGCCCCACTCCTCGCGGATCGCCTTGATCGTCGACTCGCTCGCCTGGCGGCCGGCCATCCGCACCGCCGGGTCGCTGTTCGGGATCACGTTGAAGATCAGGAACGTGATCACCGAGACCGCGAACAGCACCAGCACCATCTGGATCAGGCGCCGGACGGTGAAGCGAAGCATCGGGGGCTAGTGCTCCAGGCGGACCTTGGCGCGCGGGTCGAGCGCGTCCCGCACGCCGTCACCGAATACGTTGAGCGACAGCACCGTCAGCACCAGCATCACGCCCGGGACGATCGCCAGATGGGGCGCCGTGGCGATGCGGTCCACGCCCTCGTCGATCATCGTCCCCCAGGACGGGTTCGGCGGCCGGACGCCGGCGCCGAGGAACGAGAGCGCCGCCTCGAGCAAGACGGCGTTCGCGATCAGCAGCGTGAAGAAGACGAGGATCGTGGAGGCGAGGTTCGGCACCACCTCGGTGAACATGATCCGCAGCGGCCCCGCGCCCTGGGCGCGCGCCGCCTCGACGAACTCCTTCTCGCGCAGCGACAGCACCTGGCCGCGTACAGGCCTCGCCATGTAGGGGATGTAGACGAAGCCGATGATGAGGATGGGGATCGCCAGCGAGTTGCCGGAGATGCTTATCGGTCCGATCTCGACCCCGCCGAGCGCCAGCGCCACGCCCAGCGCTACGCCGAGGATGATCACCGGGAACGACCAGATGATGTCCAGCAGCGCTCTGATGCCCACGTCCGACCATCCCCGGAAGTAGCCGGCGATCACGCCGAGCAAAATCGAGAGGAGGGTCGTGATCAACGCGGCGGTCACTCCGATCAGGAGCGAGTTACGCCCGCCGTACAGCAGCCGCACCATGATGTCGCGGCCGGTCCGGTCCGCGCCGAGGAAGAACTTCCCGTCGGCCTTGAGGTACTGCGGCCCGATCGGCACGCCGTCGAGCCCTACGACGTTCTTCGTCTCGCCGTCGACCCTGATCGTGTCCGTGAGGTGCTGCGCGTTGGGCCCGGTCTTCGCGACGTTGTCGGCCCACAGCGGAGCCGCGAGGCACGCGGCTACCAGGAGAATGAAGAGCAAGCCGAACGCGAGCGCCACCTTGTTGCGGCGCAGCCGCCTGAGCCCGAGCCGCCACGGCCCCAGCCCGTGGACCTGCTCTCGCTCGGCCTCCTCCTCCCAGGCCGCCGGGCCCTGAAGTGCGGTCTGCTCGGTTACCGGCTCGGTCGCCAAGTTCGAAGCGCTCCCTCTCCCTCAGGGCACACACTACCCCACGGGGAGGGCGCCGAAGCGCCCTCCCGCGCGGGGAAGCGTCACATGGCTACTTGAGGCACCAGCTCGAGTAGTCGTTGTTGTAGACCGGATGGAACCTGCGGCAGTTGTCGAAGTCCATCCGCTCCGACAGGAACGTCGCCAGCTTGCGGTGGCCGTAGGGGACGATGTGCGCCTCCTCGACCAGCTGACGGTTGAGGTCCTCCCACTGCTGGGAGACCTCGTCCGTGATCTCCGGCTCCAGGTTCAGTTCCTTGATGCCCTTGTTGATCTCCGGGTCGTCCACGTTCCCGAAGTTCTGGTTGAGCGTCGGCTGAATCGAGGCCCCGTCCACCAGGAAGAAGAAGTTCTTCGGGTGGGGGAAGTCCTGGAACCAGTTGGCGAAGCCGATCTGCGCCTCCTCCTTGGCGGCGCCGATCGTCTGGAAGTAGACGCCTCCGTCGAGGATCTTCACTTCGGCGTCGAAGCCCATCTTGTTGAGCTGGTCCGCGATCGCCTCGGTGACCTTGTCGGTCGGATCGTCGTTGTTGCCGTACACCGTGACCTTGGTGCCGGCCTCACCGGCGTCCTCGATCATCTGGCGCGCCTTCTCCAGGTCCGGCGGCTCGTTCGGGTTGCCCCACGGGCACTCTTCGACGTCGAGCGCCTCGTCGAAGCCCGGCAGCCCGGGCGGGAGGAACGAGCATCCCGGCGCGAGCTCCCCGGCGAAGATGCGGGCGAGCGCCGGCTTGTCCAGGCCGTAGTTCACCGCCTCGCGGATCTCCGGCTTGTCGAACGGCGCCACCCGGTGGTTCATGAACACGTAGTAGGTGGACGCGGTCGTGACCTCCTCGTACCGGTCCGAGTACTTCGCCTTCACCTCCGGCTTGATGTCCGCCGGCGGCGGGTCCTGCATGTAGTCGAGCTCGCCCGAGATCACGTCCTGCGCCTGGCGCACGGCGTTCTTGACGATCTTGGTCGTGATCTTGTCGACGTTGCCCGGCGGGATGTCCGGCCCGAGATCGGGGAAGTTCGGGTTCTTCTCCATCACGAACTGCCGGTTCGGCACCGACTCCGTGAGCATGTAGGGGCCGACGCCCGGAGGCGGGTTCTCGGTCAGGTTCTCGCACGGGGTGTCCCCCGGCACGAGGCCCGCGAACCACATCGAGAGCACGTGAGAGAACGAGCCGTCCGGCTCGGTCAGGTTGATCGTGATCTTGCCGGTCTTGTTGTCGGCATCGATGCCGGAGATGTCGCCTTCGCACTTGCCGGCGTCGACATACTCCTGCGCCCCCTCGATCACGAGGTAGAACGCCGATCCGCCCGACTCCTGGTTCAGCACGCGCCCGATGGTGTGCTCAAAGTCCGTCGCCTTCACGGGGGAGCCGTCCGAGTACTTGAGGCCCTTCCGTAGCGTGAGCTCGTAGGTCTTGCCGTCCTCGGAGACGGTCGGCATTTCCTCGGCGAGTCCCGGGATCAGGCTCGAGTCCTTCTCGATGTCCCCGGTGCGCGGGTACGTGATCAGCGGCGTGTAGACGAGCCACATCGGCTCGATGCCGTTCACGGTGTAGCTCAACGCCGGGTCCAGGAAGTCCGGTTGTGAGGTCTGCGAGATGGTGATCGAACCACCCTGCCTGGCCTCGCCGCCACCGCCTCCGCCGCCGCCGCCTCCGTCGTCGTCATCGTCGCCACAGGCGCCGACCACGGCCATCGAAAGCAGGGCAACGAGGAGCACCAGCGCACGTCTACTGAGCTTCCCCATCAAGTCTCCCTCCAGCAGTTTGAGAACGTCCGCGCCCACTCGACCCGAGCGCCCGCGGCGTGGCGAGCCCTCTGCCCGCCGCGCGGGGTTATACCCCCTTTGGGCAACGATTTTGACCATCGCAACAAGAGAAAACGTGCCCTTAACGCAGCATTCGCCCTCAGCGCAGTAGTTCCTCGCGCATGAGCGCGAGGGACTTGCGTATGAGGCGCGACACGTGCATCTGCGACAGACCGACGCGGTGCGCGATCTGCGTCTGCGGCAGCCCTTCCTCGAAGCGCATGCGGAGGATCTCGCGCTCGCGCGGGGCCAGCCGCTCGAGTGCGGGCTCGAGCGCCGCCCGGTCCTCGGAGCGCTCGAACTCGGCGTCCTCGTCGCCGATCGTCTCGAGCGGATCGAGCTCGTCGTCGCCGCTCGGGCCGGTCGACAGCGAGACCGTCGAGTACGCCGAGCCCACTTCCATCGCCTCGAGCACCTCTTCCGGGGTGGTCTTGAGCTCGTCGGCGATCTCCGCGATGCTCGGCGAGCGCCCGAGCCGCCCGGTGAGCCGCTCGATCGCGCCCGACATCGAGGCGTTCAGCTCCTGGAGCGCGCGCGGGACGCGGATGGCCCAGCCCTTGTCGCGGAAGTGGCGCTTGATCTCGCCGACCACGTTGGGCGTGGCGTAGGTGGCGAGCGAGACCTCGCGGTCGAGCTCGAAGCGGTCGATCGCCTTGATCAGCCCGATCGCGCCGACCTGCTCGATGTCCTCGAGCGCCTCGCCGCGGCCCGCGTAACGGCGGGCAAGCGAGCGCACGAGCGGCAGGTGGCGCTCGATGAGCTCCTCGCGGGCGGTCGTGTCGCCGCTCTCGTGGTAGCGGCGCAGCAGCTCCCGGTCCTCCTCCCGGGCACGCTCCGGGCTGCTCGGGCGACGGGCGTCGGCGCTCGCGGAGTTGCCGCGGTGAAGGTTCACGCAAAGCCCTTCAACTTCTCGAGGCGCACGACGATGCGGCCGTCCTCGGACTCGTCGACGCCAAACGAGTCGACGACGGTCTGGAGGATCCGGCGCAGCGTGAGCTCCCCGGGCGCGGCCTCGCCGTCGCGCAGCGCCCGCGCCACCTTGTCCTCGCTGAGCGGGCCCACGCGGGTGCGGATGCTGTTCTCGCCGACCTCGAACGAGAGGTGCACGCTGCCCACCGTGCCCGCCTCGGCGAGCAGGCGCTCCACCGCCAGCTGGAGGTCGTCGATCTCCTCGAACGCGAAGTCGACACGCTCCGCGATGCCGCCGATGATCAGCCGCACCACGGCGTGAAAGTCACCCGAGAGCGGCGCCTCGAGGTCGATGCGCTCGCCGCCGGGCTTCACGCGGGCTCCCCGATGGTCGCTGCCCCCACGACGCAATCATCCCGCATCAGGCACGCGAGCTGTCCCGGCGCAACTGCGTTCGCCGGCTCGGCGAGCTCGAGGACCAGCCCGCCGTCGTCTCCGTGGAGCGCCCGGCAGCGCAGTGGCTTGGCGTGGTAGCGCAGGCGAACCTGGCCGATGTGCTCCGGCGGGCGGTACAGCCGGGGCTCCTCGAGGCGGACCGTAGTCGTGGCGAGCGCCTCGCGCGGACCGACCGTGACCGTGTTCGCCTCGGGGTCCTTTCCGAGGACGTACACCGGGTCCGGCGTGGCGAGCCCCAGGCCGCGCCGCTGGCCGATCGTGAAGCCGTGCTGGCCGTCGTGGCGGCCGAGCACGCGGCCCTCGCGGTCGACGATCTCGCCCGGCCGGCGCAGCCGGGGCCCTCCGTGGCGCTGCAGGAAGGCGCGGCCGCCGAGGCCCGCCACGAAGCAGAGGTCCTGGCTCTCGCGCTTGTCGGCGACCGGCAGTCCGGCGCCGCGCGCGAGCTCGCGCACGGCGTGCTTCGTGAGGCCCCCGAGCGGGAAGCTCAGGCGGTCGAGGAGCACCGGGTCGAGCTTGGCAAGCATGTAGCTCTGGTCCTTGCGCTCGTCGGCCGCCGTCCGGATCAGCGGCCCGAGGCGGTCGCGCGCGATACGGGCGTAGTGACCGGTCGCCAGTCGAGCGGCGCCGATCGAATCGGCGAGCTCGAGCATGGCGTCGAAGCGGACATGGCCGTTGCAGCGCACACACGGATTGGGCGTCCGGCCCGCGGCGTAGCCGTCGACGAACTGGTCGACCACCTCGGCCCTGAAGCGGTCGCGCAGGTCGAGCGTGACGTGTGGGATGCCCATCCGATGGGCGAGCGCGCGGGCCCCGATCACCGCCTGCGGCGAGCAGCACGAGCGCTCGCCGTCGGTCGCGGGATCCGACCACAGCTCGAGCGTCACGGCGACGACCTCGTCACCCGCGTCGAGCGCCAGCTGGGCGGCGGCGGCGCTGTCGACACCGCCGCTCATCGCCACCAGGGTGCGGCGCGGGCTCGGCGCGAGGCGCAGCCCGGCGCTCGCTCCCTCCTTCGCCACCGCGCCCAAGGCACGGTGCAACGCGTCCGCCGCCAGCTCCGCCGCGTGCCGCTTCGGGGGGATCAGCCCACCCAGCGCGGCCGCCACGTCGTCCGGCGTCAGGGTCGCCGCCGCCATGAACGGCTCGCCCTCCACCAGCTCGACCACCGCGCTCCCCGCGGCCTGCACGGCGCCGCAGCCGTCGGCGTCGAAGCCCGCCTCCACGACACGCCCACCCTCGACTCGGACCGCCACCCGAACCAGGTCACCGCAGGCGGCGCCACCGGCGGCACCGGCATGCCGCCACCCTGTCAGGGCGCCGAGCCCCCGCGGCGCCGAGAGGTGGTCCTCGAAAGCCATCTCCGGGCAAGCCTGACACATCCTTCACGACTGGCCCGAACGCCCCGGACGGTGCTAGCCTCGGCAATGGCCCGAGCCTGTGCGCAAGCCGGCCGTACATGTTGAGCCGAACATCACCGGGATGGGAGTCCGGCTCGCGGTAGGGCCGTGGCCCGCCGCGGAGGACACCCACGCTTGCTAGGACAGCAGGCCCAACTCCCGGCCCGGCAAACGGCAGGCTGGGGCCAGCCTTCGGGCTGGTCTTCTCGGCGCCTATCGCTGTAGGGCCTCTAGAACCGCTTTCCCTCTCGGCGACAGGCGGTAGCCCGGGTTCAGGCTCTCCGTTAGGCCGAGCTCCTTCAGCTTCCGCACGTCCCGCTTGAAGGGCAGCTTCTCCCGGCCGAGCTCCGCGGCCAGCTCCACCGCGCGGACCTCGGGTTGCTCGGCGATCAGCTCGAGCACCTTTCTCGTCCAGGGGCCGTGGTGGCTTGCTCGGTCGAGGTGCTCCAGACGGTTCGTCACCTCGGCCAGCTCTGCCTCGCTCAGGTCCGCGCGGCTCCGTAGCTCGACGCGGGGGTCGGCTCCGGCGTAGCGCAGCTCGATGCGGTAGATGTCGCCGCTGCCGCGCCTGTCCAACATCTCGAGGAGTGCGGCACGCGAGGCGAAGCCCGATCGTTGCGCGTCCTCCTCGTCGATCGTCGTGCGCTCGACGAGCTCGACCCCGAGGATCTCGAGCACGCCCACTCGGGTGCGGAGCCGGCTCTTCGGCCGCACCCGCGGGCGCTCCCAACGGCGGAAGGCGAGGTCCACCCGTCCCTCTCGAATGGCGACGAGGATCGGGCCCGGGAAGAGCACGCTAGGTCGGTGCGGCCGGCGGCTGGTCGAGCTTGACTCCGAGCTCCTTCAGCTGGCGCGCGTCCACCGGGGCGGGCGCGCCCGTGAGCGGGTCCGCGCCGGAGGCGGTCTTCGGGAAGGCGATCACGTCGCGGATCGAGTCGCGGCCCGCGAGCAGGGCCACGATCCGGTCGATCCCGAACGCGATGCCGCCATGCGGCGGCGCGCCGTAGGTGAGCGCCTCCAGCAGGAAGCCGAATCGCTCCTTTGCCTCCTCGGGGCCGATGCCGAGCGCGTCGAACACCTTCTGCTGGACGTCGGGCCGGTTGATTCTGATCGAGCCCCCACCGAGCTCCCACCCGTCGAGGACCACGTCATACGCGCGCGAGCGCCAGGTGCCCGGGTCGGCGGTCAGGTCACCGCTCGGTGATGTGAACGGATGGTGGAGCGGGTCCCAGCGCCCCTCCTCCTCGTTGCGCTCGAACATCGGGAAGTCGACGACCCAGAAGCAGTCGTGTCCCTGGGGCTTCCCGTCGGCGACCTCGGCGCGGAGCCCGCCCAGCACCCGGGCCGCGACCTCCGGCTTGTCGGCGGCGAACAGGATGACGTCGCCCTGCTCGGCGCGAACCGCCTCGGTGGCTCGGCCCACCTCCTCCTCGCGCAGGAACTTGGCGATCGGCGAACGCCACTCGCCGGGCTCGACCACCGCCCAGGCAAGCCCCTTCGCCCCCAGCGACTTGGCCTTCTCCTCGAGTCCGTCCAACCGGCTGCGCGGGAAGTCGCCGCGGGCGCGCAGCGCCCGCACCACCCCGCCGTTCTCGATCGCGCCGCCGAAGACCTTGAAGCCGGAGCCCCGGAACACCTCCGTCACGTCCTGGATCTCGACCCCGAGCCGCCGGTCCGGGCGGTCGGACCCGTACCTGAGCATCGCCTCGTCGTAGGTCATGCGCTCGATCGGGAGCTCCACCTCGATCCCGCCCAGGGCGAGCACGCGCTCGAGCAGCGGGTCGATCAGCTCGTACACGTCCTCCTCCTCGACGAACGCCATCTCCACGTCGAGCTGCGTGAACTCGGGCTGGCGGTCGGCGCGGAAGTCCTCGTCGCGGAAGCAGCGCGGGATCTGGAAGTACCGCTCGAGCCCTCCCACCATCAGGAGCTGCTTGAACAGCTGCGGTGACTGGGGCAGCGCGAACCACGAGCCCCGCATCAGCCGGCTCGGCACGAGGAAGTCGCGCGCGCCCTCGGGCGTCGAGCGCGTCAGGATCGGCGTCTCGATCTCGAGGAAGCCCTGCTCGCTCAGGTGGTCGCGGATCGTCTTGACTACCTCGTGGCGCAGGACCATCGTGTCCCGCATCCGCTCCTTGCGCAGGTCGAGGTAGCGGTAGCGCAAGCGGAGCTCCTCGCCCACCGGCTCGTCCTCGTCGATCTGGAAGGGCGGCGTCTCCGCGTCCGCGAGCAGCTCGAACTCGGACACGGCCAGCTCGACCTCGCCGGTCGGGAGGTTCGGGTTCACGGTGCCCGCCTCGCGGCGAACCAGCTCGCCGGTGGCGGAGATCACGTCCTCGGAGCGCAGCCGTCCGGCCGCCGTGTGCGCCTCCGGCGCCTCCTCGGGCCGGAAGACCAGCTGCAGCAGGCCGGTACGGTCGCGCAGGTCGATGAAGATCAGCCCGCCGTGGTCGCGCCGGCGGTGCACCCAGCCCGCCACCCGCGGGCGCTCGCCCACCTGCTCGGCCCGGAGCTGGCCGGCCCAGTGGTCGCGGTAGCGGTTCGCGCGTGGCGGCTTCACCCGAGCGCCTCGACCTTCTCGAGCACTTCCTCCTCGCTCCGCACCGTCACCTGGTCCCCGCTCGCCATGTCCTTGACCTCGAGAGCATCCCCCACGATCACCGTCACACGCGCCCCCACGCGGTTCGCCTGCCTCAACTGGCCTTTCATTGCCCGTCCAGCCTGCTCCATGAGCACGCGCACGCCCCTCTGCTGCAGCCCACGGGCGAGCAAGAAAGCCGTCTCGCGTGATTCCGGCTTCGCGATCGCAACGAAGACGGGCGGGGCGGCGGCTTCGGGCTCCGCCTCGGAAGCGAGCAGCATGCGCTCGATGCCGGCCGCCCAGCCGACGCCGGGCGTGGGCGGCCCGCCGATCTCTTCGACGAGGCGGTCGTAGCGCCCGCCGCCGCCCAGTGCGGCCTGGGCGCCCAGCCGCTCCGACTCGAACTCGAACACCGTCCGCGTGTAGTAGTCGAGCCCGCGCACGAGCGTCGAGTCGACCTCGTAGGCGAGGCCCGCGGCGTCGAGGAACGCCCGCACCTCGGCGAAGTGCTGGGCGTCGTCCGCCTCGAGCCGGTCGAGCAGCCGGGGCGCCTCCCTCATGACAGCCTGGGTGCCGGGGTGGTCGGCGTCGAACGCGCGCAGCGGGTTCTGGTCGAGCCGCTCGCGTACCTCCGCGGAGAGCTCGCCCTCGCGCCCGTGCAGGTATCGGGTCAACTCCTCGAGGTAGGCCGCCCGCGTCTCGGGCGTCCCCAGGCTCGACAGGCGCAGCCGAGCGGGCCCGGCCCCGGCGCGCTCGATCACCTCGGCGAGCAGCAGGATCAGCTCCGCGTCCAGGCTGGGGTCGTCCGAGCCGATCGCCTCGGCGTCGATCTGCGTGAACTGGCGGAAGCGGCCGGCCTGCGGGGCCTCGTGGCGGAAGAACGGCCCCCAGGTCCACAGCTTCACCGGCTGCGCGAGCTTGTGCATGCCGTGCTCGACGTACGCCCGGCACACCGCCGCCGTGGCCTCGGGGCGGAGCGTGAGCGAGCGCCCTGCCTTGTCCTCGAAGGTGAACATCTCCTTCTGGACGATGTCGGTGGCCTCCCCCACCCCGCGCGCGAACAGCTCCGTGTCCTCGAAGATCGGCGTCTCGAACGGCTCGTAGCCGGCGCGGCCGAGCACCTCGGCGGCGTCGCGCTGTAGGCGCAGCCGGCGGCGCCCGTCGTCGGGGAGCACGTCGAAGGTCCCTCGCGGGGCCTGGTGCTTCGCCATTTCTAGCGGGCCAGCTCGGCCAGGAACGGATTGCTCGAGCGCTCCGCGCCCAGGCTCGTGAGGCCCATGTGACCGGGGTAGACGGCGGTCTCGGGCGGGAGGGTGTCCACCAGCGTGCGGATCGACTCGAGGAGGGTGCCCCAGTCGCCCCCAGGGAGGTCGGTGCGCCCGACCGAGCCCTGGAACAGGACGTCGCCCGAGAAGATCGCCTGCTCGTCGGGGATCGAGAACGTGACGTGACCTGGGCTGTGGCCGGGCGTGAACAGGACATCGATGTCGTAACCCGCGAGCGAGAGCTTCTCGCCCCCCTGCAGTGTGTGCTCGGCGTCGTAGGACTCGAACGGACCGAAGCCAGGCCACGGCACGAAGCTGTTGATGTCGGCGAGCACGAACTTCTCGATCTCCGGCACCCAGACCTCCGCCCCGGTCGCGCGCGCCACCGGCGCCACGGCGCCGACGTGGTCGAAGTGCGTGTGCGTCAACAGGATGCCCTCGAGCGTGACCCCGAGCGCGTCGATGACGCCGAGGAGCTTCTCGGCCTCGTCGCCGGGGTCCACGATCAGCGCCCGGTCCGAGCCGTCGCGTCTGAAGATGTACGTGTTCTCGGCCACCGGACCGACGGTGAACATCCGCACGTCCATCGTCAGCCCGCCTGCCGTCGCCTCTGGCGGAACCGGTAGATCATCGTGTCGGTCACATAACTCAGCGGGATGTAGAGCAGGAACATCAACGCGGCGAGGACCGAGCCCTGGGCGGGCTTCTGGCCGAAGAGCAGGATCACCAGGATCCCGAAGACCACGGCCGCGATCGCCGCCCGGTTGACCGCGCCGCGCCAGCTCGGCGGCTTGTTCAGCCTCTCCTCGCGCCGCTGCCTGGCGATCTGCTTGGCCTCGCCCGCGGTGCGCGGACGGCCGGTCCTGCCGGCGCGCTCGATCGTCCCGGCGGGGGTGCCGCGATGCTTGCGGGTGCGCCTCTTGCGGGTCTGGGCCATGGCCCTAAGCACCCTACTCCAGCGCCGCCAGGGCTTCCTCCAGGATGTGGCGCTCGGGCGAGAAGCCGCGCAGCGGCACGTCCTCGGGAAAGCCCTCGAAGGCGGCGCGCGGCGCCAGTCCGATCAGCTCGGCCTCCGCGACCGGCGCTCGGGCGCGGACGCGCTCGACTATCTCCCCGAGCGGCACGGCGCGATGGTCGTGGACGTTGGTGGAGACCTGCGCCCTGCCCCGGTCGGCCAGGTACAGGCCGAGCGCACGCACCCCGGGCAGCCCGGCGCCGTCCCGCTCGCGGAGCTCGGCGGCGACTGCCTTGGCGAGCTCGAGGTCCGCGCTCGCCAGATCGACGTTGAAGGCCACGAGCGGCGGCCGCGCCGTCGCGAGCACCGCGCCGGCCGACGGGTGCGCCCGCGGCGGGCCGTAGTCGGGCGCGAGCTCGCCGGCCTCCATCCGCCTGGACAGCTCCGCCGGGCCGCCGCGCCGCAGCCATGCCCGCTCCCGGTGCTCGGGCCGCGTGGCGAGCTCCCCGTATAGGAACACGGGCACGCCGACCTCCTCGCCCACGAGCGCCGCCGCGGTGAGGACCTCCGCGCACGCGGCCCCGCGCCGCTCTTCGTCGAGCCAGACGACCGGCATCACGTCGAGCGCCCCCACGTGCGGGTGGACCCCCTCGTGCGCGCGCAGGTCGATCGCGCCGGCGGCCGCCCGCGCGAAGTCGACGAGTCCCTCGGCGAGCTCCCCCTGCCGCGCGGCGAGCGTGAAGACGGACCGGTTGTGGTCCGGATCGAAGTGGAGATCGAGCAGCCGGACGCCCCCGAGCGACGCCTCGAGGCGCTCGAGTAGCACGCGGTCTCGCCCCTCGCTTACGTTCGGGACCGCGACCAGCAGCGGCGCGGCCCGCTTGGCGACCCAGCGCGCGGCGGCATCGGCCTCGCCGAAGAAGACGTCGCGGACGATCCGACCGTCGCGGACGAGGATCGCCTCCGAATACCGCCGCTCGAGCTCGATCCCGCTCAACCCGGCGCGGCCGCGCATCAACCCCTTCGCGACGACCCACTCCCCGACCGGAGCGATCTCCTCGACCTCGAACTCGAAGTCGGGGAAGTGCTGGAACAGATTGCCGATCCACCGCTCGAGAGTGGCGGCGCCCTGAACCACCTGCGTATCGGGCAGCTCGAGCCGGCTGACGTCGACCTCGGCGTCGGGTGCGAAGAGCATCAACACGGCGTCTCGGTCGCGCTGCGCCCACGCCTGGATCGACCGGCTGACCACCTCGAGAGCCTCGCTGCCCACCATCAGCAGTATCCCGCCGAGGCTAGACTCGGTGACCCCGGCTCCGTAGCTCAGCGGTTAGAGCGCACGACTCATAATCGTGAGGTCGGTGGTTCGAATCCACCCGGAGCTATTGGCAGTCATCGAGACGCGGTTACCAGCGAGCGCGCTTCATCCGCATCGCCGACGTCTGGTAGACCGGACTCCCGAGACTTGTTCGGATCGTCGCGTTGAGCGGCCACGTCGCCCGGATCCGGTAAACCGAGGGGCGTCCGAGCTCCATCAGCTCGGCGACGGGCGATCGACGGTATCGATCGGAACCCACCCCTCGCGGCCGTCGCCGCCGCGGCACCACAGCCAACCGCTCTCGCGATCCTCGACGACCACCTCTAGGCGATCGCCTACCCGCGTCGGCAACTCGGTCGTATCGTAGGCCTCCCGCACCACAGCCGAACCCGAGGCCGCCGACAAATGGCGGGCCGGAACCCATCCCGACCCCGTCCGCGTCGTCACGAACACGAACGCCGGCCACTGAGCACTGCGCTCGCCGATCTCAACAGCCTCGCCGACCGCCACCTGCAGCGGACGACGGTCCGGGATCTTGTGCGCCACACGCGCCACCACCATGGGGCGAGTGTTCCAGACCGCGCCGCCACCTGAGGGTCATCGTGTAGTCCCATAAGCAGCCTCGGGCGGCCCAATGCCGTCGCGCACCACAGCGGCCGCGTCCTGCAACTTGGCGAGCGGCAGATCGGTGAGTTGGCTCGCCGAACCGGAATGGCGACCTCGGCGCTCCGCTATTACGAACGGATCGGCCTGCTGTCACCCGCCGCCCGCGCCGGCCAGCGAAGGCGCTACACGCCTTCAAGCGCGGACGGCGTCGCGCTGATTCGCCTCTACCAGGACGCTGGCTTCACGCTTGAAGAGATCCCGGGGCATGCGCGCCGCCAGGAGCCAGGGACGTCGAGGGTGGGGTGACCTGGCCGAGCGCAAGCTGGCAGCACTGGACGCCCGCATCGCCGACGCACAGCGAGCAAAGAAGCTGATCCAGCACGCAGTCGAGTGCCCGCACCGCGATCTCCTCACCTGTCCGAACTTCCGCTCAGCCCTCGAGGCGCACCTCCCGGCCCTCGGTCGCCAGTCCCAGTAGTCAGACGTGGCCGCCGACGTCCACCAGGCGTCGACAATTGCGCACATGCCCGGCGAACCCCGACACACGCGTCCACCATCGCCCTGCGCGATTTCCAGGAGGTTCTTGCCCCAGCTTGACCGCCTTGCGCCGCCGTTCGGAGCCGTTACACGACTCATAATCGTGAGGTCGGTGGTTCGAATCCACCCGGAGCTATCCAACTCCGCAGCGGGATGCGGTTTCCGGTCCGGACAGGAGCGCGTCGCCCCGATCCACCCTGTCGCGAGGTCACCGATCGCTCGTTTTCGGCGTTGGCAATGGCTTCGCGGAAGTATGAGTGACCTATGACCGGCCGGTGCCGGTGCGCCTTGTGCAGACGGAGGCGTCAGACGTTCAAGTCCCATCCCTCCCGGATGGCGGTGATGGAAACAGCACCTCGGTCCGATCGGCCCCGGTCACATGCATGGGGTACTCGGCTCGGCGCATGAGCAGTAGCGAGGCGATCGCCACGAGGCCGCCGCCGGTGGCCGCGAGCCCGGGTTTCGCATCGACTGCGACCCCAAGTGCGAGGGCGACGGCCGCCCCGCCAACCACGCTGTTGACTACGGCGATCATCGTCGCCGTGGTGAAGTAGAGCCGCCAGCGATTCGGGCTTAAGCCCATGTTGGCGAGCACGCCGGCCGGGTCGTCGTGGCCAGAGAGCACAAACAGCCGCGCCTGGTCCCCTGCCAGCTCAAGGTAATAGTTGCGGATGCGATTGATCGCTCGGCCGCACAGGACATCCTCGACGCTGCTCTCCACCACGCGCACGAAGGTGAACAGCCCGAGCACGTAGAGGTCGGTAGCACGGTCAACGCGAAGATGTCGAACACGTCGCCGATCTCCGAGACCTGCCCGATGAACCCCAGCCCCACGAGCGTGCTCGAGACGGCCATCACGTAGAGCGTGGCGGGAGACGCGCTCTCGCTCACGGTCTGGGAGCGCGCCCCCCGCAGCGTGAAGTGCTCGGTCGTGAGCGCGGTCAGTAGCTCCTGACGGTCCGGTTCGCTCACCGGAACGCGTCGGCATGTTCGCTCGCCCACTGCTGGAACGAGCGCGGGCGCCGCCCGGTCACCCGCTCGACCGTGTCGCGAACCTCCGACTCATCGAGTTTCCCGTCGGCGAAGAAGCTGAAGAAGGCGTCCACGTACTCGGCGGGCATCGACGCGAGCATCTCCTCTCTGGCCTCGACGTCCGACTGGCCCTCGAAGCGCAGTTCCCGCCCGAGCACCTCGCCGAGTGTGCGAACGCGATCGGCCGGAAGCAGCGAGTCCGGGCCACTCAGGCGGTAGCTGCGACCCTCGTGGTCGCTCGAGGTGAGCGCCCTGGCCGAAATCGCGGCGACGTCGCGGGGGTCGATCGTCGCGACCGGCACGTCTCCGAACGGTGCGCGAACCACGTCGCCGGCGCGAAGCTGCGGAATCCACTGGAGCGTGTTCGACATGAAGCTGTTCGGCTGAAGGAACGTCCAGCCCAGGCCCGAGTCGCGCACCGCTCGCTCGGAGAGGATGTGGTACCGAGCGACGGCGTTGCTCATGTCGCCGCTCGGGACGGCGCTGCTGGACTGTAGGACGACTCGCTCGACGCGGGCGCGGCGCGCATCCGCGAGCAGGCGGTCCATTCCCTCGTAGCCGCTCAGCAGGTGGATCGCGCTGACGCCGTCCACGGCGCCGGCCAAGGTCTCAGGACGGTTCATGTCGCCGACGAACGCGTCGACTCCGGCGGGCAGCGTCGCGCGGTCCGCATCCCGGCGAATCAGGGCGCGCACCCGCTCTCCCCCTCCGGCGAGCGCCCGGACGAGCTCCGCGCCCACGTTGCCCGTCGCGCCGGTTACGAGGATCATCGCCCGCGCTCCGCGCTGCCGGGCTCGGCCCTGGCGGCGCGATCGAGGATGGCGGCGTCTCCAGTCTGCCAGCGCGTGTCGAGCTTGATCGCGGCGATGCGCCAGCGCTCCTCGCGACGACGGAGGCCGAATCGATAGGTGCCGCCAACGACCCAGGGGCTGCCAGGGTGGCCCTCGAGCACGTGCGTGCCGACGACGTGAACGTCGGCGGATGCCACCTCGCCGTTGAGGTCGACCACGGCCGGTCCGGTCAGATGCTGATGGGAGTCCAAGCCGGTGAGCAACGCTCGCCACTCGGCAACCAGGGCGGAACCCGCGATCGCGTCGGGCTCGCCGCCGAAGAGGGACGTGTAGTCGCGGCTCACCCTCTCGTCGAGGGCCGCCTCGACCCGACCCCACTGATGGTCGTCGAGAGCGAGGAGAAAGCGGGCGACCGCGTCGCCGGCCTCGCCCCTCATCCGCGCTCCTCTTCCATGCCAAGCTCGCCGAGCCAGCGCAAGACGTGGCCGACCGCTTCGCTGACGTAGGGATCCTGGTCATAGAGCTCGATGTGGTTGTGGGTCTCGATCCAGACGAGCCGCTTGGGCTCTGACGCCGCGTCGAATGCCGCCTGCGCCTTCTCCGGCAGAAGCACCGTGTCGCCGGCGCCGTGCACGATCAAGAGAGGCGTCGGCGCAACCAGCGGCGCCTGTGAGATCGCGTTGAAGGTCAGGTAGGGCTCAAGCGATGCGGCCGTCGTCCGCCACGACCAATTCGGCGCGTCCGCCCGCGAGGTGCGCTCGTAGTAGCTGTAGGCCTCCTCGACCGGCATTACGGCGAGGGGCTCGTCCTCGGTGAGCTCGTGGGCGATCGTCGGGATGTACGCGGTCTCACCGGTTTCGCGGCCGCGATCGCGCGCCTCGTTGACGAGTCGCAGATACGAGGCAAATCCCTCCGCCCCCATCATCTGGATGAAGGTGCCACCGATGTCGTAGCCGCCGGCGACGCTCGCGCAGGCGACGAGGCGTCGCTCGCGCGCGGCGACACCGAGCGCGTAGCCGCCGCCCATGCAGACGCCCACGACAGCGACCCGATTCGAGGCAATGTCCTCGCGGCTCATCAGGTACGCGCTCGCATCAACGTAGTCGGAGATCACCCGCCACGGGTCGTAGTGAAAGCGCGGCTCACCCTCGCTCTCGCCGAACCCGCTCGGGTCGAAGGTGAGGACCGTGTAGCCGGCGTCGGCGAAGCGCTCGGCGTAGTGCGGAAGAGTCTGCTCCTTGACGCTCGAGACCGGGCCGCACATCACGATGCCGGGCGTCGCCAGACCCGGATCGGCGCCAGGGGGGCGGTATAGGTGGCAGGCGAGTCGGTTGCCGCTCGCGTCGAAGGACACCGGATCGCGCCGCGCCGGATCGGCGACGAGGAGGTTCGAGGGGTCGTCCGGGAGGAACGGATCGCTCAGCGTCATGCGAGCATCATCGGTGGCTGTCGGCCGCTCAACCAGTGCAGCTCGTTCCTGGTATCGCCGGTACCACCCGACGGAAATGGAGGACAATCGCGCCATGAGGCGCGCGGATGAGCTCGGCCGGTTTCTTCGCTCGCGCCGCGCCCGCGTCGAGCCCGAGATGCTCGGCTTGCCGCCGGGCGATCGCCGTCGCGTCGCCGGGCTTCGACGCGAAGAGGTCGCGCACCTCGCCAACGTCAGCGTCGATTACCTGATCCGCCTCGAGCAGGGCCGGATCGAGCGGCCCTCGCCGGAGATCGTCGAGGCCCTTGCGCGCTCGCTCCTGCTCGACCCTTCCGAGCGCCGTCACCTCTTTCGCCTCGCCGCGGCGAGCGAACCGACTGCCGGGCTCGGCGATGGGACCTCAGTGCGCGCGGGCATCAGGCTGCTCATCGACACGCTCGACCGCACCCCGGCCGTATTGCTCAGCCGCCGCCTCGACCTCTTGCACTGGAACCCGATCGCCGAGGCGCTTCTCGGCCCGTTCCCCCACCACCGCAATTACGCGCGCATGGTCGTCCGAGACCCGGCCCAACGGGTGCTTCACGCCGACTGGGAGGAGGCCGGACGGCAAACCGCCGCCCTCCTGCGCTACGCCACGGGGCGCCACCCAGCAGACGACCGGCTACGGGCACTCGTAGCCGAGCTCGACGGCGCCGAGCCCCAGTTCTCCGCGTGGTGGGACGCCCACGACGTCGAAGAGAAGCGCCACGGGGCCAAGACGTACCTTCACCCGACCGCCGGCGAGCTGACGCTCGCGTACGAGGCGCTACCGATGCCCGACGACGGAGATCAGATCCTCACGGTCTTCACCGCGGAGCCGGATACGGGCAACGCCGAGCGTCTGGCAGCGCTGGCGCTCACAAGCACGCGTCCCGACGTTTTGACCGGTCCCTGAGCCGAGAGTGTCGTACACGCGCGACGGCGACGCTGAGGTAACGGTCGCTCCTCCCTCCCGCTCGTTGCGCGAGCGACGGCCCACGCCAGGCCAGACGCGTGTCGGTCGTCCAAGTCCGAGCGTGTCGGCGTGTTGTCGGGAGCTGCCCGCTTCCGTCCCGATCGCGGGCGCGTAAAGTCGGCGCCGATCGCGAGTGCCTGATCGAGAGGAATCGCCGATTGATGCCGACGACGTGGAGCGGCTCGTG